>ENA-ORBV01000690-ORBV01000690.1-microbial-mat-metagenome-genome-assembly--contig:-NODE-690-length-76716-cov-12.548376_pt1 | contig 76716 bp, 60 predicted proteins | sample MGYA00237777_ERZ505514 | MGnify/ENA primary metagenome ERZ505514 (study PRJEB26160, sample SAMN06269048) | microbial mat metagenome | isolation source: Oligotrophic lake microbial mat | place...
AATGATACGGCGACCACCGAGATCTACACCTCTCTATTCGTCGGCAGCGTCAGATGTGTATAAGAGACAGCGACCGCGCGCTGCGGATCGAACCCGGCCGCCGGAGCTTGCACCTCGCCCGTGCCGAGGCGCTCGTCGATCTGGGCGATCAGTTGCGCGCCGAAGGCCAAAGCGGCGTCTACATCAGCGGCTCCTACGACGATGCCCGCCGGGCCTACGACCAGGCGGGCCGCTCGCCGCGCGTGCTCCTTGGCGCATCCCACGCGGCGTGGCTAAGCGGAGACGGTGCATCCGCCCACACGCTCGCCAAAGAAGCGCTGTCGCGGCTCGCGGACGCACACCGCAACCTCGTCGCCGGGGGTTCCGCGGCGGCCGCAGTCGCACCTTCGGACGTGGAGGTCGCACCCTTCGGGTCACCCGCGCGCATCGCTGCGCAGGGCGCGAGCCTCGCGTTTGCGCAGGCGGTGCAACAGGACGCTGCCGTCGGGCGCCGCGCCGCGCTCGAGGCCGAAGCCCGCACGGCCATCGACCGCCTGATCGGCGAAGCTCCGGAGGACATGTTCGCGTGGAACTCCGCGATCGACTTCGAACTGTGGCGCGGCGAACACAACGCGGCCCTCGACGTGCTGCTCGCCGGAATCGAGCAGGCGCCGGGTGAAGCGGCCCTCGAAGCGCGCCTCGTGAACCTCGCCACTGGCGCACGGGGCGCCACGGGCGCGGCCGACCTGCTCGTCGAGCTCGCAAACACCCCCGACGCATCCCCCGGCCTCGCGTTCGAAGCCGCCAAAGCGCAGTTCGAAGCGGCGCTCCTTAACCTTCCGGCGCCCGGCAACGAACCCCAAAGTTATCCGGAGCAGCTCGCGCGCTTTTCCGACGCCGAAGTGCGCTTCGCGAAGCTTTCCGCGGGGCTTTTGGCCGGGGATTCGCGCGCGGTCGAGTTGGCCGGTTGGCGCACCGTGGCACGTCTAGGGCGCGGCTGGGTGGAGTACGCTCAACTCGACCTCGAACAAGCCGCCGCGACGTTTTTCTCGGCCAACGAGATTCTGCCGCGCGGTGTCGAATGGCAAGTGGAGGGCCGCATGCGCTCCGGCTTGATCGGCTTGCAGCTCGTCGCGGAGCGTCTGCAGCGCAGGGGATCGGAGCAACTCGCCGCCGATACCCTGTGGCACACGCACCTGCTCGCGCCGTCGGATCCGATGCTCGCCAGCAACGCGGGGCTGTTCCTGCGCGACCTCGGCGCCAACATGGAAGCCGCGGGGCGGCTTCTATGTCGGCTCGCGAACGGGGAGCTCGACGCGCCACAGGCGCGCGACGCGGGCCCCAGCTTGCGCGCGCTCGCGGATCTGGCCGCCGATGGATCGCAGGACCGCACACCCGCCGCCAAGGAAGCCGCGAACACGCTGATCGCGCGCGGCGTGGAAGCGACGGAGCGCTGTTTTCGCGCCTACGAAGCGGCCATCGCTGCGAGTCCAGACGACCCGTGGATCCTGCGCGACGCCGCGCTCGTGCTCGTGTACTCCCTGCACCGCGACCTCGACCGCGCCGTCCAATGGTTCGAACGCGCGATCGAACTCGCCGAGCCGCTCGCACGGGCGGCGGAAGCGGGCACCGAAGGCCGCGGCAGCATCACCGAGGTGTGGGGCGACGCCCACGAAAACCTGGGTGTGTACCACCTCAACTTCACCGGCGACCTCGAACAGGCCGTCATCCATCTGCGCAAGGCCGTCGAAATCGGCCCCATGCCCGAGATTGATCGCCCCTGGGTGCGCGCGCTGATTGCGGCCTACGATGTAGGTGATCTCGAGACCGTCCGCACCGCACAGGATGTGCGTTCCTTCGGCCAACCCTGTCCGTGAAACCCATGAACGACTGTCGATCGCTGACCCTTTCCTGTGCGCTCGTGCTGTTTGGCCTGGGCGCCGTTTCACCGACGGCCGCCGCGGCGCGGTTCAACGATGCCGCCGCGGCGCTGGCTGCCGAGGATGCCGCGGCGCTGGCTGCCGAGGATGCCGCGGCGCTGGTCGCGCGCGGCCGCGAGCACCTCGCCGCCGGCCGAATCCAACCCGCGCGCGAGGCGTTTGAGTCCGCCGCGAAACTTGAACCGGGCCTCGCCACACGCATCTGGCTGTGGCGTGTCGACATCGCCGACGGCCAGTTCGACCGCGTGCTCTCGGAGGTGAGTTCCGAGCGGCGCACGGGCGCAAAAGGGCCGGAGATCCCGCTCGCCGTTGGCCTCGCACTGCTCGCAAAGAGCGAAGCAGCGATCGCCACCGGATCGACGGGTCAAGTCGGCTTGTACCTCGAGGACGCGATGGCGAACTTGAAGGAAGCCACGGACGCAGAGCCCGAGCGTTTCGCGGACGCATTTTTGCCCCTCGCCCGCGCGGCACAGCTCGCAGGCAACAACACAACCGCGCTGGCGGCGGCACGGCGCGCGGAAGCGGCCGATCCCACGTCCCTCGAAGCGCGCCTCGTGCGGGGCCGCGCGGCGCTGGCGCGCTCGCAGGAAGTGGATTCCGACAAGGAGGAGAGCTCCGCGGCGTTGCTCGAGGAAGCGCGTGCAGCCTTCCGCGGCGCGCTCGAGCTGATTGGCGATCCGAAGGCGCCGGCGCAGCAACTCCAGGCGGCGCAAGCGCTCGTGCAAGTCGGCCACAGCCACCAGTTCGCCAACCAGGCTAAGGATGCGGACGTGGCGTACGCACAGGCGCTTTCGATCGCCCCGGACGCGGTCGATTTGCAGAGCCTCATGACGATCGTCGGGGCCGCGCGGTTTGCCGATGTGCTCAAGCGGGGCGCAGCGGATTTCACCAAGCGCTACGGCGCAAGCGACAACCGGGACGCGACGCTCCAGTGGTGGCTCGGCTGGGCGCTCTTCTCCAGCAGCGACGCGAAGAATTACCCGGCGGCAGAAGCAGCGTTCAAAACGACCCTCGCGAAGTGGCCGGAGTACGTGAACAGTTGGTACTACCTTTTCCGCCTGCGCTACGAAGTGGCCGACTGGGCCGGAGCGCAGGACGCGCTTGAGAACTACGCCAAAGCGAACCTCGAGGGACTCGTCGACACCCTGCGCCGCGGCGACGAGCACGAGTTTCCGCGCGTTGAGTTTGTGGTCGCAAAGCTCGCCGGCGCGAACGCTTCGACCGATGCCGCGTGGCTGTCGGAGTTCCTCGCGCGTGCGCTTCCCGAGGATGACCCCGCGGCCATCGCGGCCCAGTGGAACAACGCGGGGTTATTCTGGCGTGAAGCAGGCGACAACCGCGGCGGCCGCAACCCCAAGGTGCGGGCCGACGCGCAGAAGTACGCCGAACTGAGCGCGATGTACGAGCGCTCGTGGGCGGCGTACAGCAGCGCCCTCGAGATCGAACCGGACAATCCCGCGTACCTGAATGACGCGGCGGTCATCCTGCACTACAACTTGGAACGCGATTACGACCGCGCCCTCAAGATGTATGCGGCCGCGGCTGAGAACGCGCAAGCGCTGCTTGCGGACAAATCCTTGGATCCTGAGTTGAAGCCGATCTACGAGCTCGCGCTGCGGGATTCGAAAAACAACCGCCGCGCCCTCGCGGCCAAGATCGAAGCCGAACGCAAAGAGCGCGCAGGCGGCGGAGCCGGTTGAGCATGGAGCGGCGGGCGCGGTTGGTGGAAGGGGCTATCGGGGACGCCGTTCTGTCCGTGGACGGTGCCCTCGATGCGCCCGGCCTCAACCTTTCCCACTGGCCCGGCCATCGCACACCCGAACACCTGCGCCACGCGCTCTCGACGGGCTCCGCGCTGGCGTTCGCGCGCTTAGGTGCGACCGAACGTGCGGCGCTGACAAAGGGCCTCGCTTTCGTCGCTAACAACCACTACGACACCGACGGGTTGCTGGCCGCCTTTGCCGTCCTCAACCCCGAGCGCGCGCTGGAGCTCGAGCGGCCGCTTTTGGACACGGCCGCCACGGGCGATTTTTTTGCGCTGCCCTCCGAGCACGCGTTTGCCCTGGACCATCTGATCGGGCTGCTGCCGGACCCGACACGCTCCCCCATCGCGGAGCGATTGATTGGCACGAGCGACCTCGAACGCCGCCAGTTGGCGCTCGACTACGGGCTCGAGCATGTGGACGGTTGGCTCGCGGAGCCCCTCGATGGACCGGCCTGGCGCGGAGTGCGCGCATGTGTCACACCGGCCCTCGATCGCCTGCGCGCCGACCTCGTCGAGCTCGACCGCGCGGAGCGCTTCGAAGATTCGACGCGCGACCTCGTCCACTTCGTCGCGCGGGCGCCTGCGTCACCCGGTCGACACGCGCTCTTTGGCCGCGCACGCAGCGACCGCGTCCTCATTAGCGCGCCGCTGATCGGCGGTACAGCCCACCGCCTCGTCATCGGAACACGCTCGTGGTTCGACCTGCCGGACGATCCGAACGAGCCGCGCCCCGGTCCGCGCTTCGACCTCGCCGTCATGGCAAACACGCTCGCGCGCGCCGAACCCGCGCAGGCTGCGCTCGGATGGCGTCACCAGCCGTCAGCATCCCCGTCGCCGGAACTGTGGTTCGGAGCGGCCAAACTCGACATGTTCGTCGAGCACAACACGAGCCTCGGAGCGAGCGCTCTTCCCGCGGCCGCGGTGCGCGCGGCGATCCCCGACGCCCGCTGAACGCGCGAAAGCTCGGCCAGGAACCGAGCGGTCAATGGCTTTTGGCCAAGGTCGGCAGAGGGTGCTGCTTGGGGACCGGCGCGGGCGGCGGGCGGCGCAATCGAGTCCACAGCAACACCACAATCGGGATCGCGCCGGCGGTGAAGAACACACCGCGCACACCGAGCACCGCGGCAAGGCTCCCGCCCGCCACCGCGGCAACCGCCATCGCCATGGCGCCCGCCGAGAACACCGATCCAAACGCCGCACCGCGCCGCGCAGCACCGGTTTCCTCCGCGGCAACGCCATACGCATTGGGGCTGAGTCCCCCGGATGCCGCGCCCTGCAGCGCCCGCGCCGCGAGCAGCACGAGGTACGCCGGAGCGAGGCCGCACAGGATGAGCGCCACCGCCGACCCCGCCGCCGATTGGTAGAGCGCGCGGGCATGGCCGCCGCGGTCGCCGTGGCGCCCCCACCAGGGCATCACGATGACGTTGAACACGGCCGCGGCGCTGAACAGCGCTCCCGTCAACTTCGCGCTCGCCAATCCGAACGGTTGGTCGCCGAGGTCGCGCACAAACAGTTCGAGCAGTGGAGTGGTCGCTCCCAGGCCAAACTGCGTCGCGAAGAGGACGAGCAGCGCCGTGCGCAGCCGCGGATTGCGAACGAGTTCGGCGATTTCGCGCGCCGAGGACTGAAGGATGGCAAGCGGGCTCGCACGCCCCCGCAACGGTGCGCGCCCGCCGGCTGCCTCAAGGGCCTTTTCCACCGGATCGCCCGTGTCCTCGGCAAAAAGGGCAACCACGAGCGCTCCGATGGCGGTCGTGACGGCGACCAGCGCGAACACCGCATCGAGGCCAAAATATTCCGCCACAAAGGCTCCCAGCAGCGGGCCGACGATCGCGCCGATGGCCGTCGCCATCTGCAGGCCCCCCGCGACGCGGCCTTGGCGGCCTGCGGCGGCGCCCATGGACACGAGAGTGATGCTGGGTGCGATGAAACCGGAGAACGCGCCCTGGGCGAGGCGCAGGACAAGCAGCTCCTCGGGCCGGCGCGCGAACCCCATCAGTCCGACAAACAGGGTCAGAGCGAGCAGCGAGCGCAGCACCATCAGCTTGCGCCCGAAACGGTCGCCCAGGGCACCCCACAACGGCCCCATCAACGCGGCCATCAGAGGCGCCGCTCCAAAACACAACCCCGACCAAAACTCGAGCGGGCCCCTTTCCGTCACCCCCATTCCCTCGAGGAGGCTCGGGAAAAACGGCAGGAAACTCATCATCCCGAGCGCCGCCACCAGGTTCGCGGCGAACACCGCCCGGTACGTCCTCTGCCAGCGCTCCATGGGGCCAGCCAGTCTTGCAGGCTCGAGCGCCTGGAGCCAGAGCGGGCCCGCCGCGGCCTGCTACTCTGCGGGCGAACCATGCCCCAGCGCCCCCCCATCCCGCCTGGAAGGTTGCGGCGGCCCTCGTGTTCGCCGCGCTCGCCACCGCACTCGTGCGTGCCGCGTGGGTCGGCGACGACACGTTCATCACACTGCGGGTCGTCGAAAACTGGGTGAATGGACTCGGCCCCGTGTGGAACGCGGGTGAGCGGGTGCAGGCATACACCCACCCGTTGTGGATGATGATCCTCAGCGCCGGGCGCTGGGTGAGCGGCGAAGCGTACTTCACGACGATCGCGCTCGCGCTCGTCTTCGCGCTGCTTACGGCCCTGCTGCTCGCACGCGAAGCGCGCAGCGCACCCGCCGCCGTGGCAGTCGGGGTGCTGCTCCTCACCTCGCGGGGATTCATCGACTACGCGGTGTCGGGACTCGAAAACCCGCTGGGCTTCGCGTTGCTGACGCTCTTCGCCGGCCGAGCGCTGCACCTTTTCCGCGCGGGCCGCCAAGGTCCCGCAGGAGACGGCCGTGCCGATCCCGCGCGCCGCGCGCTCGAGTTGGCGTTCTGGGCCAGCCTCATCGCGCTGACCCGCATGGACCTCGTCCTCCTGTGCGCGCCCGTCCTCGCGGCGAGCCTGCGCGGCTGTTCGGTCCCGGTGTGGGTCACGCGCATGACCATCGGGCTTGCGCCATTTGGCCTGTGGCTGCTGTTCTCGGCATTTTATTACGGCTCGCCGTTTCCGATCACCGCCCACGCCAAGGCGTTCGACACCGGTGTCGCCGCGGCGGACCTCGCGCAGCAGGGGCTCTATTACCTGGGATACGGCGTGACGCGGGACCCGCTCACCCTGGTTGCGATCGCGGCGGGTATCACGCTCGGATTTGCGCGCCGCCAGCTCGCCCCGACCGCGCTCGCCCTCGGTTGCGTCCTCTACCTCGCGTACATCGTGAAGGTCGGCGGCGACTTCATGGGCACGCGCTTTTTCACGCCGCCTTTCATTGTCGCGGTCGCGCTCGTCGCGCGTTCAGCGCACGGGATAGCGCCCGCGCGCAACCTTGCGCTGGTCGCGGTGGCGCTCGTTCTTTTTGTCGCACCGGGGCGCGCGAACTGGACGCGGTCCTTCGACACCGTCGTTTTTCCCCACGACGAGTTCAAGGGCATCATGGACGAGCGCGCGTTTTATTACCCGCAGTTCGGTTTGACGAGCCCGACACGGCGCACGCCAATCCCCGGGGCATTGAGCGACGGCGTCCGCGCGGCGGGCAGGGAAACGCCGCTGTTTGTCGCGTACGGGATGGTCGGCGCGTTTGCGTTCGAAGGGGGCGACCTCCAGCACGTGATCGATCCGTGGCTGCTCGATCCCTTGCTGATGCGCTTGCCGATCAGTCGCCCCAAGGGCTGGCGTCCCGGGCACTTCGTGCGCCATGTGCCCACGGGGTACTTCGAGACACTGGCGCATGGTGGCAACCACATCCGCCATCCGGGGCTCGCGCGCTACTACGACGCGCTGCGGATCGCCATCCGCGGCCCGTTGTTTGCGCGCGAGCGCTTCGATGCGCTGATCGCCCTTTGGAGTGGTGCCCTCGACGCGGGACTGGAGGATTTCATCCGCGACGAGTACCACCACATGCGCCGCGTCGCGATCCCCTACGCGAAGATCGCGACACCGCTTCCGCCGCATCCCCTGGGCCCGGGCCCCCAGTGGTTCGACGAGCCCCAATCCAAGGTGGTTTACGGCGGCGGCCTGTCGGTCGAGCTCGAACGCGCGCAAACCGCGTCCGCGATGGACATCCAAGTGAACCCGGGAGCGTTCATGGTCTACCACTTCACGCTCCTTGAGGGCGATGCCACTCGCGCGACCTTCGTCGTCGACGCCACCGACGTGCGTTTGGCGTTTGGCATGGTGTCGCACACGCTGTCCATTGCGCCCGGAACGGGCCCGTTCGACCGCATCCACGTCGACATCGCCACCGCGCCATCGCACACGGTGCCCGCACTGGGCAGCCTCACCCTGCGCCAGGAGTAAGGGCCGCGCTTTGACCGAGCGGGGACCCAGGCGACGCGCGGGGTCAAAAAGCTCTCCGCGCGCTCCAAGGCGGGCTTCCGGCCCTTAGACGAGCGGGAAGCAGATTCAGTGAGCGGAGACCCGCGCACCCATCACAGGTGCCGAACGAGGTCGGGGTGCGGTTGCGCGATGACCACGTCGCGTGCGAGTGTTCCGGCGTCCGTGCATTGACGCGCCGCGGCGGTGACGCAGGCGCGCACGTCGGCCACACCGCCGGTGATCGTGAAAAACGACTTGCCACCCAGACCGTTGGCGATGCGCAGGTCGAGCAGGTCGACGGTGGCCGTTTTGAGGGCGAGGTCCGCGGCGCTGATCGCGCTCGCCACCGTCGTCGTTTCCACGACGCCGATCGCATCGAGGCGGCCCTGGATCTGGCCACCCCGCCGGCGCAGGCCCAACGGGACCTGGGGGTGGACCTGAGGGATGAAGAGGCGGTCGACCAGGTCGCCTTCCGCCACGGCCGCGCCCCGCTCAAGACCCTGGCGCACGTCTTCGACCGACCCGGTGAACAAAAGCACGTACTTGCCCGGATGGACGGGCGAAGCAAACAGCATCTCGACCTGCGCTTGCCACAGCACCGCGTCCGCAACCGCGACACCACGCGCGACGGAGCAGCATTCGAGCAACCCAATGCAGGGCTGCATTTCCACGTCGTCCCGCAGGGGCGGGTTCCAGTCGCTGCGCGCAGGTGCGCCGTTGGTCTCGCTCATGGCAGGCACCGCGGGGCTCAAGAACCTTCGGGGGCCTTCGGCAGGAAGCGCTCGAGTTCGTCCGCCGGGCGGGCGATCACGTGCACGCCGATGAGCTCACCGACGCGGCGCGCGGCGGCGGCGCCGGCTTCGGTCGCGGCCTTCACCGCTCCGACCTCGCCACGCACCATCACCGTGACGAGTGCGCCGCCGGAGTTCTCTTTGCCGATCAAAGTGACCTTGGCCGCCTTGCACATGGCATCGGCGGCTTCGATGGCGCCGACCATGCCCTTCGTCTCGATCAGGCCCAGGGCGATCAGGGAATCCATGGATGCTTCGTGGGTGGGGAGGCTGGCGGGCCGGACCGGGGACCGGATCCGCGCGTGGGGTCAATGAGGATACGTCAGGCCGTGCACGCGCCGGTACGTGTGTTCAGATGGGGGCAGCCGCGGCAGGGCCCCAGGGGGCAGCTGGCGTCGGCCAGGGCGGGTGCAAAGAGCGGAATCGCCAGGAGGGGGGCGAGGAGGGCGTCCCGCGCCGCCCCCGACGGTGCCCCCGACGGGGTTTGCGACGGGGGCCGCGGCGTGGGTTTCGGCGCCAAGGCGACACCCGCGGGCACTTCGAGGGGTGGCGCGGCCCGCTGGAAAGGGGCACCGGCGCCGTGCTCGAGCGCGGGATCCCCCGCGAGGCCGCTGCCCCGCGGAACTCCGGCCTGTCCGAGCATCGACTGCACACGCAGCACGTCGCGCTCGTAACGCGTTTCCCAGTCGGGTCGCGGCAAACCGACACGCTTGATGTTGACGAGGTGGCGCGCGGTGATGTTGTCCGAAGTGATGTTGCCGGCGAGCGGCCCACACCCAAGGCTCATCGAGGGCGCCAGTCCGGTCGAGTACCCCACCGCCCCCTGGCTGGTCGGACCGTTGACGACGATGCGGCTCGCGGGTTTTTGCGCGTACCACGCCTCAAGCACGGCCGCGTCGCGCGCCCACACGCCGATCGTGTGGCCGAGGCCGCCGTGGTGCAAGATGGCCTTCGATAGCTTGCAGCCTTCCTCCCACCCGTCGACGACGTGGACGGAAAGGAGCGGGCAGAGGATCTCGATCGACAGCGGGAACGCGGGTCCGACACCTTTTTGGTGCGCAAGCAGCACGCTGGTGGAGCGCGGCACGTTGAACCCGGCGAGCTCGGCGACACGCCACGGGTCCTGGCCGACGACCTTCGGGTTCATGTGCCCGTCGACGTTGGCACACCGCTCGAGCTTCGCGGTCTCGTCGGGACTGCACAGGTGCGCACCGCGCCGCGCCAGCGCATCGAGCAGTTTTTCGGCGATCGGCCGATCCAGCACGAGCGCCTGCTCGGAGCAGCACAGCGTCGCGTTGTCAAAGCTTTGGCTCGCGACGATCCAGCGCGCCGCACGCGCGAGGTCCGCGCCGCGGTCCACGTAAACCGGCACGTTGCCCGGGCCAACGCCGTACGCGGGTTTGCCCGAGCTGTAAGCCGCCTGGACGAGCCCGGCCCCGCCCGTGGCGAGGATCAGCTTCACGTCCGGATGGCGCATCAACGCCTGGGTCGATTCGACCGTCGGGTCACCCAGCGATTGGATCAGGTCGGCCGGCGCACCGACGCGCTCGAGCGCGCGGCGCATGACCTCCACCGTCTCGCGGATGCAGCGTTTTGCGCGCGGATGGGGGCTGATGACGATCGCGTTGCGGGCCTTGAGAGCAATCAGCGCTTTGCCGATCGCCGTCGAGGTGGGGTTTGTCGTCGGCACAATGCCCGCCACGACACCGATCGGCGACGCAACCTCGATCACACCGCGCGCTTCATCCCGAGCGACCACGCCGACCGTGCGCTCGCGTTCGATCGACGCCCAGACGCCCTCCGACGCGTGGAGGTTCTTCAACACCTTGTCCGCGACACGGCCCATGCCGGTTTCCTCGACCGCGAGCCGCGCGAGGTCCGCTGCCGCACGCGCCACTGCGGTGACGAGCGCACGGCACACGAGGTCGGTGCGCTCCTGCGTCCACTGCGCGGCCTCGGCCTGGGCGGCAACGGCGCGGCGTGTGTGGTCGCGCACCTCCTGAAGCGCGCGCAGATCGGGATCGAAGCGTTCCAACGGCGTTCACCCACCCGCGCGTTCACGCGCGAGCGGAGCGTTCAGTCGGCCGAACCGCCGCCCTTCGCCGCGCCCTTTTGCGCATTGCCCGAGGGCGGGCTCATCGGGGGCAGGATGCGCATGAGCTGTTCGTGGGGGCGCGGGATCACGTGCACGCTGACGAGCTCCCCCACCCTGCGCGCGGCGGCCGCACCCGCTTCGGTGGCGGCCTTCACGGCGCCCACTTCGCCCGCGACGTACATGGTCACGAGCCCCGCCGTCGCTTTTTCCTTCCCGAAGAGGTCGACCTTGGCGGCCTTGAGCATCGCATCGGCCGCCTCGATGGCGCCGATCAGGCCCTTGGTCTCAATCATTCCCAGCGCGCGCTGCTGCAAAGCTCTTCGTCCTCTTAGGATGCGGGTTGGAAGGAGCGGCGAGGGCTCCCCCGGAGGCCAAAGTGTAGCGCGGGACGATCAAGGCCGGATCGCCACCGGTTCCGTGCGCGCGATGATGCTCCAGTCCGGGGTCCGCACAAGCAGGAGGGCGAGCGCCCCGCCGGCCCCAATCGCCTCCACGGCCCCAGGCCCGAGCAAAACCTCCGCCCGCCCGTCCCCATCGAATGCGCCCGACAGCTCGGGCCACTCGCGCGACACCTCGAACAGGGTGTCCCTGTCGAGCGGGATTCGGGTGCCCCCGAGGACAAAACCCGTGTCGGCGGAGCGCGCCAGCCAGACCGTGAACTCAAGGCCCGGTTCGTAGCGCAGCGCGAGCGCGAGGCCGTCCCCTGCGGCGCGGGCTTCGAGAACCGGCGCGGGCGCACTGCGGGCCCGCAGCACCGCGGCCGCGTCGCCCGCTGGCTCACCGCCGATCCGACCGGCCGCAAGGAGCGCGTCGTGGATCGCCGCGGCGAGCAGTTCGTAGCCCTCGCGCCTGGGGTGGGCGTCGTTGAAAAAGAGTCGGTCGCGGCCGAACTCGGCGATCCATCCGCGAGCGAGCGCCGCTTGGTCGACCAACAACACACCGTTCGCCTCGGCGGCGCGCCGGATCGCAGCGTTGACGACGGGCAGGACGGGTCCCTCTTCGATGGCATAGGTCAAAAAAACCGGTTCCGCCCTATCGGCCCGCACCCGAGCGGCGATCCGCGCAAGGTCGCCTTCGATCCACGTCGCGGCCAGAGATTCTTCGCCCGGTTCAATCACTCCGCCCCCGATTTCGAACTCGACGAGCCGCCCGTCGCGGTCCAGCGTGAGGACCCGCGTTCGGCCGTCGCCAAGTTCCTCGCGCCGCACTTCACCGGGGCGCGGCGGATTTGCAAGCAGCGCAGGATCCTCAACGTACCGCGGTGCGCTGGCGCCATTCGCAGCACCGTGGGTTGCGCTCTGTGCGCTTGCGTCCAGCCCGAAACGCTGCGCGAGGATCAACGCCAGCTTGACCGTGCGCAGCGCCATGTACGCGGGCTCGCCGCCGCCCCCGCCGCGCATGGCGCCGCGCGACCAGGCATTGTTCACCCCGGCGAGCACCAGCACCGCCGCGGGCTCGTAGCGCAGGAGGTCGCGCTCGAGTTCCGCCAACACGTGCCCTGTGTGTTTGCCGATCTGACCGCGGTTGATCGCACGCGCGCCCGGATCGTGGCGGGCCATGCGGGCCTCAAGACGCGCGGGCCAGGTGTCCTCGGCGCGCACGTTGAGCCCGAAGGTGTGGCTATCGCCCAGGCACAGCACAGTGGCGCCGCCAGCCGCGGATCCACCTGAACCCGCGGAACCGGCGCGCGAACCCTCGACAAACAGCGCCGCGACTTGGAGCGCCGCCTCGAACAGAACCAGCCCCAGCCCGAACGCCAACAACCGCTTGAGCCACTGCACCTGTGAAGCCTAACCGAGCGCTGGCGCGGCCGTCACGTCGAGAGTCTCAGCGGGGTGCGGCGGGGATCTGAAGCTCATCCATTCCCGCTGCAGTCGTTCAGGCGGCACCCTTTTTCAGTCGCGGAAGGCGCCCTCGTCCAGGGACGGCGCTTCCTGGGCCGCGAGACCAAGGGCAAGGCCCAGGGCGCAGAAGCTGGTCAGCATCGACGAGCCCCCCGTGGACAGCAGCGGAAGGGTGAGTCCGGTCATCGGCAACAGGCCAAGGTTCACGCCGACGTTGACGGCAAAGTGCGACGCGAAGTAGAGGCCAACACCTCCGACAAACAGGCGTGTGTAGCGCTCGCGCACACGCGCCGCAGCACCAAGCAGCAGCGCGATCATCAACGCATAGAGGACGAGGAACGCGCTACCCCCGACGAAGCCCGCCTCCTCCGCGATCACGCAGAAGATCGAGTCGCTCTCGCGCTCGGGCAGGTGACCGGCGGTCGAAGCGACTCCGCCCCCGAGCCCGGTGCCGTCCCAACCGCCGTTTCCGATCGCCACGCGCGCGTGGTAAACGTGGAACGCGGGCCCGTTTTGCCCAGCGATCAAGTCTTCGGGTGTGTAGGACGCGGCCCACGTGTCGATGCGGCGCAACTGGTAATCCTCGACCCAACGCCAGTTCCACGCGGCGGCCCCAAGCAACAGACCCAGGGCGCAGATCACCGCCATCGCGCGGCCGTTAGCACCGGCGAGGTACATGAGGCCGAGCGCCACCGGCACGAAGGTGAGGGCGGTTCCGAGGTCGGGTTGTTTCACGACGAGGGCCATCGGAATCAACGTCAGGAGCGCCGGCTTGAGGTAGTCGCCCAGGCTCGTAGGCCGGCGTTGGCCGAGGACACGCGCGAGCACGACGATCAAGCCGATCTTCGCGAACTCCGACGGCTGCAAATCAAAGCCGATCGGCGTCGGGATCCAGCGACGCGCGTTGTTGCGCTCCTCGCCGATCAACTCGACGAGCACGAGACCCGCGAGGGTGAGACCGTAAACGAGGAACGCCCGTCGGCGCAGCCAGCGCGCTCGCACGAAGAGGCCGGAGGCGAGGAACGGCAGCGTCAGGAGGACCTTTTGGATATGCCCTTCGAAGCGGATGTCGTCGCGGTCAAAAAGGTCGTCGCGCGCGGACATGGAATGCACGAGCACCAGGCCGACACCCAAGAGGACGAGGCCGATGAGCAGCACATGCCATTCGTAGCGCCGCCACACGAGGCCCGGCGCGACGAGCCGCGGACCGCGCGGCGCACGTCCAACGGCTGAACCGCTCATCGCACTCCCCCCACATCCGCGCGGCCAACGGGCGCTGCGGGCCGTTCCGACGGATCCGGCGCCTTCCAAGGGTTGTGGCTCGACGTCGTGGGCACGCGCGCGAGGACGTCCGCGTCGCGCGGCGCGCCGCACGCGGCGAGATAAGCAACGACTTCGGGCTCGAGCAGCAGCCCGCGCGCGATCCACGCCGCCGAATGGCTCGCGGTCGCCAGGGTGTCGTTCACAAAAACACAAAACACGAGTTGCGGATCGTCCGCCGGCAACCAACCCGCGATCCAGGTGTGTTTGGGTTGGCGCGGGTCGCCGTCGGGGCCAAGTTCGTCCGTCGCGCTGCGGCGCGAAGCGAGGTCCGCGCTGCCGGTTTTTGCGGCGACGATCCAGCCCAGCTCGAGCGGATCGAGCGCGACCCGCGCCGACCCCTCGACCCCCGCGGCAACACGCACCAAATAACGCCGCACCGCGCCGAGCACCGCTTCCGAATAGGGCAACCGCACCGCGGGAGGACGCTCGAGCTCCACCCCTCCCACCGACTGAACGAGCCGTAGGTCGGGGAGCGCCCCGTACGCCAGCGCCCAAAACGCCCGCGCGACCTGCATCGGCGTGCCATCGAGCACCTGCAACCCGTTGGTCCCGCGTCGCATCTGACGGCGCAGGTCCATGCGCGGCTCGTAGACGAGGATCTTCGGCACGGTTTCGATCCGCGCACTGCCGGGGCCCAGGTCCTCGACGCCGGTCGCTTCCCCAAATCCCACCGCGTGCGCGAGCGCGGCGAGGTCCTCGGGCGCCAGAAGGTCCGCAACATGCGCGAAGTACGTGTTGCAGGACACCTCGAGGGCGCGCGCGAGGTCGACCGGCCCGTGCCCCCAGCGGCTGTGGCAACGGACGCCTCCCCACTCCGCGTGGTCAAGCCCCTCGGGCACGGCGCAAACGTGGGCAAAAGCGGGTCCCAAGAGGAGCGCGCGGTGGTGCTCGAGTGCGTGCAGCGCGACAAACGGCTTGAAGACCGAGCCAATCGGTTGGAAACCGGGTTGGCTGAGGGTGCGCTCGATCGCGCGGGCACCGGGACGGTCGGGGTCGCGTGCGCCAAGGGCTGCCGCGTTGGGCGCCGAAGCTGCCGCAAGCACGTCGCCCGACTTCGAAAGTAGCACGATCGCGCCGACCGGCGCGCGCAGCCAGTCCGGGTCGGCGGGGACTCCCGCCGGGGGCACCAGCGGGTGATTGATCGCGCGCTCCGCGGCCGCCTGCAGGTCGCGCCGCAGGGACAGCCGAACATCGCGGCCGTCCTCCACCGGCGCCAGTTGGATCGCGTGCGCGCCGCGTCCAAACACGTCCTCGAGTCCCAGCCGCTCGCGGTAACCGTTGCGCCCGCGCAACTGGGCATCCGCGTAACCCTCGATACCGCTGACGCCGCGGCGTTCGTCCACGAACAAAAGCTCCCCCATCAGTGCGCGCAGGTGGCGGGTTTCCTCCGCGCTGCGGCTCGCCTTTGCGCGCAGTTCGCGAAAGCGCGCCGCATCCTGGCGCTGGCGCTGGAGGCGCTCCGCGTCGACACCCGCAACGAGGCCGATCAGCTCGGCGCCCGGCAAGTGCGTTTCGTCCCCATCGAGACGCGCGGAACGGTCGCGCGCGGGATGCACCAAGAAACCCGGATAACGCTCGGGTTCACGCGTGAGGAGATACACAACCTCGTAGGACGGCCGATCGCCGATGACCGCGCGCCGGCTGCCGTAGTCCTTGACGAGGTGCCGGGCGCGCTCTCCCAACCGGTCCAAACGGTCCGGGCCGAAGCGCATGCGCGCGTCGCGGCGGCGCGCGGGCGCGGGCAGCGTCGAGAGTTCGAGGAGCCGCGCTTCGACGAGGCGCTGGAACTCGACCTCCCACGCGTCGAGCAGCGCACGCGCGGCGCGATCGATGCGTGCGCGGTTCGCGGCGCGGTGGCGCACGCTGCCGCCGAGGGCCGTGCGCCACAACCCCGCGAGGTCACCGCCGAAGTTACGCTCGAATCCGTCGACACCAAGTTCGAGAACCAGCGCCGCCTCCACGTCCGCCGCGCCCGCGCCCGTGGCGTGCTCAAGAAGCTCCCAGCGCGCCTCGCCGACCCGCGTTTGCGCGGCACTTTGCAGTCCAGCCGCGCGCCAGGGCGGCGCGAGCGGCGCGGGCTCGAATCCGCGCGGGGCGTCGAGTTCGAGCACTCGCGCGAGGTCGTCGATCACCGGCACCGGCGCGGCCTCGCGCCAGTCGCGGGGCGCCCCGTCGAGCGCGTCCTGGAACGCCGCCGCGCTGCCGTACACCGCGGCGAGTGTCGCGAGGGCACGGTCGGCGTCAAGACCGCCGTCGCGGTCGAGGCGCAGCTCCGCGAGCAGCCGCGGCAGCGCAAATCCGTCGCGCCAGGAAAGCAGCCAGCCCGCGCGCTCCTGCGCGGCGAATTCCGCGAGCCGCGGCGCGTCCCAGCGCATCTCGCGCGCCAACCATTCAAGGTCGAGCCATCCCAGGAGCGCAGCGGGTTCGAGCCGTCCGGCGCGGAAACCCGCGACCTCGCGAAACAACCGACCCGCGGCCGCATTGTCGACGGCGATGCGCCAGCCCTCGATCTCGTCGATCAAACGGTCGAGCCCGAGCACACCGGCCACACCGGCCTCGGACGCAAGCCGCAACCCGAGGAACTCAAGGTGCTCCACACTCATCAGCCAGCGTCGCTCAAGCCGCGCAAGCTCCTCCGCCGGCGTGCGCCCGCGCGCCGCCGCCGCCCATTCCAGGTAACTCGCGCGGAAGCCCCGCTCGGTTTCGACCGCACGCAGCGCGCGTGTTTCGGCGCGCGAAAGGTCGAGCAGCCGCTGTGCATAAAAACGCAGGTCGCTCGCGCGGTTCGCGCGGCGCTCGGCCTCGGGATCGTCCGTGGCGGCAATCCGCACATCGCCCGCAACCAGGGCGCCGCCGCGCGCAAAGGCCAAAAGTGCGTGCGGACCGAGCGCCACCAGCGCGCGTCCCCAGGGCAAAAGCGCGCCGCGCGCTTCCAACAGCCCCACATCGCGCATTTCGAGCGCGGCGCGCCCGTGGGCGATCTGCCCCAAAGGATGCCCGCGGCGAAACTCACGGTATTCGAGCTCCACCTGGTAGCGCACCGTGTCGGCAACGAGGACCTGCCCGGTTGCGTCCGCGAGCGCGCCGCGTTCGTACGGCAACAGCGCGCCACTGCGCACGAGCTTGCGCGCCTCCTCGGCCCAGGTGGCGTGCTCCACCACCTGCACCTGATAAAGGCGCGCGATCAGCGCCGCCGCGATCAGTGCGAGGATGGCGATCAGCGGCCCCGTGCGGCGAGCTCCCACGATCCCTCCTCCCGCCACAGCGGGCCCAGGCCGGGCAGTGCCCGCAACGCTTTCGAAAGCGCGAGCGCGACGACCGCGGTGGCGAGGGCCACCGGCCATCCGAGCGATCCCCCAGAGGGTTCGACCCCGGCGGGCAACGGCGCGCGCAGGTCCGCGGCAAACGGCAACCACAGCGCGATTGCGCCGCCGCCCAGCGCCGCGAGCAGCGCGCGCAACCAGGGGCGGTCGAGGTCCAGCGTCGCTGCGATCGGCGCGGCGATCAGTGCGACGGCGAGGTAGGCGAGCACGAGCGCGGCGGGGTTGTCCGCGGAAAGCGCCGCGCGGGAGAGCGCGATCACCAACGCGACCCGGCGTGCGCGGGCCCCGTCGGTGCGCGCGGCGATCCCGAGCAGGAGCACAACGCCGAGATCGGGCACGAGCCCGCCGGGTGCGCGGCCCGCGGCCCACCACCCTTGCAGCGCGAACAACCACGTGCTCCACAGCGCCAGACACAGGTACGGGACAAAGCGCCTCACGGCGGACCCTCCAGCCCGGCGAGGCGCGGATCGACCTGACGCACGAAGAGCCGCTCCGCACCGCGCAGCGCGTCCTCCGCGTCCTCCAGCTCGATCACGTGGCCCGCGCCGCCGCTCGAACCCAGCGGCAGCATCGCGACACCCAGGTACAGGCCCGCGGGCAACCCGAGATCGCCTGCGGCGGTGGTGAGCCGCGCGCGCACGCTTGCGCTATCGGTCGCTGCCTGTGTGTGTTCGATCGCAAGCACGTCGCGCCACAAAAAGCGCGGGCGGCCCGATTGGGGGTCGCTGCCGAGCGCAACCAGCCGGCCGAGCAGCCGGGGCGGTTCAGCGGGCCGTCCTTCGAGTTCGGCGAGCGCCGAAAGCTCGAGTCCCGGGTCCGCGAGCAGGCGCACGGTGGAGCCGCTCGCGCTGACGGCTCCAAGACGCCCGACGAGCCGCGCGCCACGCACGACCGCCGCACCTACGCGCAGGCCGGAATCCAGCCCACGGTCGAGCTTGACGCTCGCACGCCAGGGGCTGGGGTCGCCCGCGGTGAATCCGCGCGCCGCGACCCACAGCGGCTCCTCCAAGGGATGGGGCGGCGCATCCGGCAGCGCGGGCGCGCGGGTGGTGCCGGGTGCGAGCAGGACCAGCGACGAAAGGCCGTGAAGGAAGTCGACGATCGGCTCGACGCGCCAGTCCCCATCGCTCGCGCCGCGGGCAAAAGCTCCCAAACCGTAACCCGCGGCCAGCTTGCCGAAGGGGTCGAGTTCGGGCAGGAGCTCGTCGACCACCACACGCGCGCCGAACCACGCATCGTCCACATCCGTCCGACTGGGGTGGTGCGCCGCGAGCCATGTTACGGGTTCGCCCCGGGCGGGTCGGCCGCCGGTAGCCACACCTCCCACGACGAGGCGCGCGAGCTCCGCGCCGTCCAGTGCGAGCACTCGCGCGCCCACGTGGGACTCGCGCCCCGTGACGAGGTCCACGCGCACGATGCCACGCACGGTGTCAACCTCAGCGATGCGACCGATATACGCCTCGCGGACCACCGCCGGGAGGCCAACACTGAGCCCTTCGAGCGACCAGGGACGCACGAGCAACTGGTCGCGTCCACCCGCTGAGCGCCCGAGCACTTCGCCGGGCACCAAACGCCGCCCCTCCACGAGGTCGGGCGCGCGCGGCAGCGCCGCGGCGTACCAGCGCTCGAGCAGCGCGGCGCTCGCCGCCCGCGAGCCTGTGGCGCTGGCAACCACCGTAGCCTCCGACGCGCGCAGCTCCACGCGCCCGAGCCGCGCGATCGGCCACGTCACTTGCGCGAGGTAGCGGCTCGGCCCGAGGACACGCTCCAACGCACCCTCGAGCCGTGCGTCGGGTCGCAGAGCGAGGAGGCCCAGGCAAAGCAGAGCCAGGAGAACGAGGGGCCGCACGCGCATAGGACTTCGCAACACCGTACGGCGCGCGGCCCCCGTCCCGCGCGCGCGAAGTCGCGCGACACCGCGCCGGGACCGCCATGCGGGAAAGGCCCGCGGCGAATGGGCCCGCGCCCCGCTCAGCCGTCGTTGTCGCTCGCGAGCGCGGAGGAGTACACGTCGAGGTTCTCGAGGAACACGGCCGTGCCGCGGGCAACCGCTGTCAGGGGATCGTCGCCGATGCGCGTGTGGATTCCGAGCTGCGATTGGATTGCCTTGTCGATGCCCGGCAAGAGCGCACCACCGCCAACGACGACACAACCCACGTCCACCAAGTCCGCCGAAATTTCCGGCGGCGCCTGTTCGAGGACCTGGCGGATCGCCACCGCGATCTTGTCGACGGGATCTTTGAGCGCTTCGCGGACCTCGATCGAGTTGATCACGGCCGTACGCGGCAGGCCCGTGATGCTGTCGCGGCCCTTGACCTCCATCTCGAGTTCCTGGGCGAGCGGCCAGGCGGACCCGATGTTGATCTTGATGCTCTCGGAGGTGAGCTCGCCGATCAGGAGGTTGTGGGCGCTGCGCAGGTACTTCGCGATCGTCTCGTTCATCTCGTCGCCGGCCACCGGCAGCGACGCGGCGACCACGGCTTCGGCCAGCGCGAGCACCGCGATTTCGGTCGTGCCGCCGCCGATATCGACGATGAGGCAACCGCGGGCGTCGGCGACGGGCAATCCGATACCGACTGCGGCAGCGAGGGGTTCGTCGACGAGGTGGACCTTGCGCGCGCCGGCGCGCTCGGCGCTCTGAATCACCGCGCGCCGCGCAACGGTCGTGACGCCGATCGGCACCGCAATCACGACCCGCGGCTTGACCAGCGAACGGGTGCCGAGCGCCTTGCGGATGAAGTAGCGGAGCATCTTCTCCGCGATCTCGAAGTCGGCGATCACACCGTCCTTCAGTGGACGCACGGCCCGGACGCGGCCGGGGGTGCGGCCGAGCATCGTGCGCGCGCCTTCACCGACGGCTTGACCGTCGTTGAGGACCTCGCCGGTATCGCGGTTCACGGCCACGACGCTCGGCTCATTGAGCACGATGCCGCGGCCCTTGACCGTCACCAAGGTGTTGGCGGTGCCCAAGTCGATGCCCATGTCGACCGAGAACCGGCCCAATAGCCAGTCGTAAGGCTTCAAGACGTTGGCCATACCCAGCGGGAGGCGCTCGGACCCCAGCGGGTTTGCCGGCGAGGTCGATAGGGGGGCAAAGTCGGACGGCGGCCAGGGCCGTCGCGTCCGCTCGTCGGGAGGCGCCGTCCCCCGCGGGGCCGGATCGCCAGTCGGCCCACGCGGGGCCGCTTGAGAACGTTGCTGCTCGACGGGGGCGCGGCCCCCGCGCGGGGGGCAGGCGTCGCACCCGTTGCCCGAAGTCTAACGTTTGGCCCGCTCGCGGGAAACGGTGCGGCCGTCGGGCGGGGACCGAAAGTGCGCGCGACACGGTTCGACGCACATCGCCACGCACGCGCCGTCGCCGCCAAAAACGCCCGCGGATTCGCTCAGAACAGGAAGCCCTGGTCGTAGCGGCCGCCCATGAAATAATCGATGGTGCCGAGGCCGAGCAGCAGGAAGAGCGTCGTGACGATCACGAGGGCATCCGTGAGGGTCAGCCCGCTTTCTTCGACGACTTCGCCCTCGTCGACGACAGTCGCGGTAGTGCGGCGGCTTTGAGCGGTGCGAACCGTCGTGCGCGCGACGGCGGCGCGGGGCTTGGTGGGACGTGCCATGGGGGGTCTCGCGGGTTGGGTCCGCGGCGCGGGAGCGCGCGCGCGGGCGGCCGGGTGCGGGCGGCCGGGTGCGGGAGAAACGGGATGAGCCTCGCTGCGGAGCGGTCCACAGCACTGGAGTTACAGCACTGGAGTTACAGCGCGGGAGTTACAGCGCGGGAGTTACAGCGCGGGAGTTAGCGACGCGGCAGTCCACAGCGCGGCGATCCCTTGACCGCCGCGTGGTTTCAGACGATCAAAGGCGAGTCGAAGCGCGGTCGCCCTGGGCGATCGGCGCCGAGCCCTTCTGGACGATCTGGGCCGAAGCCTTGTCGCCGAGCACGTTCACGACGCGAACCTTGCCCTTGTAGAGGTTGCCCGCGTAGATGTCGAAGGTCGTGCCAACGGTGACACCGTGCGCTTCACCGCGGTTAAGCACGACGAGGCCCGGGTCCATCTGGGTGTTGACCGCGACCACCGCGCCGTCGATCTGCGGCTGGCTGACGATCGAGCTGCGGTTGACGCCGGTGACCTGGACCAAAGTGGCGAGTTCCGCATCGCGGTCGCTCAGGGTCGAGGTGGCCGTGGCAATTTCGCCTTCCAGGTCACCTAGGCGCATCTCGGCCGACGCGAGGGCCTGCTGGGCCTTGCGCTGGGCCTCTTCGGCGCTGCGCTGGGTGGCGATGGCCTGTTCGCGGGCCTGCTCGGCGCTGCGCTGGTCGGCGACCGCGCGGTCCTTGGCTTCGGTGATCGACGCGAGCGTCGTATCCAGGTCGCGGAGGGTGTTGCTGATCTGCCGGAAGCTGTCGTTGAGCTCCCCGTTCTCGCGCTGGGCGGCGGCGAAGTCGCGCTCGAGGCGCTCGGCACGAGCTTGCTCCTCGTTCGCGCGCTGGTCGGCGGCGGAGCGGCTGTCCCGGGCCTGCTGGAGGTCCGCGCGCGCGGCGCTGAGCTCGTCTTGCAGGGCCTGCTCGGCGGCGGCGGCACGGGTCTGTTCATCCGCGTGCTGCTGCTTGTAATTCGTCGTCGTCTCGAGCGCAGCGGCGGTGTAGGCCCAAAAGCCCACGGCGAAGAGCAGGTTGACGACGATCAGGATCTTGACGAAGGGATGCATGCCGATCGCTGAGCCGGGGGGTGAGGAAGGCGTGGGAACCGGAAAGAAAACCGACGAGCGGGGGCTCGTTCCGGCGAAGGGGCGCGACTCTAGCGGCACCCCGCGGCACGGTCAAGACAGCGGAAAGCGGACCGCGGAGGCAACCGCTCGCACGCTCTACCTCCCCACCCGTCGGCGGTTGCAAAGGCGTGCGCCAAGAAGGAGCCCGGGGCCCAGCAGGATGAAAAGCCACCGCCAAATCAGATCGAGGTACACCGCGGGGGGACGCGGCGTGGGTCCGGTGGCGGGCCGGACCGGGATCGGCACCGTCGTGGCGAGCGCCCCGGGCACGAGCCGGTCGCGGCCATCCACCACGAGTCGCGCGATTTCGCGCCCGTCGGGCCCGAACACCGCGGTCACCCCGGAGTTCGTGCAGCGCGCGATGGCGCGCCCGCTCGCGACCGCCGCCAGCCGGGAGAACGCGACCATCTGGTCCAGCTCGTAAGAATCCAGGTACCAGGCCTCGTTGCTGACGACGAGGTGCATGTCGATCTCCCCCGCCCGCAGGGGATCGAGGAACGTCGCGAGGAACGCGTTGTCGAAGCACACGCTAGCCCCGATCCGCACGTCCCGGCCCACGGCGCGCGGCAGCTCGAACACCGCGGTGCGCTCGGCCGACACGAAGTCCGGGATGTAACCCGCGACGGGCGCGATGGCGCGGCGCACCCAACCGAAGCGCTCGAGCCCCATCAATCCCTCCGCACCCGGCACGAGGAACCGTTTGGCGCCCAACTGGCGCGGCGCGCCGGGCTTCGCGGGCCAGAGGGCGACACCGTTGAGCCGGCGCAGCTCTCCGCCGCGTTCGGTCCACACTTCGAGGCCTGCAAGGAACGACGTTCCCTCCGGGAGGAGCGCAGGACGCGCGGCGCGCCGTCCGCGGCCGAAAACTTCGCCCTGAATCAGCGGCTCTTCGACAGCGTCGAAATCAACCAACACGCGCGGGTCCCCAAGATCCCGGCGCCATGCGGGAAAATCCACGCCGGCTTCGATCCCCGCGCGCGCGGAGGGATCCACGATTTGGAGCGGCAACATCGTTTCCGCCCAGCACACGAGGTCGGGCGGTGGCTCGCCCAGGCGCGCAATGGCGTCGAGCCCCGCGCGGGTGGTGTCGCGCTGGAGATCGAAGAGATCGCGCGCGCTGGCGATCTCCATCTTGCGCTCCTGCGCGACGCTCGGCTGGACGAGTAAAAGGCGCGGCCCGGGCTCCATTTGCGGCGACGACGTGAGCGCGCCCGCAGCAAACACGGCGGCGAGCGGCGTCAGGCCGGCAATGGCCACGGGGCCATAGGTGCGCGCGATCGACAGGTCGTCGTCGATGTCGCCGCGCCGGCGCGCTTCATGCAGCCGCGCGAGCGACGCCGCGAAGCCCCCCAGCGACGCGAGCGCAAACGTGGCTCCCACCACGGAAAACACCCGCGCGCCCTCGAGCATCGTCTGCCACGCGGCGGACAAGTGCCCGAGCAAAAGCCAACCGTGTCCGATCGGCGGTGGATAGAGCGCGCGCAGCGTTTCGGCGAAGGTCCACGCTGCCCCCACTGCCAGAGGGAAAAGCACGCGCCGCCGCACGAGGGCGCGCAGGAGCGGTCCGGCGAGGGCCGCGTAGAGCCCCATGCCCAGACCCGTCGGCACGAGCGCCCCGAGCGCGACGTGTCGGATCCATTCGAGCTGGATCGCGAACCCGAGGGAGGCTCCGAACCACTCGATCAAAAACGCGAATCGCCCGGGCCGGGCAGCCGCCGCGGACCACAGGGCGATCGCGAGGACCGCCAGTGCCGGTGTGCCCTTGCCCTCCAGGGCACCCGGCCCTGCAAGGCCCAACATGCCCCAGGCAGCGACCACGGCGATCAGCCGCAGCCAGGGGTTGAGCGGGCGCTCGGGCGGCGCGGATTGCGAAGGGTCGACGGGGTTCACGGGGGCGGTCAAAGGGGGCGATAGTCGACCGGACCCCCCGCATCGAGCGCCGTGCCCGCCGGCACGACGGCAAACGCCTGGGCCTCGGCCACGGCGACCACGTCCGCGGAGCCGCGCCAGGGGATCGGAACGAGGCGCGGCAGCTCGCCTCGCTCCCGCTCGATCCGGCACGGGAGGTTCTGCTGGCGCTCGTCGGCCGCGACGGGACCGCCGGCCCAGCGCCCCGCCCAAAGGGTAGGTTCCAACGCGGCACCCGCTTCCCCAGCGAGTTTTGCGAGCGCGGGCCGGGCAAAAATCTCCATTCCGAGCAGGGCGCTCACCGGATTGCCCGGCAGCCCGAAAACCGGCTTTTCGCCCGCCAGCCCGAACCAGATCGGCTTGCCGGGTTTAATCGCAACCTTGTGGAGGTGGGGAACGACCCCGAGGCGCTCAAAAACCTTCCCGACGAGGTCGTAGCGCCCCATCGAGACACCGCCGGTCGTGATCAGGGCGTCGGACACGTCCAGCGCCTCGCCGATCTCCTTCTCGAGGACCTCCTCGTCGTCGGGAGCGATGCCCACGCGCGTCACTTCGAGTTCGAGCGCCAGGCAGCGGGCGGCGAGCTGAAGCGTGTTGCCCTCGCGGATCTGGGCGGGACCCGGACGCTGCCACGGCGGGACCAACTCGTCGCCGGTCGTCAGGATGCCGACACGCGCGCGGCGCCAGCAGGGCACCGGATGCGCGCCGATTGCCGCCAACACTCCCATGTCCGCGGGCGAAAGTCGCCGGCCGGGGCCAAACACCGCAGCGCCGTTCGCCAGGACTTCCCCGACGCCGGCGATGTGTTGGCCGGACCGCGGGCGGTCCAGCAGCGCAACGCGGTTGGAGCTGCGCCGGCTCTTTTCGACCACCACGACGGCGTCGCAGCTCTCGGGCACCGGCGCGCCCGTGTAAATCTCGACACATTGTCCCGAAGCGACCAAGCCGTCGAAGGCGGCGCCCGCCCGGCTCTCCCCCACGCAGACGAGTTCGAACTCCCCCGCGGTGTTCCGCGGACCCCCGCCGTCCTCCGCGCGCAGGGCATAACCGTCCATCATCGCCTTGCGAAAAGGCGGCACGTCCACGTCGCTCGTCAGGGCACGGGCGAGCACCCGCCCCGCGGCGTGGACGAGGGGGACGTCCTCGCGCTCCCCAAGGGGCTCGATGCAGGACAGGATCTTGGCGAGCGCTTCCGCGGGGGTCATCATCGGGCCAGAGTCTAAGGCCCACCGCGCGTGGGGCGGCGCACTCAAGAGCGCGTCCGGCAATCTCCGGGCCTCCGCTGCGTAAGCTGCTCTCGGTTTCCCCCAAGCACCCTGGCCCAATCCGTTCGGCTCGGGTGCTTTGCCCGACAGCACCATGCCCCAGCGTCCCCTGACTCCCTTCGCGCGGTGCGCACCCCGCGCGTCCCAACTAAATTCCGCGTTGCCGCGCGCCCGCAGGCGCTCCGCGATCGGCCTTTTGCTGGGCCTGATGTTCGGCGCGTGTGTCCCCCCGGACACCGACGTCGACCCGAACGGCGGCGCGGGAGCGCGACCGATCGAAGCGCCGATGGTCCTCGCCGCCGCGGTGGAGCAGCGCGAGATGGTCCAGCGCCTCGTGACAACCGCGGTCGTGGAGTCGGAGCTCGAAGTCGAGGTGGTGCCGCGGGTCGCCGGGGAAGCCGTTGAGATCCTCGTCGAAGAGGGCGACGACGTCGTGGCTGGAGCCGTGTTGGCGCGCCTCGAAGACCGCGAACAGCGCCTCGCGCGGGACGAAGCGGCGATCGCCGTACGGGATGCGGAACAATCCGCGCTGCGGCTCGACGTCGCGACGGCGGAAGCGCGCTCGCGCTTGCTTTCGGCGAACAGCGGCCTGGGTCAAGCGGCGCGCGACCACGAACGCGACACGGAGCTTGCGGCGTCCGGCGACGGCCGTTTTGCAAGCGTTTCCGCGAAGGCGCTCGAAGCCAGCAAACTTGCACTCGAGCGCGCCGAACAGGAAGCCGCCCAAGCGCAGCTCGCCATCCAGCGCGCCGCCCTGGAAGCCGCCGCCGCCCGCATCGCGGTCGAGCGCGCGGAAGTGGCGCTCAAGCGCGCCGAAGTGGCCCTTTCGGACCGCAACGTGCGCGCGCCCTTTGCAGGGCGCGTCGCGCGGCGCGACCTGCGTGTCGGCCAGCAGGCCATGCCATCCCTCGCGGCATTCGTGCTGACGGACCTCGAGGCTCTGCGGGTCGTTTTTTATCGGCCCCAGCGCGAGCTCGGCGCGTTCCTCGCCGCGGCACGCAGCGAAGGTCCGGCCCTTGCGCTCGAAGCGGGCTCGGACGCCTGGCCCGGCGCGCGCTTCGCCGGCGCGATCGAACGGGTCAGCCCGACGGTGGACGCGACCAGCGGGTCCTTCCGCGTGACGGCACGCCTGTCCCCGAACCCCGAGGAAGGCGCCGCCGTGGGGGTGCGCCTCGTCCCGGGCCTGCTCGTGCGTCTCACGCTCGTCACCGACCGTCGGCCGGATGCGCTCGCCGTGCTCAAACGCGCCGTGCAACGCGAAGGCGAATCGGCGTTTGTGCTCGCGGTATCCGATGGCAAGGTCGAAAAGGTCTCCGTCACCGAGGGCTACTCCGACGAAACCCACGTCGAGCTGATTTTCACCGCGGACACAGCCCTCGACGCCGGGGACCTCGTGGTCACCGTCGGCCCGCGCGATCTTGAGGATGGCTCGCCGGTTCGGCTCGTGTCGGCCGACGGGGTTGCCGCCGCGGACGCGGACGCCGGCCCCAAGGAGCGCTGATGTCGGCCGAGCCTCGCCCGCGCGGCGTGCTGGCCGTCGTCACCACGCGGCCGATCGCGATCGGCATGCTGATGCTCGCGCTCGTCGTTTTTGGCGTCGCGAGTTTTCTCAGCCTGCGCCAAGACCTCCTGCCGGAGATCAGCTACCCGGCGCTCACGGTGCGCACCACCTGGCCCGGTGCGGGGCCCGAGGACGTCGAGCAACGTGTGTCCATTCGCGTGCAAGAAGCCCTTGGAACCCTGCCCGGCCTCGTGCGCACCGCGTCGACCAGCCGCGCGGGTGTTTCGGACGTCGTGCTCGAGTTCGATTGGGGCACGCCGATGACGTTCGCCGTGCAGGACGTCCGCGAGAAGCTCGACGGCGTGTTCCTGCCGGCGGGTGTCGGTCGACCGTTGATCCTGCGCTACGACCCAAGCCTCGATCCGATCCTGCGCATCGGTATGACCGGCCTGGGCGGCGGGGAGGACGAGCGCGCGCTCGTCAACCTGCGCTGGCTCGCCGAACAACGTGTGGAGCGCGAGATCGAGAGCTTGCCCGGAGTGGCGGCGGTGATCGTGCGCGGGGGCCTCATCGAGGAGATCCACGTCGAACTCGATCCCGAAGCCGTGGCGGCGCTCAACCTCGATCCGGCCGCGATCGGACAGCGCCTCGCGCAGGAAAACGTCAATGCCGCCGGCGGGCTCGTCCGCGAAGGATCGACGGACTACGTCGTGCGGACCGTCAATGAGTTCCGCTCGCCCGAGGAAATCGCCGACCTCGCGCTCGTGCGCCGCGGTGGTGCGGTCGTGCGTGTGCGCGACGTCGCCACCGTGCGCAGCCACCACCGCCGACGCGAAGTCGTGAGCCGCATCGACGGCGCTGAATCCGTCGAAATCGCCGTATACCGCGAAGCGGGCGCCAACATCGTCGAACTGGCGGAATCCGTGCAGAACCTTGTGTTCGGAACCGCGGCCCAGCGGTCCGCGGCGCGCAAGTTGGACGAGCGCGGCGGAACCGCTACGGTTGGCGAACGCGCCGACGCCGACTACCTCGGACGGCGCCTCGCAAAAGACGCCAAGCTCACGCTGCTCTCGGACCAGTCGGTGTTCATCCGCGACGCGATTCGCGACGTGCAATCGGCGGCGGGCATCGGCGCGGTGTTCGCGGTGGTCGTGATCCTGGCCTTCCTGCGGCGCATCGCACCGACACTGATCATCGCAGTTGCGATCCCCATGTCGGTGGTCGTCACGTTCGCGCCAATGCACCTGTTCGGCGTCAGCTTGAACCTGATGTCCCTGGGCGGCCTGGCGCTGGGCGTCGGCATGCTCGTCGACAACGGGATCGTCGTGCTCGAATCCATCGCGCGCTGCCGCGAGGAAGGCGACCGACTGGCCGCCGCCGCGGTGCGTGGTGTGCGCGAGGTGGCGGGAGCGGTCACCGCGTCGACATTGACCACGGTCGGTGTGTTCGCCCCGATCGTCTTCGTGAGCGGGATCGCCGGTCAAGTGTTCCGCGACCAGGCGCTGACCGTCGTGACGGCGCTGATCGTGTCGCTGCTCGTCGCGGTGCTCTTCATTCCGATGCTCGCGTCGCGGCCGTGGCTCGCACCGCGCAGCGCCGGCGAGGGCGAGGGCGACCCTTCCGGCGACGTCGCTCCGGCGCGACCCCCACCGCGAGCGCCCTGGAGCGGCCTTTCCTGGCGCCCCCTCGCACTGCCGGGCAGCGTGCTGCTCTTCGTTGGACGATCGTTCTTGCTCCTCATCGCCGGGGTGGCCGGTGTGATCGGGATGATCGGCGCGGGCGTTTGGCGTGTGCTCGTGCTGATCGCCTGGCCGTTCGGGGCGCTGTTCGAAGTCCTGTGGCGCGGGTTCGCGCGGGGCTACGACGCGGTGCTCAAAGGCGCACTCGCCGCGCCCGCGCTCGTGCTCCTCGCCGCCGTGCTGCTCGCCGTCGATGCGGGACGAAGGGTGGGAACTTTGGGTGTGGAGCTGCTGCCCGAAGTCCACCAGGGTGAGTTCACCGCACTGGTTCAGCTCGCGCCGGGAACGCCACTTGAAGAAACCGCGCGTGTCCTTGGCGAACTGTCGGCGTTCGCGCGCGCCGAGCCGCTCGTCGAGACCACCGCGCTGACCGTGGGTGTCGAGGAAGAAACGCTGACGCGCGACGTCGAGGGCTCGCACACCGGTCGCTTGACCGTGCGCCTCACCGCAGACCACGGCGGCGCCGCGGCGGAGCAGACTGTCGCGGAACGCCTGCGCGGGCGCATCGCCGCGCATCCCGCGGTGGTCGGGGTCGAGCTGCGTCGTCCGACACCCTTCGCGCTCGATGCGCCACTCGCCGTCGAGGTCCGCGGTCACGACCTCGAAACCATCGGAGCCGTCGCCATCGAAGTCGAACGGGTCCTGCGGGGTTTGCCCGAGCTCGCCGACGTGCGCTCGAGCCTGCGCCCGGGCTTCCCCGAACTGCGCCTCGTTTTCGACCGCGAACGCACGCTCGAGTTCGGCCTCGACCTCGCCGCGGTTTCGAAACTCGTGCGCGACCAGGTGCTCGGCGACGTGCCCACACGTTTCACCCGCGGCGACGAGCGCATCGACGTGCGCATCCTCGCCGACGCGGCGCTGCTCGGATCACTCGACGACGTTTTGAACCTTTCCGTCAACCCGTCTGCACCGATCAGCGTGCCCCTGCGCGCCGTGGCGCAGGCTTCACTCGTTCAGGGCCCCGCGGAAATCCGGCGTGTGGGCAACGGCCGCGCGGTCGTGCTCGAAGCCACCCCCCGCGGCCTCGACCTGGGGGGCACACGCAACGCCGTCGAGCGTGCGCTGAGCGACCTCGTCGTTCCCGCGGACGTGACGGTGGCGCTGGGCGGACAAACGCGGGAAATGGATGAAGCCATGTACGAGATGCGCTTCGCGCTGCTCCTCGCCGTGTTCCTCGTCTACGTCGTGATGGCGGCGCAGTTCGAATCCTTGCTCCAACCGCTCATCATTTTGGTCGCGGTGCCGCTGGCGGGCATCGGCGTGGTGTACGCGCTTGAACTCACGGGCACTCCGTTGTCCGTGATCGCATCCATCGGCGTGATTCTGTTGGCGGGGATCGTCGTCAACAACGCGATCGTGTTGATCGACCGCGTGAACCAGGAGCGCGCGCGGGGTTTTGACGCGCGCGACGCCCTATTGCGCGCCGCCTCCGCACGCCTGCGCCCGATCCTCATGACCACCGCCACCACCGTCCTTGGCCTCCTGCCGATGACGGGCTGGCTCGGCGGTTTACCGCTCATCGGCGCCCTGGGCGCGGGCGAAGGGGCGGAGCTGCGCGCGCCCATGGCGATCGTCGTCGTCACCGGCCTTGTCGGCTCCACCGTGCTCACGCTCGTCGTGGTGCCGGCCATCTACTTGCTCATCGCGCGCCTCGAGCGCCGCCCGCGGACCGAGGCCGCCCTCTGACGTGGAACCTTTTCCCGTAACCCCGCAATCCGCCCCTACGCCGCCGCTGTCGGACGGACCGGCGCCGACGGGATTCTTCGGCGGCGCGATCGGCCGCCCGATCGGGCTGCTCATGCTGCTCGCGACGCTGCTCGTCGTGGGTGTGCTCGCGTACACACGCATCCCGATCCAACTGATCCCTTCGGGCCTCGAAAACCCCCGTGTGTGGGTCTGGATCCCCACCGACGGAGCGAGCGCGCGGGAAAACGAAGACAAGGTCGCGCGGCCGATCGAAGAGGAACTGCGCACGCTCGCAGGCATCACGCGGGTGCGCAGTTACTCCAGCGACGGGGTCGTGCGCATCGCGGTGTCCTTCGATCCCGCGCTCGACCTGACCCTCGCGAAGGCCGAGGTCCGCGACCGCATCGAACGTGTGCGGCCGCGCCTGCCCGCCGGCGTCGACCTGATCAATTTTTGGTCCGAAGACGCCAGCCAGATGCCGCTCTCCTGGTTTGGCATCCTGCACCAGGGGGATTCGGATCGAACGGATTTCCTCGTGCAGCAGGTCGTCGTGCCGCGGCTCGAAGCCCTTTCGGGCATCGCCAAGATCGATGTGTTCGGGGACCTCGCGGACTCCGTGCGCATCCTGCTCGACGAAGAGCGTGTCCTTGCCGCCGGTGTCGATATCGGCGAACTCATCGGCCGCCTCAGCCGGGAAGCCGGCACTGAGCCGCTCGGCGAGATCGACGACGGGGGCCGGCGCTTTTTGCTGCGCGCCGACCTGCGCCCCGGCGACCTCGAAGCGCTGGCGAACTACCCCGTGCGCCGCGGCCTTGTGCTCGGGGACCTCGGTGAGATCGTGCGCGCGAAGAGCGTGCGCTCCGAACTGTCGCGCATCAACGGCGACTACGCGTACTTCGCCGTCGCGCGCAAGGAGGCGCAGGCCAACGTCGTTGCCGCGAGCCGGTCATTCCGCGCCGCCATCGAAGAGTTGGGCAAAGATCCGCGGCTCGCCGGGGAACTCTCGTTCCTGCCGTTTTTCGTGCAGGGTGACCTGATCGAAAGCTCGCTCGACCAGCTCAAGGAAACCGCGCTGGGCGGTGGCTTGTTGGCGGTCGGCGTTCTGTTGGTTTTCCTGCGGCGGTTGCGCCTCACGCTGTGTGTCGCGCTGGCGATCCCGATCTCCGTGCTGATCGCGATCACCGTCGAATACTTCGCCGGCCGTTCGTTCAACCTGCTGACGATGACCGGCATCACGCTGGCGCTCGGCATGCTGGTCGACAACGCCGTCGTGGTCGTCGAAAACATCGCGCGCCTGGGCGCCGAAGGCCATTCGCGGCGGCGCGCGGCCGAAATCGGCGCACGCGAGATTGCTCTGGCGGTCACACTCGCGACCCTGACGACGGTCGTCGTCTTCCTGCCGCTCATTTTCATGGGCGAGGACCCGCAAACCCGCACGATTTTCGGCGGCATCGGCCTGCCGCTGTGTATTTCCCTGCTCGCGAGTCTCCTCGTTGCAGTGGTGTTCCTGCCCGCCGTCGCGGCCCGCCTGCTGGGCGAACGCCCCGCCGCGGTGGCGCGTTTCGCGGCGCGGCTCGAGCCTGTCGCGGCCTTGCCCGCGCGCGCCGTCGCGACAAGTGCGTTTGTGCTGGGGCGAACGTTCACGGGATCGATGGTCGCGCTGAATGCGCTGAACCGCGGCACCCTGGCGGTGCTCGCGCCGCGCGGGCGGGTGCTCGGCCCGCTCGGCTGGATCCTGCGCGCGGGGATCGCGTTCCTGGTGTTTGTGGGAGCCGCGCGCATGGTCGCGGACTCGCGCGCGAAGCTCGCGCCTTGGTTCGAATGGAACACGTCGGGTGGCGTCGCGCAGTCGATCCCGATGGCGGACCTCGCCAATGCTCCGGCGCTGTGGCGCGAAGGGGTCCTGAACGCTCCCTTCGCCCTGGCAGCGGCGATCGCCGCGGGGGTGCTGTTCGCGCCCCCTTACCTGCGACGCAGGATCTGGCGCGCGCCCCCAAGGAAACTCCGCGGCGCGCCGGCCGCGTCCATCGTCGAGATGCTCGCAGCCGCGCTTGGCGACGTCGCGGCGTGGAGCCTGCGCCACCGCCTGCGCGCCTGCACGATCGCACTCCTTGCGCTCAGCTCGGTCGCGATCCCCGCGCCGCACATCCAGATGGGCGCGTTCGCCACCGAGGACAGCGCAGATTCGGTGCGTTATTGGGTCGACTTCACCAGCGACTTCACCCTGGCCGAAGCGGCGGCGGAAATGGCGCGCCACGAGACTGCGCTTGAAGGCTGGCGCGCAGAGCTGAGCTTCAAGAACTGGATGACGAGCTTCAGCGAGCGCGGCGGCACGGTCACGCTGTTCTGGGACGAACCGCTCGCGCCTTCGCTGCGCAAGTCGAACGCGAAGCGTGTGCGCGAACTCGCACCACGGCCCGTGGGCCACGACGTCCGTTTCGAGGACAACAGCGATGGCGGTGCGTCGCGGACGCTGCTTGAGTTCCACATCAGCGGGCCGGAGAGCAGCGAACTCGAGCCCCTTGCGCTGCGCGCGGCGCAGATCCTGAAGGACGTGCCCGGGCTGCGGCAAGTGCGCTCGCCCCTCGAAGACGCGCCGCGTCAAGTCGAGCTGTCCATCGACCGCGACGTCGCACAGTCCCTCGGTGTCAATTCACAGAATGCGTTCCAATCGATCGCGTGGGGCCTGCGCGGTTTCCCGCTGCCGCGCTACTGGGACGACGGACGCGAGGTGCCGCTCTACATCGAATACGACCAGGAGCAGACCGCGGGGCTCGACACCCTGCGCGACCTCAAAGTGTGGGGCGAACAGGGACCCGTCGCGCTCACCTCGTTCGCGAGCATCGGATTTGAGCGCGGCTCGCGCGAGATCTACCGCGACAACGGACGCACGACGGTGAGCCTTGCCGCGGAGATCGACGACCCGGTGCGCGCCCTCGAGCTGGAGCGCGCGGGTTACCTCGCGCTCGGTCAACTGGACCTGCCGCGCGGATACGCGCTTGGTAGCGACGAAAGCCTGCGCGCGCGCCAATCGACGGAGATCCGCTCGCTCCTGCAAGCGCTGCTGCTTTCGCTCGTCCTCGTGTTTTTGTTGATGGGTATCCTGTTCGAAAGCATCGCGCTGCCGTTCAGCGTGCTCGTGACGGTGCCCTACGCCTTCCTGGGTGCCTTTTGGACCTTGGGCATCACCGGCACGCCGATGGATGCGATGGCGTGGATCGGCCTCATCATCCTGGGGGGTGTCGTCGTCAACAACGGCATCGTCCTGATCGACCGCATCCACCGCCTGCGCGGGGAAGGTGTGGAGCGCACCGCGGCCGTCGTGCGCGGGGTACGCGACCGCGTGCGCCCGGTGCTGATGACCGCGGGCACTACAGTCGTCGGGCTCCTGCCGATGATGTTGGCGGAACCCGCGAGCGACTCCATCGATTACCGCGGCCTTGCGGCGATCGTCGGGGGTGGCCTCGCCGCCTCCACGCTCTTCACGCTGTGGGTGGTCCCGCTCGCGTACACCCTGATCGAGGACGGAGTCGCCGCGCTGCTCGGCGCTCTCACCGCGCCCCTCGCGCTGCTCCGCGGGTGGCGCGCCCGCCGGCGCACACGACTAGAACCCGTTGTAGCGCAGTAGGGGTCCCGGTTTACCTTCTTGCAGCGCGCCATAAGCGGCCGGATGCTGCCGCGGGTCCGCCGGAGCGGGTAACGTCTGCGGGCCATGCTCCGTGCTCTCTTCGCGCTCGTTCTCATCGGGGCGACGTCCATCGCGACCACCTCTGTTGGTTTCCCGCGCCGCGCGCATGGCCAAGATCCCGCGCCCGCCCTCGCACCCGGCCCGCCGTGGCGGGGTGTGAAGCCCGAAGGGGCGAACGAGGTTTTTGCAACGGCGGACGGCTGTGCGCTGTGCCACTCCGCAGCGCCGCGCGCCGTCGCGATGCGCTCGCCCACTGGCGAGGACCTTTCGCCCCACGGCCTGTGGCAAGCGACGGCCATGGGCAACGCGTTCCGCGACCCGTTTTGGCGCGCGCAGATGGCGCGCGAGGTTTCGCTCGCACCCGAGCGCCAGCGGGAAATCGAAAGCTCCTGCCTGCGCTGCCATGCGCCGATGGCGCACCACTCCGCGCGCCTCGCGGGCGGTTTGCCCCCGACGTTCGACGAGGTCGCCGCGGATCCCCTCGCGCTGGACGGTGTTTCGTGCACCGTCTGCCATCAGGCCGGAGCCGACGGACTCGGCACCGACACCAGCTTTGGAGGCCGCCTCGCCATCGAGCGCGGCCGCACAATCTTCGGGCCGCACGCGGACCCCGCGTCGGCACCGATGGTTCAGCACTCGCGCTACACACCGACCCACGGCCCTCACATTTCGGAGTCGGCCCTGTGCGGCGCGTGCCACACGCTGCTCGCCGAACACGGGGATCAACCTTTCCCCGAGCAGACGCCGTACCTCGAGTGGCGCAACAGCGTGTTCACCAGCGAGTCCGGGCCGAACTCCGAATCCCAATCGTGCCAGTCGTGCCACATGCCCGAGTTCGGGGCGACGAAGATCGCGCGCAACCCAGGAGGACGCGATTTCAACATTCCCCTGCGACCCGACTACTCGGCGCACCTGTTCGTCGGCGGAAACGCGTTTTTGCTCGACATGCTGCGCGAAAATGCCGAGGAGTTGGGAGTCACCGCGCCGCCGGAAGCGCTCGAGCGGACGGCGATGGCCACACGCCGCCAATTGGCGGAGCGCACCACGCGCGTCGCCATCGAAGGCGCGCGCCGCGAAGGCACACGGCTGCTGTTCTCCGTGCACGTGGAGAACCTGACGGGCCACAAGTTCCCATCCGGTTATCCCGCGCGGCGCGCCTGGCTCGAGGTGGACGTACGCGCCGGACGGGACGTGCTCTTTTCCAGCGGCCGTTCCGACGAACGTGGACGCCTCATCGGTGTGGCGGACGAGCGCGCGTTGCCCCACGTGGACCGCGTGAGCGACCCGCGCTCGGTCCAAGTGTGGGAGATGGTTGCGGCCGACACCGAGGGTCGACCCGTCACCGACCTGTCGCGCATGGCGACCCGCATCAAGGACAACCGCCTCTTGCCCCGCGGCTGGCGTCCCGACGGTCCGCATTCGGAGCACACCGCCCCCGTGGGGACCGCTGGGGACAGCGATTTCGCCGCGGGCTCGGACCGCGTGCACTTCGACGTCGAGGTCGGCGACGGGGAGCGGACGCTGCGCATCGTCGCCTGGGTGCGTTACCAGCCGATGCCGCCGACCTGGGTCGACCCGCTGCGCGCGGTGGACCACGAACACGCACGCCAGTTCGTGCGCTTCTACGACGCCGCGGACCCGCGGCCCGAGGTGGCGGGCCTCGCCGTGCGTACGGTCACGGGCGCGCCGGCGGAAGCACCCACGGACGACCGCTGACCGGGTCGCGCACAACACGTAGCGCAGCGCCATAAACGGCGCCGAGCTGCGCTTCGTGGAGCGCTTCCTCGGGTGTGCCGTCGGCCACGATCCCGCCGCCCGCCATCAGGACGATGCGGTCCGCCCACGCCGCGGCGAGGGAGAGGTCGTGGAGCGCAACACACGCTGCCGCGCCCGCATCGACACGCACACGCACCGCGCCAAGCGCCTTTGCTCCGTGCGCGGGATCGAGGCTCGCGGTCGGTTCGTCCAGCAGGAGCAGGGCGCGCTCCACACCGGCGATCTGCACGAGGGCCCGCGCGAGATCGACCCGCTGGCGCTCACCCCCTGACAACTGGTCCGCGGGGCGATCCTCGAGTTCGCGCGCGCACACATCCGCAAGCGCACGGCGCGCCGCGCGCAGATCGGACGCTGCCCGCGTTCCGTGCGGCCGCCGACCGAGCAGCACAAGTTCGAGGCAACTGAGCGCAAAGGGCACGCCGGCGCCCTGGCGCATCCACGCGCGACGGCGGGCAAGTTCGCAGGGGGGCACGAGGTCGAGGCGCGTGCCGTCGAAGCGCACCTCGCCGGTCGCGGGCGCAAGGTCACCGGCGAGCAGCGCAAGCAACGTCGACTTGCCCGCGCCGTTGGGCCCGACGAGCGCGACGAGTTCGCCGGGCAACAGCGTGAGGTTGATGTCCGTCAGCACCGCGCGCGCGCGAACTCCCCGTCCGCGCGTATAACCCAGTTTGCGGACGCGGATCACCGTATCAATGACCGTGCCAACTACCCCGCCATCCGCGCGCGGCGCGCGAAAAGAAGAACGAGAAAACAGGGACCGCCGACGGCCGCAGTGAGGATGCCAATGGGCAACTCCGCGGGAGCCGCAAACGTGCGTGCACCCGCGTCGGCGAGGACGAGCGCCGCCGCTCCGAGAAGCGCGGCAACGGGCAAAAGCGCGCGGTGCGCCGCGCCGACGAGCATCCGCGCTCCGTGGGGCACGATCAGGCCCACAAATCCGATCGAACCCGTGAGTCCGACCGCCGCCGCCACCGCGAGCGCCGATGCCGCTACCAGCACTCGCTTCTCCACGTCGACACGTACGCCAAGGGCGCGCGCTTCGGCTTCACCGAGCAAGAGTGCGTCGAGGACCTGCGCGCGCGCGATCAACACGGCGCTCGCGGCGCCAAGGCACGGCAACACCACAGCCAGAGCCGGCCATGTGGCCCGCGAAAGGCTGCCGAGGGACCAGAACGTGACGTCGCGCAGCGCTTGGTCGTCCGCGAGGAACAACGCAAATCCGGTCCCGGCGCTGAAGATCGCCGTCAACGCAACACCCACGAGGATCAAAACCGCGTTGTCGACGCGGCCGCGGCTGCCTGCGAACGCGACGACGAGCACCGTGGCTCCAAGCGCTCCCAGGAACGCCGCGACGGCGAGGCCAAACCCGCCCAGCACCCCACCGACTGCGCCGGCGCCAAACACGATCCACAACACGGCCCCCAGCGTGCCCCCAGCGGTCGTGCCCACGAGGCCGGGCTCGACGAGCGGGTTGCGAAGCAGCGCTTGCAGCGCCGCTCCCGCAAGCGCGAGCGCCGCACCCACCGCCGCACCGAGCACGATGCGCGGCGCGCGCACGTGCAAAAGCACACCGCGCTCCACGTCGCCAGCGGGTGGCCCATCGCCGAGCCCGACGGCGGCCAGCGCGATTTCCAACAGACGCCCGATTCCGATGCCGCTCGGACCGACGCACAGCGCCAGAACCACACCGACGAGCAACAGCGTGGCGCTCGCCAACAGGACGGCGAGACGCCGATTGCCGCGCCTGCGCCAGGGGGACAGCGCGGCTCCCCGACGCATTCGCAGCAGCGGGCGCCCGCCCAGCGCGGCGTTCATCGCACGGGCTCCTTGGCGCTGGGGCCGTCGCTTGCGGTGCGCTCAGCATCTCGAACGGCAAGGCCGGCCGCGGACGGATGGATCGCGCGTGCGAGCGCCGCAAGGTGCTCCCCGTGCCGCGGGCCACCGGACAGCGCCCCCGGTTCGAGCGCAACCACGCGCGCGGTCCGCGCCGCGGGCGAATCGGCGAGCGCCGGCCACAGCTTCGCCAGCGAGCCATGCCCGTGCTTCCCCGGCGTGGTGCCGATCGAAGCGACCACAATCACTTCGGGCGCGGCTGCCCACAGCGCTTCGACAGACATCGGTTTCCAACCCTCGAGCGCCGCCGCGGCATTTTCGCCCCCGGCCTCGCGGATCAAACCGTCGGCCGCAGTACTACTTCCACCGACAAGGGGCGCCCCGCCACCGGGCTGCAGCACCCACAGCACCGTGGGCCGCACGCCCGCGGGAAGCTGCGCGCGGACCGCCGTACTCTCCCTGCGCAGTTCTTCCGCGATCGCAATCGCGCGGTCGGTTTCGAACAGGGCATCACCGGCGGCTGCGATGCGCTCCAGCGCACCGTCGAGCCCATGGCCATCGGGAAGCAACACAACACGCACGCCAAGCGCGCGAAGTTGTTCGAGCGCTTCCGGGGGACCTGCCTCCGCGGTCGCGAGCACGAGGTCCGGGCGGAGCGCTGCGAGGCCCTCGACGGGCAGACTGCGCACATAACCGACCCGCGGCGCCGACAGCGGCAACCCGGGCGCGCGCGCGGCCGACAGGTCGACACCCACGACGTCCTGGGCGCGGCCAAGCGCGACGGCCAGTTCCCCCGCCGCGCCCCCCGCGACAACGAGTCGGCGAATCGGTGCGTCCACGTCACGCGTCGCGTCCGCGCCACCGCACGCCGCGAACACAAGCGCGAGCACCGCGGCGAAGGGCGCCGCACAGCACACGCGTGCCACTGCTGTGAAGTTCACCGCGGCGAATGCCACGCGCCACCGCTCGCGCGCGATCCTGCGGCTGCTTTGGGTGCCCCGGTTGATCACGGAGCCGCCTGGGCGGGTTTCCGCGCGGATTCGTAAGGGACGAGCGAACGGCAGAGTTCGCGCCATTCGGGCAGCTCGTCGATACCCGGTTTGCGCGCGCCGAAAAGCGTGGCGCAGATGGTGCCGTCCGCGCTGAAGATCTCGAGGCTCGACACCCACCGGCCCTCCTCGGCGGGCTTGCGCACCGCAAAAACCGCGTCGATCGAGTCTTCGCGCACGTGCAGGTCGACCACGGGATCGAGGACATTGAGCCAACCACCGCTCGCAACGATGCGCTCGAGCGGACCGGTGTGGATCTGGATGCAACCTTGGTTCCCAACAAAAACCATCAGGGGGATGTCGAGCTCGCGCGCCCCCTCGAGCACTTCGCGCACCGCGGTTTCCGGCACCCTGCGCGCCAAATCCCGCGGCACGAGGTCCACCGCTTGCCGGCGCGACAATCCGTGGCGCGCGAGAAGGCCGTGGTACTGGTGCGGATCGGTCATGGCGCGCCAACCGGATTCAAGTGCCGCGCGGTCGACCGCAGGCGCAGGTTCGGCCGCGACCGTCGGCGCAGGCGCCGCAACAACGTCGACGGTGCGCGACGTGTCGGAACTGCGCTGTGCTTCGACGAGGCGCGCGAACGCATCCGCGTCGCTCGCTTCAACCAAAAACACCTTGTGCACCGCGACACCGTCGGGGCCGTAGAACTGGATCGAGCGCGAGCGGCGGCCACGCACCGTCGCGTCCACGGCGAACGCATACGCAAACCGGCGCGGGAACAGCCGCAGGTCGATCGGTCCCCCGATTACGAGGCCGTGGTGCGGCCCAAGGTCGAGGCCCGTCCATGGCCCGACAACCTCAAGCACCGCGTGTGCGTTGCGCGTGATCGCTTTCACGGGGCCGAGCGTCGCGAGGGTTTGGAAGAGCGGCTCGAGCCGCAGTTCGAGCCGCGTTGCGTCGACACCGGCGCGGGCCGCAAGCAGGTCGAGCTCGCTAACACCCAGCGCCTCCGCGGCGTCCGAGGGAAAGAGCCGACCCTTCGCGTGTTCGAGCAGAACGGCGTGGGCGGCGAGCAGTTGGTCGGGATCGATGGGGCGGGCGCTGAAGGTTTGCATGGCTATGGGGCGATCGAGGCGTCGTGGGGGCGCCGCCGCGCGTGGCGAGGCGGCGCGCGGCGGATGGAGGAGTGGGGCCCCGGGCGATTCGGGCCGCCCGGGGCCCCTGCACCGCCCTTTCCGGACCGAAAGGGTGGTTGCTCGGAAAGAGCGTCAGGGAATGAGGTTCTTGAGGTAGCGCACGGCGAACTGACCGGTCGGATCGCCACCGAGTACGCCGTTCGAAACGATCACCATCTCGGGCGCACCGTCGCCATCGGCGTCAAAGATTGCGACGTCGCCGGCGACAAAACCGCCCACGTCGAAGGTGACGTCGCGCTCGAACACACCCAACGTTCCTCCCTGACGCCCACCCTGATTCAGGAACAGCATCTGCTGGGCAGCAGGGAAAAAGTCGTGGGTAGCCACCAGCACGTCAGGATCGCCATCGAGATCGACGTCGGCGGTGCGCACACGCAGGCGAATTCCCGCGCCGCCGAGCGGTTCTAGGAAACTTGCGCTGTCGTCGACAAACGAGCCGATGAGACCTCCCTGCGCGCCGCCCTGGTTGATCCACACATCGTTGGAAGCCGACGTGGGCACAGCCATCACCGAGTTCGCCGTCACGATGTCGAGGTCACCGTCGAGATCGAGGTCCACGAACACCGCGTGCGCACTGCGGTCGGCAAACGCGCCCGGCTGCGAGATGCTGGTGATGTCGACGAACATGCCATCACCCAGGTTGAGGAGGAGAACGTTTTTGGCACCACCGCTCCCCACCCCGTTTTTCGTGATGAAGAGGTCGACGTCGCCATCGTTGTCCACGTCCCCCACGGCAACACTCGTGCTGCGGTCCGACGCGCCGTTCCACCCGTCGAAGAGGAAACCGTCGTATTCGGCGAACGCGCCCGTGCCGTCGTTGCGGTAGATGCGGTCAACTCCACCCGGCGCAGCAAGGTGGCCCTCGGGACCGCTGGTGACGACAAGATCCAGGTCACCGTCGCCGTCGAAGTCGCCAAAGCCGAAGTCCGACGCCTGGCCGTCGCCACCGGGGAAGCTGAGGTCGAGCGCAAAGGTGCCATCGGGCTGGTTGCGCCACAACACGTTCGGCGCGCTTGTCAGCGACTCGAATCCCCCACCTGTCACGAGGTCGAGGCGCCCGTCGCCATCCACGTCCGCGAGGGCCATCGCCGCGATCGCGCCGCCAGTGTAGGCGAGGTTTGCGCTCGCGTCGATGAACCCACCCGCGCCGTTGTTGCGCCACATGGCTAGCTCGGCTTCATTCGAGAGCACGAGATCCGCGTAACCATCGCCATCCAGATCACCCGCTTTGACGAGCAGGCCCGCAAAGTCCGCGGCCGCTGCCGGGAGCGATGCGGCCGCCGACACGAAGTGGCTACCCATCCCCGCGATCGGGTCGGGCTCGAGCGCCGTCGCGGCGACGTTCGACAGGATGAAGTCGCCATTCGCCGCAAGACCCAGGGCTTGGGCGAAGTAGCGCAGGCCTGTGCCGGCGGGAAACTGGTTCGGGACCGTGGGCAGGTCGAAGCGCAGGCGGCCGCTCGCGTCCGTCGCGAAGGCGAAGAAGGGCGAGGTGACGGGAACACCGAGCGCGGGTGCCGCGCTGCCGGGCAACGGCGTGGGGGTTCCCGAAAGCCCAAGGAAAAGGATGGCGATGCCATTGGGTGTGCCACCGCGCCAGTCGACGACGATGTTGTCGCCGCCCTTCAGCGGGCCGAAGTGGAGCGGAGCGCGATCCTGTTGTGGCGTCTGGGCGAGGGCGCTCGGCAGCGCTGCGAGTCCGAGAAAAATGCCCACCAAGAGGGGCAGGTGTCGCGGTTGGAGGGCGGTTCGAGCGCCAAGGATCTCGGCGCCGCGCGCTGCGGGCGCGGACGGGCAAAAAGAAAGGTTCATGGGGCAGGTGCGGCGCGGTCGCCGTCGAGTGCGTGGGGAGTCGCGGCGGGGAACGTCCCCCACCGTCAAGCCGAGTCCTGCCCCGAATGCCTCCGTTGCAAAACGGCGTCCTCCCGAGCGGTCGTCGTGGTCTGCAACTGAGACGCAGTCTCAACTGATGGGGCGGAGTGTGGCGGTCGCAACGGGGCGCGTCAAGCGCCGCGGCGTGAATTTTTGCCCTCCTGGGGGCGCCCCGCGAACGCGGGCGAGGTTCGCTGCTCCAAAAAACCCGCCTTTCAGGGCCCCCGGACCCACGCCTTGCGGCGTCGCTATACTCCCGCTCGGTTCTTCGGCCCCCGCTTCGGCGGTCCCAGCGGCACCGGTGCCCCCAGCCGGTCCCCCTCGCCCTTTCCCAACAACCAGCGCCAACGCCATGGCCCTCGACCCCCAGCGCCGCGACGACAGTGGTGCGGCCGACAACGTCCGCCTCCGCCCCGGAACGCGCATCGCCGCGGTGACGTCCAGGTACCACGGCGAACTCACACGCGCGATGTTGGCGTCGGCGCGCGAAACGCTCAGGGAAGCGGGGTTAGAGCCGGGCCACCTGATCGAGATCGAAGCCCCCGGAGCCTACGAGCTGCCGATCCTGGCCCAGCGCCTCGCCCAGCGCGACGACGTCGACGCCGTGCTGTGTTTGGGGCTGGTGCTGAAGGGCGAAACCGACCACGACGTGCACATCGCGGGCGCCGTCGCACATGCCCTGCAGACCGTGGCCCTCGACAGCGGCAAGCCGGTGTGTTTTGGCGTCCTGACCTGCCGCACGCTCGAACAGGCGACCGCGCGCGCCAAACGCCGCGCTGAAGGCGGTCTGGACAAGGGCCACGAGGTCGCACGCGCCGCGATCGAAACCCTGGCGGCGCTCGCGAGCGCGTCGCGCCCTTCGTCCGCGGGGAACGCTGCGCACGGCGCGACACGGTCATGAAAAAACGCACACGCGCGCGCGAGCTCGCGCTCCAGTTCCTCTATCAACTCGACGTGCGCGGTCCCGAGATCCTGCCCGAGCTGACACCGTTTCTCGGCCTCGAGGAGCGCGATCCCCAGACGCTCGAGTACGCCCGTTCGCTCGTGCATGGGGTGCGCGAGCACGCCGACGCGATCGACGAGATGATTCGGTCGGTCGCGCAGAACTGGGAGATCAGCCGCATGGCGGTCATCGACCGCAACGTGCTGCGCCTTGCGTCCTACGAGCTCGCCCACTGCGCCGACATTCCGCTCAAGGTCGCGATCAACGAAGCGATCGAACTCGGCAAACGCTACTCAACGCAGAACTCGGGTGGTTTCATCAACGGCGTGCTCGACAAGGTCAAGGACCGTTATGCCTGCGCGCGCACGGCGGAGCCCAAGGGCAAAAAGCCGTCGCCGAATGCGTCCGGCCCCAAGTCCGCGGGGTCCACGGCAGGCCCGAAGGTTCGCGCTGCCGACGCCAACGACGACGCGCTGAGCGGCGACGACAGGGAAATCTGAGCGGCGATGGGACTTTTCGATCGACTTAAAGCGAAGCTCGTCAAAACGCGCGACACCCTTTCGGACGGCATCAGCGGGCTGTTCCGCGGCGGTCGCCCCCTCGATGCCGCGCTGCTCGGGGAACTCGAGGAACTGCTGTACACCTGTGACCTTGGTTCCGTGGCGACCAGTGTTGTCGCCGAGCTCGGCCGGTTGTCAAAACGCGGCGACGTGAAGGACGAAGCCGGTGTGAAAGCCGCGCTGCGCGAAATTCTCGTCCAAAAGCTCGATTCGGGTGGCGAACTCGAACTGCGCCACTCCCCCACCGTCGTGCTGGTCGTCGGAGTCAACGGCTCGGGCAAAACCACTTCGATCGCGAAGCTCGCGCACCGTTTTGGCGCCAAGGGCAAACGGGTCATCGTCGGTGCATGCGACACCTACCGCGCGGCGGCGGCCGACCAACTCGAAGTTTGGGCGGGCCGCTCGGGCGCCGCGATCGTACGCAAGGGTGAAGGCGCCGATCCGGCGGCGGTTGCGTTCGATGCGGTCGATCGCGCGATCCGGGAATCTTTCGACGTGTTGATCGTCGACACGGCCGGACGGCTGCACACGCAGAAAAACTTGATGGCCGAGCTCGAAAAAATCAGGCGGGTGATCGAGCGGCGCTTGCCTGATGCGCCCCACGAGGTCTTGCTCGTGCTCGACGGCACAAACGGACAGAACGCGGTCCAGCAGGCGCGTGCGTTCACCGCGTCGGTCGCCGTGACCGGCCTCGTGATCGCCAAACTGGATGGCACCGCGCGCGGTGGCGCCCTCTTCACGATCCAGGACGCCCTCAAGCTGCCCGTTCGCTACATCGGCACGGGCGAGAGCATGGAACTGCTCGAACCCTTCGAGCCCGGAGCCTTCGTCGACGCGATCATTGCGTCGTGAACCCGCCGCTTCGATCCACGGGTGCCAACCCGTCTCCCATGGCCGCCGATCGCCTGCTCGCGCTCCTTCTGTTGTTGCCCACCGCGATCGCTCTCGGCGCGGGTTTGTTTGCGTCAGGTCCTTGGGCGCTGGGCACGGGTGACCCCGCGCCGCTCGCGACCGGCGCGGGTCTCGCACTGCTCGCGTCACTGCCGGCTTTGCTCGCGATCGCGCTCCGAACGATTCGCGGTCCGCGCGACACACTGCCGGTGTACGCCACAGCGAGTTTTGCAACCATCGGGCTCGTTGCAATCCTCGCGTTCGTCAGCGGACGGATCACGGACACGTTCGAGCAAGACGCGGGCCTCGCCGCGTTGGCGCTGTTTGCGGGTGGGTTGATTGGCGGGGCAAGCCTCGGCCGTGAGGGCGCGCGGTTGCTCGCGATCGGTTTGTGCGGCGTGGCTCTGCTCGCGATCGCACCGGCGCTCCAAGGCTCAGCGTCCGACGCGGGCTGGGGTGGTGTGCTCGGCAACAGCGGCACGCTGGCCCACGTCGCGCTGCCCGGCGCCGCGGTGGGCCTTGGACTCGTCGCCCTGGGATCGCGCAGCCTGCTAGCGTTGTTGGGCGCTTCGGCGTTCGCGGCTACGCTGCTGCACGCGTACCGCGCTCCCGTCCTTGCGACGGTCGTCGCGCTCTTGGCCGTAGCGGCGCTGTTGGTCGCACGCGGGCTCGGAGTGGGGTTGCGCTTCGGGCAACGCGCCGAACACACACCCGTTGTGCGCACCCCCTGGCCCGCGCTGCTCGCCCTCGTGCTGCTGGCGGCGGTGGCGGCACCGTACGCGGGCCCGCTCGTGGACACGTTTGGGTCTACCCCGACGGCGAGCGCTGTGCGCGACGATGCAGAGGCCGTCGCACCTCGCGCCGATTCGGCCCTGGGTGGTGTGGGTGTGCGTTTTGGAATCTGGAAGGCGGTGCCAGGCCTGATCGCGTCGACACCCCTCGTCGGGGTTGGGCCCGGGCAGTTCCAAGCCGCATTTGTGCCCTACCGCGATCCTGGCGAGATCGAGCGTTCGAGCCTTGGACGCGCGTTGCCCTTCGAAACGGAGGTCGAGCACCCGCACAACGATGTGCTGCGCGCGTTCGCGGAGTACGGCGTCGCCGGTGGGCTCGCATGGTTGTTGATCGCAGCGGCGGCGCTCCTTCACGGTGTCCGTCGCGCCCTCGTCGCCGACGCGCTCAGCGCGTCCCTTGGCGTGGCCTCCGCCGCGCTGGCGATCGCAGCGCTCACGCATTCGCCGCTGCTTGGAAATGCGTTGTCGGCAAGCCTCGCCGGAGCCGTGTTCGGCAGCGGATTTGCGCCGCGAGCGAACGAGCCGCGTGGGGATTCCAAGCGTGCGCGCAGCCCCCGGGCGCGTGTGTTGCCCGCGCTCTTGCCCTGGCTCGTGTTGATCGCCGCACTCCTGTGCGCGCCCGGTGCGCTCGGGCTGGTCCAACACGGCTCCGCGTTTGTGGAACGCGCGCGCGCCATCGAACAGTCGGACACAGCGCTGCACGCCGCCGCACGGCAAGAACTCGGCCCCGCCCAACGAGCCTTTGGTCTTCAAGCCGCCCAGGCCGCCGCGGACCGCGCGTCACGCGCGCTCGATCTCGCCCTCGAAGCACGCCCGGATTCGCCGATCGCACTCGGCCTCGCCGCGCGCGAGGCCCTGCGCGCCGGCGATGTGGATCGCGCGGGCGAACTCAACACCGCCCTGCTTTCCCACCGGCCCCACCAGATCGAAGGAAGAGTGCGGCGCGGGTTGATCGAAGTGCGCAGCGGTCGAGTCGACGCGGCGCGCGCGACGTGGCGCGGTGTGCTCGAACTCGACCGCTTCCAGCCTGCCGCGGCGTGGAACCTCGTGCGGCTCGACCTGGAGCACGGCGCCGTGGCGGACGCGCGCGAGCAAGCTCTTGCTTTCGCCACCGCGGGGCGCAGCGTTGAACCCCTGTGGGACCTGATCGCCGAAGCCCAATTGTCGGGTTGGGTCGCGCCCGATCCTCTCGCGACGATCGTCAAAGACGCGGGGCTCTTCGAAGTGGGTGTGGCGCTGCCGGAAGCGCTCTTTGGGCGCGCGACGGCGCTTGTCGAAGCCGCGCGGGACGCTCCGCCCGGCGCAGCGGCAGCGACGGGGTTGCGCGCCGCGGGCCTCGAATCCCTCGCGCACGCGCTTTGGGCGGCGCAGCACATTGAGAGCGGCGATGGGGCTTCCGCGCGGCGCTCTCTACGCCAGGCCCTGCGCACGAGCCGCGTTCAGGGCCGCGCGGGATCGCCCCTCGTCGCGCTGGAACTTGCCGCGCAGGAACTGCGGATGGGAGCTGCCGACGCCGCACGCGGGCTGCTCGAAGAATCGCCCCCCACACCCCGCGCGCTGGCCGCCGCGCGCGCGGACTCGATCGCGGACCTGCGCGCCGCGGGGCTCCTCGCGCAGCCGGCGCGCTGACGACGCGCGGCGCTCGCCTTCCCGGGCGCTGCCGAGTGGGATCTCGCACCCCGAGCCTGGAGCGCGCGATGGATCGTGTTTCCTCAGCCGTTCGACGGAGGCGGCAATCCATACTAAAGCGAAACAGTGGCGGCGAGGCCCGCCCCCGCGCCCGATTGCACCTTGCGGGTAGACCCGCTTCGCCCTGTCAGGCCAGGCGCGCGGCGCGGCGGCATGGGCGTTTTCGCCGATCTCTAACAGCTCCCAGCACCACCCGCGACCAGACCCAGGGGCAATGCCGTCCTTGGTGTTGGGAGGGCGCGCCGAGCGACCCGCGCGGGTTTCCCATCGTCGCCCTTGCACCCGGGCCGGGCGATATGCATAGATATGCCGCTGGAGCGCATAGCTATGCAAAGCACAAAACAGGATTCCGCCGCGGGCCCCGGTCCACGACGACGGGCGATCGTCGAACTCCTCGCGCGCGGACCGGTCGCGAGCCAAGAGGAACTGGGCGAACGCCTCGGCACCAAGGGCTTCGACGCCACCCAAGCGACCTTGAGCCGCGACCTGCGCAGCCTCGGCGTCGTGAAGGGGCCGAGCGGTTACCAACTGCCGACGCCGGCCCAGGGTGGCGGCGGTGCACCCCCGGAAGTCCGCCTCGCGGCGGCGGTGGCGACGTGGGTGACGAGCATCCGCGTGGCGGGCCATTTGCTCGTCTTGCGCACCCCCCCCGGCGGAGCCTCCGCCCTGGGCCTCGCCCTCGACCAAGCCGGCCTCGCGGAGGTTGTCGGCACCGTCGCTGGCGACGACACCGTCATCGTCGTTGCGCCGACTCCCGCCGGGGCGCGGCGCCTCGAACGGCAACTGGACCGCCTCGCTCAAAAAGCCGCGCGATGATCCGCACCACCCAACAGGGCGCGCGGCCGCGGGTCGCCGTCGTGGGCGCCAGCGGTTACGCCGGGCGCGAGCTGTGCCGCTTGCTCGAGCGCCACCCCGGGCTTGCGCTCGCGGGCCGCTTCAGCGCCCGCACGGGTGTCGATCCCGAACCCCCCGCGTTGCCGGTCGACCCCACCGTCGAGCGCCTCGACCTCGAGCGCTTGGACGGTCTCGACGGTTTGTTTGTGTGCGCGCCCCACGGCGCCACCGCCCAGCTTGTCGTCGAGGGCCTCGACCGCGGCCTGCGAGTCGTCGACCTGTCCGCGGATTTTCGCCTGCGCGACGGCGCGCTCTTCGAACGTGTCTACGGAAGCGCGCACCCCGCGCCCACGTTGCTCGACGAGGCGGTGTACGGCTTGACCGAGCATCAGCGCGAGCGTGTGACGGCCGCGCGGCTTGTTGCGAACCCGGGCTGCTATCCGACGGCGGTGTTGCTCGCGCTGCGACCCCTGGTTGCGGCCGGCCTCGTCGCGCAGGGCAGCTCCGTCATCGCGGACTGCAAGAGCGGGCTTTCGGGCGCGGGCAAGGAACCCAGCTCAAAAACCCACTTTGGCAACGTGCATGAGAACTTCTCCGCGTATGCCGTCGGCAGCCACCGCCACCAGCCCGAGATCGAGCAGGAAGCGCTCGGCGCGCGGGTGGTTTTCGTGCCGCACCTGTTGCCGGTGTTCCGCGGCATCCTCGCGACGATCTACCTCGAACCCGCGGCGGGCCTCGACGCGTCGACGGCTCTCGCAGTGTTGCGGGACGCCTACGGAAGCGAAGCTTTTGTGCGCGTGTTCGAGCGCGGCTTGCCCGAGCTTTCGCGCGTCCAGCACACGAACCAGTGCCACATCGGCGCGGCGGATGCGTTTGGCCGCGTTGTGCTGGTGGCATGCCTCGACAACCTCGTGAAGGGCGCGGCGGGACAAGCGCTGCAGAACATGAACCTAATGCTGGGGCGACCGGAGGCGGAGGGGCTTTCGTGAGCCGCCAGCTCGCCCTCGTGAAGATCGGCGGTGCGCAGATCGACACGGCAACCGGGCGCGCTCGGCTCGGCCGCTGTGTGGCCCGCGCGCGCGAGGCGGGCTGGGACATCGTGCTCGTCCACGGCGGTGGTCCGCAGATCGCCGCGTTCGCGGCGCGACTGGGTTTGGAAGAGCGTCGCCACCTGGGACTGCGCATCACCGATGCCGCAACGGCGGAGGTGGTGCTCGCGGCGCTCGCGGGCACGGTCAACAAGGAGCTCGTGCGTGCCCTCGCCGCGACGGGAGTGCCGGCGGTCGGCGTGTGCGGCGTGGACGGCGGGCTGTTCGGCGCGCGCCGTTTGGGCGCGGCTGCCGATTCCGGCGTCGATCTGGGATACGTCGGCGAGCCCGATGCCATCGATCCTCACATCGTGCACACCCTGCTCGACGCGGGTTATGTGCCCGTCGTCGCCACGGTCGCGTCGCGGACCGTGGACGAGCCGTTCTACAACGTCAACGCCGACCACGCGGCGGGCCCCCTCGCAAGTGCCCTTGCCGCAACGAGCCTTGTTTTTCTGACAGACGTGGACGGTGTGCTCGACGCAGAGCGCCGCCCCATCCTTGCGCTTGACCGCGCGCGTATGCGCACGCTGGTCGACAGCGGTGTGATCACCGGCGGCATGCTCCCGAAAGTCGCCGCGGCGCTCGCGGCCCTCGCCGCGGCGCCGCACACCAAGGTCCGCATCGCACCCGGCGCCGGTGCAACGGAGCGCGGCGAACACGCCGTCTTGGATGCGCTGCTCGGCACAACGGGCACCGCCTTCGTCGAAGCGCACGCAAACGCGGAAGTGCACTGATGGACGAACATGTCATCCGTCTCTACGCCCGCTCGAACCAGGTTTTCGTGAGCGGCAAAGGTGCAACACTCGTGGACACACAGGGAACGTCGTACCTGGACTTCCTGGGGGGCATCGCCGTGAGTGCCCTCGGCCACGCGCACCCGCGCCTCGTGGAGGCCCTGCGCGACCAGGTCGGAAAGGTGCTCCACACCAGCAATCTGTTTCGCCACCCCTACACCGAGGACGTGGCGGGCCGCCTCGTGCGTTTGGCGGGAATGGAAGCCGCATTTTTCGCGAACAGCGGCACCGAAGCGAACGAAGCGGCGCTCAAGCTTGCGCGGGCGCACCAACACCGCCGCGGGGATGCGAAACGCACGGGGTACGTTGCGCTCGAAGGCAGCTTTCACGGCCGCACGATGGGCGCGCTTTCCGTCACACACACCGCGAAGTACCGCGCGCCTTTTGAACCGCTGATTCCGGGTGTGGTGTTTACACCGCCGGACGACAGCGCCGCGCTGGAACGCACGCTTCACGACGTCCGGCCCGCAGGGTTGATCTTGGAGCCGATCCAGGGCGAGAGCGGCGTGCGCGCGCTGTCGATTGATTTTCTGCGCGCCGCGCGCGAGCTGTGCACTCAAACCGGCACCGTGCTGATCCACGACGAAGTCCAAGCGGGCTGCGGTCGCACGGGCACGTTCCTCGCCGCCGACGCGGCGGGGATCAAGCCCGACGTCGTGACACTCGCAAAACCCATTGCGGGCGGTTTGCCGATGGGCGCGACGCTGGTGTCTGCGCCCTTCGTCGACGCACTGCAGCCCGGTGACCACGGCACGACGTTTGGCGGTGGACCGCTGGTGCTGCGCGCCGCGCTCGTGTTTCTTGAGGAACTCGAAGAGCACGGCCTCTTGGCAACCGCCCGCGCGCGTGGACTAGAACTCCAGGCGGGGCTCGCGCAGCTCGTCCGCGACTTTCCCATCGCGATCGAGGCGCGCGGGCGCGGCCTGATGGCCGGTTTGCGCGTCGCCGTCGACGTGAAACAAGTCCAAGCGACGCTGCTCGCGCGCGGCTTGCTCGCCACCACCGCCGGCGTCGACGTGCTGCGCCTGTTGCCCCCCTTTGTTGTCACCGCAGAAGAAGTCGACCGCGGTCTTTGCATCCTGGCCGAAACATTGAAGGAGCTGTCCGTCCGATGAGCCCCAAGGTCCTCCCCACGATCCCGCGCCTGCCCACCAAGGACATGCTCGCCATCACGCCTTTGGGCGGAGGCGACATCCACAACATCTTCAAGCTGACGGCGGCCATGAAGGCCGACAAAGCGGCATACGCGAAAGTCCTGGACGGCAAACGCCTGGCGATGCTCTTCGAAAAAGAAAGCCTGCGCACACGCTTCACCTTCGACCTTGGCATCCAGGACCTGGGTGGCAGCGCGGTGTTCCTCGAGCACCGCCATGCGCGCTTGGGCTCGCGCGAATCGATCCCGGACATCGCGCGCAACCTCGAGCGCTGGGTCGATGGCATTGTGGCACGCGTCTACAAACACCGCCACGCCGAAGACCTGGCCGTCAACTCGCGGATTCCGGTCATCAACGGCCTGTCGGACCTGATGCATCCGTGCCAAGCGCTCGCCGACTTCTTCACGCTTTTTGAGAAGTGGGGCGACCCGCAGGGCCGGCTCGTCACCTACGTTGGCGACGGCAACAACACGTGCCATTCGCTGATCCAAGTCGCGGCGCGCCTCGGGGTCCACATGAACGTGTGCACGCCCGAGGGTTACGAGCCCAACAGCCGCATCCTCAACGAGTCGATGGTGGCGGCGCGCGAAACCGGTTCCGAGATCCGCATCCTCGAAAGCGCGGACGAAGGTGTGGTCGGCGCGGACGCCGTCTACACCGACGTGTGGGCGTCGATGGGCCAGGAAGGCGAGATCGAAGAGCGCGCCGCCGTGTTCCACGACTACCAGGTCGACGAAGATTTGATGTCGCGCGCGAAAACCGACGCGCTCTTCATGCACTGCTTGCCGGCGCACCGCGGCAGTGAAGTCACGACCGCGGTGATGGACAGCCCCGCATCGATCGTGTTCGACATCGCCGAAAACCGGCTCCACGTGCAGAAGGCGCTGATGGCCATGCTGCTTTGCAACCGCTGACGTCACCTTCGCACGAGCCTTCAAATGTCCAAGAAGATCGCCCTCGCCTACTCTGGCGGACTCGACACGTCCATCATCATCCCGTGGCTCAAGGAGCACCACGATGCCGAAGTCCACGCGGTTTGCGGGGACGTCGGGCAGGGTGAAGAAGAGCTCGCCGGTCTCGTCGAAAAGGCTCTGGCCACCGGAGCCGCCTCGTGCCGCGTTGTCGACGTGCGCCGCGAGTTCGTCGAGGATTACCTGTGGCCCATGGTGCGCGCGCTCAGCGTGTACGAGGGCCGCTACCTGCTCGGCACGTCCATCGCGCGGCCGCTGCTGGCCAAAGCACAGGTGGACTATGCGCGTGAGGTTGGCGCGACGGCGCTCGCCCACGGTTGCACCGGTAAGGGCAACGACCAGGTGCGGTTCGAGCTTGCGTTCCAAGCCCTCGCGCCCGACCTCGACGTGATCGCCCCGTGGCGCACCTGGGACATCAAGAGTCGCGAGGACGCGCTTGATTATGCGGATTCGCGCGGCATCAAGGTCACCGCAAGCCGTACGAAGATTTACTCCCGCGACCGCAACCTGTGGCACGTCAGCCACGAGGGTGGCGTGCTCGAGGATCCGGCCGCCGCACCGCCGACGGACGTGTGGATCATGAGCGTCGACCCGGCGGACGCCCCCGATACCGCGGAAGAACTGACGCTGTCCTTCGAGGGTGGTGTGCCGGTGCGGTTGGATGGCGCAACATTCACACCCGAGGACCTGGTGCTCGAGCTGAACCGCCGGGGCGCGCGCCATGGTGTCGGACGCGTCGACATCGTCGAGAACCGTTTGGTCGGTATGAAGTCGCGCGGCCTCTACGAAACGCCCGGCGGCACGATCGTGTACGAAGCCGCGCGAGCTTTGCGCGCATTGACGCTGGAGCGCGACACGGCGCGCTTGTGCGAACGCTTGGCTCTGGATTTTGCCGATCTGATTTACACCGGTCGCTGGTTCGCGCCGGCGCGCGAGGCGCTGGCCGCGTTCTTCGAAAAGGCGACCGAGACCGTGTGTGGGCGTGTGCGTGTGCGGCTCTTCAAGGGTCAAGCGACGGCTATCGGCGCCGCGAGCGAAAACTCGCTCTACAGCGAAGGCCTCGCGACCTTCGGCGCCAGCGCCGCGTTCGACCACGCGGACAGCGCCGGCTTCGTCAAGCTCTACGGCCTGCCCAACCAGGTCGCCGCCGCCGTGCGCCGTCGCCGCGTGGACTCTGTCGACTCTGTCCTGGAGCGCCCGTGAGCGGCACCGGCTTGTGGGGCGGGCGCTTCGCACAAGCGCCGAACGAGGTGTTCCTGCGTTTCCAGGAGAGCCTTTCGATCGACGCGCGTTTGTGGCGCGAGGACATCGCGGGCAGCATGGCCTGGGCCCGCGCGCTGTGCGACGCCAGCGTCATCACCAAGGACGAGGCCAAGCAGCTCGAAGCTGCCTTGGAGGCCATCGGCACGGAGATCCACGAGGACGAAGGTGTGATCGCGCGCTCCGGTGCCGAGGACGTGCACAGTTTTGTCGAAGGAGCACTCGTCGCGCGTGTGGGCGCGCTTGGCAAAAAGCTCCACACCGGCCGATCGCGCAACGACCAGGTCGCAACGGACTTGAAGTTGCACCTGCGCGGGCTCGTGCACCGTTTGGACCTGGCCGCGCGGGATCTGCAGCTTGCGCTCGTGGAGCTCGCCGAGCGCACCCACGACCTCGCGCTGCCCGGTTACACCCATTTGCAGCGCGCGCAGCCCATCACGGCGGGCCACCACGCGCTCGCCTACGTGGAGATGCTGGCCCGCGACCGCTCGCGCCTGGCCGACGCGGAAGAGCGCATGGACACGTGCCCGCTCGGTTCCGGCGCGCTTGCGGGCACTGCGTTTCCCATCGACCGCGAAGCCCTCGCGGAAGATCTCGGGTTTGGCGGCGGAGCGACACGCAACAGCCTCGACGCGGTGTCCGACCGCGACCACGCGCTGGAGCTGACTTTCGTGGCGAGCACGATGCTGTTGCACCTCTCACGCCTTGCGGAGGATTGGATCTTCCTGGCGACCCAGGAAGCAGGGCTGATCGAGCTTTCCGATGCGGTGTGCACGGGCTCGAGCCTGATGCCGCAAAAGAAAAACCCCGACGCCCTGGAGCTGGTGCGCGGCCGCGCCGGACGGGTGTTTGGCAACTTGCAGGCGCTGCTCGTGCTGCAAAAGGGCACACCTTTGGCCTACAACCGCGACTTCCAGGAGGACAAACGCCTCCTGTTTGACGCGCTCGACAGTGCCATCGATTGCTTGGTCGTCACGGCCCTGGTCGTGCGTGGTGTGCGCCACCGCGAGGATGCGTGCCGCCGTGCGGCCAGCGGCAGCTACCAAAACGCCACGGATCTCGCGGATCTGCTCGTGGCCGCCGGCGTGCCGTTCCGCGACGCCCACGAACGCGCCGGCCTCGCGGTGCGCCGCGCGCTGGAGCTGGGCGTCGAACTTGAACACCTGCCCGGCGCCGACCGCGCCAAACACCTCGCGGAACTGACCGGTGACTTGTCCGAACAACTTGGACTTGCTGCCGTGCTCGCGCGCCGCGAAACGATCGGCGGCACGGCGCCCGCGCGTGTGCGCGAAGAGGCCGCCCAATGGCGCGCCGCATTGGAAGACGAAAAACAAGACCCGCTCGAATAACCCCGATCCCATGTCGTTCCAATCCACGTCGCTCCAATCCACCACCCCGTCCCTGCCCCAGGGGATTGTTGCTTCCGCCGCGCAAGCCGGCATCCGCGCGCGCAAAAGCTGCCTTGACCTCGGGTTGTTGCTCAGCGACGAAGCGCGTCCCGCGGCGGCGCTCTTTACCCAGAACCTGCTGCTCGGCGCCCACGTGCCTGTGTGCCGCGAGCACCTGCAAAAGTCCGGCGGCATGGTGCGCGCCGTGCTGGTCAACTCCGGCAACGCGAACTGCTCCACCGGCGTACAGGGCCTGATCGACAACCGCCGCATCGCCAGCGCCTTGGCGGAGCTGATCGGCTGCCCCCCGCACGAGGTGCTTTACCTTTCGACCGGTGTGATCGGCGCGCGCCTGCCCGTAGAGAAGATCCTCGGCGCCCTGCCCGAGCTCGTGGGGGCGGACGGCCAACGCGGCATCGGGGCCTTCGCTCAAGCGATCCTGACCACCGACATGGTGCCCAAGACGGCGGGCCTGGAGAGCACCGATGCCGCCGGGCATCCCTTCCGCATCACGGGCATCGCCAAGGGCTCCGGCATGATCCACCCGAACATGGCGACCATGTTTGGCTTCCTCCTCACCGACGCCGCGTTGCCCGCCGACTCGCGTGCGCTGCTGGCCGGCGTCGGCGCGCGCACTTTCAACCGTCTGACCGTCGATGGCGACACCTCCCCCAACGACACGGTGATCCTGTGGTCGACGGGCACGGCCGGCGAAGTGCGTCCAAGTGCTCTGGCCCACGGCCTCGAGCGCATCGGACGCGACCTGTGCCGCCAGATCGCCGTCGACGGCGAGGGCGCAACACGCCTCGTCACCGTGCGCGTGACCGGCGCGCCGACCGAGGACGCCGCCGCCCACGTGGGCCGCACCATCGCGACCAGCCCCCTGATCAAAACCGCCGTCCACGGCCGCGACCCCAACTGGGGCCGCATCCTCGCGGCCGCCGGCCGCGCAGGCGTGCGCTTCGACCCCCAACTCGCCAAAGTCTGGATCGGCCCCGCCGACGTCTATTCGGACGGCAAACCGCACCCAGAAAACGAAAACGCCGCCCACCTGCACCTGCTCAACCAAAAAGAAGTCGAACTCGGCATCCACCTGGCCGCCGGCGAGGCCGAAGCCGAAATCTGGACCTGCGACTTCTCCGCCGACTACGTGCGCATCAACGCCGACTACCGCTCCTGATCGACGCCACGGCGTGGGGCTTTCATGGCTCGACCTGGATGCGCAAACCGTGTGTCCAAACAAGGCCGAGCGCGCCGCACGAGTCCGGGGACAGGAACACCGCTTGCGCGGCGACGTCTGCGCCAGCCAGCGCGCTGGGTAGGCCGGTTTCCAAGTAGGCGTATCCAGCGGCGTCCGCCTTGAGGGGCACGAGAGCGAAGCTGTGGCTCAAGTCCACTACCAGGGCAGGTCCATCCGGTAGAAGCAGTGTGGGCTCCGTCGGCTGGCCCACCAGCAGCCAACCGGCCGCTCCCCCGGGCAACTGGGATGCGTAGAACGTGAAGCCCGCCGATCCGGCCGTCGCGGGCCCGACGACGGAGAGGTAGGAGTCGTCGTCGCACGGTGGGCCCGATCGCCCCACCGCCACCACACCCGCGGGCAGCATCGAATGCACCATGGCGATGCCGTCGCTTTGGCCCCCTTGGAACTCGGGGAAGACGGCCCCCGGGGTCGTCGGCAGGACGTTCGAAAAGGCGGCGCCCACGATCGCTGCACGACCCCGATCCATGGGCAAAATGGCCGAGCCGCCGGCGGTCAAGCCGGCGATGCGCTGGCTGTGAAGGTATCGGGAAAGGTCCGGAGTCAAACGGGCAAGGTGGAGCTCGTCCGTTTCGGCAACATTCGTCGTCGTCGGCGTCCCATACGTCGCGGAGCCGGTGATCCACACGACGCCACTCTTGTCCAATGCGAGCCCACGCACGTAGTCCCAGTCTCCCCCGCCGGTGTAGGTCGTGCCCAGTACCTTCGACCCGTCGGGCGCAAGCACCAGCACAAACCCGTCGAAGGGCACTCCGCCGAAGGTCGGCTGGGCGCTGGCAAACCCCGGTGGGAGGTAGGAACCCGAAATGGTGCCCGCGATGGCAATGCGACCGTCGTGGCCTACCGCGATCCGACTGGCCTCAGGCGGATTGAAGTTCGAGCCGGGTCCAGATCCGCCGACCATGGCGGACCAACGCAGGGCTCCGCCGTGGGGCTCGAAAACCGTCACAAACGTAGCCACGCCCCCAGACCCGTGAAGAGGCGGCGGGGTAGTCGAAAAGGCACCGGTCGTCTTGGGGAAACTCCAGTTCCCCGCCCGCCCGGTCACGGCGATGGCGTCGTCGGGCAGGACGGTCAGGGCCTTCACTTCGTCGGAACCGGAAGCACCAAGGTAACTGGCCCATACAATCGAGCCGCCGTCGGGCGCCAGCACCGCGACAAATGCATCGGCTCCTCCATTGAAACTTTCGTCGAAGGCTCCGGACGTCACGGGCGCGTTCGCGCCGACGATGTCCCCTACCGCAATAGAACCGTCCGACCGAAGTCCAATTTTCGGTTGAGCGCCCACAAAATAGGTCGAGAAGAGAAGCGCGGACCCATCCGCAGAGAGAGCCCCGAGTGCGGACGCAGCAACTTGTGTCGGGTACAGAGCCCCCGGAGTTACGGGGAAGTCATCCGACTGCGTCCGGGCGGCGAAGATCACTCGTCCGTCGTCTCCCAGGGCCAAAGTGGGGATCAGATCGGACTTGGCTCCCCCGATCGCCGTCGACCAGAGCAAGCGTCCCGTTTCGGAAGCAAAACAAACGAACACAAGGTCTCCGAAGTCCTCAGTGAGTGGGGCCAAACAAATGGCCCCCGGCGTTATTGGGAAATCTGGAGCATTTGTCGTCCCGGCAGCAACGAATCGGCTGCCGTCAGCGTCTCGCTTGCCGTTCGAGAAACCGTCGATCCACCCCATCGCACCGCCGAAGTACGTAGCCCAGATCACGCCTTTCTCGACTTCGAGGGACGCCGTGCCAGTTACCTCGATGGTGCCAGAGCCCAGCGGGCTTGCGGCCGCACCGCCAAGCACTTGCACGGACCCACCGAGGGTTCGCATTTCGACCCTCCCGCCGGACCAACTGACGTCCAAGCGCTCCTCGCCTCGGCCATCCAAGTAGACGATCCGCTCAAACGCCAAGGCGTTGCGCACCCACTTGCTCGGGTCGCTGCCCAGGAAGGCATGGTGGCGCGCCACCTCCCCGCGTCCTTCGGGCCGCCAAGTTTCGCCGCCCTCGAGTTCGTAGGCAACCACCTCGCGCACGGATCGCTCCAGATCGTCGACCTGCAACACGAGCCTGCCCCGTTCCGCGCGCAAGGCCCCGCGCCGACCATCCGCAGCCCAAAGAGCCGCAAACTCCACGTGCTCCGCCCACTGGCCGCGGTTTTCTACAAAACTGAGGCCCTGGTTCGCGGCCTCAGCACCGCTGCCTTGGACTGCGGCCAATACGAGGCCGATCAGCAGTGCGCTCATTGGAACCTCACAAACTCACCGACACTGGGCACCCGGTGCCCCGTGCCGCCCTTGGTGGAGACGACAAACAGCATGTACCAGCCCGGTGGGGCAAGCATCTCATCCGGCGCCTCCACCGTCAACGAGTACCCGGCGATCGGCGGATTGGCTTGGGGGAAGGGCACGCTGTAGGAGTCCACGGTGAAGTCCAGTTCGATGTAGCGCTGGTCCACGTCGAAGTGATGGGTCACCGACGCGGGTCGCAGCAACACAACGCGGTCCAAGCTGTCTCCGATGGGCAGGGTCGCCCCCACGGCGAAGGTGCGCGCATCGTTTTCCGCCGACAGGGGCACTTGGGCGGGGGCATCTTCGATCACAGGCCGGTCGCCCTGGAACAGGTAGGGTGGAGAAAACAGCTCGGCCGTGAAGTGCGAACTCGGCAGCGGCGAGCGGCTTTCGCCGCCACCCACGAAGACGCGACCGTCTGGGAGCAGGACGGCTACGTGGTGGTAGAGCCGCGGAGCAGGGCCCGGAACGACGCACGACTCGGTCGGGCCCGATCCAGCGACCGTCGGCGGGGTGGCCATCAGCGTGGAGAAGTTGGTCGCGTCCGGATCCGCATCCGGATCGAAGCCGATTCGGTACAACTCTGGAGCATAGACCGGCTGGTTTGGCGCACTGGCACCGCCCGTGACCAGGACGTCGCCCGTCGGCAACACGACCCCGTTGAGCCAAACGCGGGGATGTTGGAGCGGAGCGCGATCGGACCAGCCATAGGGATTCTGCGAGAGGCCGGTAGCAACGAGCTCCTGCTTTGAAGCGGATGGCGCCAGCGCGTCCGGAGGCGGTGGGGCCACGGCTCCCCCAAGCACCAGCAGTCGCCCGCTACGAACACGTCCCCCGACGAAAGCTGCAGCGCGCGCGGGTACGAATCGAAACGCGCATCATCCTGGAATGTGGCCGGAGGGACGATGGTGTGGTTTCGGGCGGTGGGGGGCAATGCACGTAGTCCGGGTCCATCGCGGCCCTCCAGTTCCAGTCACTCCACGCGCCAACGACAGCCGGATCCTGGGCGGACGCCTCGGCGCCGGGCACGGCAGCGGCGACGAGCACGAGTGCGAACGCGGCGAGGTGGCGCATGGGGGTGCCTGGGGCACGAGGTCGGAGAGCGAGGGGCCGGGCTGGGCCCACCACGTCATGTAAAACCTACGCCAAGCCGCTGCGCTGTCCACCCAAAACCCGCAAACTGGCCCGGAGCATCACGTGAGATGGTCCAAGCGGCCCTAACGGCAGCCCGGATGGGCCACGAGCCGTTCGATCGTGCCGGGGAGCGCGTTCGGCGTCGTCCGCTCTGTCTCGCGGAGCATCGGCTGGGGGCGCCCCGCCTTTCGGGGGGGCCTGAGCGACCCGGGGAGCGAGTTAAGGAGACTTAAACGATGCCCAGGGCTCACAAACGGTCAAGTCCCTGTTAGGGAGAGATTGGGCAGCTGACGGATTTCTGGACCGTTCGGGAGGATCGCTCTGCTCGACAAGGTGTTCTGCGTCAACAGAATGTTCTGTTGGGAGAATGCTGCGGAATCACGTGGGCGCGCCAAAAGGATCCCGGCCGTGCCTCGGCCTCTTCACCGCCGCGGCCAAACACGAGGCGCCGTTCGTGCGAGGCGCGCGCCTGCACCTCTACGCGGTACGGCATTCGGACGACGCCCTGCGCCGACTTGGTCTCATCGTAGCTGACCGCGCATCTGCGGATCTGAGCCCGCGCATCCCCCACCTTTCCGAAGCCGACTTCCGCGGCGCAAGGCTGATCGACGGCGTGCTGGTCGCTGATCTCCTGCAGTGTGGGCTCGACCTCTACGGCCATCCGCGCGCGGTGCCGAACTCGCGGGGGAGATCGCCCACCACCTGGAACTAGGTGAACTGGAATGACGCGCGAGCGCTCGCTTGCCGCCCTCACCCCCTACTTCCCAAGGCTCGTCATCATCGGCGGAACAGCCCATCGGCTTTTCAGCCGGCATCCGCCCGGCCCCCGCAGGCGATCTTGATCGTCGACCCGGTGCCCGAGACCGCGGAACTGGAGCGCTCCCACCCATGCGTAAACTTGACCTTCGCACCGGCAGGCCCGTCTGGACGGCGTATCGCGTGCCTGCGGTGCCCGCTCACACGCTGACGCGCGACATCCGTTGCGACGTGCTCGTCGTTGGCATGGGCATTTCCGGCGCGATGGTCGCCGAAACGCTGACGGGTGAGGGCCACAACGTCGTGATGATCGACAGGCGTGGGCCGCTCAAGGGTTCAACCGCGGCGACCACCGCGCTCGTGCAGTATGAGATTGATACACCGCTGTCCAAGCTCGCGCTGACCATCGGTCGTGCGCAAGCCGAGCGTGCGTGGCGCCGCTCCCGACTTGCCGTGATGAACCTCAAAGCTCACATTGAAGAGCTCGGGATCGCCTGCGACCTCGCCATACGGCCCACGCTCTATCTGGCGGGCAATGAGCTATCCGGTCGTGCACTCGAAGCGGAAGCGCATGCACGCCGCGACGCGGGATTGCTGTCGCGCTATTTGACCGCAAAACCGTTGAAGGACGAGTTTGGCATCGAGCGCGATGGCGCGATTTTGAGTCGTGACAACCTGGCCCTCGATCCGCGCAAGCTGACCGCCGGGCTTTTGAACCACGCGCGCGATCGCGGTGCGCGCTTCTACAAAAAAGTGGAGGCGACCGAGTTCGTGCATGCGAAGGATGGCGTCGAGGTCGCCACGAAGCACGGCCCGACGATCGCGGCGCAGCATGTGGTGCTGTGCACCGGCTACGAACTGCTCCCGTTTTTGCCCGCGGACAATCATCAAGTGATTTCGACGTGGGCGATCGCTACCCGGCCGCAGAAGCGCAACCTTTGGCCACAGCAGGCATTCATTTGGGAGGCGTCCACCCCCTACCTTTATCTGCGCGCGACCAAGGATGGGCGTGTGGTGTGTGGTGGCGAGGACGAGGAGTTTCAGGACGAAGCGCGGCGCGATGCGGCGATCCCCGCAAAAACCGCGGCGATTGTCGCCAAGCTCAAGCAGCTGATGCCGCAGCTTGATGCGACGCCGGAGTTCGCCTGGGCGGGTGCGTTTGGATCCACCTCAACCGGACTTCCGATCATCGGCAAAGTGCCGCGCAAACCGCGCATCCACGCCGTGCTCGGTTATGGCGGCAACGGAATCACCTACTCGCGAATCGCAAGCGAGATCGTGACGGCAGCAATCGCCGGACGCACCGACAGCGACCTGGACCTCTTCGATTTCTAAAAAGCGGCCCGATTTCGCTGGCAGCGTGCCTGCCGTCCGCCTGCGGCCTTCCGCCCGCCGGAGAATCCCGATCCCGTCCGCCGCGGCCCCTGCCGTGGCCCACCGGGTGGCCGGAACCGATCCATGTGGCTGAAATAGTCCCGGATGGTGACTGGAGCTGGTCGCGATAATTTGGAAGCATGTGCGCATGGCGGGCGCACCGCAGCGGGCACTTTCCGATCTGTTCTTGGAGTTGGGCGAGCCTCTCATGGAGGCATTGGGGGTGGAGCTCAGGAGAGTGGGCGGGAAGGGGGCGCTGAACCTCGGCATGATGCTTTGGAATGCCGGAGTGCTGGCGGTTCAGGCGCCGGATCCCGGTCCGCTGGAGCGGTTGCGTGCGGCCCTTGGCGATCCGCGGATTGGACGCGGCATCAAAGCGACATTCCTCCACTGGATCGACGAGCAGCGCCGGATCGCCCCGTCCGACGACCGCATCGCAGCAACCGTGGAGTGGCGAGCCGACCCTCCCTCGGCGGGCTTCCTGCGTGTTCTACACGCCAAGTTCCGCGACCTCGATGCCGCGCATGTCGCGGAAGTGGTTGGCCGCCAGATCGACGCGTGCGTGAATTCGCTGCTCTTGGCTGCCGCGGAGGGGGACGCTCGCACGGATCGACCGCGTCCCACGGGAGCGGGCCGTTCGGGCGCACGGACGGCAATCCTGGAGCGGTCAGAGCAGACGGCGGAGCCTGTGCGACCGCCGAACCCCTGGCATGCCCCGTACGCGGAAGCCGTGGCCTTTGGGAAAATAGCACCCTGGAACTGGCTGTTCGACAGGTCCGTCTTCGGCGTGCGGATTTCGGGCGATTCCGCCACGTACTGGTGCAGCGTGATGGGCGCCGGAGGCGAGTTCGAAGCGATCGCGTTTTACCGCGGGGCTGAATCGTTTGCCTTGCTCAACATGCTGCTCGCTCAAATCGATACGGATGAAGCGGTCTACGGGGGCGACGGGTTCCTCGTGTCGTTCGTTGCGAAGGGCGACCTCGACGACGCGGAGTTGGCGCGGGCCCGAGCTGCTGGCTGCCATCCGGGCAAGAACACGCCCTGGCCCCTGATCCAGGAGATGCGCGCGGGCAGGTTGCCGCGCATGTTGAGCGATCAAAAAGCAGAACGAGTCACCCGGTTGCTGCGCACTGCGCTACCCGCGGTGGAACACCTGCGCGATCGACGCCATCTCGGCGACCCCGCACCCAGCCGACTGAAGCCCGTGTTTGAATGGGAAGGCGACTCCCTCGTCCTGGACATGCGCAAGCCGGGCTCCCCACGGCGCCCCACGTTTCCACCGGTGGACCGCGTGGCCGTCGTTCGACTGAAGCGGACACTCAAGAAGGTTGCGACGGTCGCGGAGTTCGACGGCGTCCCGATGACCATCCGCATCGCCGATGACGAGGGATGGGAGTTTGCACCCGCCGTCTTCATGTTGGCCGATGCGGTCAGCGGAAGGGTGTCGCCGCCCGCCTTCGAACGTCCCGAGAACCGCTTTAGCACCTGCGCGACGCACCTTCGCGCAGCGCTCACGGACTCGGGAGCTTTGCCCGCAAAGCTGCTGATCCGACGCGAATGGATTTTCGACGCGCTGTTCCCGACTACGTACGAGCTCGGAATCGAGCTTTCCCTGGTGCGGTCGTTGCCGCATTTGGAGGCCGCGCGCGCGAGCGTTGAGTTCCACTCGCGCAGGCACTGATTACACGCCCGGATGCCCGCGTGGCCGATCGGCGTCGGGGATCCCCCGCGGCGGCCACGCGGGCCTCGCCCGTCCGATGCCGTCCGATGCCGTCCGATGCCGTCCGATGCCGTCCAGCGCCGACGGATTTGTGTGTCACGCGGCCCGGTCCGGGCGGAGGACTCATAGGGTTTGGACAGGAGGCGCGGGGTGCACGAGGCGGGTGAGGCGCAGTTCGACGCGGCGGCGGTGCTTGCTCAAGGCGCTTGGATGCGTCGGCTCGCGCGGCGGCGCGGTCGCGAGCGGCTGCGACGCGGTGTCGAGCGGCGCGCGGCGCGCGAGGAGGCGGTCGAAGGCGGGCAGGACAGTGTCGCACGGCTCGAGGTGCAGCGGCTCGTCGCCGATGCCGTGCTCGCGCTCGACGAGCCGTACCGAACGGCGGTGCTCCTGCGCCACCAGGAGGGCCTCGACGCAGCGGAGATCGGGCGGCGTACGGGATGCACGCCGGCAGCGGCGCGCCAACACGTCGCGCGCGGCCTGACACAACTGCGTGGGCGGCTCGACCGGCGCTTCGGGGGCGAGCGCGGCGCGTGGTGCGCGGCGTTTTCTGCGGCCCTTAGGCCCGCGAAGAATCTCGGGTTCGGATCGGCAGAAACGGCGGCGCTTGCCGCGGGAGGTATCGGCATGGCGTCGAAGAGCTTGGTGGTGACGGCGCTGGTCGCGGCTTCGGTCGCCGGCGCGATGTGGCTCGTGCGATCGGATGCCGTCGGGCAGGCGCCGAACGTTGCACAGATTGGACAGATTGCGGAGGCCGAGGGGCTTGAGGAGGTCGACGCGCCGTCGCGCTCCGACTTCGCCGACGTGTCGACCGTTCCGGACGTCGCCTTCGCTGCCGCCGCTGCCGACCCACGCGCGGCCGAACGCCGGATCGCGGTTCCCGCGCAGGCTCGCGCGGTGCACGGTCGTGTCATCGACCGCGCGGGCCGCCCGATCGCGGGCGCCGCCGTCGCGCTCGTGGAAGGGGCGCTCGTGGAAGGGGCGCTCGTGGAAGGGGCGCTCGAGCACGCGACCACGCAAACCGACGGCACGTTCGAGTTGCCGTTAACTGCGGGCGCCGCGGGTACGGTGCTGCGGGCCGAGCACGCGGAGCATTTCGCCTCGCAGGCGACGGTCGTCGACGGTGCGCCGGTCGAGCTGGTGCTCGCGGCGCGGCCGGTGCTCGAGGTGCGCCTGTTTGATGCGGCGGGCGTGCTCGTTGTCGAGCCGGGCTGGGTGCGGGCCACCGTTGTGCCCCACGGCGGTGCGCGCAAGGTGGACGTCGAGTTCGAGCACGACGGCGCGGGCGTGTGGCGCTCCTCCGGCGCGCCGGCGGGCACGTGGATGGCGGTGCTCGCGCGCGCCCACGGGTTTGCGACCACGGACATCGCGCTCGAGCGCACGATCGCCGCCGAGGACCGAAGCGCGCTCGACGTGCCGCTCCTCGCCGGTCGCACGCTGGCGGGCAGGGTCGTCGACGCCCAGTCGAAGGCGCCGCTCCCCGGCGCGAAGGTCTGGGCCGAGGTCCACTCACCCTCGGGGCACAGCGCGGCGCCGCTCGCGACGGCGGTAGCCGACGGGACGTTCGTGTTGCGCGGCGTCGAGCCACGTGGGACGACGTCGGTCGACCCTTCGCGCGAGCTTTTCCTGATCGGCGCAAGCGTGGACGGGTACGCCGCGTCGACGTTCATCCCGTTCTCGATAGCCGTCGGCAGCGACCAACCGCCGCTCGAAATCGGTCTGGTGCCCGCCAACCTCGCCCTGACCGTGCGCCTGACGCGGGCCGCGGACGGCTCGCCGGCTGTGGGCTTCTGGGCCTTCGGCAGCGACGCGCACCGCAACATGCTCTACGCGGTCGCCGACACCGACGGCGGGCTGCGTTTCTCCAACCTCGCAGCCGGACCGCTCGCACTGGCGGCGTACGACTCAAAGAGCGAGTCACCTGAGCATGGCTTCGCCAGCCTCACGGTGGATCTCGCCGCCGGCGAACGGCGGCACGTCGACCTGGTGCTCGGACCGCCCGCCGCGCTCACGGGCCGCCTCTTGGATTCCTCCGGCCGTCCGCTCGCCAACGTGCATCTCGTCGCCTACTTCGAGCACCACACAACCGCGCTCGGCTATCCGCTGCGGCAGCTCGAACTCACCACGGACACGGACAGCGCGTTCGCCGCCGATCCCGTGCTCGCGTCGACGCTCCGGCTGGCCCTCGCCGACGCGGGCGACGGCCGGCTGTGCCTGCGGCCGCCCGAGCCGCGGCTTGACCTGCCCGCCGGACGGACGACGCATCTGGAACTCGTCGCCGCACCCGGCATCACGGTCGCAGGAACGGCGCGCACCCGCGGCTCGGGCGCGTGGCGCGTGCGACTCGTGGATGCGTCGAGCGGAGCCAAGCTCGCAGGTACGGACGTGGGCGCGACCGGGACGTTTGCCTTCGGCCCGTTCTACCCCCTCGCGACCGAGGTGCTGCTCGAGCGCGACGGCACGGTCGTCGAGCGCCTGCCCGTCGGCCCGGACGGCGCGGCCGACTTGCGCCTTGGCCGATGACGCACCCGGCGCGGCGGCACGCTGATGCCTCGCAAACGCCCAAGTTCATAGACAAACGCCCCGAAAACTAGACCGAACGCCAGTCCGACCCATTCAATCCGGGCCTCCTCGCCGTGCACCTGGCGGGGCGTTCCCTGCCGTTGGCGCGGCTTTCGCTCCCGCGGTGGTCGGCGTACCTAAGTCGTTCGGTGGAGCGTTTTTTCGCGCCCGGGCGGAGGACAGCGGAACGCGTTGCTGCGCAACCCTCCATCAGCGCCCCGTGGACTGAACCCCGCCGTGCTCGTCGGATACCATCGCAGCATGGATCCCAAGAAGCTCATCGAAATGCTCACGCGCACGCCCGCCGGCGGCGCCGCAATGGGCGGCCTCGCGGGCAGCGTGCTCGGCAACGTGCTGACCGGCCGCGGCGGCGGCAAGAAGATGCTGAAGTACGGCGGGCTCGCCGCGATCGGCTACGTCGCGTACCAGGCGTGGCAGAAGAGGCAGGCGCAGAAGGGGGCTGGCTCGGTCCTCCCCAGCGCTAGCGCGGCGGCGCCGAGCGCAGCCGGCCTCGCAGGCCACGGCGAGAGCTGGTCGCGGCCGTCCGCTCCGCACGCGCTACCGGCAGCGTTCGACCTCGAAGCCAGTGGCAACACGTCGAATGCGCTGCGTGTCGTCCAGGCGATGGTCGCCGCATCGAAGGCCGACGGTGTCGTCGATGCAACCGAGCGCGACCGGGTCTTCGACAAGCTGCGCGTGGCGAGCCTGCCCCAGCACGACCAGGACGAAGTGATGCGGCTCTTGACGCAGCCGATGGACATGGAAGGTGTCGTGCGCGGCGTGGAATCACGCGAACTCGCGCTCGAAATCTACGCTGCCTCCGTCTTCGTCGTTGCACCGACGAGCCGCGCAGAACGCGCCTATCTCGACCTATTGGCCGCGCGCCTGAGCCTCGATTCCGACCTCACAGGGCAGGTCGAGCAGGGCGTGGAAACGATGGCGCGCCAGAACACCTGAGCGGTGTTCCTGTGCCGATGGCCAACACCCCACGGAACGACGCCGTGGGTGTGCACGTCATCCATGTCTGGAACGGGATCAAGGTCCACGTGGCCGTTCGACCCGTACTCTGCGTCGCCCGCGACAAGATCAAGGCTTCCTTCTCTATTCACGCCCGCCAGCACCAACGCGACATGCGATGAAACGGGGAATGAGCGCGGGATGGCCCTGACCTTCACCGACTTCGTCTCCTTGTTCTTGAAGCGCAGGCACAGCACGAACGTCGAGAAGCCGGTGCCGGAAACGGGAGCGTTCGAGACTGTCTTCCTGTGCTCTGGGCACGGGCGCAACCCCGACCTACCCACCCAAGTCATCCGCGGGTAGGCTCCGGCGCGAGGTCGGCATGGAAACCCGCGAATCCACAATCCAAGACGTCGCAAGCGACAGCGGCGAAGCGCCCCTTGCGCGCGCCTATTGGCGCGCCAATCGGCTCGTCATGTTGGGCCTTTTGGTCGTTTGGTTTGCGGTGTCTTTCGGTTGCGGCATCCTCTTCGTGAAGCCCCTCAATCGGCTGCAGATGCCCGGGACGGACTTTCCGATGGGCTTTTGGTTTGCACAAATTGGCTCGGTCCTCGCCTTCGTGGTGCTGGTGTTTGCCTACGCCGGGATCATGAACCGCCTCGACCGACACTTCGGCGTTTCGGAGGAGTGAACAAGCCGCCGTGGACGTCAAAGCCTGGACATTCGTGTTCGCCGGCCTGAGCTTCGGCCTGTACATCGCCATCGCCATCTGGTCGCGGGCGCGCAGCACCAAGGACTTCTATGTGGCGGGCGGAGGTGTTTCCCCCCTCGCCAACGGGATGGCCACGGCGTCCGACTGGATGTCCGCGGCTTCGTTCCTGTCCATGGCGGGGATGCTGTCGTTCCTGGGCTACGACGGTTCGGTCTACCTGATGGGCGCCACCGGCGGCTTCGTGCTGTTGGCGCTGCTCCTCGCACCGTACCTGCGCAAGTTCGGCCGTTTTACCGTGCCGGACTTCGTGGGCGAGCGCTACGACTCGAAGTCCGCGCGTCTGGTCGCGGTGGTCTGCGCGCTGTTCATTTCGCTGACCTACGTCAGCGGACAGATGCGGGGCGTGGGAGTGGTGTTCAGCCGATTCCTGGAGGTGCCCGTCGAAACCGGCGTGGTGCTCGGCATGGCGATCGTGCTGCTGTACGCCGTGCTGGGTGGCATGAAGGGCATCACGTACACGCAGGTCGCGCAGTACTGCATCCTGATTTTCGCCTTCCTCGTGCCAGCGATTTTCCTGTCGATCCTGATGACGGGCAACCCCGTGCCCCAGTTGGGGTTTGGCGGGATGCTGCAGGGCGAGATCGGCACACGCATCGCCGGTGGCGAGGCAATTTCCTTGCTCGCGAAGCTGAACCAGTTGCACGCCGACCTGGGATTTGCGCCTTACACGTCGGGCTCGAAAGCGACGATCGACGTGTTTGCGATCACGTTGGCCCTGATGGTGGGAACGGCCGGCCTGCCCCACGTGATCGTGCGCTTTTACACGGTGCGCCGCGTGCGCGACGCGCGGCTGTCCGCGGGATTGGCGCTGCTGTTCATCGCGGTGCTCTACACCGCTGCGCCCGCGATCGGAGCGTTTTCGCGCGTGCACTTGCTCGATTCCGTTGCAGGAGCGCGTTACGCGGCCCCCGCGGCGTCCGAGGACTCGGTCAAAGCCGTCCCCGAGTGGTTTCGGGCGTGGGAGGACATCGGGTTGATCGCGTGGGTCGACAAAAACGCCGACGGCGTCATCGATTACCGCCCGGGCCGCGCGTTTGGCGGCGGAACACCCTCGTTTGTGGCGCCACCGACCGATGGGGCCGGTCGGGGCGCCCATGGGGAGCGCATCGTCGCCAACCCGATCCTCGAGGGCCCGAACGAGCTTTACGTCGACTTCGACATCATGGTGCTCGCAACTCCCGAGATCGCGGGATTGCCCGATTGGGTCATCGCGCTCGTCGCCGCCGGCGGGCTCGCGGCCGCGTTGTCCACCGCGGCGGGTTTGCTGCTCGTCATCTCCACCGCCATCAGCCACGACCTTTTGAAGCGCACGTTCTTGCCGCGCATCAGCGATCGGCAAGAGCTGCTGGCCGCGCGTCTTGCCGCGGCGGGGGCCGTGTGTCTCGCGGGATACCTCGGCATCCGGCCCCCGGGCTTCGTGGCGGAAGTGGTGGCCTTCGCGTTCGGGTTGGCGGCATCGTCCTTCTTCCCCGTGCTCTTCCTGGGGATCTTCACCCGCCGCATGAACCGCCAGGGCGCCATCGCGGGCATGGCAACGGGTTTCCTGTTCACGGCGGGCTACATCGTGCACTTCAAGCTGCTCGACCCCGCCGCAAACAACGCGGCCCACTGGTGGTTTGGCATCTCACCCGAGGGGATCGGCGTTGTCGGCATGCTGCTGCACTTTGTCGTCGCGCTGACGGTTGCGTACCTGACGCCACCGCCGCCCGCGCACGTGCAGGAGATCGTCACGTCGATCCGCGTGCCGCGCGGAGCGACGCCGGCCCGACACAGGCATTGAGCGCGCGGGAGAGGCTCGACGTCCCTTAGCAATCCATGCGCAGTGTGAATCCCTGGGTGCCGCCGTCGCGACCGGCGCGAGCCGTGCTCGCAGGCCGATGGTGTCGCCTCGAGCCTTTGGATCCCGATCGCCACGGCGACGCGCTCTTCGACGCGTCCATGGCGCCGGGCGCAGAGGAGCGCTTCCGCTGGCTCTTCGAGCCGCCACGGCCGCGCGCGGATTTCGACGGGTGGCTGCGGCACGTGTGTGCCAGCGACGATCCGCTCTTCTTCGCGGTCGTCGACGCCGCAACCGGTCGCTGCGAAGGGCGTCAGGCCTTCATGCGCATCACACCCGAGCACGGCGTGATCGAGATCGGCCACGTCCTATGGGGACCGCGCATGGCGCGCACGCGGATCGCAACCCAAGCGCTCTACCTCGCTGCGCGCCACGTGTTCGACGATCTGGGATACCGGCGCTTCGAATGGAAGTGCAATAGCCGCAATGAGCCATCGCGTCGCGCGGCGTTGCGCTTTGGCTTCGTGTTCGAAGGCATCTTTCGCCAGCACATGGTGCATAAGGGCGAAAACCGCGACACCGCATGGTTCGCGCTGACCGACGGCGACTGGCACCACCTGCGCGCCGGTTACGAACGCTGGCTGGCGCCTGAGAACTTCGATGCCGCCGGACAGCAACGGGCGACGCTCACCGAATGTTTCAGCCCGCGCTGAGGTTCCCCTGCCGCGGTGCAGGGTTTGCTGAGCTTTTTTTGAACGCGATAATGCTGACGCGAGCTGTCGGGGTCCTTCCGCGTGGTGGATCCGGCTATCCTAGCCCGGGCTATTCATCAGGTTTTCGAGCTGACGAGCCCAAGTCGTCGTCCGGTGGTGCTTTGCGGCCGCGGGGCCCGCAGTCGACCTTGAACAGGTCAACGCGGACGCCCGTGGTCGCAAAGTGCCGCCCGAGGGCGAAAGACGGCCGAAGGCCGCCGGTTGGGCCGTCCGATCGCAAAGCTGGTGAATAACCCGGGCTAGCCACCTGCATCTCGACCCCGCTGTGATCCTCGAACCGTGACACCCAAGCCTTCGCATCCGCCTGCTCCGTCCGCCGCCGACTGGCTCGCGTGGCGGCCACGAGTGGTGGCGATCAAGACGCTGACATGAAGCACTTTCTCGCATTGATCGTGTTCCTCGCCGTCGCTTTCGCGGTCGCCGCGTTCGGCGCGCAGTTCCAGCCGGGTGAGTGGTACGCCGTGCTCGAAAAACCGCCGTGGAACCCGCCTAATTGGGTGTTTGGGCCGGTCTGGACGGTCCTCTATGTGACGATCGCTGTCGCGGCTTGGCTCGTCTGGCGCCGCCGAGGGACGGGCGAGCGTCGCGCGCGCACCCGCTTCGCGCTGGGCTTGTGGGCCGTGCAGCTCGCCCTCAACGGCCTTTGGTCCTGGCTCTTTTTTGGCCTGCAGCGCCCGGGTTGGGCGCTCGTGGACATCGTCGTGCTGGTGATCGCAATCGCCTGGACGGCGCGTGCGTTCCACCGCCTGGTGCCCGCCGCCGGTTGGCTGCTGATCCCCTACCTGGCCTGGGTCGCCTACGCGACGACGCTCAACGGCGCGATCTGCTGGCTTGCGCGTTAGCGCCCGGGATGGACTTCGGTGGCCGGATGCACGCGGGGCGCGTCGTTCGCGTTTTCGACCATGGCCGCGCGCGCGCTCATGCGTCCCCCACTGCAGCCGCTCCCGGACGGAGGCGTCGCTCCGCCGCGCGGGCGTGGGCCTCCAGGCCCTCCAGCCGCGCCAGGTCCGCCGCGTCCCGCGCCACGGGGTCAAGCGCGGCGCCCGGCTCCACTTGCACAAAGGGCCGCAACCGCAGGAAGCTCAACGCCGAGAGCCCCGCCGAGTGGCGCGCGCTGCCGCCCGTCGGCAACACGTGGTTGGGGCCGATTCCGTAATCCCCGAACACCTCCGCCGAGCCGGGCCCGATGAACAGGGTGCCGTAGCGCGCGAGTTGCGGAGCCAGGGCCTCGGCCCGCGGACCGATCAGTTCCAGGTGCTCGGGCGCAAAGCTCTCTGCCGCAACGAGGGCCAGGGCCGTGTCCGCGACGATCCACGCCCCGTTGGCAAGGGCGGCACGCGCGAGGGCCGCCGTAGGCAGGGTTGCCAACTGGACATCGAGAGCGATGTTCAGATCTGCCGCGAAGGCCACGGCTTCGTGTTCCTCGCCCAACACCACCAAGGCCGGCCACGCGTCCGGGTCGTGCTCGGCCTGGGCCAACAGGTCGAGTGCCACCGCGCGCGCATCGGCTGCGTCCGCGTCCGCGATCACGAGCAGTTCGCTCGGACCCGCCACCAGGTCGACAGCCACCTCCTCGGCGAGCAGGGCCTTAGCCGCGGTCACGAAGCGGTTGCCCGGACCGCACAGGATGTCGCAGGCCGGAGCGCCTCCCAAGCCAAACGCCAGGGCCCCAAGGGCCTGGGCGCCGCCCACGGCCAAGAGTCCCTGCGCACCCGCCACGTGGGCCGCGGCCAGCATCAGCGGACCCGGACGCGGCGACGCGAGCCAAACTTCCCGCACACCCGCAGCGCGCGCAGTGACCGCAGTCATCAGCGCCGAAGAGAGCAGCGCAAACCGCCCGCCGGGCGCGTAACAACCGGCACTCGCAAGCGGCACCACCCTGTGACCGGCGCGGCCGCCCGGCACGGGTAGTTCCAGTTCGGACAGGCAACGCGCCTGAGCCAGGGCAAAACGCTGAATGCGCGCGGCAGTACGCTCGAGCAAACCACGCGCTCCGTCGTCGAGCCCTGCAAAGGCCGCGGCAAAGTCCCGCGGTCCAAACTGCCACTTGGCCCGCGCGTCGGGGAGATCGCCCAACTCCACGGACCAGCGCAGGAGCGCCCCTTCGCCGCCCCGGCGCAACTCGTCGAGGATGCGCGCGGCCACGATCCGGGCCTCGGGTTCTACCGCGCGGCGTTCACCGGGGCGAACGAGCGCGCCCTGGGCGCGGCGCAGGATCGCGGGCACGCTCATCGCACACCTCCCGCGGATTTGGCATCGCCCGGGCGCCGCGTGGCCGTCAGCGACCGGCGGTCGAGCAGCGCTTCGAGTTCGGCCAACGAGCCGCCTTCAGCCACCAGCCGTGCGAGCGCAAAAAACACAAGGTCCGCGGTTTCCGCAAGCACCGCATCGCGGCCTTCGGCCTGGGCCAGCTCCTTTGCCTCTTCGCACAGTTTCGCGGCCAACAGCGTGGGATCGGCGAAGAGCCGCGCGGCGTAACTCCCAAGGGGCGCCGACAGCCTGCGCCCGCGCAACGTGCGCTCGAGCCGCGCCATGCCGCGGTCCGCACCAAAGCAGGTGGGCTGCTCAAGGTGGCAGAACCCAGGTTCGCGCTGGCGCACACGCACCAACAGCGCATCGCGGTCGCAATCCGCGCGCACGTCGAGGAGTTCTTGGGTGGCGCCCGAGGTTTCGCCCTTGCGCCACAGGCCCCGGCGACGCGAGGCAAACACACCGACACCTTCCTCCAGCATGGCACCCAAGGAATCGAGGCTGGAATGCACAAACCCAAGGGCCCGCCCGCCTTCATCCGCGACGATGGTGGGAACGAGTCCGTCCGTGCGGTCGCTCTTCAAACAGGCCCACAGGGCTTGCGCCAGGGAAAGGCGCCCCGTGTAGAGCGCCATGCCGACTTGGGCGTCCAGGCCCAGTCGGTCGAGGTCGCCCACTTCGCGCGCGCTCGCCACGCCGCCGGCCAGGGTCACGGGCACGCCGCACGCAGCTTCGGAGATGGCGCGGGCGCGCTCCAGGTCCACACCGAGAAGCTGCCCCTCGCGCTCCACCAGAGTGACCAAAAAACCACCCACGTGGGGCGCGAGTTCGGCGAGCACCGCTTCCAGCGCGCGACCGGTGCGTTGGCGCCAACCTTCGACCACCACCTCGCCGTCGCGCGCATCCACCGCGGCGATCACACGTTCGGGCGGCAGTTGTGCGAGCACGTGCACCGTTGCAGCCGTGCCGAGAATCACCTTCGCCGCGCCCGCGTCGAGCCACGAGCGCGCCTGCGCTCCATTGCGGATGCCGCCGCCGACGCGCAGGGGCGCGAGGGGTAGCAGGCTCTCCACAAGAGCACGGTTTGAACCTGTTCCGCGGGCCGCGTCGAGGTCGATGGCGGCCACCTCGCCCACGCGGCCAAAACGCGTCGCCAGAGGTCGCGGATCGCCCGCGTCGAGGGCCAAGGTTTCGCCGCCCACGAGTTGCACGGTGCGCCCGCCCAGAAGGTCGATGGAGGGAATGATCACGGAAGGTCTCCTTGGGTCTCGAGGGGGCGCAACGCAATGCCGCGGCGCGCGAGCGCGCGCTTGAGCCCCGCCACCGTTTGTCGGCCGAAGTGGAAGAGGCTGGCGGCGAGCAGGGCGTCGGCTCCGGCTTTCGCCGCAGCCACGAAGTCCGCCGTTCGGCGGCCACCGCCGGACGCAATCAGCGGTACGTGCACGGCCTTGCGCAGAGCGCGCAGCAGTTCGAGTTCATAACCCGTGCCCGTGCCGTCGCGATCCACGCTGGTGGCAATCACTTCGCCGACGCCACGGCACTCGGCGTTCTGCGCGAAGGCCACGGCGTCGAGCCCCGTGTCTGCCGAGCCGGAGCGCGCCACGTGCTCGAACCCGCTGGGCACCCGGGCGCTCCTGCGCGCGTCCAGGGCCAGCACCACACTTTGGCAGCCGTAGCGGGCCGCCAATGCATCGATCAGACCCGGGTTCTTTACAGCGGCGGAGTTGAGCGCCACTTTGTCCGCACCGGCGTCAAAGAGCGCACGGGCCTGTTCCAAAGTGCGCACACCTCCGCCCACAAGCAGCGGCACGTTGAGCGCCGCGCGCACACGGCTCACCAACTGCACGTCGGGATCCCGCCCGCGCCCTGTCGCCGAGATGTCGAGCACACACACCTCGTCCGCGCCCTCCGCGGCGTAACGCGCGGCCAAGTCGACGGGGTCCCCGGCGTCCACCAGCTCAGCAAACCGCACACCCTTGACCACGCGCCCATCGCGCACGTCCAAACAGGGCAGGATGCGTACCGTCGGGCGCAGGCGGCGCAACGGAGCCTTCAGCGCACACCTCGCACGGATTGCCGCAGGCGTATGCCCGGTCCCGCGCGCGGATTGCCGCCGGATGCCCGCGCGAGCCAATCGCCGAGCAGCCGCGCGCCAAACGCGCCCGAAAGCTCCGGGTGGAACTGGCACGCGAGCACGGAACCGCGCTCCAACGCGGCGACAAAACGCTCGCCGCGCTCGCACCAAGCCACTTGCCAACCCACGGGCGCCTCGGCGAGGCGGTACGAGTGCGCAAACGCCGCCCAACCGGACCGCAGGAGCGTGCAGGTCGAATCCGCTTCGATCGGACTCCAGCCCAGGTGCGGTGTGCGCACGCCGGCGGAAAAGCGCTCCGCACGGATGTCGAAAACACGGATGCCCGATGCACCCTTGCTCTCCGCACTGGCGCGACTCAGCAACTGCATTCCCAAGCAGACCGCAAGCGTCGGAGCACCCTCGTCGATGCGCCGCTGCAGCACGACGTCGAGCCCCGCGGATTGCAGTTGCTGCGCCGCGGGTCCGAAAGCTCCAACACCCGGCAGCACGAGCGCAAAAGCATCCTTTGCCCGCGTCGGATCGAGACCAACCGCCGTGCGGGCACCGGCGCGGCGAAGCGCACATTCCATGGAGGCGAGGTTGGCCGCGCCCGTGTCCAAAACGTAGACCGCGCGCCTCATCCGATCACCCCCTTGGTGCTGGGCACCGCGTCCACGTTTGTTCCCGCATCGCGCCGGACCGCGGCGCGCAAGGCCAGGCCCAGGGCCTTGAAAGCTGCCTCCGCGCGGTGGTGGTCGTTGGCCCCGTCCAGTTCGTCCAGGTGCAAGGTGAGCGCCGCCGCCATGGCGAGGGATTGGAAGAAGTGCACCAGGTTCTCCGTCGCCACGTCGCCCAAGTTAGGGCGCACGAAGTTGAGCTTCACGCGTGCAAAGGGACGCCCGGAAAGGTCGACCACCGCTCGCACCAAGGCTTCGTCGAGGGGCGCATAGGCGTGGCCAAAACGCGCGACGCCGCGCCGTTCCGCAAGCGCCTTCGCGATGCACGCACCCACCACCAAAGCCGTGTCTTCGACCGTGTGGTGGTCGTCCACGACAAGATCGCCGCGCACATCGAGTTCCAGATCAAAACACGCAAAACGCACCCAGGTGACCAGCATGTGGTCAAGAAAGGCAAGGCCCGTCGACACCTCGGCGCGCCCACTTCCGTCCAGGCACAGGCGCGCGCGGATGCGGGTTTCCTTGGTTTCGCGCAGCAGTTCGCTGCTGCGCGGCTCTAGTCGTTGGGCGTTCATTGGGCCACCTCCGCGAGGCTGAGGGCGAGGCAGCGTTCGAAACGCACCAGGTGTTCGGCGTTGCCGGGGCAAGTGATGCGCAGCCAGGGGGCAAGCAGCGCATCGCCCGCAAAGCTGCGCACCACCACACCGCGTGCCGCGAGGGCGCGCTGAAGCTCGATCGCATCCACAGGCGGACGCGTCAGCACGAAGTTGGCAAAGCTCGGCAGCGTTTGTGCGCCCAAGCCCGACAGCAGCGCGGCGAGGCTTTCGCGCTCCTTCGCCACCTGCTCGATGTGGGCCTTATCGGGCCCGAGTTCCAACGCGACCTGGGCCAGTTCCAACGCCAGCCCAGCCACCGGATAGGGCCCGGCCGCGGCCTCCATGGCGCGCACGACTTCCGGCGGTCCCACGGCATAACCCACTCGGAGACCGGCCAAGCCGTGGGCCTTGGAGAAGGTGCCAAACAGCAGCGTGTTGTCACGGGCGGCGAGCTCCGAGCCAAGTTCTTGGGCGTCGGGCTCGGCGTATTCGCCGTAGGCGAGGTCCACACCCACGAGCTGACCACCGGCGCGCTCCACGAGGTCGCGCATGGTGCGCAGCTCCACGCAGCGTCCCGTCGGATTGTTGGGGCGCACAAGGAGCACAAAGGGCGCGGGCCCGCGGTGTGTTTTTGCCATGCGCTCGGCGAAGGCCGCGGCGGGAAAAGTGCCCGCGAGCCAGGGCAGTCCCTCGACCCGCGCCCCCGCGGCCTGGGCAGTGGTGCGGATCAGGCCGAAAGTGGGCTCGTGCAAGAGCACACCTTGGCCCGGCGCCAGGACCGCGCGACTCCAGCGCAGGAAACCGTCGTCGGCGCCGGCGGTGACCAGCACACACGCCGGATCCACTCGAAAGTGGCGCGCCAGGGCAACTTGCAGACGCGCCCGCGATGGATAACGGCGCAGGCATTCGCCGTCGAGCCGCCGCAAGCTGCGCAGGAGTTCTGGCCGAAGCGGCGGACCCTCGTTTTTGTCGAGCCAAAGGGTGTCCGCCGGTGCGTCCGTCGTGGCGGCCATGTTCACGCCAGCACCCGCTCGAGTTTGCTGACCAAGATGTCCGTTGCGCCGCGGGCCACCAACAGCGGCAGCAGTTCCACGAGATCCGCCCGAGCCACGGCCGCCTTCACCGCAAAGCCACGGCCTCCCGCAAGGTTCGCCACCGTGGGTCCCCGCATGGAGGGCAGCGAGTCCACGACTTCGACCAAGCGTTCGGCGCCGACGTTGAGCTCCACCAGCACCCGGCCGCGGGCAGCCAGCACGGAACCCAGCAGCAAAGCAAACCGCTGGGCCGCCTCGAGCCTCGGCCCATCCAACTCCGCGCGGGTATAGAGCCGGGTGGTGCTCGCGGTCAGAGTGTCGAGCTCGACCAGCCCGTTGGCTGCCAGGGTTGCCCCGCTCGCCACTACATCCACGATCAGGTCCGCGTCCTCGGGCGGAAACACCTCCGTGGCGCCACGGGTGCAAACGATGGCGGCCTCGATGCCTTGGCTTTGGGCCCAGGCCCGCGCCAGATTGGGGTACTCCGTGGCGACACGCAGCCTTCGGCCCGCGAGGGTTCCGCTCGCGCACAGGGCCGCGGGGGCAGCGGCCACCAGCCGGACCGGATCGAGGCCCGTGTCCAAAAGGCAGGGCAGGTCGAGCCCCGCTTCAGCGACGCGGTCGGCGCCGGCGAAGCCCAAGTCCCGAGTGCCCTGCCGAAGCAGCTCCACCACGTCCGCGGGTTTGAGCTCCTTGACCTCGAAGCCGGCCAGCCCCAGTTGGGGGCGAAG
>ENA-ORBV01000691-ORBV01000691.1-microbial-mat-metagenome-genome-assembly--contig:-NODE-691-length-76715-cov-27.682834_pt1 | contig 76715 bp, 65 predicted proteins | sample MGYA00237777_ERZ505514 | MGnify/ENA primary metagenome ERZ505514 (study PRJEB26160, sample SAMN06269048) | microbial mat metagenome | isolation source: Oligotrophic lake microbial mat | place...
GGGGGGGGGGGGGGGGGCGCTGATCGCGATTCGCGACCATCCGGTTGCGGCGGCCGCGATGGGCATCAACCTGCCGGTTTTCAAGTCGCTGGCCTTCGGTGTCTCGGCGGCGTTCACCGGCGTGGCCGGTGCCATGAGCGCGGTGGTGGTTGCCTTTGTCGCGCCCGACAGCTTTTCATCCTTTCTCTCGATCACCTTCCTGGTGGGCGTGGTGGTGGGCGGGCTGGCGTCGATTCCCGGTGCCATCTTCGGTGCCATCTTCATCCAGTTCGTGCCCAACATTTCCGACCAGATATCGAAGTCCGCGCCGTGGGCGATCTATGGTGGTTTCCTGATCGTCTTCATGTACGTCATGCCCGGCGGGGTGGCCGGATTGGGGCGTCGGTTGTTCACACGCAAGAGGCGCGTCAGTTATTGAGAATTACATGATTCATGACAAAAACATGCCTCTGGCGAGGCTGTCATGTTTTTGCGACCGATCAATAGTTTGCGGGCAGGCGTTTTCATCACCAAAGGAGAGCATCATGAAACGATCACAACGCAGGACCTTGATTCAACTGGGCCTCGCTGGTGCGCTGGCTGCGGCACTCAGCGCCGGCGCTGGCGCGCAGCAGAAAAAATACGATCCGGGCGCCAACGACCGCGAAATCAAGGTCGGTCACATCAATCCCTATTCCGGTCCGGCATCGGCCTATGGCGCGATCGGCAAGGCCATCGGTGCCTATTTCGACAAGGTCAATGCCGAGGGCGGCATCAACGGCCGCAAGATCAAGTTCGTGACTCTGGACGATGGCTACAACCCGGCCAAGACCGTCGAGATGACGCGCAAGCTGGTCGAGGAAGAAGAAGTGCTGCTGGTATTCCAGCCGCTGGGCACGCCCCCCAATTCCGCAATCCACAAATACATGAACCAGAAGAAAGTGCCGCAACTGTTTGTTGCCACCGGCGCCACCAAATGGGGTGACCCGAAGAATTACCCGTGGACCATGGGCTGGCAGCCGAACTACCAGTCGGAAGCCAGGATCTTTGTTGCGCACATGCTGGAGACCAAACCCAACGCCAGGGTCGGTATCCTGATGCAGAACGACGACTACGGCAAGGATTACGTCAAGGGCTTCAAGGATGCCTTGGGCGACAAGGCCAAGTCGATGATCGTCTCCGAGCTGACCTATGAGGTCACCGATCCCACCATCGACAGCCAGATGGTGAGCCTGAAGGCCTCGGGCGCCGACGTGTTCTTCAATGTAACCACGCCGAAATTCGCGGCGCAGGCGATCAAGAAGGCGGCCGAAATCGGCTGGAAGCCGCTGCACCTGCTCAACAGCGTGTCGAGCGCGGCAGCTGCGGTAATGGTGCCGGCAGGTGCGGAAAACGGCATCGGCGTGGTCACCACCGGTTACCTGAAGGATCCGACCGATCCGCAGTGGGCCGCCTCGAAAGAGTTCAAGGACTGGCTGGACTGGATGAAGAAGTACCACCCGCAAGGCAACCTGCAGGACAACCTCAATGTCTACGGCTACACCGTGGCGCAGACCCTGGTACAGACACTGAAGCAGGCCGGCAACGAGTTGACGCGGGCCAACGTGATGAAGCAGGCCGCCAGCCTGGACATGACCTCGCCCATGTTGCTGCCGGGGATTCGCATCAAGACCGGGCCGGATGATTTCTTTCCGATCGAGCAGGAGCAGATGATGCGCTGGGACGGCAAGACCTGGCAGTTGTTCGGCAAGATCTACGGCAAGTAGGGCGCTGCGCGGCGGCGCTCGCCGGCGCGCCTGCAGTGCCGCCGATGCAACCCGTGCGCGCTCGGCAAGTCGCCCTCAATCCAGTTTGAGCGGCCTGGCCGCGGCGCCCCAGTGCGCATGTTCGTTGCGCATGAAGGTGCCGAACTGCGCCGCGCTGGTCGGTGCGTAGACATCCAGATTCTGGCCGTTGGCGCGCGTCTTGAAGTCGGCCTGCTCCAAGATCAGGTTGACCTCCGCGTTGAGTCGCTCGATGATCGCAGCCGGGGTGCCGGCCGGCGCCAGCATGCCGGTCCAGCCCTCGACGCCGATGTCTTTCAGGCCGGTCATGCCCGATTCCGCCAGGGTGGGAATCTCGGGCGCCAGCACCGAACGTTTGGTGGCCGAAGTGGCGAGCGCCTTCAGCTTGCCGTTTTTCACGTGTCCGTAAGAGGAGGTCATGCCGTCGAACATCAGCGGCACCTGGCCGCCGATCAGGTCGGTTACGGCTTGCGCACTGCCCTTGTAGGGCACATGCAGGATGTCCAGGCCGGTGGCCTGCTTGAACACCTCCATGGTCAGCATCGAGATGGTGCCTGCACCCAGCGAGGCGTAGCTCAGCTTGCCGGGATTGGCGCGGCCGTAGGCGATCAGTTCCTGCACGGAATTGGCGGGAAACGAGGGCGCGGCCACCAGGATCATGCTGGTCCAGCCGATGCGCGCCACCGGGCTCAAGTCGCGCAGCGGGTCATACGGCAGGTTCTTGCTCACGTGCGGTGTGATCACCAGCGGCGACAGCGAGGTGATCAGCAGCGTGTGCCCGTCAGGCGGCGCCTTGGCCACCGCCTCGACGCCGATCGCGCCCTGTGCGCCGGCGCGGTTCTCGACGATCACCGATTGCCCGAGGCGTTGCGCCAACCGGTCGGCCAGCGCGCGCGCGGCCACATCGCTGGCATTGCCCGGCGGAAACGGCACGATGATGCGGATGGCCTTGGACGGCCAGGTCTGGGCGGCGGCGGCGCCGCTTGCGATCGACAGCGCTGTGGACAGCGCGAACATGACAAAGCGCAACATCGGCATGTGAATCTCCTCATGTGCTTGTAGGACTGTCGGCAGTTTGATATATTGTTATAACAAAGTCAACGGGAGTGCGGCGTGCTAACTGGCGTAAAAGTTCTTGCGGTCGAGCAATACGGTGCCGGGCCGTTCGCCACGCAGTTCCTGGCCGACATGGGCGCGGAGGTCATCAAGATCGAAAACCCGAACGATGGCGGCGACATGGCGCGCGGCGTCGGCCCGTTCTGGCACGAAGGCCTGCCCGAGACCACCCGCAGCGTGTTTTACCAGGGCTTGAACCGCGGCAAGAAAAGCCTGACGCTCGACCTCACTCGGCCCGAGGGCCAGGCGGTGTTTCACAAACTGGTGGCCGGCGCCGATGCTGTCACCAGCAACCTGCGCGGCGACGTGCCGGCGCGCCTGGGGCTGACCTACGAGGACTTGGCCCAGGTCAACCCGCGCATCGTTTGCGCCCACCTGACCGGCTACGGCCGCGAAGGCGAGCGCGCACGCTGGCCCGGCTACGACTACCTGATGCAATCCGAGAGCGGCTATTTTTCGTTGACCGGCGAGCCCGGCACCGCGCCGGCGCGCTTCGGCCTGTCGATGATCGACTTCATGACCGGGGCGGTGACTTCCCTGGCGCTGGTGTCGGGCGTGCTCAAGGCACGCAGCAGCGGCACCGGGCTGGATGTCGATGTGAGTCTGTTCGACCTTTCGCTCTTCACGCTCAACTACATCGGCCACTGGTATCTCAACAACGGCGAGGTCACCGGCCGCCTGCCGCGTTCGGCCCACGCCTCGCTCACGCCTTGCCAGAGTTACAAGACGCGCGACGGCTGGATCTTCATCATGTGCAACAAGGAAAAGTTCTGGGGCGTGCTGTGCGACAAGATCGACAAGCCGGAATGGAAGACCGATGCGCGCTTTGTCACCTTCAAGGACCGGCTGGCCAATCGCGACCTGATCACCACTGTGCTCGACGAGGTGCTGTCGACGCGCGGCACCGATGAATGGCTGGCGCATTTTGCCGGCAGCGTGCCGTCCTCGCCGATCTACGATGTCAAGCAGGCGCTGGAGAATCCGTGGGTGAAAAACAGCGACCGCATCATGGAAACGCCGGTCGCCGGCGGCCGGCCACTGCGCACCCTGTCCTCGCCGATCCGCTATGCCGGGCGGCCGCACAATGCGGCGGCGCCGGCGTTGGGCGAGCACAGTGCCGAGGTGTTGGCAGCGGCCGGTGTGTCGGCCGCGGAAATCGCGCGCCTGCGCGCCTTGGGCGTGGTGTGACGGGCACGCCGGCGGCGCGCGGCGCCACGCCGCAATACACCCGCGTGGCCCACGACCTGTTGCGCGGCATAGGCGCCGGTACCTATCCGGTGGGCACGCTGCTGCCGACCGAAGCCGAACTGTGCCGGCGTTATTCGGTGAGCCGCATCACCGCGCGCGCGGCGCTGGCCGAACTGCAATCGCGCGGCCTGGTGTCGCGCCGTGCCGGCATCGGCACCCGGGTCGAGCAGACCGAGGCCCACGAGCATTTCGTGCATGTCAGCGATTCGATCGAGTCGGTATTGCAATTCACCGCCGAGACGCGTTTCTCGCTGCTGTCGCAGCGCCAGGTCAGCGCCGATGCGGCACTCGCCGAAGCGCTGCAATGCCCGCTGGGGCAAACATTCATGCATGTCGAAGGCTTGCGCGGCAAGGAGCGGCGTGTGCCGCTTTGTCTGACCCGGCTGTATGTGCCGCTGATCTACGCCGACGTCGTCGAGCGCATTGACGGCCATCGTGGCTCGGTGATGCTGCTGATGGAAAAAATGTTCGACGTGCGGATCGACGAGTTGCGCCAGATCATCGGTGCGGCCAACCTGCGTGGCGCCGACGCCCGCCTTTTGGGCGCAAGCCCGCGCGAAGCGGCGCTTCTCACGCGGCGCTGGCATCTGGGCGCCAATGCGCGACTGTTGCTTGCTGCCACGAGCCTGTATCCGCATCGGCGTTACAGCTACGCTCTGCGCATGCGGCGCCAGGCCGGCGGCGCGGCGCTTGCGCAGGCCGCTTGAGCCGAACCACCGCTCCCCTATCGATTTCCGCAGAGTTTTAGGAAGGCATGCAATGAAAGACTTGAGCCTCGCCCGCGCACTCCTGTTCACGCCCGGCAATCGCCCGGAACGCTTTGCCAAGGCCGCCGCCACCCGTGCCGACGGCCTGATCATCGACCTAGAAGACGCGGTCGGCCCCGCCGACAAGGCCGGTGCGCGCGCCGGCGTGATCGATTGGCTGCGTTCGCATACCGGGTTCGAACGAGCCGACTTTCTGCTGTGCGTGCGCATGAATTCGGTCTATACCAGCGCGGGTCTGGCCGATCTGCTCGCCTTGGCCGACCTGGCGCGCGACGGCTTCGCACCCGATGTGCTGCTGGTGCCCAAGGTCGAGTCTGCGATCGAAATCGAACTGGTGGCGCGCCATTTGCGCGCCGCCGGCGCGCAGGGGGCGGCGATCGCGCTGGCGGGGTTGATCGAATCCGCGCTCGGCCTGGAACATGCCAGCGCGATCGCGCGCGCCACGCCGATGCTGCGCACCTTAGGCTTCGGCGGCGCCGACCTGGCAGCCGATCTGCATTGCGGCTTCGCCTGGGAACCGCTGCTTAGCTCCCGCTCGCGCGTGGTGCAGGCGGCCGCCGCTGCCGGGTTGGCGGTGCTCGATGTGCCCTATCTCGACATCAACGACGACGCTGGCCTCGCGGCCGAATCGGCGCGCGTCAAGAGCCTGGGCTTCACCGGCAAGCTGGCGATTCATCCGCGCCAGGTCGACCCGATCATCGATGCATTCACGCCAACTGCCGCCGAAATTGAAAATGCCCAAGGGGTGATGGCGGCCTATGCTGCGGCTGCCGGCGGGGCGTGCGTGTATCGCGGCAAGATGGTCGACGAGCCGGTGATGCGCGCAGCCCGACGCGCATTGGCGCGCACTGCTTGAACCGCATTCCCGGATTGGCACGCTTGAACCGCCACTCGAACCACGCAACCAACCCACGGAACCAACCCACGTAACCAACCCACGCAACCTGAGAGAGCAAGCATGAGTTTCCACGCCTACACCTGTGTTTCCGGGAATCGTTACCGCGAGCGCTTCGGCCTCGATTTTGAAGACTTCGCAGCCGGCCAGCGCTTTCGCCACCGGCCCGGCGTGACCCTGTCGCAGCAGGACAATGTCGACGAGGCGCTCGACACCGTCAACTCCGCCATGGTGCATTACGACGCGAAATACGCCTCGCAAACCGCGTGGAAGCGCGAGCTGATGGTCTCCACGGTCACCTTGCAGCGCCTGATCGGCATGGCCTCCAAGACCTTCGGCCGCAAGGACCGCCTGGTGGGTTTTTCCGAGATCGCCATGACCGCGCCGGTATTCGGCGGCGACACGCTTTATTCGGAGTCGGAGATTTTGGCGGTAGGAGACGCCGCCGATCCCGCGCAGGGCGAGGTTACCGTATGCTGCCACGGCATCAACCAGGACGAGCGCGAGGTGGCGCGCGTGACGTACCGGGTCACGGTATGGCGCCGCGGCCGTCATCCGGAAGATGGTCTGCCGGCGGCCGAACGCGGTGTGGCCGTCGATGAGCCGCGCTTCTATGCCTATCGCAAGGAGGCCAACGGCGCGCTGACCGAGCAGGTGGGCCTGTTTTTCGAGGATTGCCAGGGCGGCGACACCTTTGTGCACTGGCCGCGCCGTACCATGCTGCGCGACGAAGGCATGCAGCACGCCTGGCGCTCACTTGAGCTCACGCCGCAACACCATGACCTCGACTGGATCGCGCGCCACCATGGCGGCGTGTATCGCTTCACCGAGCCGTGGATCATTGGCGTGGTGACCGCCATGACCACCCGCACCTTCGGCAGGGTGGTCGCCAATCTGGGCTGGACCGATGTTGCATTCGGTGCGCTGGTGCGTGAGGGCGACACCCTTGAGTCATCCTCCACCATTGTCGAAAAACGCGAATCGAAGTCGCGTCCCAACGAAGGTATTCTGACCGTCGATACGGTCGGCCACAACCAGAAGGGTGAGCAGGTGCTAGCGTATCGGCGCCGCTTGCTGGTGTACAAGCGGGATGCCGATACGCCGTACGCGGCGGCTGGATATTGAACTCGTAGTCTGCGGTATAGCGTCGGCCACGGTTGGCGCATGCCCGCTTTCCAGTGGGAAGCTTGATGCATGGCTGAAAAATTCACTGCCTGGGATGTCGCGGATCATCTTGTATCCGACATCGATGTCGCCGCCTATCTGGATGCCTGCATCATTGGCGATCCTGGCGACGGCAGCTTGGTCTGCGCCGCGCTGGGCGACATCGCCAGGGCGCGTGGCATGTCGCAACTCGCACGCGATACCGGAATCAGTCGCGAAGGTCTTTACAAGGCGCTTTCGAGCAATGGCAACCCTGAATTCGCTACCGTGCTAAGAAAACGCTGAACAAGTCCCTGGAATGCGGATTCTCGAACGAAAAACCTTTTCGATTCAACATCTTGAAAGAGCGACTTTCTCGACCTACGGACTTGTTCAGTGTTTCCCTAAAGGTGGCGCGGGCCCTGGGCGTGCGGCTACAAGCGGTACCGGCCGCGTAGCGTACGCTTAGCAGCGGCGGCGCCTACTCAGCCTTGATATTGGCGTCCTTCACCACCTTTTGCCAGCGCGCCGATTCGGCGCGAATGATCGCCGCGAGTTCCTCAGGCCGGTTGCCAACCGCCTCGGCACCGAGCGCTGCCAGCTTCTCGCGTACGTCGGCCAGGCGCAGGATGCGCGCGCACTCCGCCTGAAGTTTCGCGATCACCTCAGCCGGCGTGCCGGCCGGTGCCATCAGCGCATACCATGACACCGCCTCGAAGCCGGGCAGGCTCTGTTCGGCCACCGTGGGCAGTGCCGGCAGCACTGCCGAGCGTTTCAGGCTTGCCACGCCGAGGGCGCGCAGCTTGCCCGCGCGGATGTGCGGCAGGGCCGAAGACATCTGGCTGAACATCATGCTGATCTGGCCGCCCAGCAAATCATTCAAGGCCGGGCCGGTGCCCTTGTAGGCAATGTGAATCATGTCGGTGCCGGTCTGCCCCTTGAGGAGTTCGCCGGCGACATGCGCCTGGCTGCCGGCACCGGGCGACGCGAACGACAGGCTGCCCGGTCTGCTGCGCGCCAGCGCCACCAGTTCCTGCAGGTTGTTGGCAGCGATGCCGGGATTGACCACCAGAACGTTTTCGACGCTGGCCAACTGGGTCACCGGCGCCAGGTCGCGCATCACATCGTAGGGCAGCGGGCCCAGGTGCGGATTGACCGTCAGGTTGCCGGTGGGCGCGAGCAACAGGGTGTAGCCGTCGGGCGCGGCCTTGGCACCGAGATCCATGCCGAGGTTGCCGCCGGCGCCGGGCTTGTTGTCGGCCAGCACGGACTGGCCCCAGCTTTCCTGGAGTTTCTGGCCGAGCGTGCGTGCCAGCAGGTCAGCCGGGCCGCCCGGTGCGAACGGCACGATGATGCGGATCGGTTTGTTCGGGTAGGCCTGGGCCGCCGCAGGCAGCGCATTGGCCAAACCAAGTGCTGCGCCCAGAGCGATACCGATTCGATGCAATTTTTTCATGTTGATCCCGTAGTCGATGTCAGGCATAACGCAGGCGCTGGCCGATGCAAAGCTTCCTGGCCTTTTCCAGCACCGCGTGGCCCAGCGCGATGTCCGATAGCGACAGCCCGCGATGCCAGAACAGGATGGTTTCATCGTCGCGTTCGCGCCCCGGCTTGGCGCCTGCCACGATCTCGCCCAGTTCGGCATGCAGCGTGGCCTCCGACAGCAGGCCGGCATCGACATGGGCGCGCAGCGCGCCATACGGGCCGCAGCGCGCCTGGCCCCAATCGTCCATCACCATCTTGCTCATGATGGAGGTAAGTGACAGTTCGACCGCACTCATGGTGCCGTAGGGCACCACCAGCGCGCCGGGCTTGATCCATTCGGTCTTGAGCAGCGGCGCCGGCGCCTCCAGGCGCGAAGCCTCGACCACGATGTCGGCTCCGCGCACGCAGGACTCCCAGTCGGCGCTGACGATCACCGGTTTGCCGAGATCCTCAGACAGGCGCGCGCCGAAGGCATCACGCGATTCGGGCCGCCGTGAATGCACGCGAATTTCATCGAAGTTGAACAGGCGGTCGAGCAGGCGCACGTTCCAGTAGGCCGTGCCGCGCGCGCCGATGTGACCCAGCACCCGGCTGCCTTTGCGCGCCAGATGCTTGGCGCCGATCGCCGTTACCGCACCGGTGCGCGCGTCGGTGATCCAGGTGGCGTCGATCACCGCCAGCGGCATGCCGGTGCGCGGGTCGAACAGGTTGAGCAGCGCCATTTCCGAGGGCAAGCCCTTTTTGTAGTTGTCGACATAGTCGCCGACGATCTTCACCCCGGCCACGCCTAGCGGTGCGACATAGCCGCGCAGCACGTTGAAATGGCCGTTGAATGCAGGGTCGGGCGTCAGGTGCATGCGCGGTTCGATCACCGTCTGCTTGCGGCCCTGGGCCAACAGGCCGGCTTCCACTGCGGCGATGATCTCGTCGTCGCCGAGCGCCAGTTGCGCGATGTCGGGGCCGTTGATGTAGTGCAGGTGGATTTCGTTGGGCATGTCGTTGGGTCTGCTGGCGGGCTTTGAATATATCATCGGGCCTGGCGCCGCTCTGCCCGGCGCTGCAAACCAGTCTACCGCGAGACAGATGATCACCGTTCACCACCTCAACAACTCGCGTTCGCAGCGCGTGCTGTGGCTGCTTGAAGAGCTTGGACTCGAATACCAGGTCAAGCGCTACCAGCGCGACGCCAAGAGCATGTTGGCGCCACTGGAATTGAAGGCGATACATCCTCTGGGCAAGTCGCCTGTGATCACCGATGGTGGAGCGACGGTGGCCGAATCCGGGGCGATTGTCGAATACCTGCTCGACGCCTACGGCGCGCGCCAGGCGGGGCCTGAGCTGCGGCCCGCGCCTGGCACGCCAGCGCGCCTGCGCTTCACCTACTGGCTGCATTACGCCGAAGGCTCGGCCATGACACCCTTGCTGCTGGCGCTGGTGTTCGGCAGGGTGGCTACCGCGCCGATGCCGTTTTTCGTCAAGCCGGTGGCGCGGGCGATCGCGGCGGGTGCCATGAAATCGTTCGTCTTGCCACAGATCGACTTGCACCTTGATTACATGGAGGCCGAACTGGCGCAAAGCCCATGGTTCGCCGGGTCCGAATTCACTGCTGCCGACGTTCAGATGAGCTTTCCGCTGGAGGCGGCGCGGGCGCGCGGCGGACTGGACGCGCGGCGACCGCGCCTGATGGCCTTTCTGGAGGCGGTGCAGGCACGTCCGGCCTACCAGCGCGCGCTGGCGGCGGGCGGGCCTTACGACCTGCTGCATTGACCCGCGCGTGATGTCGAGCGCCGGCAAGCCCCTCGACAAACTGGTGCAGTTGCAGCAGCGCGAACGCCGGCGCATCCTGGCGCTGGCGTCCGCCAGTTACGGCATCGATTGCCTGTGGATGGGCTGGCTGTGGCGCTTGCAGGTGGTGCCTGCGGCGCTGCCGTTGGTCTACGCGGCGGCCGCCGGCCTGGCGTCCTGCATGTTCCATCTGCTCCTCGCGCGCGACTGGAACCTGCGCCTGCGTGATCCCTCGATGACGGTGATGCAGACCGGCTTCGCCTATGCGCTGCTGGTGGCCGGGCTGCTGCTGGCGCCGCAGGCGGGCGGGCTGTTGCTCCTGACAATGTTCATCGTCGCGGCCTTCTCGGCCCTGGCGATGACGCTGCGCCAGTTCGTCCTGGCCTGGCTGCTGGTGAGCGCTGCGACCGCGCTTGCGATCTTCAGGTTCGGCGGCGGAATCGCAATGCCCGCCGCCACACCGCAGCAGGTCGTCGTGTCCTGGCTGGTGTTCGTCTCGGTGTTCGGCCGGGTGGTCCTGCTGTCGCTGCGCATCGGCTCGCTGCGCGACCAGTTGATCGAGCGCAACCACGCCTTGCGCGACTCACTGGAACGCATCGAGCGCCTGGCCAGCGTCGACGACCTGACCCAGGCATGGAACCGGCGCGCCATCGGCCGCATGATCGACGAGGAAGGGCAGCGCGCCGCGCGCTCCGGCGCACCCTTTTGCATGGTGATGTTCGATCTCGACCATTTCAAGGCGGTCAACGACCGTTGCGGGCATCAGGTCGGGGATGCGGTGCTGCGGCGCTTCGCGACGATCACCTTGGCCGCGCTGCGCGCGACCGATCGCCTGGGGCGCTGGGGCGGCGAGGAATTTCTGCTGCTGCTGCCGGCCACCCGGCAGGACGGCGGGCTGGTGATTGCCGAGCGGGTGCGCGCCGCGGTGGAAGTGGAGCCCTGGGAACTGCTGGCGCCCGAACTGCGGGTGACGGTTTCCGGCGGTATCGCCGAATCCCTGGCGGAGCAGGCCGCCGACGCGCATATCGCGCGCTGCGACGTGGCGCTGTACATGGCCAAGAACGGCGGGCGCAACCGGATTGTCGTGCACCCGCCCATTGGTGGCGCGCCCGCCGTCAGGCCGGCCTGAGGTGCACGACGGCTGCGCCGGGCCGACCTTGCCGGTCTTGCCCCAGGCGACTTGCTTTTTGTAGCCGGCGACGCCATGTCGGCTCAATGAGGCTGCTAGCCGCGGGCGTTTCCGTAGTCCGAAAGACAGGCCGCCAGGGCCGCCCTGCCACCATGGGCAATCGACACGGAGTTTGCGCTTGGCCAGATTGCGGACTGGTGGCGGCGGCGGGCGCTGTGGCGTTATGCGGCGCGGCGCGATCTACGCATTTGAGTCAGGAACTTCCGCGGCTGCGATCGCCTGACGACTGCAAATCCGTTGCTTCTCTGCGCCAGCCACCGGCGCCTGTTGGTGTACGCTACGGGCCATGGAGGCGTCACATGCGTTACCTCGCAATGGTGTTCTTGTCTACGTTGTTTGTGCCGCTCGTGGCCGGCGCTCAGGTCTACAAATGGGTTGATGCCAACGGGGTGACCCACTATGGCGAGCGGCCGCCCGAAAAAAGCAAATCGAAAGAGGTGCGTTTGCGTGAAGCAACGCCACGCTCGTCGAACGAGGCGGCGGGTTCCTCAGGCTATGCCGCGACCCTGAAGGATCGCGAGCTTGAGTTCCGCAAGCGCCAGACCCTGCGCGAGCGCGACGAAACCCGGCTGGCGGAAGAAAAAGTGCAGCGCGACCAGGATTGCCGGGTGGCGCGGGCCGAGATGGCCGACTTGCGGGCAACGCGGCGCCTGTATGAGCTCAACGAGCGCGGCGAACGCGTGTTCATGAGCGACGCACAGCGCGATGTCGAAGTGGCGCGGCGTGAAGCGGAATACAATCGTCGCTGCGGTTAGTGACTCGCCTGCCTGATGGCGACGCCGCAGGCGCTCGCCAGACCTCTGGCGGCTACGATCGGCAAACGCGGGCGCAGACGGCCCGGCGCCACCTGACACTGCGGTCGCGCACAAGCCGTACTGCATGAGGGCAGGGTCCACCATGAATGCACAAGTCGCCAGTGTCGCCGCCGCACCCATAGCGGGCGCGGCGACCTTTCCCACTTACGAGCGCCGCCTGTCGCTGGCCGAACTGGTCGATACCCTCGCCGCAGAGGGTCATGTGGATCACGCCAGCGCCGACAAGCTCAAGGCCGAATGGCGCCTGCGCAAGGCCGAGCATCACCCGCTGGTGGTGATCGGCGACCAGAAATGGAAATCGGCTGTCACCGGCAAGCAGATCAGCACGGAATGGCTGAGCGAATGGCTGGCGTCCAAGTGCGGCCTCAAGTACCACCACATCGATCCGCTGAGAATCGATTTCACGCGCGTAGGCGAAGCCATGTCGATCGCCTACGCGCAGCGCTTCTCGATCCTGCCGATCGAGCGCAGCACCAAGGAACTGGTGGTTGCGACTGCCGAGCCCTTTTTGACCGAATGGGTCAAGGAACTCGAACCGATGCTGCGGTTGTCGATTCGCCGCGTGGTGGCCAATCCGGCCGACATCGCCCGCTATACCGCCGAGTTTTTTGCCCTGGCGCGCTCGATCAAGGGCGCCAACAAGGACGGCAACTTCGAGGCCGGCATCAACAACTTCGAGCAGTTGCTCGAATTGGGCAAGACCGGCCGCACCATCGATGCCAACGAACAACATGTGGTGCGGGTGGTCGACTGGCTGCTGCAGTACGCCTATGCGCAGCGTGCCAGCGACATCCACCTGGAGCCGCGGCGCGAGCAGGGGGTGGTGCGCTTTCGCATCGACGGCGTGCTGCACCAGGTGTACCAGGTGCCGCCCTCTGTATTTGCGGCCATCACCTCGCGCATCAAGATCGTCGGCCGCATGGATGTGGCCGAAAAGCGCCGCCCGCAGGACGGGCGCCTGAAGACCCGCACCGCGGAGGGTGCCGAAGTCGAATTGCGCCTGTCCACCATGCCCACCGCTTTCGGTGAAAAGCTGGTGATGCGGATTTTCGACCCCGAAGTGCTGGTGCGCGATTTCTCGCAACTGGGGTTTTCCGAGCAGGACAGCGAACGCTGGGCCAGCATGACCGCGCGCCCGCACGGCATCATCCTGGTCACCGGGCCTACCGGCTCGGGCAAGACCACCACGCTTTATTCGACACTGAAGCAACTGGCCACGCCGGAAGTCAATGTCTGCACCATCGAAGACCCGATCGAGATGGTCGAAGCCTCGTTCAACCAGATGCAGGTGCAGAACAACATCGATCTGTCGTTCGCCGAAGGCCTGCGCTCGCTGATGCGCCAGGACCCCGACATCATCATGGTGGGCGAGATTCGCGATCTGGAAACCGCGCAGATGGCGATCCAGGCCGCCCTGACCGGGCACCTGGTGCTCTCGACCCTGCACACCAACGACGCGCCGGCGGCGATCACCCGCCTGCTCGACCTGGGCGTGCCCTCCTACCTGATCAACGCCACCGTGCTGGGAGTGATGGCGCAGCGCCTGGTGCGCACGCTGTGCCCGGCCTGCAAGACGCCGGCGACCCTGCGCCACGAAAAATTGTGGGACGAACTGGTCGACCCCTTCACCTCCGACCGGCCCAATCGCGTATACCGCCCGGCCGGCTGCCTCGAATGCCGCAACACCGGCTACTCGGGCCGCATGGGCATCTACGAGGTGCTGATGCTATCGTCCGAGGTCAAGCGCCTGATCACTGCCGAAACCGATATCGCCAAGGTGCGCGCGCAGGCCTACAAGGAAGGCATGAAGCCGCTGCGGGTGTCGGGTGCGCTCAAGATTGCGCTGGGGCTCACCACCTTCGACGAGGTGATGCGGGTGGCGCCGCCGGCGGGGGCGGATTCGTGAACCGACAGCGCGCGGCCCGCGATATGTCGTAATCCGGCGTCCGGTGAGTTCGGCCGGGCGCAGATGCGATTCCTCTTCATCCACCAGAATTTCCCCGGCCAGTATCCACACCTTGCCGCGAAACTCGCGGCTGATCCGGCCAATACCGTGGGGGCCATTGGCGAACGCGCCAACATGGAGAAACGTGCGCAGCCGTCCGGGGTGCGCCTGATCGGCTATCCCACGCCGCCCGGGGCCAGGCGCCATGTGCATCCGTTTGTGCACGGCCACGAAGCCGCCGTGAGGCGCCGCCTCACCCCAGCGAAAACTCCCGCCACCCCATGACATCGCAGCCCTCGCGCTGGTAGTGGCCGTCTCCGCCGTAGATGATTTGTGGCTGTACAAGCGCTTGGTCCGCGAGCGCGGTCCATTTGCGCAGTGCTTGCGGCCAATCGCCGGCGAAGGTGCTGCCGGACTTGATCTCGATGGCTTGCAGGCCTTGCGGCGTTTCGTGGACGATGTCGATTTCGTGGCCCAGGTTGTCGCGCCAGAAAAACAATTCGGCGCTGCCGCCGGAATTGAAGCGCCGCTTCACCAGTTCCGCAACCACCCAGGTTTCGAACAGGGCGCCGCGCGATGCGTGGGTGGAAAGCGTGTCGGCGTCGCGTATGCCGAGCAACCACGCCATCAGCCCGGGGTCGAGGAAATACAGTTTCGGCGTCTTCACCAACCGCTTGCCGAAGTTGCGGTGGTAGGGTGGCAGGCGCATGGTGATGTAGCTGGCGTCGAGCACCGAAAGCCAGTGTCGGGCCGTCACCGCGGATATGCCGCAGTCCGCGCCCAGCCCGGCCAGGTTCAGCAGTTGGCCCGAGCGTGCCGCGCACATGCGCACAAAGCGCTGAAACAGCGTCAGGTCGCGCACCGCGAGCAGTTGGCGTACATCGCGTTCGAGGTAGCTCGCCACGTAATTCGGGAACCAGTCGTCGGCGGCCAGCGGGCGGTCGTACAGGGCCGGGTAGCCGCCCTTGAGCAACAGGCCGTTTAGCTGGTCCGGCAGCATGGCAGCGCCAAGTTCGGCTGCGGACAAGGGGAGCAATTCAACCTGGCCCACCCGTCCGACGAGCGATTGGGTGATGCCGGCCATCAGGTCGAACTTGGCCGAGCCGGTGAGGACGAAATCGCCCATGCGTGCGCGTTCATCGACCCACTGCTGCAACCACGAAAGCAGCTCCGGGCAACGCTGCACTTCGTCCAGGATGGCGCCGTCGCCAAAGCGCGCGAGAAAGCGCTTCGGGTCGGTCTGGGCGAATTCGCGCTGTTCCGGGTTTTCCAGTGAAACGTAGGGTTTGTTTGGAAAGGTGGCGCGCGCCAGCGTGGTCTTGCCGGACTGGCGCGGTCCAGTGATGGCCACGATCGCAAACCCGCGCGCCAGACGCTCGAGGGTGGTTTCGGCTTTACGCGGGATCATCTTACAAATCGAAAGTGTAAATATCGATTTGTAATTTTAGCAGGATTAGAGCGGGCTGTCGGGTGTGCGGTGGATTAGTTTGCGGTTCGTGGGGCGGCCTGCATCACCCGCGCCATGCCAGTGGCCGCGCTGTCGGTCGGCCCAGCGGCCACCGCTATCCCCGCAACGCCAAAGGCGCTGGCGTAGCGTGCTGTGAGATCGGCGCTACCCAACAGCAACGGGTGCGCGTCGGTTGGGCGCATGGCCCGCGCGCCGCCGATTTCGCTGCCGATCAACAGGCCGGAAAGGTAGGAAGGCAGGGCCTCTCCCGCCAGTTGCCCGAAGAGCCCAAGCGTGCGCGCCGAGAACATGCGGTTCAGCAGGGCCTGCGGCGCTTCCAGGCCGTAGGCCACGCCGCGTGCGAAGGCGGCAGCGTCGTGCGGGGCGTCCAGTTTCATCAAGCGGCCCAGGAGGGTGTGCGCGGTCAGCGCCGCATACACCTCGCCGGTCATGAAGCTGGCGAAGGCGACGATCGCGCCGTCTTCGACCCACACCCATTTGCTGTGGGTGCCGGGCAGCACGGCCACATGGCTGCCGGTGGCGGGCAGGGCGCCGAATACCTGGGTTTCTTCGCCGCGCATCACGTCCGGCACGCCGCTGGCGGCGTCCACGCAAGACACGCCGGGCATGATGGTGAGGTGCCGGCCGCCGGTGAGCGGCACGCGGATGGTGTGGGTGGCCAGGTCGGCGGCACCGGCCGGGCAGGGGCAATACGGCGCTTCGCGCCAGCCTTGCTTGCTGCCGATCATGCCGCTGGCGATTAGCCGGGCTTGCGGGTGCGCAGTGAGCCAGTCGCCGCAAAATTGATCGAGCGCGGCTTCGAAGGCGCCGTTTTCCACCTTCATGATGCCGAGGCCGCCTTCGCGGCGTTCGAGGATGCTGCCGGCAGCGTCCATCAGGTAGCCGCGCAGGCTGGTGGTGCCCCAGTCGAGGGCGATCAGGTTGGCTGTCATGCAGATTGGGCCAAAAATGCCAATACGTCGGCCTTGCGCGGCAGCGGCGCCACCGCGCCAAAGCCGGTGGTGGTGAGCGCGGCCGCGGCGTTGGCGTAACGGGCTGCGGCCACCAGGTCGTCGCCCGCGTCCAGTCGGGCGAGAAAGGCACCGTCGAAGCAGTCGCCAGCGCCGGTGGCGTCCACTGCGTCGATGCGGTGGCCGGCAATCAGGGTGCGCCGGTCAGGCGTGGCGGCGATGCAGCCGTCGCGCCCGCACTTGAGCACCACGTTTGTCGCGCCATGGGCGAAGCACCAGTCGAGTATGGCGTCGGGCGCGTCGAGTCCGCTCAAGGCCTGCAGGTCTTCCAGGCTGGGCAGCAGGTAGTCGGCTTCCCCGATGGTGGCGGTGATCACCGCGCGCGCGGTTTCGATCGGCCAGAGCTTCAGGCGCAGGTTGGTGTCGTAGCTCACTTTCACGCCGGCGGCTCGGGCGAGGGTGATGGCCGCTTGCACCGTGTCGCGCGCGCTTTGCGAGATCGCCTGGCTGATGCCGGAGACATGCAGGTAGCGGGCGCCGCGGATCAATTCGGTGGGCAGGTGCTCGGGGCGCATGCGGCTGGCGGCGGAGTCGCGGCGCAGGTAGGAAAAGCTGTGGCCGGTGTCACCGTGAGTGACGAAGTAGACGGCGGTGTGCGCGACCTCGTCGATGCCCACGCCGCGCGTGTCCACGCCTTCGTTCTTCCATAGCTCGAGAAAGCTGCGGCCGAAATCGTCGTTGCCCAGCCGCGTGATGTAGCCGCACGCCGCGCCCTGGCGCGCGCAGGCGATGATGGCGTTCGAGGTGTCGCCGCCGAAGCCCTGCAGGTAGTTGGGCTTGCCCGATTCTGTCTGGTTGAACTCGATCATCGGCTCGCCGAGAGCGAGAATCGTCGGTGCCGGCATGGGAATCGGTCAGGTGCGTGTCGCCTTGATCATGCGTTTGTCGCGCTTCAGCTTCGCTCTTGCGGCGCCAGTAGCCTCATCGCGTTCCGCCTTGGTCGCGGCCTGGTACTTGAGGTCGCCGTGCACGAGCGCCCGCAGCAGTTCCTTTTCTTCGCGCTCAAGCTTTATGTCGGTCGATGTTTTCCGTGTGCTCATTGACTCGATCCTTTTTGAAACCCCTCCGTTTGCTTACGGATTGGAATGTCAAGCCAGCTCGCGGAAATCGACGCTCCGAGTCCGGGAATTGACTCACCGCGCCCCAGTTCAGTGGCTAACGCGGAACCAGCGAAAGCAACGAGAGGTGATGCTTGGCTTCTTCCACCAGCAGCTTCTGGTTGCGGGCGCGGATCGCTGCGTTGGAAAACATCGAGCTGCCGATGCCCACACAGGTGGCGCCGGCGGCGAACCACTGGTCCATGTTGTCACCAGAGATGCCACCAGTGGGGCAGAAGCGCGTGCCCGGGAAAACCGACTTCACCGCCGTGAGGTGCTTGGGGCCAAGGGTTGCGGCCGGGAATATCTTCACGATGTCCGCACCGTCGCGCAAGGCGGCCGCCACTTCGGTCGGCGTCATCGCGCCCGGCAGGTAGGCCGCACCGCCGGCATGCACCTGCGCGCCCAACCCCGGTACCAGCCCGGGCGAAACCACATAGGCGGCGCCGGCACGCATCACGTGCTCGCAATCGTCCTCGTTCCACACCGTGCCGGCGCCTATCATCTGATGGCTTTCCAGATGGCGTGAAAACTCGCGCACCATGTCGATCGCGTCCGGCATGGTGAGCGTGATCTCTACCGTCGGCAGCCCGGCCCGCAACGCGCACTCGATCGCCAGCGCTCCATCATCCGGATTGTCGAAGCGGATCACCGGTATCAGCCGGTACTTGGCCAGTCGGTCGGCGGTTTCAGAGGGCTTCATAGATGCGCAAGACGCTCGACTGTATCAGGGAAGGTGGCTGCCATGCGAATCAGCAATCGCGCCTGCGCATTCGGCGCCGCGCGGCCCTGTTCCCAGTTTTCCAGTGTGCGCTCATTGGTGCGCAGGGCTCGGGCAAACACGGCTCGCGACAGGTTGAGCCGCGCTCGCGCCGCACGCACTTCGGCCGGTTTCAAGTCTGGCGCGGGCCTGGTTTCCAGAAAATGCTTGCGTAGTGTGATTTGCCCGGCACGGTCGCCTTCGAGAGATTCGAAACCCTCGACGAGTTCGGCAAAGATATTGCGTTTCATGTTCTTTTCCTTGCTTTGAGTTCGCGTTCCAGGAGTTGTGCGAGCTTTCCTCTCTGCTTCGGCGTGAGGCCGTCTGCCTGATCCTTGTCGTGCATGCGATTGTGCATTTTCCTGGTTTTTTCACCGTGGAATCGACTGGCTCCGCCAGCGATTCCATGCAACATAGTCCGGCCAAAAGTAGGGGTGCACTTTTCGCCGCTGGTCAGAATGTTCCCGGATAATGCCCGCCATCGAGCAGGATGTTCTGCCCGGTCATGTAGCCCGCATGCACGCTGCACATGAAGGCACAGGCGGCGCCGAATTCCTCCGGCCTGCCGAAGCGGCCGGCGGGGTTTTCCTTCTTGCGGCGCTCACCGGCCTCCTCGATGGAAATGCCGTCGCGCTTGGCCCAGGTGCCGAGCGTCGATTTCAGGCGGTCGGTCTCGAACGGGCCGGGCAGAAGGCCATTGATGGTCACGTTGTGCGCCACGGTCTTGCGTGACAGGCCGGCGACGAAACCGGTCAGTCCCGAGCGCGCGCCGTTGGACAAACCCAGGATGTCGATCGGCGCCTTCACCGCACCGGAAGTGATGTTGATGATGCGTCCGAACTGGCGCGCGATCATGCCGTCCACCGTCGCCTTGATCAGTTCGATCGGCGTGAGCATGTTGGCATCGAGTGCCTTGATCCAGATGTCGCGATCCCAGTCGCGAAAGTCGCCCGGCGCCGGGCCGCCGGCGTTGTTGATCAGGATGTCGATCTGCGGCGCCGCCGCCAGCGCCGCCTTGCGGCCTTCCGCCGTGGTGATGTCGCCGGGCACCGCGGTCACGTTGACGCCGGTGGCGCTGCGGATGGCGGCCGCGGTGGCGTCCAGGGCTTCCTTGCCGCGCGCGGTGATGATCACGTTGACCCCTTCCTGTGCCAGCGCCAGCGCGCAGGCGCGCCCGAGGCCCTTGCTGGCCGCACATACCAATGCGGTCTTGCCGCGAATTCCCATGTCCATGCTGCGTCTCCCTGGTGGATGCGGCAAATTTGCCGGGTGCGGTTTTGTTACCTGGGCCTGATTGTAATCAACAGCACGCCGGAAATCACCAGCGCGGCTCCTGCGACCTGCCAGGCGTTGACCTGTTCGTCAAGGACCAGCGCGCCCAGGGCGATGGTGGAGATCGGGCCGACCGCGCCGATCAGCGCGACGTTGTTGGCGCCCATGCGCTTGAGCACGGCAGCCATGATGAAAGTCGGCAGCACGGTCGTCAGGAGCCCCAGCAAAATGCCGTAGCCGTACACCACGGCCGGCAGCCGCAGGCGTTCAAGCGGGTGGAGTACCAGGAATTGGGCGATGCAGGCGATCGACGAGACCGTCATCGCGTAGGCGGTGAAGCGGGTCGCGCCGACGCGCGTGATCACCTCGGTGCCAATGACCAGGTAAAGGGCGTAGCTGAACGCGGACACTGCCACAAAGCCACTGCCGATCCATACCGAACGGCTTGCCGTGCTGGCCGCCAGGTCGTGGCCGAATACCAGCGCGACCCCGCCATAGCAGACCGCCAGCGCCAGCAGCGTGCGAGCGGTGACCCGGCGCTTGTAGAGCCAGGCCGAAAGCAGGATGGTGAAGGTCGGATACAAGTAGAGGATCAGGCGCTCGAGCGAGGCACTGATGTACTGCAGGCCGATGAAATCGACATAGCTGGAAAAGTAGTAGCCAAGCAGGCCCAGGCCGATCAGCGCGGCGTGATCGCGCCGTTCAAGCGGACGGATGCCGGCGCGGCGACCGGCCCAGATGCCGATGATCACGAAAAACGGCATCGAGAACAGCATGCGCAGGGTCAACAGCGTGACCGCATCGACCGGTGCTGTGCCATCCAGACCAGGAACCGCGTAGGCCAGCTTGACGAAGATCGATTTCGAGGAGAAGAGGATCGCGGCAACAGCGGCCAGCAGCACGCCGCCAAGCGTGACCGCATGGCGCGAGACGCCCGCCGCTGCTGCGTCGCTGCTCACCGTGCCAACCGGCGAGCGGCGCAACGGAAAGCAGCAGGCTTGTTGTACGCCGCCCCTGATCCGCTGGCCGCCGGTGCGCAGGTCAAGCGCGCTGATCCGCTGTCAACCTCGCTGTCCCGGGTTGCATCAGCGTCGGCGCCCGCCGCCGAATATCGACCCCAGCACGCCGCGAATGATCTCGCGCCCGACTTGAGAGCCGACCGCGCGCGCCGCGCTCTTGGCCATGGCTTCGACCACCGATTCGCGACGCAGGCCGCCGCGTGGGGACGCCGCCGCAGCGCCACCGAACATGCCGCCGATCTTGTCCAGGAGGCCGGGTTCCGCAGGCGCCGCCGTCGTGCCGGTGGCGGCATCAGGCGGCACCGCCGGTGGCGTCGGCGCGCCGCTTTGTGGCGTGCCGGTTTCGGCTGCCGCTGCGGCACGTCCGCGCAGGATTTCATAAGCCGATTCGCGGTTCACGGCTTTTTCATAGACCCCGGCGACAATGGAATTGTCCATCAGGGACTTGCGTTCGGCCTCGCTGATCGGCCCCAGCTGGGATGCCGGTGGCACGATCAGGGCGCGCTCGACGATTCCGGGGCGACCCTTGGCGTCCAGGAAGGACACCAGCGCTTCGCCCACAGCCAGTTCGGTAATTGCCGTGGCCACGTCGAACTTGGGATTGGCACGCATGGTCTCGGCCGCCGCCTTGACCGCTTTCTGGTCGCGCGGGGTGAAGGCGCGCAGCGCATGCTGCACGCGGTTGCCCAACTGCGCCAGCACGCTGTCGGGCACATCGAGCGGGTTCTGCGTCACGAAATACACGCCCACACCCTTGGAGCGGATCAGGCGCACCACCTGCTCGATTTTTTCCAGCAGGGCCTTTGGCGCTTCGCTGAACAGCAAGTGCGCTTCGTCGAAAAAGAACACCAGTTTGGGCTTTTCGACGTCGCCTACCTCGGGCAGGTGTTCGAACAGTTCAGCCAGCATCCACAGGAGAAAGGTCGAGTACATGCGCGGTGCGGTCATCAATTTGTCGGCGGCCAGCACATTGACCATGCCGCGGCCACTGGCATCGGTCTGCATCAGGTCGTCGATGTTCAACATCGGCTCGCCGAAAAATCGCTCGCCGCCCTGGCTTTCGATGGCCAGGAGGCCGCGCTGGATCGCGCCCACCGAGGCGGCCGAGACATTGCCGTATTCGGTGGTGAATTTGCCGGCGTTCTCGCCCACGTACTGCAGCATTGCGCGCAAGTCCTTGAGATCGAGCAGCAGCAAACCGTTGTCGTCGGCGATCCTGAACACCAGTTGCAGCACGCCTTCCTGGGTGTCGTTCAGGTTGAGCATGCGCCCGATCATCAGGGGGCCCATGTCGGAAATGGTGGCGCGCACCGGATGACCCTTGCTGCCGTACACGTCCCAGATCGTCACCGGGCAGCCGGCCCAGGCCGGTTCGTCGATCTTCAGAGCGCTGAAGCGCTCGCTCAAGCGGACCGAAGGTTTGCCGGCACAGGCGATGCCGGTCAGGTCGCCCTTGATGTCGGCCATGAATACCGGCACGCCGATGGCTGAAAAGCTCTCGGCCAGCTTTTGCAGGGTCACCGTCTTGCCGGTGCCGGTGGCGCCGGTGATCAGGCCGTGCCGGTTGGCGAGCGCCGGCAGCAGGGCCAGTTCGAGGTCGGCGGATTTGGCGATCAGAAGCGGTTCTGGCATGGCGCGAGGCTTGGTCAAATTGTGCGTGGCGCCATGATAATCGGTCCCGGCTGGCGCCTGCCCGCTCGCAGTATCCGCAGGCCAATGCGACCATCTCGTCACGCGGCGGCCGTAGCGTTGTTTGCCCCTTGCAGAAGACGCCTTGCCAACGGTCGCGCAACCAGCGGCAGACTTGTCAGCGCCAGACTTGTCCGGTGTTTCCTCAGGTAAGCCTGGCCAGCAGTTCCGCCTTCTTGGCATCGAACTCGGCCTGTGACAGGATGCCTTTGCCGACCAGGCCGTGCAGCTTTTCCAGCGTCGCCGAGATGTCGTCAAGCGCCACGCCGCTGCCGCCTGAGCCGGCTCCAGGCAGCGGAGCGGCTACAGGCGCCGCCGCCGCGCCCGGCGCGCCACCCGGCGTCAGTGCGCCCAGCATGGCACCGGCCATCTGGTTGCCGATGCCGACCCCGACGGCCAGATTGGCGCCCATCGCTGCCAGCCCGCCGCCCTCGTTGGCGGCGGCGATCGGTATCGCGTTGGCGGTCTGGAACTGGGTGTAGCGCTGCATGTCGCCGATCATGTTCATGCCGATCCGGGTATCCAGCATTTTCTGGATTTCTTCCGGCAGGGAAATGTTTTCCACCACCAGCGTGTCCAACGCCAACCCCAGACGAGCGAACAGCGGGTCGGCCTCCTTTTTCACCGCGGCGGCGAACGCAGCCTGGTTGCCGGCCATGTCGAGAAACGGCAAGCCGGAGGCGCCGAAAGCGTTGCTCATGGCCGCGATCATGCTGTTGCGCAACTGGCCATCGAGGTCGTCGACCGTATACACCTCGCGCGTGCCGCTGACTTCGCGGTGGAACAGATCGGGGTCGGCCAGGCGATAGGAGTAAATGCCGAAAGCGCGCAGGCGCACCATGCCGAAATCGCGGTCGCGGATGGTCACCGGATTGGGCGTGCCCCACTTGCGGTCGAGCTGCAGGCGGGTGGCGAAGAAATAGACGTCGCTCTTGAACGGGGAATCGAACAGCTTGTCCCAGTTCATCAGGTTGGTGAGCAGCGGCAGGGTTTGCGTGGTCAGCTTGTAGCGCCCGGGCTGGAACACGTCGGCCATCGTGCCTTCATTGACAAACGCCGCCAGCTGCGATTCGCGCACCGTCAACTGCGCGCCGTTCTGGATTTCCATGTCCTGCATCGGGTAACGCCAGGTCAGGATGCCGTTGGCTTCCTCGGTCCAGTGGATGACGTCGATGAATTGCTTCTTGATGAAGTCCATCAGAGCCATGATCGCTTCCTTCGCAGCAGTTTTAGACCTGGAAAGACTAGCACACGGCGCAGCCGGCGCGGCACCAGCGCCGGCTGCGCGCGGATGTGTTGCGCGGACTGCGGGCACGACCCTCAGTAATTGCGCGGCGCGGCCGTTAAGGCAGGAGATGCTTCAATCCTGACCGTGGCTGCGCACAGGCGCGCAACGCTCGGGAGGTCTGGTTCATCCGGGAGGGCAGAAATGCGCATCAATGTGAGCCGCGACCGGGCGTTCACCATGATTTGATGCGCTAGTGCAAACCCGGCGCCGGCCGCAGACTGGCGGTTCGGCCGAACAGGCGCCTGAAGCTTCGTTTGTTCGCCGGATATCGACGCTGGGCGCGCAGCACAATCGAGTCGCGCCCCTTTAAACCTGACGGCTATTGAACTCAATGCGCTTCAAACCACCCGGCATCAAGGCCAAGTCAGCGCTCGCTGTCACCGTTGGTGGCGCACTGCTGTTCTTGCTGTTTGCGGGCATGCAAAGCTTGTTTCTGCGGGCTGACATGAAAGACCAGATCGGCGCGCAGCAGCTATCGCTGCTGGAGCGGATCGCCGCTGACCTCGACTACCGGCTGGAGGCAAACCAGCAGGCGCTGCTGCGGGTCGCTTCCACGGTGCCGCTTGAGGTGGCCGGCGACGCCGAAAGCGCGTTCGCGTTTCTCGATAGCCGGCCGTCCTTGTCGGCCTTGTTCGATGCGGTCGGCATCATTGGCGCAGATGGCCGGGCGCTCGTGGTCTTGCCGGGCCGCGACTTGAGCGGGCGCGACTACAGCGACCGTGCCTACTTCAAGGAAACCATGAAGACCGGTCGGTCGGTCATTTCTCAGCCCTTCTTGGCGCGCCCGTTGAATGAGCCGATGGTGATCATCACAGCACCGATCTTCGATCGCGAGCAGCGGGTGACAGGCATGCTCATCGGTGCCCTGCAACTGCTCAAGCCAAACTTCCTGGGCGGCCTGGCGGATGCCAGGATCGGCCGCGGCGGACACTTCAGCCTGCTGTCGCTTGACCGCAAGGTCGTGGTTTCCCATGACCGTGCGCGCATCATGTCCGATGGTCCTGCCCCCGGGCAGTCGCAGCTGTTCGATCAGCTCATGCGCGAACCCCGCGGCTGGGGCGAAGGCGTCGCCATCCAGACCGGGCCGCACGCCCTGGTCGCTTTCAAGCGCCTGGCCCGGATGCCGTGGGTTTTGGTGGCGGCGACGCCGGTGGAGGAAGCATTCGCGCCGATCGCCGGTGCGCAGCGGCGCACCCTGATCGCCGCGGCACTGCTGCTGCTTCTGCTGCCCATCATCGCCTGGCTCGGGATCGCGCGCTTGTTGAAGCCACTGACGGCCTTGCACGACGGCATTCAGGGATTGCGCCGCGACCCGACTTCGACGGCGCTGTTGGCCAGCGCGCGCTCGGACGAAATCGGCGACGTGGCCAACCAGTTCATTGCCTTGCTGGAAGAGTCTCGCGCCAGCGGCCGCGCCTTTGCGGAAAGTGAGCAGCGTCTGCGAACCATCACCGACAACACGCCGGCACTGATCGCTTACCTGGACGCTGACCTGCGCTATCGGTTTGTCAACGGTGCGTACGAGCTGTGGTTCGGCCGCAGTCCGGATGCTTACATCGGACGCCAGGTGTGCGAGATGATGGGCGCGGTTGACTATCAGGTCTTGGCACCCCATCTCAAGCGCGCGCTGGCTGGCGAGACGGTGCGTTACAAGAGTGAAATGGCTGGCGCCGGCGTGACCCGCTCGATCGATGCGCGCTACCTGCCGGACATGGATGCGGACGGCCGGGTGGCGGGCGTTTTCGTGTTTGTCAACGACATCACCGCGTTGCAGGCCGCCGAGCGCTTGGCCACCGAAAGCCGTGCCGCCATCGAACGCCTGATCGACTCCGCGCGCGACGCTATCGTCACCGTCGACGCGCAGCAGCGAGTGGTCATCTTCAACCATGCCGCCGAGGTGATGTTCGGCTACGCCGCCGCCGAGATGCAGGGGCAAGCGGTGGATCGGCTGATTCCGTCGCAATCGCGCGAAGCGCACCACGGCCACGTGGTGCGCTTCGGCACGGGAGATGATGCGGTGCAGGGCATGGGCGACGCCGAGCGTGTGGTTCAGGGCCTGCGGCGCGACGGCACCGAGTTTCCGATCGAGGCCTCGATCTCGCGCGTGCGCCGCGACAGCGGCGTCGAGTACACCATGATCATGCGCGACGTCACCGAGCGGATGCGCGCCGCGCGGCAACTGGCCCACACCGCCAGCGTGTTGCGCCAGACCGTCGAACACATGCCGCTGGGAGTCTCGGTGATGGATGCGAAGCTTGACATCATCGCCTTCAACGATGAGTTCCTGACCTTGCTGGGCTTTGCGCGCGATCGATTCGCCGTCGGCGACCCGCTGGAGAAATTCCTGCGTTTCAATGCCGAACGCGGCGAATACGGCCCAGGCGACGCCGACGCCCAGGTGCAGGAAAGGCTCGAGCTGGCGCGCCGCGCGGAGGCGCATCGATTCGAACGGACCTTGTTCAACGGCAACGTGGTCGAGGTGCGCGGAACGCCGGTGCCGGGCGGCGGCTTCGTCACTGTCTATACCGACATCACCGCCCGCCACGAGGAGTCGCGGCGCCTGATCGAGGCCCGCGAGAGCGCCGAGGGAGCGGCGCGCGCCAAGAGTGAGTTCCTGGCGACCATGAGCCACGAGGTACGCACGCCGATGAACGGTGTGCTGGGCCTGGCCGATCTGCTGCTCGACAGCGACCTGTCGTCTGAACAGCGCGACTACGTGGAGACAATCCAGCGTTCAGGCCAGGCTCTGCTGGAAATTCTCAACGATATTCTCGACCTCTCGAAAATCGATGCCGGCAAGCTGGATCTCGAGTCTATCGCCTTCGATCCCCTGCAGGCGATGAACGATGTGCTGGCCCTGTCCGGCTCGCGCGCCTCGGCCAAGGGATTACTCCTTTCCGGCGGCGCAAGCGCCGACCTGCCGCGCGACGTCGTCGGCGATCCCGGGCGGCTGCGCCAGGTGTTGGGCAACCTGGTCGGCAATTCGCTCAAATTCACCGATGCGGGGCAGGTGCGCATCGAGGCCGGCGTGTCCGAATGCACGGTCGATGAAGTCGTGCTGCGCTACACCATCAGCGATACCGGCATCGGCATGACGCGCGAGCAGCGCGACAAGCTGTTCCGGCCCTTCACCCAGGCCGATGCCTCGACCACCCGGCGCTTCGGCGGCACCGGCCTGGGCCTGGCGATTTGCCTGCGCTTGGTCGAGATGATGGGCGGCTCGTTCGATGTTACGAGCGAACCGGGTCAGGGCTCCACCTTCAGTTTCACCATGCGCTGCAAACGGGCGGCGGCCGGTGCCAGCCGCGCCGCCGCGTCCGCAGTGCTGACGCCGCGCCACTTTGCGGGAAGGGTGCTGGTGGTCGAGGACAACGTGGTCAATCGCAAGGTGGCGCGCGCCACGCTCAAGGGCTTCGGCATCGAAGTGCTGGAAGCCGAGAACGGCAGCCTGGCGCTGCAATTGCTGGCACGCGAACCGGTGGACCTGGTGTTGATGGACATGCACATGCCGGTGATGGACGGGCTGGAAGCGACCCGGCGCATCCGTGTTGCCGAGGCCGCGGGGGAATTCGTCGGGCGCACGCCGATCGTCGCCATGACAGCCAATGTACTGCGCGAAGCGGTCGATGCCTGCAACCAGGCCGGCATGGATGACTTTCTGCCCAAACCATTCACCCGGCGCCAGATCGTCGACATGCTGGCGCGCTGGCTCGGGAGCCCGCCCGACATGCCTGCGGTAGCGGCCGTGGCCGCCCGTGCCCGCACCGATGCAAGCGCCAGCGTCACGCCGCAAGTCCAGGCGGCCGCCATCGACGCCGCGCAGTTTGCACAACTGGCCGACACCATGGGGGACGAGATGGCGATACTCGTCGAAGACTTCGTGACCAGCACCGGCACCATGTTCCACCAGCTTGCCGATCCGCAGGTGCGCGCCGATGCCCAGGTCGTCATGCGCCACGCGCATACCCTCAAATCGAGTGCGGCCATGATCGGCGCCATGCGGCTTTCCGCGCAGGCGCGGGAACTTGAAGCCGCTACCAAGCTTGGCGAACTTGCCGGCCTGGACGCGGCGCTGGCGCAGATGCAACCGGAGTTCGCGCGCGTCTGCGCAGAGCTCGAACAGGCCGCCTGCGACCTTACGCGGGCCGCGCATGTCTGAGGCGCAGGTGCCGACCGCGCTGGTGGTCGACTGCGACCTCGGCGGCCGTGCCATCCTGCGCGCGCTGTTGCAGCGCGCCGGTTGCGCCGGCGCGGTGGCAGGCAGCGGCGAGGTGGCGCTCGGATGCTTCCGCCCGGGGACTTTCGATGTGGTGTCAATGGACATGCTGATGCCGGGCATCGGCGACGTCAGCATGGTTGAAATCTGTTTCACCGACGCCCTGTTCGGGCCCGCAGCACGCGAGCCTGCGGGCGTGCATTCCGCACTGGAGCGCAGATGAAAATCCTGGTTATCGACGATTCGGCCAACCAAAGGCTGTTTCTCAAGGCCTGTCTGGGCAAGATGGGCCATGAAGTAGTGCAGGCGGCGGACGGCCGTGAAGGCATCGACCGCTTCGGATCGAGCGATCCGGACCTGGTTCTGCTCGACGTGATGATGCCCGGTATCGACGGCTACGAGACCGCTCGGGTGATCCGCGGCGCCCGCGACCAGTGGGTACCGATCATCTTCCTTTCCGGCTGCAACGAGAGTGCCGATATCGAAGCCGCCATTGATGCCGGCGGCGACGATTATCTGACCAAGCCTTTCGATCCGAAGGTGCTGGAAGCGAAGATACGCTCGATGACGCGCATCGCGCAGATGCGCCGGCAACTGGTGCTGCGCTCCGAGGAACTGCGCACCGCGAATGCGGCGCTGATGCGCCTGATCGACATGGACGGCCTGACGGGCATCGCCAACCGGCGCCGCCTCGATGGCAAGCTGGCCGAGGAGATCGGGCGCTGCGCGCGCAATCATGTGCCGCTGTCGGTGGTTCTGCTCGACATCGACCATTTCAAGCGTTTCAACGACAGCCACGGTCACCTGGGTGGCGACGAGTGCCTGAAGGCGGTAGCGTACATGCTCGAGAGCGAGCTCAAGCGTCCGGCCGACCTCGCTGCACGCTACGGCGGCGAAGAGTTCTGCCTGGTATTGCCCGAGACCGATTGCGCGGGCGCGCTGCTGGTGGCCGAGCGCGTGCGCGCCAGCGTCGCGGGCCTGCAGGTGCGGGTAGCGCCGGGGGTGCTCGCATGCGTCACGGCGAGTTTTGGTGTGGCTTCCGAGGTACCGTCCCCGGGCACCGATCCGCACACTTTGATGGCGGCTGCCGATGCGGCCCTGTACTGCGCCAAGGAGGGCGGGCGCAACATGGTGTGCCAGTCGCGCAGCCCGGTGATGCCGGGCACGCGGCCGCCCGCCGGTGCGTATCTGATCCAGTAGCGGCAGGCTGACCTGCACGCTGCCACTGTGCGCTGATCCGGTACACTCGAAGCGAGGCCGGAACCACGGGCCGCGCTCATTTGCAGGAGACTCATTCAGACATGCAAGTTCCCGGCGCCCGCGACGCAGGTAACCCTCCCGTCGCGGGTGATCTGCTACAGCGTGCCGTACCCGCAGTGCGCATGCTGCTGTTGTCGTGTCTCGCTGCTTTCCCCGTGCTGGCCTTGCTGTTGCCGCTGGCCGGCTTCAGGCGCGAAGCGATCGCCATGTGGGCGTTGGTGGCGATAGTGGCCCTGCTCTACTGGCTGCTCAGGCGCGGGCAGGCGCGCGCCGCGTTTTTCGGCCTGGTGGTCGCGCTCATCGCCTATGCGATCGCCGCAACGCTCATTTACGGTTCGATCCGTGGCAGCGGGATCTACGCGTTGTTCGGCGCGGTGTTCGTGGGCGGTATCTTCTTTGGTCGTGGCGCACTGCTTGCTACCGTGGCGGCCAGCATCATGGTCGTGGCCGGGCTGGTCCTGGCCGAGCGCGCCGGCGCCCTGGGGGCGCCGCCGGATTTTTCCGTCGGGCCGATGCAATGGGTCAATCACGCGGTGGTGTTGGCGCTCCTGGGTCTGAACATCGGCTTCGTGCGCTCGCTGGTGGTCGACGCGCTCGGCCGCGCCGCTGCGGAAATCGCCGCGCGGCGGCGCGTCGAGCAGGCGCTGGGCAGCACCGAGGAACTGTTCAGTTCCCTGTTCCGCGACAGTCCGGCGGCGCTGATCATCATCCGCTGCGCCGATGGCAGGATCGCCGAGGTGAACGAAGCCTATGAACGCATTTTCGAAGTCCGGCGCGCTGAAGTGACGGGACGCCGGGCCGTCGAGGTGGAATTGTGGAGTAGTGCGCAAGAACGCGATCACCTGGTTGCCGAGATCGGTCGCGACGGCCGCATTGCGGATCGGCGCCTGCGCTTGCGCAGACGCAGCGGCGTGTTGTTCGATGTCATCGTGTCCACCGCCACCATCGAATGGCGTGGCGAGCCGCACTACTTCTCGACCATCACGGACGTCAGCGCCGAAGTGGTGGCGCGTATAGCGCTGGAAGCCAGCGAGGAGCGCTTTTCCAAGGCCTTCAATTTCAGCCCGATCGGGCTGACCATCACCCGCGAAGGCGATGGCCGCTTCATCGAAGTGAACGGTGCCCACGAGCGCACGCTCGGTCATGCGCGCGCCTGCGTGCTGGGCCGCACTTCGCTGGAGATCGGCAGCTGGCCGTCGGTGCAGGAGCGCCTGCGCTTTGTCGATCTGCTGCGGCGGGACGGGCGGGTTCTGGACTACGACACGCGCCTGCGTCACAAATCGGGAGAACTGGCCGATTGCCGCCTGTTCGCCGAACGGGTCGAGGTGGCGGGCGAATCGTGCATCCTTACCGCAACCATTAACGTCACCGAGCAAAAGCGGCAGGAGGCGCTGATCCTGCAGATAGCGCAGGGCGTTTCCGCCGAAACAGGCCCGGAGTTCTTTCGATTGCTGGCTTCCCACTTGGGCGTGGCAACCGGCGCCACGTGCGTATTCGTGGCCGAAGTCGGCGCTGCGGCGCAACTGTTCCCGCTGGCCTGCTGGCGCGACGGCATCGCGGTCGCGATGGCGCCAAAGCTGGATGCCACGGCGTCAGGTCTTGCGGATTTTCTGCGCGGCGGCGGCATACGCCTCGATCCGGCCGGTGCCGCCGCATACGTCGCTGCCGGCGACCCGTTAGCCGTCGCCGGCATGCGTGGTGCGGCACTGGCCTGCCTGGCCGCGCCGGACGGGACTGCGGTTGGCGTCCTGTGCGCATTCGCGCCCGACGCGTTTGCGGAAGCCCGACGGGTCGAGGCGCTGTTTCGTATTTTTGCCTCGCGCGCCCAGGCCGAACTCATGCGCATGCGCGCCGAGCGCGCGCTGCTCGAGGTCAACCTCGATCTTGAAGGACGGGTGCGCGAGCGCACCACCCAGTTGCAGGCGGCCAACCGCGAACTGGAGGCATTCTCCTATTCTGTATCGCATGATCTGCGCTCGCCTCTGCGGGCGATCGACGGCTTTCTCAGCATCTTGGTCGAGAATGCCGCGCCCTCGCTGACTCCCGACGACCGCGACCTGATCGACCGCGTGCTGGCCAATTGCGCGCGCATGAATGCATTGATCGACGACCTGCTCGATCTGTCGCGCATCAGCCGGATCGAGGTTGCCCGGGAGCGCGTCGACTTGAGCGCCATGGCGCGCGCGGTAATCCAGCAGTTGCAGCAGGCGCAACCCGGACGTGCCGTGCGAGCGACGGTTGCGGCCGGACTGGTTGCCGATTGCGATCCCGCACTGGTCCACATAGTTCTCACCAACCTTTTGGGCAATGCCTGGAAGTTCACCGCCAGGACAGCGCATGCCAGCGTGGAGTTCGGCAGCCTGCCGGATTCGACCGATCAGGCATGTTTTCTCGTGCGCGACAACGGTGCGGGGTTCGACATGCGATATGCAACAAAGCTGTTCACGCCCTTCCAGCGCATGCACCGGCGCGACGAGTTCGAGGGCTCAGGCATCGGCCTGGTCATCGTTGAGCGCATCATCGCGCGCCATGGTGGCAGCATCGAAGTCGAAGCAGCGCCGGGACTGGGCGCCACCTTCCGCTTCACGCTGTCGGCGAAGCGCTGAGAGCATGGTGCAGCGGCTGGCCGCATGTGCGTGGCAGCAGCGATGAACGGCGCGCTGCGCGACGATGCCCCCTGGCTGGTGGCCGATATTGGCGGCACCCATTTGCGCGCTGCACTGTGCGGCCCTGGCGCCCCTTTGCACGCGCTGGCGACGCTGGCGTGCGCGGATTACGCCACGCCCGGTGCGGCACTGGCTGACTACCTGGCGCGCTGCGGCGCGCGCCCGATGGCGGCATGCCTGGCGGTGGCCGGTGCGGTGAGTGGCGACATGTTTCGCTTCACCAACCGTGCGTGGGAGTTTTCGCAGACGCAACTGCGTGCCGACTTAGGGCTTGCGCATCTGCTGGTGCGCAACGATTTCGAGGTGCTGGCATTGGCCTTGCCGGAGCTCATGCGCGCGGATCTGCAGCCGATCGGTGGCGGCAGCCCGCGCGCAGGCTGTCCCATGCTGGTGCTGGGCCCGGGCACCGGTCTGGGGGTGGCGACTCTGCTGCCGCTTGGCGGCAGCTGGCTGGCGCTGGCCGGCGAGGGCGGGCACGCCGGTTTCGCGCCACAGGACGATCTCGAGATCGCGCTGGCAGCCGTGCTGCGGCGTGCCACGCCGCGCGTGACCAACGAATCGATCCTTTCCGGCAGCGGGATCGCGGCGCTGTATGCCGCACTGGCGTTGCTCGATGGCAGGCGCGCCGAAGCGCTGGTCGCAGCGCAGGTCTGCACGCGAGCGCTGGATGCGAGCGATGCGCTTGCAGTGCGCGCGCTCGACGTGTTCTGCGCGGTGCTCGGTGCGGTCGCCGGCGACCTGGCGCTGGTCACCGGCGCCCGTGGCGGGGTCTATATCGGCGGCGGCATCGCACCGCGCCTGCTGCGATTTCTGCAAGGCAGCCGCTTCCGCGAGCGCTTCGAGGCCAAGGCGGCGCAACAGGCCTATGTGGCCGCGATCCCCACGCAGGTGATCGTGCATGCGGCGCCGGCCCTGCTGGGCGCCCGCGTGGCGTTGCGCGCGGCTTGATGGATATTCAGGCGCGGCCGGCGCCGCGCATGGTGTCGGCCAAAAGCGCGAAGCGCGGGTCGGCCGCCAGGTCCTCGATGTCGATCGCGAGCTTGCGTCGCCAGTTCGGGTACTCCAGATGCGTACCCGGAATGTTGACCGGCTCGGTTGCGCCGCTGATGTCGTCCAGTTGCACCACCGCCAGCATGGCGTTGCAGCGCGCTACGGCGGCATGCAGGGCGGCGGTGAGTGCGGGTGGCGCGGGCGGCGCGCCCGGCGCCCCCGGCGCCAGGCCGACTTCCCCCAGCAGTTGCAGCAGCGCCTGGCGTTCCGGCTCGCGACGGGCGGCCTCGGCATCGCGTAGCGCTGCTTGCGCAAACAGGCCCAGGTGGTCGCGGCGGGCGATATCGCCGCCGCTCCAGTACTCGGCGATGGTCGGCATGTCGTGCGTTACCACGGTGGCCAGCGCCTGCGCCGGGTATTCCCAGGGGCGCTTGAACGAACCGTCGCCCGACCAGTGGCGCTCGAACAGCAGCACCCGGCAAGACAGGAAGCCGCGCGCGGCCAGCGCGTCGCGCAAGCCGTCGGGCACCGAACCCAGGTCTTCGCCGATGACCATGCAATGGTTGCGCACACTTTCGATTGCCACCACCCCGGCCAAGACCTCGAAAGCGTTCCTGACGTAGCCGCCGGCGGCGCCGCGCATGCCGGCCGGGATCCAGAACAGGCGTGTCAGGGCCATCACGTGGTCGATGCGCAGCGCGCCGGCGGCACGCATGTTTTCCATCAGCAGGGTGCGAAACGGCGCGTAGGCGCGGCGCTCGAGCACGCGCGGGTTCCATGGCGGCAAGCCCCAGTCCTGACCTTCCCGGTTGAGCAGGTCGGGCGGCGCGCCCACGCTGGCGTTGCGCGCGATCAGGTCCTGCCCGCTCCAGCATTCGGCGCCATCGGCGGCGGCGCCCACCGCCAGGTCACGATACAGGCCGATGCGCATGCCGGCGGCTGCCGCGGCCTGCGCGGCGGCTTGCAACTGCAGGTCGGCCTGCCATTGCAGGTAGAACTGGAACTGCACCCGTGCGGCGTGCCGTGCACGAAACGCGCGCACGCCTTCGCCATGCGGATCCTGCCAGTCGGCTGGCCAGTCGCGCCAGCCGGCCAGCTTGCCGTCTTTCTCAAGCAGCCACAGGCGGCGCGCCTCGAAGATGGCGAAATGCTCGAGATCGGCGCCGCCACGCGCCACGAATGCGCTGTAGGCCGCGTCGCGCGCATCGGTACCTGTCGCAAGGCGGCCCCGGAAGTGGTCAAACAGCAGCGCCAGTAGCGGCAGCTTCAGGGCGGTCACGGCCCGGTGGTCGACCAGTTCTGTGGCGCGGGCCGCATGCAGCTGTGCCTGAAAGGCGGGTGCGGCGACCAGGGAATGCGCCGCGCCGCAGGTGGCGAAATCGGCGATGGCTTCGATGTCAAGCAGCATCGGGTCGAGCGCCAGGCGCGACGACGGCGCGTAGGGACTGGCATCTTCAGGCCGCGCCAGATGCCGTGCATGCAGCGGATTCAAGCCGATCAGGGCGGCACCGGCACGGCCGGCGATGGTCGCTACGCGCGCCAGGTCGGTGAAATCGCCGATCCCCCAGTTGCGCGCCGAGCGTAGCGAATAGAGCTGTACAGCCAGGCCCCAGCAGCGGCCGCCAGCGGCGAGGAAGGCGGGAATATGGCAGCGCGCCGGCACCGCCAGCAGCGCGGCTGCGGCATGCTGATGCGGCAGGATCAGGCGGTGGTAGCCCGGCGCGAGCGGCTCTGGAAGATCGATGGCGAGGCGAAAACGCGCTCTGACAGCGCCATCAAGGTCGCGCACTTCGCCGGGCTCATGCGCCAGCGTGCTTGCGCCCTGATGGACAATCCCGGACTCCATGCAGACCTGCCAGGCCAGGCTGCACCCGGCGGCATCGGGCGGCAACGTGACATCGATGCTGAAACTGCAGGCCGGGGCGACTTGCAAAACCGCGGCTAGCGGTGTGGTCCAGGCTGCAAGCTCGATTGCCTGCGCATCGGCGACTTCAGGATCCAGGCCAAGCGATGCCAACAGCGCGCGCGCCGTGGCCTCCGTGAGATCGCGGCGCGCACCCAGACCATCCCAGTAGCCGGGCTCGATGCCGGCAGCGGCCGCCAGGCGGCGCCAGGGCTCATCCACGCTGCGGGTCCGCGAACGCCGGTGGCGAAATCAGCAGCAGCAGGGCCTCGCCCGGCAGCAGCAGCATGCTGTCCCGAATTCCCGCTGCCTGCTGCGAGGAATCGAGTGCAAGTTGCCACGGCGCACCTGGCGCCGGGGGCAAGCGGAATTCGACTTCCTGCAGGCCGCCATTGAGCAGCACCAGAATCGCGGATTCGGACGAGTCGATGCGGCCGGGCTGGAACCCGAAGCAGCGATTGCCCTGGTCATCCCAGTGCGCGGCGCTCATCGGCTGGCCGGTTCGCGCCAGCCAGGCCACATCGGGCTCGCCCAGGGCGGTTGGTGAGCCGTCGAACCAGACCTGGCGTCGCAGCGCGGGATGCGCGCGCCGCAGGCGCGCCAGCTTGGCGCAATAGCTGCGCAGGTCGCCGTCGGCGCCGTCCCAGTCAATCCAGGTAAGCGGATTGTCCTGGCAGTAGGCGTTGTTGTTGCCGTTCTGCGTGCGGCCCTGGTCATCGCCGGCCGGCAGCATCGGCACGCCTTGCGATACGAAAAGTGTGGCCAGGAGCGCGCGCATCAGGCGCAGGCGCCTTGCATTGATTTGCGGGTCTTGGGCGGGCCCCTCGATGCCGCAGTTGATGCTGCGATTGTCGTTGTTGCCGTCCTGGTTGTTCTGGCCGTTGGCCTCATTGTGCTTGTGTTCGTAGGCGACCAAGTCGGCCAGGCTGAAGCCGTCGTGCGCGGTGATGAAATTGATGCTCGCCTGCGGCAGGCGGCCGTGGTGGCGAAACAGGTCGGAGGAAGCCGCGATACGTCGCGCCAGTTCGCCGCAGGTAACGCTTGCCGTCAGCCAGAATCCGCGCGCGGCGTCGCGGTAACGGTCGTTCCATTCGGCGAAACCGGCCGGGAAGCGACCGGTCTCCCAGGTCGCCACATCCCAGGGTTCGGCGATCAGTTTGACGCGCGCCAGGCAGGGATCCTGGCGCAGCGCCTGCAAGAACGCGGCGCGCGCATCGAAGCCGGCCGGGCCGCGCGCCAGCGCGGTGGCCAAGTCGAAGCGGAAGCCGTCGACATGCATCTCGTCGACCCAGAAGCGCAACGAATCCATCACCATCTGCAGCACGCGTGGATGGGTCAGATCGAGGGTGTTGCCGCAGCCGCTCAAGTCGCTGCTTGCTCGTGCGTCACCCTCCGCCAGGCGGTAATAGCTGCGGTTGTCGATGCCGCGCCACGACAGCGTGGGACCGAACTGGTCGCCCTCGGCGGTGTGGTTGTAGACCACGTCGAGAATCACCTCCAGGCCGGCCTGGTGCAGTGCGCGCACCATGGCGCGGAACTCGACGGCCGGGTCGCGTCCGCCGGCATAGCGCGCGGCCGCGGCAAAGAAGCCGATGCTGTTGTAGCCCCAGTAATTGACCTGCTCGTTCTGCACCAGCATGCGTTCATCGATGAATTCGTGCAGCGGCAGCAGTTCGACCGCAGTGGCGCCGCTTGCGAGGAGGCGCGCGATCGACGCCGGGTGGGCGAATCCGGCATAGGTGCCGCGCAAGTGTGTCGGCACATCCGGGTTCATCATGCTGTAGCCCTTGACATGCGCCTCGCAGATCACGCTGTCGCGCCACGGCGTGTGCGGTCGGCGATAGTCGTCGCCCCAGTCGAAGGCCTGATCGACCACCCGCGCGCGCGGCATGGCCCAGGCGTTGTCGCGACGGTCGAACGAGAGGTCGCCGCGCGCATGGCCGACGCGGAAGCCGCAGTGCGCGTCGGTCCAGCGAAACTGGCCGGCATAGGCGCGCGCATAGGGGTCGAGGAGCAGCTTGTGCGGATTGAAACGCTGCCCGCGTTGCGCATCGTAGGGGCCGTGCACGCGATAGCCGTAGGCCTGACCCGGCCGCGCATCCGGCAGGTAGACATGCCACACGCCGTCGCTGCGTTCGGTCAAGCCGATGCGTGCCACCTCGCGCGCCGCGTCGGCGTCGAACAGGCACAAATCGACTGCCTCGGCATGCTCCGAGAACAGCGCGAAATTGACGCCGCCGCCGTCCCAGGTGGCCCCCAGCGGGTGCGCACGCCCGGGCAGCACACGCCATTGCAGTGCTTGCTCGTGGGGCAGTCGCTGCGCGTTCATGCGCGGTCTGGCCGCATCACGTGCCCCAGCCCAGCAGCACGCACGCCAGCGGCGGCAGGGTCAGGGTCAGCGAATGTTCACGCCCGTGGCAGGGCGCGGCCAGTGTATCCAAGCCACCCGCATTGCCCATGTTGGAGCCGCCGTAGAGGGCCGAGTCGCTGTTGAGCAGTTCGCGATAATGGCCGGCGCGCGGCACGCCGATGCGATAGCCGGGCCGCGGCACCGGGGTGAAGTTGAGCACCGCCAGCACCAGCGCGGCGTCGTCGCGCCCGCGGCGGATGAAGGCGAGCACGCTTTGTTCATGGTCCTCGAAATCGATCCATTCGAAGCCGCGCGCTTCGCAGTCGCACTGGTGCAGCGCGGGCAATGTACGGTAGAGGCGGTTGAGGTCGGCCACCAGGCGCCTGACACCGGCATGTTGCGCATCGGAAAGCGCCGCCCAGTCAAGCTCCGCATCATGATTCCACTCGGCCGCCTGGCCGAACTCGCCACCCATGAAGAGGAGCTTCTTGCCGGGGTGTGCCCACATGAAGCCGAAATACAGGCGCAGGTTGGCGAACTGCTGCCAGCGATCGCCCGGCATCTTCGCCAGCAGCGAACCCTTGCCGTGCACCACTTCATCATGCGACAAGGGCAGCACGAAGTCTTCGTTGAATGCGTAGATCAGGCCGAAGGTCAAAAGGGAATGGTGATGGCGCCGGTGTACCGGGTCTTGGCGCATGTACGCCAGGGTGTCGTGCATCCAGCCCATGTTCCATTTGTAGGAAAAGCCAAGGCCGCCGCGGGCCAGCGGGTGCGAGACGCCGCGCCAGGCGGTCGATTCCTCGGCGATGGTGAGGGCTTGCGGAAAATGCTGCGCAACCAGGCCATTGGTCTCGCGAATGAAGTGCACAGCTTCCAGGTTCTCGCGGCCACCATGCGCATTGGGAATCCATTCGCCAGCCGCGCGGCTGTAGTCCAGGTACAGCATCGAGGCGACCGCGTCGACGCGCAGGCCGTCGAGTCCGAAACGCTCCAGCCAGAACAGGGCGTTGGCCGTGAGGAAGTTGCGCACCTCGTTGCGGCCGTAGTTGTAGATCAGGGTGTTCCAGTCGCGATGCAGGCCCTGGCGCGGGTCGGCGTGCTCGTACAGATGGGTGCCGTCGAAGCGCGCCAGTGCATGCGGGTCGGAGGGAAAGTGCCCCGGCACCCAATCGAGCAGGACGCCGATACCGGCATCGTGGCTACGTTTCACGAAGGCTGTGAAGTCCTGCGGCGAGCCATGACGTGCGGTAGGCGCATACAGCGCGGTGGGCTGGTAGCCCCAGGAGCCGTCGAACGGGTGCTCCATGATCGGCAGCAGTTCGATGTGGGTGAAGCCGAGCTCCTGCACGTAAGGCAGCAGTTGGTCGGCGATCTCGTCCCATGTCAGGAAGCGGCCACCCGGGCCGCGGCGCCATGATGCGGCATGCAATTCATAGATCGAGACAGCGCAATCGCGCGCACCGGCGGGGCCGCGTGCCTCAAGCGGCAGGCCTGGCTCTGCCACGATCGACGCGGTGGCCGGGCGCAGTTCGGCTGCGCGTGCAAACGGATCGGCCTTGTGCGGCAGCATTGCGCCGCCGGCATCGAGGATTTCGTACTTGTAGTGCGCACCGGCGGCCACGCCCGGAACAAACAATTCCCACACACCGCATTCGCGGCGCAGGCGCATCGGGTGGCGCCTGCCGTCCCAGAAGTTGAAGTCGCCCAGCACCGCCACGCGGCGGGCGCCGGGAGCCCAGACGGCGAACACTGTGCCGCTCACGCCGTCAATCGTGCGCGGGTGCGCGCCCAGCACTTCGTACAGGCGTGCATGCCGGCCTTCGGCGATCAGCCAGGCATCGGCTTCGCCCAACAGCGGCGCGAAGCGGTAGGGATCATCGATCACCAGTGTTGCTGCGTCCCAGCGCACGCGCAGGCGGTAGTCGCAGCGCGCCTGGCCTGCCTCCAGGGCGCCATCGAAAAGGCCGTCGGGGTGGACCTGCGGCAGGTTGGCAAGCCGGGCGCCAGCCAGGCTGAAAACCTCGACCTCGCGCGCCCCGGGCAGGAGTGCGCTCACCCATACGCGGCCGGCCTCATCATGCATGCCCAGCAGGGCGAAGGGATCGTTGGCGCGTGCGCCGATGAGGTCGGCAATGGCGGTGGCGTTCAGCATTGGCGCAGGCGCAGGTGCAGGTGCAGGTGCAGGTTCAGCCGGGCGGGCGTGGCCGCCGACGCGCCTTGTGGCAGCGCATCCCGAGCGGATTGAAGCTTCATGTGGTGTGCACTCACATGGTGATCGGTTGCACGCGCCAGATGCCGTCGGCGTATTCGCCGATGCTGCGATCGCTGGAGAACGGGCCCATCGCCGCGACATTGCGCACCGCCATGGCGACCCAGGCAGCACGGTCGGCGTAGAGGGCGTCGACGCGTTCCTGCGTCGCTACATAGGCCGCATAGTCGGCCAGCAGCATGTAGTGATCGCCATGGTCGAGCAGGCTTTGCACGATCGGCTGGTAACGGGTCGGCTCGTCGGACGAGAAGTGGCCAGCGCCGATCTGGTCGAGCACTTGCCTGAGTTCGGCGTTGGCGGCGTAGATCTCGCGTGGCCGGTAACCGGCGGCACGGCGCTGTGCCACCTCGGAGGCATGCATGCCGAAAATGAAGATGTTGTCGGCCCCCACCGCATCGCGAATCTCGATGTTGGCGCCGTCCTCGGTGCCGATGGTCAGCGCACCGTTCAGGGCCAGCTTCATGTTGCCTGTGCCCGAGGCCTCGGTGCCGGCAGTCGATATCTGCTCGGACAGGTCAGCCGCCGGAATGATCATCTTGGCCACCGAAACACCGTAGTTGGGCACGAATACCAGCTTGAGCCTGCCTTCGACGCGCGGGTCGTCGTTGATGATGGCGGCCGTGTCGTTGATCAGGCGGATCACAAGTTTGGCCATGAAGTAGGCTGAAGCTGCCTTGCCGGCGAAGATCACCGTGCGTGGAATCCAGTCGCGGCCCGGGTCGGCGATGATGCGGTTGTAGCGGGTGATGACATGCAGCACGTTGAGCAGTTGGCGCTTGTACTCGTGAATCCGCTTGATCTGCACGTCGAACAGGGAATCCGGGCTGATGGCGATGCCCGAGAGGTGCGCGATGTAGTCGGCCAGGCGCCGCTTGTTGGACGACTTTACCGTGGTGAAGGCGCTCTGGAACTCTGGTTCGCGGGCCAGCGGCTTGAGACGCTCCAGGTGATCCAGGCGCACGCGCCATTCGGGGCCGATGCGTCGGTCGATCAGGCGCGCCAGATCCGGATTGGCCAATGCCAGCCAGCGGCGCGGCGTGATGCCGTTGGTGCGATTGACCAGGCGCGTGGGGAACAGGCGATCGAAGTCGGCGAAGATGGTTTCGCGCAGCAGTTGCGAATGCAGCTTCGACACACCGTTGACCTTGTGGCTGGCCAGCACCGACAGATAGGCCATGCGCACGCGTCGGCCGTGGCTCTCGTCGATCAGCGAGACCCGCTTCAAGAGTTCGATGTCGCCGCCGTGGTCGCGCCGGACCTGGTCCAGGAACAGTTCATTGATATCGAAAATGATCTTCATGTGGCGCGGCAACACGCGCTCCAGCATGGCCACCGGCCAGGTCTCCAGAGCCTCCGGCATCAGGGTGTGGTTGGTGTATGAAAAGATCCTGGTGGTCAGCTTCCACGCCAGGGTCCAGGGGATATGGCGCTCGTCGACCAACAGCCGCATCAATTCGGGCACGGCGATCGCCGGATGCGTGTCATTGAGGTGAATCGCCACCTTGTCGGCCAGTTGTTCGACCCCGTTGTGGGTCTTGAAGTAGCGCCGCAACAAGTCCTGCAGCGAGGCGCTGACAAAAAAGTATTCCTGCTTCAGGCGCAGCTCGCGACCGTGCTCGGTGCTGTCATCCGGATACAGCACACGCGACACGTTTTCCGAGGCATTCTTGGCTTCGATCGCCGCGGTGTAGTTGCCCTGGTTGAACAGGGACAGGTTGATCACCTCGGTCGAGGTGGCCGACCACAGCCTGAGGGTATTGACCGCACTGGTGCCGTAGCCCGGCACCAGGGTATCGTAGGCCATCGCCAGCACATCGTCGGTATCGACCCAATGCGCCTTTTTGTCGCGCAGATCGACGCGGCCGCCAAAACGTATGGTGTACTTGACTTCGGGCCGGGCGAACTCCCACGGATTGCCGGCGACCAGCCAGTGATCCGGGTATTCGACCTGGCGGCCTTCGACCACGCGCTGGGCGAACATGCCGTATTCATAGCGGATGCCGTAGCCGAAGCCGGGCAATGCCAGGGTCGCCATTGAATCGAGAAAACAGGCCGCCAGCCGGCCGAGGCCGCCGTTGCCGAGTGCCGGGTCGGGCTCCAGGTTGGCCAGTTCGTCGATGTCCAGCCCCAGCTCGCGCAGCGCATCATCGCATTCCTCGTACAGGCCAAGCGCGATGAGGGCGTTGGACAAGGTACGCCCGGGCAGGAATTCCATCGACAGGTAGTAGATGCGCTTGACGTTCTGGCGGTACTGGCGGCGGGTGGTGTCCATCCAGCGCTCGACCAGGCGGTCGCGCACCGCGTTGGAGAGCGCAAACAGCCAGTCGCGCGGCGAAGCCGCGACCGAATCCTTGCCCACCGTATACAAAAGATGGTTCGAGATCGATTTGCGCAGCGAATCAGGGTCGCGGCCGACGCTGTCGCCGGCGGCTGCTTCAGGTGTTTTGCGGATGTCCATGCTGGGCTAGGGTGGGGAAATATGAAGGAGAGGAAAACACGGTCGCGGACGCAAGAACTCGATTGCCATTGGCCGCACCTGCGATGTGCAACGAGCTGCAACGAGCGTGCCAACTACGTACCGGGCGCCCATTCACGCATGCGGGCGCAACTCCCGGTACAGCGTCATGTAGCGCCCGGCCGACGCGGCCCAGCCGAAATCGGCCTGCATGGCCCTGCGCTGCATAGCTTGCCACAGCTTGGCTTGCTGCCACAGCGCCAGGGCGCGCTGCAAGGCGGCACCAAGATCTGCACTTAGTGCCGCCTCAAAGACGAATCCGTTGGCGTGTTCGCTGGCGGCATCAATCACCGTATCGGCCAGTCCGCCGGTGCGCCGCACCAGTGGCAGGGTGCCATAACGCAATCCGTACATCTGTGTCAGTCCACAGGGCTCGAAACGCGAGGGCACCGCAATCATGTCGGAACCGGCGAAGAGTCGATGCGCGAGCGCCTCGTCGTAGCCCAGCTTGACCGCGACGCTGCCCGGGTGGGCGGCCGCCGCGCCAAGCCACGCGGCCTCCAGGGCGGCATCGCCGCTGCCCAGCAGGGCACACTGGCCGCCGCCGGCCAGCAGAACCGGCAGCGCCTCCAGCAAGAGGTCCAGACCTTTTTGTGGCGTCAGGCGGCTCACCACGCCCAGCAAGGGCCCGCGCTTGTCGCTTGTCAAGCCCAGTTCGGCGCGCAAGGCGTCGCCGCAGGCAGCCTTGCCGCGCAGTTGGTCGGCGCTGTAGCGTGCGCCCAGATGGCGGTCTGTCTGCGGGTTCCACTCGTCTGTGGCGATGCCGTTGAGTATGCCGGAGAGGGCGCCGGCACGCGAACGCAAGAGCCCCTCCATGCCAAAGCCGTGTTCGGCGCCCTGGATTTCGCGCGCGTAGGTGGGGCTCACGGTGGTGATGCGGTCAGCGTAGAACAAGGCGGCCTTCATGAAGTTGAGCTTGCCGTGAAATTCCAGCCCGTGCATCGAAAAGAAGTGGTCGGGCAAGCCGAGCGCGGCGAACGCGGTGGCATCGAACTGGCCCTGGTAGCCCAGGTTGTGTATGGTGAATACACTGCCCGGGCCAGCCCCGCCACGGGCGCGCAGGTACGCGCAGGCCAGGCCGGCGTGCCAATCGTGGCTATGCACGATGTCGGGGCGCCAGGCGTCGAAGCCACCGTCGGCGAAGCGGGCGGCGATCCATCCCAGCAGCGCGAATCGCGCGGCGTTGTCGGGCCAATCGCGACCGTCGCCATCGACGTAGGGGTTGCCGCTGCGGGCGAAGAAGGTCGGTGCGTCGATCAGCCAGACAGGAGTGGCACCAATCCGGCAGGGCACAAGGCCGATACTCTCGATGCCGAACGCGGCACCGATGTCGATGCGCGCGCCCTGCGCTGTCGCGGCTTCGAGCAACGCTGGAAATCCGGGCAGCAGCATGCGCACGTCGGCACCGGCCGCAGCCAGGGCCGGCGGCAGCGCCGCATTGACGTCCGCCAGGCCGCCGGTCTTGAGAGCCGGGTGAACTTCGGTGCTGACATACAGAACCCGCATCGTGTGGTCTGGCAGGCGTTGCGGTCAGGCGCCCGGGCGCGGCAAGCGGTCGAGCATGTCCTGGGTGACCAGCGTGATGCCCTGTTCACTGACCAGAAAGCGGCGCCCATCGTCGGCGGCGTCTTCGCCGATGACCATGCCGGGCGGGATGCGGCAGCCACGGTCCACTACCACGCGCGACAGGCGTGCGTGGCGGCCGACCTCGACCCCGGGCAGCAGCACCGCGCCATCGATGCTGCAGTAGGAATTGATGCGCACCTTGGAAAACAGCACCGAGCGCGCCACCCGCGAACCCGAAACGATGCAGCCGCCGGAGACAATCGAATCGACCGCCATGCCGCGCCGCTGGTCGCCGTCGAAGACAAACTTGGCTGGCGGCAACTGTTCCTGGTAGGTCCAGATCGGCCAGGTGGTGTCGTACATGTCGAGCGCCGGCGTCGGCATGGTCAGATCGACGTTGGCCGACCAGTAGGCGTCGATGGTGCCGACATCGCGCCAGTAGGGTTCGGTGCCTTCGGCGCCGTCCGGGTTGACGCACGAAAGCGAAAACTGGTGCGCGCAGGCCACTCCCATGCGCACCGTCTCGGGAATGATGTCGCGGCCGAAATCGTGGCTCGAAGCCGGGTTGCGGATGTCGCGCTCGAGCATGTCGAAGAGGAAACCGGTGTTGAAGACATAGATGCCCATGCTGGCCAGCGAGCGCTCGGGCCTACCCGCCATGGCGGGCGGATCGGCCGGCTTTTCGACGAAATCGACGATCTGGTCGGAGCCGTCGATCGCCATCACGCCGAACGCCGAGGCTTCGGCGCGCGGCACTTCGATGCAACCGACCGTGACTTGCGCGCCGCGCTCGACATGGAACTGCAGCATGCGCGCGTAATCCATCTTGTAGACATGATCGCCGGCCAGCACCACGATGTAGTCCGACTTGTGGTCGCGCACGATGTCGATGTTCTGGTACACCGCGTCTGCGGTGCCGCGGTACCAGGATTGGTCGTCGGTGCGTTGCTGTGCCGGCAGCAGTTCGACGAATTCGTTGGATTCCCAGCGCTGGAAGCTCCAGCCCTTCTGCAGGTGGCGCAACAGGCTGTGCGATTTGTACTGGGTGATCACGCCGATGCGCCGAATTCCCGAATTGATGCAATTGGAGAGCGCGAAATCGATGATGCGGAACTTGCCGCCGAAATAGACGGCCGGCTTGGCGCGGCGCGCCGTCAGGTCCTTCAGCCGGGTGCCGCGGCCACCAGCCAGCACCAGCGCTACCGCGCGCCGCGGTAGCTGCAGCCGCGCGAAATTGCCATCCTTCATCGCCGTGCCTCCACTGTTTGGCCCCATGTCCGTGCTGATCTGATCGGCAGGTGACGCAGCCTGCCTTGGCGGCGCGCGCATGTTCGCTGCCCGATCCACAGGTTAGCAGGAACCCGTGGTGATCGTGCCCTACATTGGGGCCGGGGTGGTCGAAGCGGGCGCCGGCGCGCGTCGTCCGACAGCATCGGTGAAGCGATTGACCAGCCAGTCCAGCGCGCAGTAGAAGACGCCGGCGGCCAGCGGCGGATTGAGTGTCGGAAGGCCGGTGCCGGGCACGATCGGACGCCAACTCCAGTTGCCCAGGGCCGTGCCGTACAACTCGAGCAGCAGCGCCAGCATGAACATGATGGCGTACAGGCGCCGGTGCCTGCCAAACATGATGAACAGGATGAACAGTGCGAACAGCGGCACGCTCAGCCAATCCTGACCGCTCCATGCCAGAAACAGCACCAGCGGCGCCGCAGCCAGCGGCACCAGCTGTGCGATGCGCTCGTCCAGCGTGCGAACCAGGATCAATCCCAGCAGATAGAGCAGGGCATGTCCCGGCGGCACGAACAGCGGCACGTTGCCGAACTGGTAGTCGTAGAGACCCCATCCCAGCGAGGCCACGATCTCGCCGAGCCCCGCAATCCAGACGCAGGCCAGGAGGCGCCGGCCGATCACTTGCGGCAGATGGATGCACAACAAGCCGGTCACGGCCCACACCAGCACGCTCACAGCCATCTGGCCCGGAAAGCCGAAACTTCGATCAATCCACAGGCCGCCGCAGATCACCACGATTACCAGTACGCAGAGCGGACGCGCATGTGGCACTTCAAGCTGCGGCAGCGCCCGCAGCAAGGCGCGCGGCGCAATTTCGGGAACAGCCATTTGATGTCGACTCGAAAACCCGCAGCATACGCAATCCGCCGCGCGCAATGGAACTGGGCGGGCCGTCGTTGCCAGGCGTCGGCCGCAGCGCTCAGGTCGCGCCGGGCTGCCCACCCTTGATTCCCCGTGCGAAGTCCAGCAGCGCCGCAAACGGCATGGCGCGCCCGTACAGGAAGCCCTGACCCTTGTTGCAGCCGTAGGCGGTCAGTGCGAGATCCTGGGTCCGCGTTTCGATGCCTTCGGCGGTGACCGGCATCTCGAGCCGCGCCGCCAGGTCGAGCACCGCGCGCACCACTGTCTTGCCGCGCCTGGTGTCGATGCTCTGGGTGAAGCTGTGGTCGATTTTCAACTCATGCACGGAAAGCCGTGACAGTTGTGCCAGGGATGAGTAGCCGGTACCGAAATCGTCGATCGCGAATTCGACGCCGTAATCCGCCAGAAGCCCGACCACGCGCTCGGCGGTGTCGACGTCTTCCATCAGCATGCCCTCGGTGACTTCGAAGCGATACCGCTGCGGCGCCATGCCGGCCTCGCGCAGCAGCAGTCCCAGCTCCTTGAACAGCTTGAGGTCGCGGAAGTCGAGTGCCGAAAGGTTCACGTTGATCCGAAACCGTTCATCGAAGGTTTCCTGTGCGCCCGCAAGATCGCTGGTGACCTGGCCCAGCACTGCCCTGCTGATCGCGCGCGTCAGGCCGGCTTCCTCGGCGATGCCAAGGAAGCTGGCCGGTGCGAGCAGGCCGCGCACCGGATGCAGCCAGCGAATCAGGGCTTCGGCGCCTGCCAGCTTCGCCTGACCCAACTGCATGATCGGCTGGTAATGGACGCGCAGTTCGCCATGCTCGATGGCGTGCCGCAGTTCATGTTCGGTAAGAATCTCGCCCAGGGAATCATGAGCGGCGCCGCGGCGGCGCCCCGCAGGCGCGCCGCGCGCCAGGCGTTTGGCCCGGTGGCGTTGTGTATCGGCCTGGCGCAGCAGGGCTTCGACGGCGCGGCCATCGTGCGGAAAGGCGGCGCTGCCGATGCTTGCGGTAAGGCTGAATTCGTAACCGTCGATCGACAGCGGCGCGGCGATGGCGGCGCAGACCTTGTTCTCGGCGTCGGCTTGGTCCCGTGCGTCGCCGCAAATCATGAACCCGAATTCGTCGCCGGACAGGCGTGCCAGCGCGCAATCGGCCGGCAGGCTTGCCTGCAGCCGGTTGGCCATGGTGCGCAGGACCAGATCGCCGGCGCTGTGGCCGAGCGCGTCGTTGATCAGGCGAAACCGGTTGAGGTCGATCATGCAGACCGCGAAGCCTGTATGCGGGGCGCTGGCGATCTGCGCGCCGATGCGTTCGATCAGGGCGTAGCGGCTCATCAAGCCGGTCAGGGCGTCGCGTTCGGCCACCTCGCGCAGGCGTGCGATCCAGGATTCACGCCGCACCCGTTGTGCCAGCAGCGCACCGATCAACTCGCTCAAACCCGGCAACTGCGCGTCGAAACGGCGCGCGCTGCGGCTGAGGAACTGCAAGACGCCGGCGCACTGGGTGCCGCCGGGCAGAATCGGAAAGGTATAGGCCGCGCGCAAGCCCGCGCCGGCAGCCGCAGCGCGTTCGGCGAAGCGCGTGTCCTGCCCGACATTCTCCGCCCAGGTGGCCTGGCCACTGGCGAGCACGGCGCCGACCATGCCCTCGCCGACGCCGACCTCGCGACCCCGCATCCTGCCCGCCACGGCATCAAGTGCCGGGTCGGGGCGCGACCAGACCGCCAGGCAACGCATGCGCTCGCCGCCGGCGCTGGTCAGCCAGCATGACCCGATGTCCCAGCCCAGACCAACACAGACGCTTTGCAACACCCATTCGTAAGCCGCCTGCGAATCGACGTCCTGCAGCAGCGCTTCGCTCACCTTGAGCGCGATATCGCGGCGCATCGCGTCGCGGCGCGCCTCGGTGGTGTCGATGATCAGACCGTACAGGTCGAGCGCATTGCCGTCCTGAGTGTTGCGCACGACGATGCGCAGCCAGCGCGTTCCGGAAGCCGGCGTTTCGACCGCGATTTCCTCATCCACCTGTTCACCGCTGTCGGCGAGCCGGCGAATCGCGTCGCCGATGCGATCGCAGTCGGCACTGCTGGCACAGGCCAGGGCCTGGTCGAGATGGGCGCTTGTGAGTTCCACGCCCAGCAGCGCGCGCGCCGAGCGCGAGAGCAGGAAGCGGTCCTGATGATCGATCTTGAAATGCCCGAACGAGGCGATCGCTTCGGATGACGAGAGCTGCTGTTCGAGCGAGCGCAGACGCCTGCTGGTTTGCGCCAGCATGATTTCGAGGCGATCGGAACGTGCCAGCAACTCGGAGGTCTCCATGCCGTGGTTGGCGGCGAGCCCGGAGAGCGGCGGAAACTCGGTTTGGCTCATCGGTTTTGGGGCTGCCTGCGCCCGGCTTGTTGCAGCGCTAACGGCACAGGCAATCAGGGATTCGCTTGAAGTCGGTAGGGCCGATACTTGTAGCACATGAATGTTGCAGCAAGTATTGAGGAATGGGCCTGAAATCCGGCTGTTATGTGACTTTGTTCACATTTGATACAAGAATCGGCGCCAAGCAGCGCGCTGCGGCGGCCTTTGTTTGGCCCGAACCATGCGAGCGCGGCGGTTCGATAGCTTCCCGAATCCGCCAGGCGGCTAGCGCTTTCTCTCAAGCGCCACGCCTGCGACTTTCGACGCTCGGCTGCCGGCCACCGGCTGCGCCCGGCCCATCTGCGCGAGCTTGTGACGTGCTGCAGGTTCACCTTCGCGCGCGGCCTGGGCATACAACTCGCGTGCCCGTGCCGGATTGCGCGGCACGCCGCGACCCGATTCATACAGCTCACCCAGTGAAATCTTGGCGTACGAATTGCCGCCTTTGGACGAGGCCGTGAACAGGCGGATTGCCTCGACATACTCGGTCTCGCCATTGGCGCCGTCGCGCATCAGTTTGCCCAGGCGGTGCTGCGCATCCCAGTGGCCTTGGGCCGCCGCCAGCGAATACCAGTCGACTGCGGTGTGGGCACTTCTCGCAACACCGGTACCGGTCTCGAAAAGCGCACCCAGCCGCGTCTGCGCTGGAGCGAAGCCCTGCAGGGCGGCGATCTCGTAGAGTGTGGCGGCACGCGCCGGGTCTTTCGCTACGCCAAGGCCCTGCTCGTGCATTTCGCCCAGTTGGGTGGCGGCCAGCGGATGCTGGCGTACCAGCGCCAGGTTGAACCATTGCAGAGCCTCTTCCGGTGCGGCCTTGACGCCGTCGCCGCGCAGGTATTGCAGCCCCAGCACATACTGCGCTTCGGTGTGCCCGCTCGCGGCGGCATCGGTGAATTCGCGCAGCGCCTGGGCACCGTAGCGCTTCGACTTGGCCTGCATGCCGCGCAGGAAGGCAGCGTCTCCCGGCTTTGATTCAGTCGCTGCCGACGTCGGCGTGTCGCGCACTGCAGGCGCCGGCGCCTGCGCCTGCGACGGCGCAGCGACGCAGGCCAGGACGCAGGCGATGGTCAGCAGCGCAGCCTCATGTTTCATAGCGGTTCTCAAGGCTGCCGACGCCTTCGATCTCGACTGCGATCACGCTGCCGGGTTTCATGCTGCCGGCACCCACCGAGGTGCCGCAGGCGATGATGTCGCCGGGCTCCAGGCTCATATCGCGCGAGATCAGGCTCACCAGTCGCGCCGGCGTAAAAATCATGTCGGCAACCGGATAATTCTGCCGCTCCACGCCGTCAAGCAGCGCCTTCACGCGCAGCTGCGCCGGGTCGATGCCGGTTGCGATCACGGGGCCGATCGGGCAGAAGGCGTCGAAACCCTTGGAGCGCGTCCACTGCTCGAAGGTTTTGTCCTCGCGCAGGATCTCGACGGCCGTGACATCGTTGACGCAGGTGTAGCCAAAAATGCAGTTGACCGCATCAGCCTCGCTGACGGCGCTGGCGCGCCGGCCGATCACAATTCCCAATTCGGCCTCGAAGATGACCTTGCCGTCGAAGTGCGCTGGCTTCCTGATCACCGTGCCGTGCGCGCAAAACGAATTGTTGCTCTTGAGAAAGTAGAGTGGGTGCGCCGGCAACGGGTTGCCTTCCTTGGCGGCCCGTTCGTGGAAATTGTTCCACAGGGCCGGCATCTTGCCCGGCACGCAGGGCGCCAGCAGTTCAATGTCCGCCAATGCCAGGGTCTGGTCGCTCGCCTGCTTGTGCCCGAACATCTCGCCAGTATGGACCGTGACGATTGCGCCCTGCAAAGTGCCAAAGCCGATCGCGCCCGCATGGGCGAAGCGCAGCCAGTGCGCCATCACGCGACCTTGAGCGGAATCTTGAAGTCGATGATCTTCTTCGACCACTCGGCCGGCCCGGTGTTGTGGGCCGAGATGCCGGTCGAATCGACGGCGACGGTCACCGGCATGTCCTTGACATCAAACTCGTAGATCGCTTCCATGCCGAGGTCGGCGAAGCCGACCACCCTGGCGCCCTTGATCGCCTTGGCCACCAGATAGGCGGCGCCGCCCACGGCCATCAGGTAGGCGCTCTTGTGCTTCTTGATCGCCGCAATCGCCAGCGGGCCGCGCTCGGCCTTGCCGATCATTGAAATCAGGCCGGTTTGCGCAAGCATCATGTCGGTGAACTTGTCCATGCGGGTGGCGGTGGTGGGACCGGCCGGACCGACCACCTCGTCGCGCACCGGATCGACCGGACCGACATAATAGATCACCCGATTGGTGAAATCGACCGGCAGCTTTTCGCCGCGGGCCAGCATCTCGGAAATCCGCTGGTGGGCGGCGTCGCGGCCGGTCAGCATCTTGCCGTTGAGCAGCAGGGTTTCGCCCGGCTTCCATGCGGCCACTTGCGCGCGCGTCAGCGTATCCAGATTGACACGCCTGCTTTTTTCCACATCCGCGGTCCAGTTGACTTTCGGCCAGTCGTCCAGCGATGGCGGCTCGAATACCGCAGGGCCGCTGCCGTCGAGCACGAAATGCACATGGCGCGTGGCCGCGCAGTTGGGGATCATCGCCACCGGCTTGGACGCCGCGTGGGTCGGATACTGCGCGATCTTCACGTCGAGCACGGTGGTGAGCCCGCCCAGGCCCTGCGCGCCGATGCCCAGCGCATTGACCTTCTCATACAACTCGATGCGCAGCTCCTCGAGCTTGTCCTGCGGACCGCGCGCGAGCAACTCGTGCATGTCGATCGGCTCCATCAGGATTTCCTTGGCCATCAGCATCGCCTTTTCGGCGGTGCCGCCCACGCCGATACCCAGCATGCCCGGCGGGCACCAGCCCGCGCCCATGGTGGGCACCGTCTTGAGGACCCAGTCGACCAGGCTGTCGGAGGGATTCATCATCACGAACTTGGACTTGTTCTCGCTGCCGCCGCCCTTGGCCGCGACGTCGATGTCGATGCTGTTGCCCGGCACCAGCTCCATGTTGATCACCGCCGGCGTGTTGTCGCGGGTGTTCTTGCGCGAGAACAGCGGATCTTCCAGCACCGAGCCGCGCAACAGGTTGTCCGGATGCAGGTAGCCGCGCCGCACGCCGGCATTGACGGCATCCGCAATCCCGGTCGAAAAGCCTTCGAAGCGCACATTCATGCCGATTTTGAGGAACACGTTGACGATGCCGGTGTCCTGGCAGATCGGCCGATGGCCCTCGGCACTCATGCGGCTGTTGGTCAGGATCTGCGCGATTGCATCCTTGGCCGCCGGGCTTTGCTCGCGCTCGTAGGCGCGCGCCAGGTGCTGCAGGTAGTCCCTGGGATGGTAATAGCTGATGAATTGCAGGGCGTCGGCGATCGACGAGACAAAGTCTTCGTGGCGGATGATGGTCATGGACAAGCCTGGCTAGGCGCGTGCGCGCAGGGGCGTGATTTTACGCCACTCCCGCCGGGTGGCGATATCCAGCCTCGCCGATGGCACAATTCCCATGCTGGTACGAATGTTGCGACAATCGCCGTACCTTCAAACAGGAGCTTTGCATGCACAATCGTCGCCAATTCCTCGCCGCCGGCCTCACCGCCACTGCCTTTGCAGCACTGCCAAAGGGGGCGCTCGCCCAAACCTGGCCGCGCCAGCCGCTCAAGATGATCGTGACTTTTCCGCCGGGCGGCTCAAGCGACATCGTCGCACGCGTGCTCGGCCCGCTCCTGGCCGAGCGGCTCGGGCAATCGGTGGTGATCGACAATCGGCCGGGCGCCGGTGCCACCATCGGCGCCCGAGCGGTGGTCGATGCCCCCGCCGACGGCTACACCCTGATGCTGTCGAACACTGCGCCGATCAGCATTTCGCCCTTCATGCTGGACAAACTGCCCTACGATCCGGTCAAGAACTTCAGCCACATTTTCTATATCGGGTCGGTACCCAACGTGTTCGCGGTGCATCCGTCGGTGCCGGCCAAAACCATGGCGGAATTCGTTGCCTGGCTGAAGGCACAAAAAGACCCGGTGCCGTTTGGCAGCGGCGGGGTTGGCTCGATCGGCCACATCGTCGGCGAGATTTTCGGCAACAACACCGGCGCCCGCATGACCCATGTGCCGTACAAAGGCTCAAGCCCGATGCATGCCGACCTTCTGGGCGGCACCATCAAGGTGGCGGTCGACAGCCTGCCGCAGAACCTGCAGTACATGAAGGGCGGGCAGTTGCGTCTGCTGGCGGTGACCTCGCGCGACCGCATGTCGATGGCGCCCGACCTGCCCACGGTGACCGAAGCCGGCTACCCCAATCTCACGGCCGAGAATTTCCTCGGTATCTCCGGCCCGGCCGGATTGCCGCGCGAAGTGGTGGACTTGGTGCATCGTGCCATGAGCGAGGTCGTCAAGCGGCCCGACGTGTTGCGCAAGCTCGATGAACTCGGCATTTCGCCGCGCGCCATGTCGCCGGCCGAATTCACCAGCTTCGTCGGCAATCAGGTCGCCGCCTGGGGGCCGGCGGTCAAGGCGTCCGGCGCGCGCCTGAACTGATGGCCGGCATCGCTGTCGTATTGTTCGGCCCGGCGGGTCAGGGCGGCTTCAACCAGGCCGGGCTGGCCGGCGCGCAGCGCGCGCAGGCGGCGGCTACGGGCATCGAGGTGCTGTGGTGTGAACCGCCGGCCGAACGCGCCGCATTCCTGCGCGCCGTGTGCGAACGCGGCTTCGACCTGATCATCGCGCACGGCGGCCAGGGCGACGCCCCCGTGGCGGCGCTGGCGCCGCAGTTTCCCGCCTGCCGCTTCGTGGTGACCCAGGGCGCGCAAGCGGCGGCGAATGTCTCGACATACGAGGTCCTGCAGGAGCAATCGGCATACCTCGCCGGCGTGCTGGCCGCCACCGTCACTCGCTCCGGCGTGGTGGCTCACATGTCCGGCGAACGCGTACGTCCGGGCTTGCGCGGTCGCGCCGCGTTCGCCGACGGCGTGCGGCGCACGCGAGCCGAGGTCCGGCTGGTCAGCTGTTTTTGCGGTGATCAGCATGATGCCGCGCTGGCGCGTCGGGTGGTCGATCAACAGGCCGATGCGGGGGCCGATGTGCTGTTCGCCATGATCGATGGCGGCCGTGCCGGTGCGATCGAGGCCTGCCGCGCACGCGGGGTCAGCCAGATCGGCAATGTATTCGACTGGACCGTGCGTGAACCCGACGTTTTCATTGCTTCCGCGATGGCCGATTCCGGGGTGTGCATCGAACTGGCCGCCCGCGACCATGCGAGCGGGGCACTGCGCATGGGTGTGCATCGCAGTTTCGGCCTCGAGATGGGCGAAGTAGTGCGACTGGCCCTGGCTCCGCGGGTCGGCATTGCCGCGCGGGCGGCGGTGGAAACTGCGCGCGCGGCACTGCTGCGCGGCGCGGTCACGCCGGCCGAGGAGTATCCGGGCACGGAGATGGAATTGGCCTGAGAACTTCGCGCAGACAGCGCGTGATGGCAAGGCGCCGCCCGCGCGTCAAAAACGCTTGACCAGCACCAGGGTTTCGCCCTCGCGCTTCATCTCCACCCGGTTCAGGAAGCTCATGCCCAGCAGACCCACGCCGATGCCCGGCCCCTCCAGGATGGTGGCGTCGACGTTGTAGAGCGTGATCGGGCCGGCGCTCACCTGATCGAGCTTGACGCGCCAGGCGCGCACCGGGCCATTGGCGGTGTTGGCCATGCCGGGCGTGCCCTTGTGGAAGTTGATGCCGATTTTTTGCGCCATCGCCACGTCCAGCGCGACATTGGTCGCACCGGTATCAACCAGGAACGGCAGGTTCACGCCATTGACTGCAACCGGTGTGGCGAACATGCCGGCGCGCACTTGCGTGAGTGTAAGGCTCGGGCGCGGGTCGGCGTTCGCCATCTGCGCCGGCCCGCGCGACAGGCGCATCAGGTTGCCGTCACGCGTCATCGACAGGCGCGACAGAAAGCTCATGCCCAACAGCACCGTCTCGCCGGTGCCGGCGCCCTCGCCGACCGCAGCATCGACATCGGTCAGCGTGATGCCGCCCACCCGAACGCTGGCCAACTTCACCGCGAAGGCCTGCTTGGGGCCACCGGCGGTGGTGACGGTGAATTGCGTGCCGCGCCGATAGTCGACACCGATGCGGTTGGCCACCTCGGCCGACATCCACACCAGCGAGGCCCCGGTATCGACGAAGAACTTGACCGCACGCTCGTTGATCGCACCCACGGTGATGTAGTGGCCGGCGCCGTCGGGCGCGAGCGCCACGCTGGTACCGGTGGCGGCGGCGCTGGCAGGTGCGGCGCCGGCGCCACCCGCCGCCGTCCAGGCCTCGCCCATGCGCAGCACCCGGCGCTGGCCGCCGATGTCGAAAGTGGCGCTGTCGGCCGCGGCGGCCAAAAGCGTGATGCCATCGGGGGTTTTCTGGCCGACCGCAAGCGCGCGCGGCGCAGCGCCATTGATCGACACCAGCGCCTTGCCCGGAAACAGTCCGACCACGCTGACGCTGGCGGCCCCTGCGGCGGGCAGTGCGACCAGCAACGCCATGGCGGCAGTCAAGCTGCCGATCCGCCGCGCCGCGCTGAGGAATGCCGCTGGCCCATGCCTGGACATGATGTCAGTCGCGAAAATTCTGGTAGGTAAGCGGCACTTCAATGATGTCACGCCGCGCCAGCGCGATCACCGCCTGCAGATCGTCGCGTTTGGTGCCGGTCACCCGCACCGAATCGCCCTGGATGCTGGCAGTCACCTTGATCTTGCTGTCCTTGATCAGGCGCACGATCTTTTTCGACAGCTCCGATTCGATGCCGTTCTTGATCGTGATCGACTGTTTCATGCGATCACCGCCGATTTTCTCGGGCGTGCCGATGTTCAGAAACCGCACGTCGACCGAACGTTTGCTCATCTTGCCCACCAGCACGTCGCGCACCTGTCCCAACTTGAATTCGTCGTCCGCGAAGGCGGTCAGTTCATGTTCCTTTTGCTCGACGCGCGCGTCGGATCCCTTGAAGTCGAAGCGCGTGGAAATCTCCTTGTTGGCTTGTTCCAGCGCATTCTTGACTTCGACCATGTTGGCTTCAAGCACGATATCGAACGAGGGCATGAAAGTTCTCCTGCACTGGGTGCGTCACGGCAACGATTGTAGCCAACCTGGCCGTCAGGACCGGCTCGTATAGTAAGGGCGGCGAGAAACCGCACTTAACCCTCCCGGCAACCATGCCGACGCTTCAGGAAAACGTTTCCCTCAAGTCCTTCAATACCTTCGTCATCGAGGCGCGCGCACGCTATTTTGTGCAGTGCGCCGCAACGGCCGAAGTGAAAGCCGCAGTGGATCAGGCGGCAGGTCGGGGCTGGCCGCGCCTGGTGCTGGGCGGCGGCAGCAACCTTCTGCTGACGCGTGATTTTCCGGGGCTGGTGATGCACATGGCCAACCGCGGCATCGCGCTTGTGGAGACGCGTGCCGATGCGTTCATCGTGCGCGCTGCAGGCGGTGCGTGAGGTGCCGATTCGGTTTGTCATACGTAGGGGCGACCTGCTTCCCCCCATAGGCCATTCCGTCTAAAAGCAGAGCTGTCCGTCAATGATGGAAAATGGCTAACGCCAGCAAGAGCGGAATCGCGATCAGACCTGCACCGAGACGATTGTCCCCACCTGCTCAGCCACTTGTTGCGCAATGGTGGTATAGAGATCCACTTCCGTTTGCGGGGTGCGGATCGAAACTATGAGGCTATAGCGTGCCGGTAGGTCATAGCGCTCTTGCGCCTTGCGGACTCGCCACCATCCATTCGATGGATAAACTGCCAAGAACCCTCTGCTGGCCAATTCGGCAGCGCTACCGCGCCATCCATCTTGATGGAGCGACCCGCGGTGTCGAAGCATTTCTCCCAAAGTCCAGCGGGAATCGGTGGTTGCAGTCGCGCCGCCGTCTTCCTCGCGGATAACGGCCGCATTGATACGAGCCTGAAAATCCTCGACGGTCTCGAGCTGTCTGCGCACAGCGAAACGCAGACGATGAGAGGGGTAGTGATACTTTGACGAGCTACCTCTCGCTGACGGGTTGGGTTCAATGAAGTACGACAACGTGACCCGCATCTCCACCTCAATGTCTTGCAGCGCTTCCAATTGCTCCTTCGGCCACGGAAATGCATGCAGATTCATGTCTCTCGTCTTGATGACGCTCTTTTCCTTCTTGTACGGATGTACTTGATCTTCCACCACCAGCGTCAGCGAGTTGCCGGCGCTCCACAGTGCCCGCTCAAGGTCCGGCACCCCCCAGCCGCAATGCCGAATAAGCCGCGCGAATTCCTGCTTGGTGCGTTGCGCACCTTGTGGCGGAACCATCTGCAACATCGCAGGCGTCCATTCAGCGGAATGAACAATGAGTGCACGGATGGTTTCGGGTCGAAGCTGCGGATATGCAATTACAAGCTGCGCAGCCATGCGAGCGCATAGGGCCGATGCGGCACTTGTCGCATTCGTCGTCCAAAACAGCCGGGTTAGAGGGCGATTGTTTGTGGTGAGAAGTTCGAGGCTGGCGAAGGTGTCTGCCACCGTGCCGTCTGTTGCAGCATTTCCGCCTTCGAACACCACATCTGGCTTCAATGGCCAAGCACGCTCATTCCAAAGAGATGATGTCGTTGTGAAAGGGCTCAGCGCGCCATCCGGGGCGATAGGCTGAAAGTGTTGGACATTCGCCTCCGTGATTGTTGTCTTTGACGTGAACGCACCAACAGTCAGAGCGTTCCATGCCTGACCCGGATCGTGAATCTGGTTTACCGAAACGCTTGCCGGATACTCGGCCCATTGTTGGCTGTCGGGAATGTTGCCCGCTGACAGAACAAACAGGCGCGGAAACTCACCCTTATGCAAATCATCCGATGCCAACGAATCCACCATGGCAGACCAGGCTGACGGTCTTCCAAAATCGCGATAGTCAGTCGAGGTAACCGCCGACGAGAAAACCCGCCGGCGCTGCCCAAAGTTCGTTTCTGGCCGGGTAACACCTTGAGAGAACAAATAGGCATGATGCTTATCATCGCCAGGGTTGGCACCGTGATGCGGCGTAAGCTTTACCGACTCCAAACGATGCCCAACAACGATCGGGCCGCTGGACGCCAAGGCGGCGTACAAGTCACCATATGCGACCAGCCCCGCCAAGCCGGTGCCATGATTTTCTGTGTCGTCTGTCCCCCATGCCGGATCAACCGTATAAAGATCCGCTGGTGCGATCACTTGATCCAATAGTGGATGGCCCCGATTGATTCCAGTATCGAGCAAGCAGACGCGAGGTGTGTCCTCCGCATCTGGTGCGATCTGCAGCCTCGCAAGCAAATCATCCATCCAGAGTTGCTGCTCAGCAGCACCCATGCCGACGAAAAAATCGGCGGTCTCCTTGGCACGGCGCAATTCGGCAACACAGTTCAAGACCATCACGGACTGTGCGAGTTGCTGCTGCGATCCAAACATCACGACAATGGATCGCTCGGGAAAATTGACGACAGCGTCGCCAACCGCACATTGCGACAGCGCTGCGAGCTTCTTGAAATCGTCGACTGAGGCACCGCCATCGCCCCTGCGCCGTCTTAGCCAAACCTCCCACCAAAACTGCTCCGCAATGTCAGCTGGCAGAAGCTCTGGCGAATCCATCCACAAACCCCGTATTGCAGATGCACGGATGCTACCGATCGTATTTAGCAGCCCCTTATGGTCTCGGGGTTTACGATTCTTGTCCGTCTTCTCTTCGAGGTAATCGGTGACGAGGCGCTCGAAGTGCTGCAACTGACCATCAGGCACAAAAACATTTGCAAGTATGGCCTTACCGGCTTCATCCTCTTGCACGCTCAGCAACTCGATGCCTTTGCTTTTACCCTCAGCGGCGAGTTTTTCAAAAGCAAGTTCGGCATCCGGGCGGGATGTGAACTGAACCTGAATGCCGAGCCCGGCGCTGAGCCCAATCTCCTGCTGGCGTTCTGCAGCACCCTCTGCCAGAGAATGCAGGTCATCAAGCTGCGCGCGGAGACTCGCGCCATGCTGCGCCCGGTCCAATTGCGGCAAGATTGGTTTGGTGCCACCTTTTGCAGAATGCGCGGTGAACGCCTTCGGCATGGATGTATTCGCTAGTACGAGGTGCGGCCGCTTATCGTTTATTTGATCCGGCATGGCTCGGCGCAGGTTTTTTCTCGACCAGTTTTTGACTTATCTGGCGGCGTTCCTCAAGGGCTCGCCCTAGCGCGATGCGCTGCACTTTGGATTGGTCATGCATGATCGCGTCCTTGATGGATTCATCCACAGCACGGCCTATCTCTGCGTAGCTCAACCCTTCCGCTTGTGCCGGAAGCCCTTCCTTCTTGAACGGCTCCGGCGCGAAAAACCCCAAGCGCGACCGGATCAGATCAAGCGCTTGCGCGGAGGTCGGCATTTTGTACTGCACCACATCATCGAAACGCCTGAACAGCGCGTAGTCAAGCGCTTCGGGGTGATTGGTCGCGGCGATGATCAAGCTATTCGACTGGTCATGCTCGATCATCTGCAGGAAGCTGTTGAGCACCCGACGAATCTCTCCCACGTCGTTGGTCGAGCCGCGCTGTGAGCCGATGGCGTCGAATTCATCAAAGAAGTACACACCACGAATATCCGCAATGGCGTCAAAAACCTGACGCAGCTTGGCGGCGGTCTCGCCCATGAATTTTGTGATCAACGAATCAAGGCGGACTAGAAACAACGGGATGCCTAATTCGCCAGCAAGCGCCGAAGCAGTCATTGTCTTGCCCGTGCCGGGTGGACCAACCAATAGCAGCTTGCGGCGCGGGGAAAGCCCGTGCTCTTTGATGCGAACCAGCAAGCGCTGTTCTTTGATGATGCGCTGCAATTGGATTGACGCTTGATCATCAAGCACCATGTCCGAAAGTCGGTTTGCCGGATAGGTGACAGTGAGCAAGTTGGCCAATTCGCCACGTGGCTTGGCTGCGCTGCCGATCGCAACCAGCTTGCCACTAGCATCCTGGCCAATCCGTGCCTTGGCCACATCGATCATGTCACGCAATTCCTCGGCGAGCTTGCCATGCCCGAGCTTGGCCTCGTGCGCGGCTACCTGCATGGCGACGGAATAGAAGTAGCTGTCATCACGGCTGACGTGTGCCTTGATGAGAGCTTTGAGTTGTTCTGAGCTAGCCATGATGCGGCGCACTTTCCCCGACGTGCAGGCAGTTTACATCGGACTCTACGGCTTGCCACTGTCCCAAGATATCCTAATTCTCCGCTCTTCATTCTGATTCGGACCTTCGCAAACGAAAGCGCGCTGCGAGGGTGTCAGCGCCGAGCCGAAGGTGTACGAACTCGGCCGATCTGGCCATACCGGGAATTCGTCGTTCATTCTTCTTCGCCTGCGTTGTCGCCGACGGTCTTCGTCGCTTTGGCGGTTGCCATTTCAATGACTTGGACGACGTCCGGCTATCCAGGTCTCGAACGAATGGGGATCGCGAGTCCGAAAGAACTGCAATTTCAAGCCAGCCCGAAACCAGCGCGTTCGCACCAGCGCCCACACGAGGGAAATACCACAAGAATAGCTCTTGAAGAGACTCGTGGAGATATCACAGATTCAATCCCGCGCCATCGTCTCCGGTGCCGCACGCGCCAAGAATCCGGAGCGCGTTTCCCCATGCGCCGCCGCATATCAATCCGTCGCCGTCAGCACACGCTTGGGCAAGGTGATGTTGACTCGCTCAACTGCGTCGGATAGGTCTTCGGGATCGAATTCGACAATCGCCCGGATGCAGTCTTTGAACTCCGGAGTGCCCGCATGAATGTCCACCGGGCTGGTTGCGGGGCTTTGCCTTCGTCGAGCAAACCTTCAAGATGCAGGAGGATGGCTTCGCGGCCCTGAGCCATGGCTTCGTCCAGGCAATCTCCCGCCGAGAAGCAGCCGGGCAAATCGGCGACGACAACGCCGAATGCGTGCTGGTTGCCGCCGGGTTCAATCGCAATGGGCTAGCGCATGTGCATGACTCCGGTCTGTTTGCCGAAGCCGTTGACCAAGCCGATACCCTTGGTGTGCGGCACCTTGACAACACACACCGAATGCGCATATTGTATGCGCATCAATTCGGAGCTTTCAATGGGCACCCTCTACGACTTGGCGGCATTAAAAAAGCCGACCAACTTGAGCATCAATTCGGACTTGCTGAAAAAAGCAAAGTCGTTCGACATCAACTTGTCCGCCACGCTGGAGGCCGCCCTCGCGGCGGAAGTGAAGCGCCGCCGTGCGGACCAATGGCTCAAGGATAACAAGGCCTCGCTCGACGCCTACAACGCGTTCGTCGAAAAGCATGGTGTGTGGAGCGACGGGCTGCGCGGCTTTTGAACCGATTGCCATGTCCCGGTTTTCCGTTCATCGCAATAAAAATCCACGTACCGAAAGCGCCATTCCATTTCTGCTCGATGTGCAGAGCGATCTGCTGGATCACCTCGACACCCGCGTCGTCATTCCACTGGTCAAGGCCAAGTCGTTCGGCGGCCCACCGAGCGAGTTACTCAAGCCGGTCTTCACAATCAACGGTGAGCGCCACATCCTGCTCACGCCGATGCTGGCGGGCATCCCCAGGAAAGAGTTGGGAACCGAGGTGGACAGCTTGCGTGGCAAAAGCTTTGAAATCATCGCCGCACTGGATGTCTTGATCAGCGGCGTTTAGTGCCGTCTCCTGGTTGGCTTGTTCCAGCGCATTCCTGACTTCGACCATGTTGGCTTCAAGCACGATATCGAACCCGGTTCGTATGATAATCATGGCGGCGAGAAACCGCACTTAACCCTCCCGGCAACCATGCCGACGCTTCACGAAAACGTTTCCCTCAAGTCCTTCAATACCTTCGGCATCGAGTCGCGCGCACGCTATTTTGTTCAGTGCGCATCAACGGCCGAAGTGACAGCTGCGGTGGACCAGGCGGCAGGTCGGGGCTGGCCACGCCTGGTGCTGGGCGGCGGCAGCAACCTGCTGCTGACGCGTGATTTTCCGGGACTGGTGATCCACATGTCCAACCGCGGCATCGCGCTTGTGGAGACGCGTGCCGATGCGTTCGTCGTGCGCGCCGCCGCCGGCGAAAGCTGGCATGGGTTGGTGCTGCACACGCTCGACGCCGGCTGGAATGGCCTGGAGAACCTGGCGCTGATACCCGGCACGGTGGGGGCCGCACCGCTGCAGAACATCGGCGCCTATGGCGTCGAGCTCGAAAGCGTGTTTGAAAGCCTTGACGCGCTCGATACCCAGACCGGCGCGGTGGTCACGCTCAAGCGCGAGGCCTGCGGATTCGCCTACCGCGACAGCATCTTCAAGGGTGTGGCGCGCGACCGCTACGTGATCCTCGAGGTGTCCTTGCGCCTGCCCAGGAATAAGCCTCCGGCGATCGACTATGCCGACCTGCGTGCCTGGTTTGCCAGGCTTGGCGTAAGCCAGCCCGGCGCGCGCGAAGTGTGCGCAGCGGTAGTGGCGATCCGTCGCGCCAAGTTGCCCGATCCGGCCGTGGCGGGCAATGCCGGCAGCTTTTTCAAGAATCCTCTGGTGGCGGCCGACAAATTCGCCGCGCTCAAGGTAATTTATCCCGATCTGCCGGGCTATGCGCAACCGGGCGGGGCGGTGAAGCTGGCGGCCGGCTGGCTGATCGACCACGCCGGCTGGAAAGGCCGCACGCTGGGCGGTGCCGCCGTATCGCAGACACAGGCGCTGGTGCTGGTCAACCGCGGCGGCGCCGCGGCGGCCGACGTGCTGGCGCTGGCGCAGGCGATCCAGGCCGATATCCGCGCTCGTTTTGGGGTGGAACTGATTCCTGAGCCTGTATTGGTCTGAACCCGGCGCCGGGTCTGGCATGCCGCTTGCAGGTTGGATGCAAGGGACATCGATCAACGCCCAAGCTTGGTTCAGGACATGCGAATAGTCATTGCGGGGATGGGCGTGGCCGGCGGCGTGATTGCCGCCGGGCTAGCAGATTTGCCGGGCCTCGAGCTTGCATGCGTCGAGCAGGTCGATCGCGACGACCATGCGTCGGCCGGCAACGGGCTCAATATCGGTCCCAACGCACTGACCGCGTTGAAGGCGGCGTTGCCCGCGATAGCTACCGCGCTGCAGGCGCTTGCACTGCCGTGGAAGGGATGGCGCGCCTCGACCATCGAAGGCGAACTGCTGCACCTCCTGCCCTTGGCGGAAGTGGCGCAGGACCATGGCCTGCGGATTCGCTGGTCCGATCTGTACCGGGTGTGTCGTGAGGCGGCCGGCCTGCGCATTGACTACCGCCACGCGGCCGTCGCGGTCGAGCCTAGCGGCGGCCGGCCTGCGCTGCAGGTTGAAGCCTGTGACCGCAGGCGCATGCTGGGCGCGGCCGATCTGCTGGTGGTGGCCGAGGGCCGCTATTCGAGCCTGCGTGCGCAACTGTGCGGGCTGCCGACGATACGCCACCTGGGCGTCGCCAATTTTCGCGTCCTGCTCGACGACGGCGGCGCGTTGCCGATCGACGATCTCGAACAGTGGTACAGCGGGCCGAACCGCCTGCTGGCCTTTCGCGTGCGCGACGGCCTGATCTACCTGTCAGGCAACCTGCCGCTGGCCCCCGGCCTGGCGGTGCCGGAAGCGATGAAGACAGGGGACTATCTCGCGGCGGCTTATTTGCCCAAAGGTGTAGCCGCAGCACCGGTGCCGGCCTGGTTGGCGCAGGCCGCCTGCGAGTCGACCGCGCGCCATCACTGGGCGCGCGCGCAGGAAGTCGACGGCTGCTATCACACCGCCTGCGGCCGCGTGATGTTCGTGGGCGACGCCGCGCACGCGATGACGCCGACCCTGGGGCAGGGCGCCACGCTGGCGCTGGAGGACGCTTGCGCCTTCGTCAACCTGTTTCGCGTGGCGTGGGATTTGTGCGGCGCCGACGCGGCGCGCTTCGACTGCGCGCGCTTTGCCGGCGCGTTCGCCGCCATGCGGCGCGAACGGGTCGATTTCATCCGTCAGTTTTCCTGGGATGCGGCCGACTCGCTGCTGGAAGGCGCCGACGCCGCCGCGCTGGTGCGCGCCAAGAACGCGCCGCATTGGCGCGCGAAGTACGCGCGCATGTATCGCGAAGTGCCGCTGCCGGCGGATGCGGCCTATTGGCTGGCCGGATGAACCTGCATCCAGTGGCGCGCCACGTCGATGCGCCGGCACAGCCACACGCCGGGGTGGCCCAGCACATAGTCGGCGAAGCGCTCGACCCCGGCCGAGCGGCCGGGGTGGCCGCTCACGCGCAGGTGCAGGCTGATCGACAGCAACTTCGGATGCCGCGCGCCTTCGCGGTACAGCACGTCGAAAGAGTCGCGCGCCCAGGTGAAAAAATCGTCGGAGGTGCCGAACCAGCCGCGCCCGTACTTGTTGTCGTTGGTGGCGAAGGTGTGCGGCACCACCAGGTGCGGCCGACCCGCAGCGCGAGTCCAGTAGGGCAGGTCGTCGTTGTAGGCATTGCTGTCGTACAGAAAGCCGCCTTCCTCGGCCAGCAGGCGGCGCGTGTTGAGGCTGGGCCCGTAGCGGCAATACCAGCCCAGCGGGCGCGTGCCTGTGCTTTTGGTCAGGCTCGCAACGGCGCGCGCGATGTGTTCGCGTTCTTCGGCCTCGGGCAGGTTGAACTGGTTGACCCAGCGCCAGCCGTGGCACAGCACTTCATGGCCAGCTTCACGGATCGCCGCGCAAGCCTCGGGATTGCGCTCCAGCGCCAAGGCCGAGCCGCTGATGGTGAGCGGAATGCCGCGGCTGGAAAACAACTCGTGCAGGCGCCAGAAACCGACCCGGCTGCCGTATTCGAAAAACGATTCCGCCGCCAGGTCGCGGCCCTTGACGCCGGCGTCGCCCATGCCGGCATCGGTCATGGTCGCCTCCGAGCGGCCATCGCCATCCATGAATGAATACTCCGAGCCCTCTTCGTAGTTGACCACGAAGTTCACCGCGATCCGCGCGCCGGCGGGCCAGCGCGGGTCAGGCGGGTTGCGGCCATAGCCGGCGAAGTCGCGCGCATGCTCTTCCATAAGGATATTGTTCGAATCGACGGGACGCCATGATGGCGTTGCGCTGCGCGACTTGCAAGCCCTGATCCGCGCATGGCCGGGTTTGGGGCGTGGTGCACCAAGCTGGTTCATGCGGTCCGGTGTGGTGCGCCGCACGTCGATAGGTGCTTCTGCTGCAAAGCTATAGCCGCAGTCGATGCCTCGGTGCGCCGGCTCGCAGCGCGCGGGCGTCAGTTCGCGTATCGGCATTGAACATTGCCGCGACCAATCGCGCTGGCACGGAGGTTGCACTGGAGAGGGAATGCTCGGGCGCCTCTGTTTGGCCGTCTGAAAACCCCTTTGATCTTGTCCGTTGACCAGGAGTCGTTTACATGTCTTTGAACCTTGTGCGCACAATGATGGGTGGTGTGGCGATTGCGACGGCGCTGGTGGCGGCAATGCCGATGGCTCACGCGCAGGCCAATCCCACCCGCATCCGCTTCCAGCTTGACTGGCGCTTCGACGGCCAGGCTGGGCCCTTCCTGCTGGGGCGCGCCAAGGGCTACTTCGCCCAGGAAGGCCTGGACGTCAGCTTCGACTCCGGTGCCGGTTCGGCGGCTGCGGTGGCAAGGCTTGCCGGCGGTGCCTATGAAATGGGTTATGGCGACACCAGCGCCCTGGTCGAATACCTGGCCAGCAACAGCGGCAACCCGGCCTCGCGCATTCAGGCGGTCTACATGGTGCTCGATTCGACGCCGGCGGCCGCGATGGTGCTCAAAAAGAGCAACATCAACAAGCCGTCCGACCTGATCGGCAAGACCCTCGGTGCGCCGGTGTTCGATGCCGGTCGCAAGCTGTGGCCGCTGTTCGCGCGCGCCCAGGGGCTTGACCCCACTGCGGTCAAATGGCAGGCGATGGAGCCGGCGTTGCGCGAGCAAATGCTGATGCGCGGCCAGGTCGACGCGATCACCGGGTTCCAGCCCAGCAGCCTGCTGTCGGCCGTCGGCATGGGCGCGAAAGAGGACGACCTGCGCATCTTCTTCTACAAGGATCACGGCGTGAAGGTCTACGGCAACGCGATTCTTGCCACCAGCCGCTTCATCGAGCAAAACCCGAAGGCGGTCGCCGGCTTCGTGCGCGCCTTCAACCGCGCACTGATGGAAACCCTGGCCAATCCGGAGGAAGCCATCAAGTTTGTCAAGGAGCGCGAGCCGATCATCGACAGCGCCCTGGAATTGCGGCGCCTCAAGGGCCTGCTCGACAATTTCGTCGTCAGTGCCGCCACCCGCTCCGACGGCCTGGGCGCGATCAACAAGCTGCGCATGGATAACCAGGTGGATGACGTTGCGCGAGCGTTCGCATTGAAAAACCCGCCCAGCCCGGACCAGATCTTCAACTCGAACTTCCTGCCACCACGCGCCGAGCGGCAGTTGCCGGCCACCATCCTGGCATCCACCGCGAAGTAAACCGCGTAACCAGCGCAGGAGTTGCCATGCAGGTCGAGACCACGCCGCTCGAGGTACAGCCGATCAGTGCACAGGCATTCGCGCCCTACGGCACCGTGATGCCGCCGCATGAAGACGGCAAGATGTTCGGGCCCGATGAGGCGCAGCTTGAACTCACGCGCGGCACGCCGCGCTTCTATGTGATGCGGCTCAACGGCCGGCCGTTCGGCTTCTCGCGCATCACGCGTCACTTGAATGTCACGCAGTGCCTGGCCGCGGTTGAAGGCGGGGCCTGGCTGATCGCGGTATGCCCGCCCGACGACCCCGACAATCCTGCGGCCGCACCTGACCTGGCAAGGCTCAAGGCGTTCGAGGTTCCCGGCAACGTGGCGATCATGCTGGGTCGCAGCACCTGGCATGCCGGGCCTTACTTCGACGGCAAGACCAAGGACTTTTTCAATCTTGAGCTGGCCGATACCAATCAGGTCGATCACCACTCGTGCGAGCTCGGCAAGACCTTTGGCCGGGTATTCGAATTCGTGCGCGGCAACTGATGTCAATCACCCTCCGCGGCGCACGGATCAAGAGGCAGACATGATGCGTGAGCACCGCGAGGCGCCAGCGCGACTGGCCGCCCTGACCGCGCAGGCACGCGCCGACCTGGTGCTGATGTCGTATCCGAACCGCGCCTGGGTGCGGCCGCCGCCGACCCGGCTGAAACCTTTGTACGATGTGGTCATTGTCGGCGCCGGTCAGGCCGGGCTGGCCGCGATGCTTGCCCTGTGGCGCGAAGGCGTCACCAACATTCTGGTGCTCGACCGCAGCGAGCCGGGCTACGAAGGCCCCTGGGAAACCTATGCGCGCATGCAGACGTTGCGCACCCCCAAGGCTTCGATCGGGCTCGAAAGCGGCCTGCCCTCGCTCACCGCGCGCGCCTGGCATGAGGCACGCTACGGTGCCGAAGCGTGGGCGCAGTTCGAACGCGTGCCGCGCACCCAGTGGATGGATTACCTGCGCTGGTTGCGCCACGCGGTCGATCTGCCGATCCGCAACCGCACCACAGTCGGTGCCTTGGCGGCAGCCCCTGACGGGCTGATCGCCGTGCCCTTGCACAGCGCCGATGGTGCCGCGCCGGCCGCCGAGATCGTGTATGCGCGCCATGTGGTGCTGGCCACCGGCTTTGACGGCAGCGGCGAATGGCAGATTCCGCCGCACATCAGCACCGCGGTGCCGCCTTACCGCCTGACGCATTCCAACGTGCCGATCGATCTGGCGCGCTTATCCGGCCTGCGCATCGGCATTCTCGGCCATGGCGCTTCGGCCTTCGACACTGCCGCCGCGGTGCTTGCCGCCGGTGCGGCCTCGGTCGATGTGTGCTACCGGCGGCGCGACATTCCGCAGATCAACCCGCATCGCCAGCTCGAATACGCCGGACTCCTCAAGCATTACGCCGAGCTGCCGCCGGCCCTGCGCTGGGAGATCGCGCATTTCTTCGATACCCATGACCAGCCGCCGACACAGATCGCCTGGGATAGCGCCACCGCCCATCACAACTGCCGCGTGCATTCATCCTGCCCCTGGGAGCGGCTCGAGTTCAGGAACGGTGCGATCCATGTGGCTACCCCGCGCGGCGATTTCGAATTCGACTTCCTGATCTGTGCCACCGGTTCGGCGGTCAATCTGGCGGCGCGGCCGGAATTGCGCGGTGTGGCCGAGCATGTGGCGCGTTGGGCCGACTGCTACCAACCACCGCCCGAGCTCGAACACGCCGGCCTGGCGCAGCATCCCTACGTCGGCTGCGAATACCAGATGCAGGAACGTCACCCCGGCTCGGGCCATGCATGGCTGTCGCGCGTCTACGCCTACAACTTCGCCAGCTATGTGAGCATGGGCCCGCATTCGACCTCGGTCAGCGCGCACAAGTATTCGATGCCGCGCATGATTCGCGGCATTACCCGCGCCCTCATGTTCGAGCAGATCGATGCGGTGATGCCCGGCATTGCCGCCTACGACGAGCTTGAATTGCGCCTGGCGGATGCGCGCGCGGCCGCCTGAACCCATCGGCTTGCGCCCTCGCTTGCCGCTCTTGAAGCGATAGCGCCTTGCGCGGCATGGCGGCGTCGCACAAAAGCAGTGTTTCGGGAAGGAAGTGTTCATGCAAGAAGAATCCCTGCCGATCTTCGACCCGGCGCGCTATCGCAATGTGCGCAAGCCCCTGCTCGACGCCGAGGGTCTGCCGGCCGACTGCTACACCGATGCCGGTTTTCTCAAGCGCGAGCTGGCGACAGTTTTTGCCGCCAGCTGGCTGATGGCAGGAAGGGGCGATCGCATCGCCAAACGCGGCGACTATTTCACCTTCGATTACGCCGGCGCCAGCCTGGTGGTGATCCGCGATCTGGCGCTCAATGTGCGGGTATATGCCAACGCCTGCCGCCATCGCGGCGCGCGCCTGCTGTCGGGCGAAGGCAATTTCCGCGCGCTGGTCTGCCCCTATCACGCCTGGACCTATGCGCTCGACGGCGCTCTCAAGGGCTATGCCGGGATGGAGGACACACGCGACTTCAATCCGGCCGACTACGGCCTGATCGAGGTGCGGGCCGATCAATGGGACGGCTTCGTGTTCGTCAATCTCGATGGCCGCGCGCCGCCGCTCGCCGAATGGCTGGGCGAGCTGCCGCAGCGCCTGGCGATGTACCGCTTCGAGGAGATGGCGGCCACCCGGGTGCGGGTGCACGAGATCGACTGCAACTGGAAGACCTGGGTCGAGAATTACATGGAGGGCTATCACATACCCACCGTGCATCGCGCCACCATCAGTGCCCACAAGGCGGTCAACACGCCGGAAGATCCGGCCGGGCGCGGCCAGTACAGCGCGATTTTCGAGAAGCACGAAGGCACCCTGGCGCTCCTGCCCGGCGACGCCGGCTTCCCGCCGCTGGAAAGCTTAGGCGGTGAATCGGCGCGCGGCAGCCGCTTTATGCTGATTTACCCGATGACCATGTTCGCGCTGACCATCGACGCGATGTGGACCTTCCAGTGCCTGCCGCTCGGCGCCGAGAAGACGCGCGTGATCCACACCTCGCTGTTTCCGCGCTCGCGCGTGGCAAGGCCCGATTTCGAGGCGCTCGCCGCCAACTACTACAAGCGCCAGGACATGGTGGTCAAGGAAGACAACGACATCACCGTGATCCAGCAGCAGGGCCTGCGTTCGCCATTGACCCGGCCGGGGCGCTTCGCCACCAGGGAAAAGATCGTCCACGCGCTCGACAACTGGGTGCTTGACCGGGTACTGGACAAGAGCGGAGAGCCGACATGACAGCGGAAAAGTACGCAGGCGCGATGAACATCGCCGCCCGGCCCGGCGCGCTCAACTGGCATATGGCGCACACCGCGTTGATCGTGGTGGACATGCAAAACGGCTTCCTCAAGCCCGGCGGCTATTTCGATCAGGTCGGCTATGACCTGGCCCATGCGCCGCGCACCATCGCCGCGGTGGTGCGCGCGGTGGCGGCGGCGCGCGCCGGCGGCATCCAGGTAATCTTCATCCAGAGCGGCTTCGATGCGCAGCACCTGTGCGTTGGCGGACCGACCGCGCCGGTGTGGCACAAATCCGAAGCACAGGTGCTGATGCATGAACGCCCGGAGCTTGCACACAAGCTGATCACCGAGGGCACCTGGGATTACGCAATCGTGGCCGAGCTGAAACCGGCGCTGGATGAACCGGTGATCCGCAAGTCGCGCTACAGCGCATTCGCCGGCACCAGCCTGGACCAGTATTTGCGCGCGCGGCGCATGGAGAACCTGATCTTCGCCGGCGTTGCCACCAACGTGTGCGTGGAGAGCACCCTGCGCGACGCCTACCACCACGAGTTCTTCTGCCTGTTGCTGGAAGATGCGACCCATCACGCCGGGCCGCCGTTTCTGCGCGAAGCGACGCTATGGAATGTCGAGCGCTTTTTCGGCTGGATCGGCAGCAATGCCGCACTCGAAGCCGCACTCGGGATCGGTGCGCCGCAGGCGCTGGCGGCATGAGCGCGCCCGCCCGGCCGCCCGAAGGGCGCGCTCATCCTCCCGCGGGGAGGATGTCACGCAGTGGCACGAGGGAAGTCCAATGAGCGAGGGGCGGCAATGAGCGCGCGCGACAAGGTGTTGGGCGGGCAGGATACGGTGCGCGTGGCCATCGCGCAGACCGCGCCGGTGTACCTCGATCTCGAACGCTCGATCGACAAGGCTTGCCTGAAAATCGCCGAGGCCGCCGCCGGCGGCGCCAGGCTGGTGGTGTTCAGCGAAACCTGGCTGGCCGGCTACCCCTATTGGGATGAAGGCTGGAACAGCCAGGCCGCAGCGTGGATGGCAGTGCGCGAACGCTTTTTCGATAACGCACTGGTGATTCCCAGCGCGCAAACGCTGCGCCTGTGCGAAGCGGCGGCGGCGCATCAGGTGATCGTGGTGATCGGCTGCAACGAGCTCGATGGCAAGACCGGTTCGCACACCATCTACAACACCCTCCTGTATATCGGTGCCGACGGCGCCATCATCGGCAAGCACCGCAAGCTGATGCCGACTTTTGTCGAAGCCGCCTTCTGGGGTCAGGGCGACGGTGGCGATCTGTATACCCACGCCACGCCGATCGGTCGCCTCGGCGGGCTCATCTGCGGCGAACATGTGATGACCCTGGCCCGCGCACGCATGATCGAGGCGGGTGAGGACTTTCACATCGCCGTCTATCCCGGCGCCTTCAATGTGTGGAGCGGGCCGAAGCTGCAGGTGGAAGACCCGGATGGCAGCCATTTCATCGGCTATGCCTCGTGCCGCGCCCATGCCAGCGAGTCGGGTGCCTTCGTGATCTGCGCGGTCGGTTATATCGAGCCGCAGGACATCCCGGCCGGTTTTCCGATGCGCGATTCACTCAACATCGATTACGCGCGCGGCGGCAGCATGGTCGTAGCCCCGGCCGGCATGCCGCTGGTGGGCCCGGTGTATGGCGACACCATCGTCTATGCCGATTGCCCGGCTGCGATGATCAAGATTTCGAAATCGGTGATCGATACCAATGGTCACTATGCGCGGCCGGATGTGTTGCGGCTGGTGTATGCGCCGCCTTCGACCAGGCCTGCCGCGGAAGATCGATGACACGCGCGGCGATCGCCTTCTTTGGCCTGGGAGCGCTTGGCGCAGTGCTGGCCGCGCGCCTGGTGGCGGCAGGTCACAGGCTGGCGGCGTTTGATCCGCAACCCGCCGCGCTGGCGGCGCACCATGCCGCGTGTGGCCCGGGCCTGGCAAATGCAGCCGCGTGCACGGTATGGATCAGTTGCGTCACCGATGAGGCGGCGGCCGAGGCCTTGTATTTCGGCGTCGGTGGCCTGATCGAGCGGCTGCCCGGCGGCGCGCTGGCGATCGATCACACCACCACCGGGCCGGGCTTCGCGCGCCGGCTTGGCGCGGCGCTGGCCGCGCGCGCGCTCGGCTTTGTCGATTGCCCGCTCTCGGGGGGCTTGGGCGGCGCGCGCGCCGGCAAGCTGCTGGCGCTGCAGGGGGGCGTCATGGCGGATTGCAACCGGGCGGCTGCAGTGTTGGCGGCCTATTGCAGCCGCATCACGCGCTTGGGCGCAGCGGGCAGCGGGCAGACGGCCAAGCTCGCCAACCAGCTGGCGATTGCCGGAACCCTGCGCGGGCTGCATGAGGCGGCGCGCCTGGCGCGCGCCGGCGGATTGGATGTCGGCACCTTGCTCGAGGCGCTTGGCGCGGGCTCCGCACACTCGGCGCAGATGGATCAGCACGCCGGCGCGCTGGCTGAGGGAGAGCGCGCTTTCGGCGCGCGCTTCGGCTGGATCGCCAAGGACCTGCAGCTGGCGCGCGCGGAGCTGCGCGCAGTCGGCGCCGATGTCGGCATGGCCGGCTGGCTGCTCGAGCGTATCGCCGCGGCCGAGGCAGGATGATGGAGTTGCGCCACCTGCGCTACTTCGTAGCCATCGCCGAAACCGCCAATCTGACGCATGCGGCTGCGCGCCTGCATGTGACGCAACCATCGCTGAGCCAGGCCCTGCGCGAGCTCGAAACCGAGATCGGTTGCGCCCTGTTCGTGCGCCGCGCGCGCGGGGTGGAACTGACTGACGGCGGTCGCGCTCTCCGCCAGCGCGCGGTGGAAATTCTGCATCAGGCCGCCAGCGCGCCGCAGGCTGCGCGCAGTGCCGCCAAGGGTTGCGCCGGCGAACTGGCCATCGGCTTCACCGGCTCCAGTGTGTACGGCGTATTGCCGGCCTTGCTCAAGGCGTTCCGCGAACGCTTTCCGGCGGTGGCGCTGACGTTGCGTGAAATGCTCTCCGACGTGCAGCTTGAATCGCTGCGCGAGCGGCACATCGATGTGGGCCTGGCGCGCCCGGCGGCGGGTGAGCCCGGCATCGCCTCACGCACCATCGCGCGCCTGCCGTTCGTGGCCGCATTGCCGGTGCGCCATGCGCTGGCGGCGCGCCGCACGGTGCCGTTGAAGGCGCTGATGGATGAACCGCTGATCATGCTCCAGCGCCGCCGCGGCCCGGGTTTTTACACCCAGCTGATGACGCTTTTCAGCCGCGCCGGGGTGAACCCGCGCATCGCGCATGAAGCAATGCATCTGCCGACCATGGTCGGCATGGTCGGCGCCGGGCTGGGGATCGCGATCGTCTCGGCTGAACTTGCCAATTTCGAAGTGCGTGACGTGGTGTACCGGCCGCTCGAAGGCGACGAGGGCGTGGAGTTGGCGCTGATCTGGCGGCGTGGCGACAGCTCGCGCGTGCTGGCGGATTTTCTGGCGTGTGCCGATGCCGGTCTGGCCGGGCGCGTCGCCAAGCCATAGGCTGCGGTGATACGGCTTGGCGTCCCGATCCGATCGAACCGTGTTCGCAGCAGCGCCTACATTTGACCTTGATTGAGAAAATGCCGAACACATGAAGACAGAACCTCACGATCACGGCGGCGCCCCAGGCGGCCTTGCGGGCCTCAAGCAGCGCCTTGCCACCGAGCATCAATGGCTGACCTACCCGGCCAAACCCTGGGCCGAGCCACCGGCCGGCGTGCTCAATTGTGCGATTGTCGGCGGCGGGCAATTCGGCTTGACCGTGGCGCACGGCTTGCAGCGTGAATGCGTCACGGGGGTGGAGGTGTTCGACCGCAATCCGCGCGGGCAGGAAGGGCCTTGGCTGACCTTCGCGCGCATGCACATGCTGCGCACGCCCAAGGATCTGGCCGGGCACGAACTGGGCAACCCGACCTTGAGTTTTCGTGCCTGGTATGAAGCGCAGCACGGCCGTGCCGGCTGGGAGGCGCTGTTTCGCATCACGCGCGCCGATTGGCAGGCGTATCTCAACTGGTACCGCGAATGCACCGGCGTCAAGGTGCATAACGACACCGAAGTCGTGGAAGTGCTGCCGCCTGAGGCCGGTTGTGCGCACTTCCGCCTGACCGCGCGCGGCCCGGCGGGCGCCGTGCGAATCATGGCGCGCACGGTGGTGTTCGCCAGCGGTGCCGAAGGCTCGGGCGGGCATACGGTGCCCGGGTTCATCGCCGATCACCTGTCGCCTGCGCATTACGCCCATACCAACGACTGGCCATTCGATTTCGCAAGCTTGGCCGGCAAGCGGGTCGGCCTGCTGGGGGCAGGTGCGGCGTCGTTCGATACCGCCACCGCCGCGCTGGAAGCCGGTGCCAGCCAGGCGATGTTGTGTTTCCGCCGCGCTGCGCTGCCGCTCACCAACCCGCGCCGCTGGATGGAATTTTCCGGCTTCCTGGCCCACTATCCGGAGCTGCCCGCTGCGCACAAATGGGCCTACATGCAGCGGCTCTACAGCATCGGCCAGCCGCCGCCCGAGCCGACCTACCTGCGCGCCGTGGCGCTGCCTGGCTTCAAGCTGGCGCCGGCCACGCCGTGGCTGGCGGTGCGCGAGGCGGACGGCCAGGTGCTGGTGACAACACCGCACGGCTACGAGCGTTTCGATTTCGTCTTCGCCGCCACCGGGGTCGCGGTCGATCTGGCAATGCGCCCGGAGTTCGCCGCCATCGCCCCGGTTTGCGCCCTGTGGCGCGATCGCTATACCGCGCCGCCAGCGCTGGCCGATGCGCGCCTGGGGGCGTTTCCCTACCTTGGCCGCTATTGCGAATTCACCGAGCGTGAAAGTGGCGCAGCGCCATGGCTTTCGCGCGTGTTCACCATCACACGCGGCGCCACGCTGTCGATGGGGCCGTCGTCGGCCTCCAACAGTAACGTCAAGTACACCGCGCCGCGCATCGTCAGCGGTGTGACGCGGGCGTTGTTTCTGGATGGCGCTGACGACTACATGCAAAAATTCAATGATGGCGATCACCACGAGTTGCCCGCCCTGCTTGCCAACCCGGCGCGCGCCGCCAGCTGAGGAGTACCCGATGCAAACCGAACGATCGACCCGCACCAAAGCGGTCGCGCAGGTGCTGCAATGAGCGCCCTGGTTCGCTGTTTCGACATGGCCGGTGCGGGCGATGTAGCCGAACTCGACGCCTGGCTCAGGGGCCTTGACCTCGGGCGCCTGAAACGCCTGGCAGTGCTGGCCAAGACCGAAGGCCATCATGCGCCCAACGATTTTTCGCGCGACCTGCTCAAGCTCAAGCTGGCGCAGTTGTTCACCTCGCTCGATTTGTCGGAAGAGTGCGCGGTCTCGATGCTGACCATCGGCTGCGAGGGCGTGGGTTCACCCAAGGGCTTTGCATTCGCGCAGTTCGATGCGCCAGTCGCGCCGGACGGTCCGCCGCGGCTGGCGCTGGGATTCGCGCGCAGCGCGGTGGCGCCGATTGCGGAGATCGGCACGCCGCTGATGGTCGATCGCGCGGCCGCTACCGCGCGTGCCGCCATGCGCGACGCCGGGTTGGCGCCGCAGCAGGTCAAGCTCCTGTTCATCAAGACCCCGCTGCTGCCGGCGCGTCACCCCATGGCCACGCCCGATCGCACGCTGATGCATCGCGGCCGCGGCATCTCGGCCCTGGGGGGCGGCATTGCCTTGGGCGAGATCGATCGCAGCCGCGTCACCGATGCAACGATTGTCACCGACCTTTCGCTCTACGCTAGCCGGGTGCAGGCGATCACCGGTGCCGAGATCGACCGCGTGGAAGTGATCGCCATGGGCAACCGCGCCGGTGCCGGCGGCGACCTGCTGATCGACACCACCCATACCGGCGACATCCTTGACCAGGCCAGCATCAAGCGCCTGCTCAAGCGCAACGGCTGCGCCTTCGACGACACCGGCAACCTGCTTGATGGCGAGCGCATCGAGGCGCTGCTGGTGAAGACCATGGTGCCGGAGTCGGGCATGCTGCGCGGCTCGCGCACCACCGTATACACCAGCGGCTGGGCGCCGGAAGCGCACATCCGCGCCGCCGCCTCGGGCGTGCTTGGCAGCCTCCTGGGCCATCTGCGCTTCTATGTCTCGGCCGATTCCGCGCACCAGGCGCCCGCAGGCGGCGGCGTGGCAAGTGTGGTGCTGCGCGCGCCGGCAGGGGCTTGAGCATGTTGGCAAGCCACGGCCGTTACGACTACCTGCCGATCAAGGGCCGGCCGCTGTACCACTGGCCCAATGGCAAACGCCTGGCCGTGTATGTGGCACTCAACGTCGAAGTGTTCCCCTTCGGCTACGGCATGGGGCCGGACCTCAACCTGCGCCAACCCGAACCCGACATACCCAACTACACCTGGCGCGACTGGGGCAACCGCGTCGGCATCTGGCGCCTGCTCGACCTGTTTGACGAGTTCGCCATGCCGTTGACGGTAAACCTCAACAGCGCGATCTACGACCAGTGCCCGCAGATCGCCCGGGCATTGCGCGAGCGTGGCGCCGAAATCGTCGGCCACGGCCGCAGCAACGCCGAACGCCAGGCCGAGATGGACGAAGCGACCGAGCGCGGCATGATCGGCGAAGTCACCGCGCGCATCCAACGCGAGGAAGGCAAACCCCCGGCCGGCTGGATGGGCCCCTGGGTCAACGAAACCCACGTCACCCCCGACCTGCTGCGCGAGGCCGGCTATAGCTACGTGATGGACTGGGCCATGGACGAACAACCGGTTTGGCTCAAGACCCGCGCCGGCCCGCTGCTCTCGGTGCCCTATGCTCGGCCGACCAACGACATCACCGCACTGCACGGCGCCAAGGTCGCACCGGCGCTATGGGGCGACATGCTGATCGACCAGTTCGACGAAATGCTGCGCCAGAGCGAAGACGAGCCGCTGGTGTTCAACCTTTCGCTGCATCCGTTCCTGGTGGGGCATGCGTTCCGCCTCAAGCACCTGCGGCGCGCGGTGATGCACATCGCGGCGCGGCGCGAGCGGGTGTGGACGGCGCGTGCCGGTGATATTGCCGCGCATGTGATGGCCTTGCCGGTGGGCGTGGTGGTTTAGCGCTGGCGCGGCGTGGTTGCCTTTTCGCAATTGCGGTGCGGTCCGCGAAACGCGGGCACACATCGACGGGTACGGGCGACTTCAAGCCAACAACCGGCTCCAGTGGACGGGCCGCTGCGCAACCCGCCGCAGAACCGCAGTGTTGTAGGTCACCGCGTGGTCGCCCGAGATCTCTGTCACAGCAAGACCGAACAGCGTTTCTACTGCTCAGGCAAAGTGCAGGGTGGCGTTCTCACGGTGCGCTTTACCCACCGAGGCGGTGTGATTCGCATTATTGGCGCCGGCTATTGGCGCAAGGGAAAGGCAATCCATGAAACAGAAAATTACCTACACGAATGAGCCCTTGGGCGACATTGAGGTCGTTCCTGACTTATTGCCGCCTCCCGCCGACCTGGCGTTTCGCGAAGAAGGCGTCAAAGCAACGCTCGCGCTGAGTAAGAAGAGCGTGGAGTTTTTCAAATTCGAAGCTTCAAAGCACCGGACTCAGTATCAGAGGATGATCCGGCGCCTCCTTGATGCGTATGTCGAGGTGCAGGAGCAGTGCTCTATAGCTGGCCGATCCAGAAGGCCGTCCCGCAAGCGGGCCGCCGCATAGCTTCGACCTTAACCCGCTGCTACGCACGGACGCACGCCATCGAGCTGGCGCGTGCCCGTTAGCGCCACCTTGGACCGCTCGGCCGCCCCCGCCACCCTTGCCCCTCTTGCCCTGCCTGGTGCGCCTGCGCTCGCATATCCGGCATCGGTGACACACTCTCTGGGGGCGCTTCGCCCGCAGACATCACAACCGGTTCGGTCGCCACGAAGGCGGACGTAGAATGCCTCGGTCAGACTCGTTTCTCCGTTCCCATGCCCACCCTCGACCACAGAATCCCGCCGCCGCTGGTAGGCGCCCTGGTCG
>ENA-ORBV01000693-ORBV01000693.1-microbial-mat-metagenome-genome-assembly--contig:-NODE-693-length-76624-cov-11.066678_pt1 | contig 76624 bp, 72 predicted proteins | sample MGYA00237777_ERZ505514 | MGnify/ENA primary metagenome ERZ505514 (study PRJEB26160, sample SAMN06269048) | microbial mat metagenome | isolation source: Oligotrophic lake microbial mat | place...
CTACACCTCTCTATTCGTCGGCAGCGTCAGATGTGTATAAGAGACAGCTGATAGGGTGGCTTGTAACATATTTCGCCTTAAACTTTTTCGTGAGGATCTTGGCCGTCGGGTCTGTCGTCCAGATTGCGCCTGCTGATACATTAACCCCTGTGGCCAAAATTTCTGCAATTCTGGAATCCGAGATTTCCACCAATTCAAATGCCATTGGACCGCTCGAATGGTGCTGGCAGAGGAGGTCGGGTTCAGGCGATGGACGGCTCTCCCACTGAATCCAGTTGCTCCCACTGGGCAATCGACTTACGAAATCTGCAAACGCCGTGCGTTCGCGTTGCTCTTTTGCTGCGGCGGAAGTCGAAAGATGATTATTCATGAAGCCTAACGTTTGACATGAGCGGCGGGCCAAAGGGCGCGAAGCGGCCTTTGGTACGTCCGCTCGATGGAATGGTTAGGCCACGGCATTTATCGCAACCAGCCGCAACACAACCTGCAAGACGTGCTTTGCATCACTCTCTGCCAGTTCATATGGATCGCGATCTTCCTGGAACGCCCGTACATCCGGTAGCTCGGCGTGAAGCGGTGTTCGAAAGTGCGTGAGCGGATTGCGCAATGCGCGAGCGCTCTGAAACGCCGCGACGTCGCCAGTAGACAGCCACCCGACTCGCTCTGCTTCTTGGATGAGCTCATTTCCCATGGCGCGTTGCAGATCGTTTCGACCTGCACCATAGAACATTGCGGCGAGAGTGCGCTCGACGTAAGCGAAGCCTACGAGCATGGAGGCGACAAACTGACCATAGACGAAGCAGTAGCGCGCCTCCTCGAACTGCTGCTTGGTCAGCCAGCCGCCAGGAAACAGCCATAGTTCCGCCGGTGGGCTGGCCGCGACTAGCCATGAAAGGCGTTCGGCGCGCGCCTCTCGGCAGCCGCCGTCTTCGGAAGCTAACCAATGCTCAGGCGTGGGCTGCGATGTGTCCACGGGGCCTAACGTTGCGTTGAGCGGCGCGCGCGAAGACGGCCGCATACCACTGACGTTACACGCATACCGACCACGCTGATACGCGTCCGCTCGAACGCAGGGTTGGGCGTCATAGGGTGTGGAATACGGCGGCGAAAGCGGGAATGGTACTCACTGCGTCGATATTCAGCGGTTTGCCGAAACGGACCGGTTTCTTTCCCTTATTGAGTCGTTTTGGAAACTCCCGCATGTGATCGCCGTGCTGAAGATTACTACGAGGACTCTCCACGACACCACGAATCGCCAGTAGCTTGGTTACGTCGAGCGAGGGATGAATTACCACACGAATGTAATCGGCCAGTCCGATGGTGGTGCGGAAATAGAGGTATTGACGGTTTGATCGGGACCGATACTCAACAGCTCGGTCAGTTTGATTCGTACGCTCAAACCCGTGACTTTCGAGAGCATGTTCGACATCCGCTTGCTTGATTGACACTGCTTCAATTTCTCCTTTGTTTGTGTTTGGTGTCATTTCTTACGTTGGCTCGGATTGGTGGCCTGAACGTCAGCAAGAATGTTCAGCCAGCGATCGACGTGCTTTTGTACATCTGTCGTTACCGACTGTGTCAGTTCAGGTCCTCGGTCTGTATCAAATGCGTGGTCTCGTAGTTGCACTGCGAAGTGCGTTGACAGCAACTCTAGGGCAAGTTTCAAGTCGCCTGGCTTTGGATGGGATGCGATCAGCGCCCTAAGCAGAATGTCGATGGCCATGAGCTCGCCGGCTTGATCTTTGACGATCTTAAGCAAGTCGGTGCGTTCGTCGTCAGTCACAGTTACCTTTCAATGACGCCCAACTAGATTTATACGGCACTTTTGCCAGTGAACGGGAAGTGGCGTCCGTTGAACAGGATGGCCACGCGGTCTGGGAAAGTGTTCACGGTCATCATCCTAGCGCGAAACCTTAAAGAAAACAGCTTCGCAAAAAGCCGGTTAACAGGCGCCCGGATTCCTCCGAACGGAGAGGGTTGAGTGGCCAGCTTTCGGACTGTCCGCTTAACAACTTTTCAAAAGGACACAAAAAAGCCCTACGGGTCAACGGTCTGCCCGAGTATTTGAAAGTAAACAGCTGCGCCGTAAGCCGGTTAACCAATGGAAATCGGCGCCCGCCTTATTACGATGGGAGGCAGGCACAGCGCTTCAAGCGTTTCGGGAAACAATAGGTCTCAACGCGGCGCTTTCTCACGGCACCCGGGCCGGCTCGGCGGCGACGACACGCCCGTTTTCCATAAATGAAGCGGAATAGGCCTTCACCGCGGACAGGATGACTCTGGCGGAGAACACCCGCTCGCGCCCCGGCTCCTGCTCCGCGGTCCAGAACACCCCCATCCCCTTCACGCCGTTCGGATTCCATAGTCGGTAGCCGTCCAGGACCGCTTCTGGTACCCGGGACTAGGGTATCGCGTGTCGGCTCTCTTCGAGGACTTTGCCGTCGGTGGTCAACCCGACGTGATGGAGCAGGAGTTCGCTCATGGTGTCGTTCCCCGTCTTCTTCGTATACACCGCCGTGTCGGTGGGGGAGAAAACAGTGATGCGATAGACCGACGTGCCTCCAGCCTGGCGTTCGACGACCCGCAATACGCGGTGCGCGGGAAAGGTCTCCGCGTAGCGCTGCTGCACGGCCTTCGGCGCAAACCTGAGGACGGGCTCCTCCATCGCTTCCCCGGCGACGGCCGGTGGCAACGCACCCCATAGGCAGAAAGCCAGCGCCGCCTTGCCCGCGTTTCGCATCAACAGGCCTCTCCTTCCCGCTTCAGTCATTCGCTGCTGAATGCTCCCGGGCGCGATGCCTCCAGCACACACTACCGCCCCTTTGTCAGCATCCGCATCCCGCGGTCTAGGCCGTCGATCGTCAGCGGAAACATACGGTCGCCCACGATCTCACGCGTTACGCGGATGGACTCGTGATAGTTCCACAACGCCTCGGGCTGCGGATTGAGCCAGATCAGGTTGTGATAGACGCTCATCACGCGCTGCATCCACAGCGCGCCAGGAAGAGCGCGAGCCCGCCGAGCCGCTCGACAGTCATTTTGAGCGGGTCTAGTTCAGTCATGGCCGACCTCTCTGGTCTTGTACGGTGACAGCATTCACCTAGAAAGCTCTGAAAAACTTTACTTCCGTCATTCCAGCGAAAGCTGGAATCCAGTGAAATCAGTGGAATGGGCACCAGCTTTCGCTGGTGCGATGGGGTTATTCAGAGATTCCCTTACACACGCTCCAGGGGTGTCTTGTTTAGCCGGCCTGTTGCATCGGCTCTGCCGCCGCCTTCTTTGTTTTCAGCCGTCAGGTTCGGCCTCATTTTTTGCCAGCGAGCCGCATGATTGCTGACAACAACTGATTCCCTGAAAGCGCACTGGGACACCCACCAAATCAACTGAGCCTGGCCCCTTTGATTTGTTTGATTTGTTGCGCCAAGCCTGCACCGACAGGCATGTGCATTGTGCGTCAGCGCACAGAAGACCTTGATCCAGGCCGGTAGAGTCCGTGTTGAACGGCTGCATTCGCACTGGAGTGAACCGGTAGCAGGCTTGGCCGACTTCGGCATTACGGCGCTCTCGACCTGTGCGATGCGGAATAGAAGGCCTACTCACTTGGAGGTACATCATGAAACGGATCCCTTTGGCAGGCGCGCTGCTGCTCTCGCTCGGCGCGCTCAGCGCGTGTGGCACTACCACCAGTGACCGAGCGCTCAGCGGCGCCGCAATCGGCGCCGGCGTCGGCGCAGTCGGCGGACTAGTCGTTGGCTCTCCCGTCGAGGGCGCATTAATCGGCGGTGCCGTTGGCGCGGGTGCCGGCGCGCTCACCAAGCCAGACACTGTCAATCTCGGCAAGCCGGTCTGGCGATAGGCCGCTCGCGCGTTCAGAACCTATTCCCCTGACAATGGAGGTAAGGATGCTTCAATCACGCAGAACCCTACGGTTGGCCCTCGCGACGCTCGTGCTTTCCTTGGCGGCTGGTTGCGCACAGCAGGCAACGGCTCCTACCACGGCGCCGATACACGATGCCGCGACGAGCGGTCCCGAACTGGCCGGCGCCTGGTATCAGGTCTACTTCGATACCGGCAGTAACGCAATCAACACGAGAGGACAGATGATCGTCAAGAACGTCGCCTATGTCGTCGCAAACGGCGGCCCGGCACGCGTGACAGTGATCGGCAGAACGGACCGTGTCGGCTCTGCGCCTGACAATCTCGCTCTGTCAGCCCGACGGGCGAACACGGTTCGCGATGCGCTCGTCGCCGCCGGAGTACCGGCGGCTACCATCGATACGAGCTGGATCGGCGAGAGCACGCAGACTGCCGCGGCGGCTGACGAAGCGGTGAACCCACGCCTCCGGGCCGTCGACGTCACGGTAGTCAAGCAATCTCGTTGACCGTGGTCGGCTGCCTGTGGTCGCCGGCAAGCGAAAGTATAGGAAGAGAGAAAATTACCGGAGTCGATTTCTTTCGAAAACAACTCGACTCCGGAATCAAAGGTGTCAGACACGAATGGCACTTACTTTAGGTTCCTTCCCTCGCTTGCGGGGGGAAGCCAGGATGGGGGCGAGCGATATTGCCCCCTCCCTAACCCTCCCCCGCGCTACGCGCAAGGGAGGGGATCTGCGAAATATTGCTTAAGTAAGTGCCATTCGGGTCAGAGTCTGACTCCGACCCCATTTGTTCAGCCCCTGAACCGGTCGCTGCCCAGAACGTAGCCGCCATTCGCCGTCCTCCGGATGGCGGTCAAGTCCCCGGGGTCGAGTTCCGTTCGGAATAACAGCAAGGTGCGACGTTCAACGAGTTTCCGGTGCGGAGAGATGGCGAATCATTCACTCACGTTGACGATGCCTGCTGGCAATTCCACTCAGGGAAAGACACATCGATCGGAGTGCGTCCGCTCCATCCGCCACGTGCCCGCCGCACGCCAGATCATCACGCGCGGCGTGTCGCCTTCTTCGGCCTTGAAGCGCAGCGTCCAGGACTCCATGACCTTGCCGTCATAGAGGATCTGGACGCGATGCGTCTGGTCGAGCGCGAGACCCTGAACGACGAGCTTCGGTACGCTGCGGAAGTCGAACGGTCCATCGGTGTTGATCTTGATCGACATGCGCGCGACCCAGTCCGCGTGGTTGGCCTTGGCAAGGTTCGGCCCGACGCAGACGGAGCCGTGGCGCGCGGGTGGACCGTCCGCGGCCTGAGTCGTCGTGGACGCCAGATAGAGTGCCGCGAGCGCGAATGCTCTGGCGGATGACTTGATTCCAGTCGACAAAATGAGACCTATCCTCGTAACTGAGCAAGTGCAAAGTTGGGGTCTTGCAATCTAGCATTGCTACGTAACAAGACCTCGTTCCTTTTCTCCCGGGTAGACGCAGCGGCGCCTCCCAACCATACTGCCAGAATGAAGCCCTTCCCAATCCTCGTAACTTTCGTGATCGGCGCGTCCCTCGCTGCCACGGGTCTCGTGGTCGGGGACTTCAAACCAGTCCCGCAGGCGGTCGCGGTGGCGGTCGCAGCCCTTACGGTCGGCGCTTCATTCTCGCGTTGGCGAGGGGCAATCTGGTTTGTTCGCGGTGTCTTGTTCGTGGCAGGATGGTCGGCACTTTGGCTGGCAGTTTACGGCGCCGCCGTGTTGATCGCCCCTCCGGTGACCGCCGACGGCCACCGGGTGATGCCGATGGGGCAGGTGTTCCTGGCCTTTATCGGGAGCACCGTTTTGGCGCCTGCGGCTGCGTTTTACTACGTGAAGACTGGCCGGGCCAATGTCAAGACCGAGGCTGTGGTGGTGCGAGTGCTAGCCGCCGTTGTGGCGGTCACGGCGTTAGTCGTGAACTTGCAATTCGAGGCGCAGTAAATGGGGTCAGAGTCTGACTCCGACCCCATTTGTTCAGCCATACGTTCATCGGAATATGGCTTGCCTCAAATATCGTGCCGATCTTCACCGTGAACGGTTTGCGGCATTCGTAGCACTTTGTGCGATACCGGACAGAAGCCTTGAGTAGTGCCATAATTTGCCACTTCGTCCCGCCCAGGTATTTAAGGCATGTCAGATCGCCCCTCACCCGAGCTGAAAGCGTTTGCCCGGCAACTGCTGGCTTACGAGGCGACAGCGAACCCTGCCGACGCCAAAGATGCCGCGGCTTTCCGCGCCTTTGAAAAACTGCGCGGGCCACTCGGAAAACTCATCGGCGTCATCGGGTTTCGCTCGCTCCTGTCGCGCGCGCTGGTGCTGGCCAGCGACGAAGTCCCCTGGCTGCGCGGGATGCAAATCAAGGCGGACGGGAGTTTGGAGGCCAGCAACGAACTGCAGGCGAAACTTGACCAAGGCGAGTTTGCCCGGGGCGAAGCTGCTCTCGTCGCGCAATTGATCGGGCTGCTGGTCACTTTTATTGGCGAAGCTTTGATGCTGGTTCTAGTGCAGGAGGTGTGGCCGAAGCCCCCCCCCTCCCCCGCGCCACGATTCGAATTTGACGAAGGAGAACACCCATGAGCAAACAAAATAAAATCTCGCCACGCAAGCCGCGAAAAAAAGCGGCCCCTATGCCGCCGGCCAAAGTGAAAATCCGCCAACTGCCGACCGGCGTGCGCGGCCTCGATGAAATCATGGGCGGCGGGCTGCCGGAACTCTCCTTCAACATCATCGCGGGCGACCCGGGTTGCGGCAAGACCACACTCGCGCATCAGATCCTTTTCGCCAATGCGACCGTACAGAGACCCGCGCTGTATTTCACCATCCTCGGCGAACCCGCCCTGAAAATGCTGCGCTACCAGCAGCAATATTCCTTCTTCGAGCTGGCAAAGCTCGGCAAGGCCGTCCGCTTTATCAATCTGAGCGACCTGGTGCTGGAAAAGGATATGGACGCGGTGCTGGAGGAAATTACCAAACAAGTGCTCGCGCTCCATCCCGGCATCGTGGTGGTGGATTCCTTCCGCACCGTGTCGCGCAAAGCGCTGAACGGCGAACACGAAATGGAATTGCAAGCGTTCGTCCAGCACCTGGCCCTGCTGTTGACCACCTGGCAAGCCACCACTTTTTTGATCGGCGAATATTCCGAAGGCGAACGGCACAGCAATCCCGTGTTCACCGTGGCCGATGGGCTTTTCTGGTTGACCCAGAATACGGAGCGAAATTCGGTGGTGCGCAAGTTGCAAATCATGAAACTGCGCGGGCAGGACTCGGTGCCGGGGTTGCACACCATCCGCATCAACGGTGACGGGCTGTCGGCCTTCTCGCGGACTCAGGGCCTGGGCGAGAAAAAAGACCGGCCGCTCTTGCGGAAGCGTATTTCCAGCGGTATTCCCGAACTGGATAAGATGATGAGCGGGGGCATTCTTGAAGGCGACAGCGTGCTGATCGCCGGACCTTCGGGCACCGGAAAATCGGCGCTGGCGACGCATTTTCTGGCCGAAGGTGTGCGCCGCGGAGAAGCGGGCGTCGCGTTGATCTTCGAAGAACGCTCGAAAGGCTACACGGCGCGGGCCAAATCTTTCGGCCTGGATCTGGAGACGCCGCAGAAAAAAGGCATGCTCGAAATGCTTTACCTGCGCCCGCTCGATCTGTCGGTGGATGAAACGATGCGGGAGGTTCTCGATGCGGTGCACAGGCTCAACGCCAAGCGGCTGGTGATCGATTCGCTGGTGGGCTTCGAGATGGCGCTGGCGCCGGGTTTCCGCGAGGACTTTCGCGAGTCGCTCTACCGCATGATCGCGGCGTTGACTGGCGCAGGCGTGACGATCCTGACCACGGTCGAAATCGAGGACTCATTTACCTCATTCGAGTTCAGCCACTACACCATTTCGTTTCTCACCGATGACATTATCCGCTTGCGCTACGTGGAGATTGACGGCCAGCTGCGGAAAATATTGGTCGTGGTCAAAATGCGCGGCGGCAACCACAGCAAGGACATCCGCGAATACGTCGTCACCGACAAGGGCGTGGTCCTCATCGGCCCGCGCCAGACGGATTATTCGCGCTTGACCAGCGGGCTGCCGACGCGTATCGGCCAGGTGCCGTCCGAGCTGGCGCCGGAACCGAAAGCCAGGTGGCTGCTGGCGGAGCCCGAGTCAACGCCGGAACCGAGATCCACCCAGCGCAAGGAGTCGACGATGCAAGCGAAAGCCACGCGGCGTAAATGAATTTTATGGCCGTGGAAATAAAAAAAGAATCCGCCGGCGCGACGCCTGACAAAGAGCGCGCCGAATTGCAGGCACGTACGGTCGCGACGAACGAAGCGTTGCTGATCGCCGGGTTGAAGCAGCATGAACTCACGGCAACGGCGGAGAAGCTGAACGAGCAATTGAGGGCGGAAATCACCCAGCGCAAAAACGCGGAAGTGTTATTGCGCTTGAGCGAAGAGCGATTCCGCGTGGCAGCGCTCGTGATGAGCAATCTCATCTGGACGAACAACGCGCAGGGCATGATGGAAGGCGAGCAGCTCGGCTGGGCCAGGTTCACCGGCCAAACTCCGGAGGAATATCAGGGCCACGGCTGGGCCCGGGCGGTGCATCCCGACGATGCCCAGCCCACGATCGACGCCTGGAATGCGGCGGTGGCGGAAAAGCGGCCGTTTAACTTTGAACACCGCGTGCGACGGCACGATGGTGCCTGGCGCTTGTGTTCGATCCGCGCCGTGCCGGTCACCGGCGCGGATGGCGAGATCCGCGAATGGGTCGGCGTTCACAACGACATCACCGTGCGCAAGGAGATCGAAGCGGAATTGCGCACGGCAAAGGCCGTCGCGGAAAAAGCCAGTCGCGCGAAAACGGATTTTCTCTCCAGCATGAGTCATGAATTGCGCACGCCGCTCAACGGGATCCTCGGATTTGCCCAGCTCTTGGAATCCGGCTCGCCGGCCCCGACCCCCTCCCAGAAGCGCAGCATCGACCAGATTCTCAAGGCCGGATGGTACCTGCTGGAACTGATCAACGAAATCCTCGATCTCGCGCTGATCGATGCGGGCAAGGCGACATTGTCGCAAGAGCCGGTCTTGCTCTCCGAAGTCATGCTCGAGTGCCGGGCCATGGTCGAACACCAGGCAGAGAAGCGCGGCATCAGCCTAACGATTCCGCGCTTTGAAACCCCCTGCTTTATCAACGCCGACCGGACCCGCGTTAAACAGATTCTGATCAACCTTCTTTTCAATGCAATTAAGTACAACAAGCCGGGCGGCACGGTGGCCGTAGAGTTCACCCTGAAGCCCCCGCATTCGATTCGTATTTGCGTGCGCGACACCGGGGCGGGACTCGCGCCGGCACAGCTTGCGCAGTTGTTCCAGCCGTTCAATCGTCTGGGCAAGGAGACCGGCGCGGAGGAAGGCACCGGCATCGGCCTGGTGGTGACCAAGCGGCTGGTCGAATTGATGGGAGGTGCCATCGGCGTGGACAGCACCGTTGGCGTGGGGAGCGCGTTCTGGATCGAATTAGGCGTGACGGCTGCACCACAGCATGCGGTTGCGGATGCCGGGCGTGCGGTGCTGGCGCGACCGCAGGTATCGGCTGGCACGCCGCAGCGCACGGTACTCTATGTGGAAGACAATCCGGCCAACCTGGAACTCATCGAGCAACTCATTGCGCGCAGGCCCGACCTGCGCCTGCTTTCCGCGGCGGACGGTGAAATCGGCATCGAGTTTGCACGCACCTATCAGCCAGAGGTGATTGTCATGGATATCAACCTGCCCGGCATTAGCGGGATCGAGGCCATGGAAATTCTGCGCCAGGACCCGTTGACGGCGCATATTCCCATTATCGCGCTCAGCGCCAATGCGATATCGAGCGAAATCGAGAAGGGTCTCGCGGCCGGCTTCTTCAATTACACCACCAAACCGATCAAGGTCAACGAGTTCATGGATGCGCTGGACCTGGCACTGGCATTTTCGGAAACTGCCGCCTTTAAGAAGACGACGGCGACAGCGGGCCGCGTCGGCCAATAAGAATAAAGGCCTTCAGGTAATCGAGTGGGTGAATTCGGGGTGTTTTAGAGCGCAGGCAGCATGCATGTGAGCACCTTCAATCGGAGATATTCCTCGTCGCGCAGTCCGTATGCACGTCGCTGGATGACGCGGATCTTGTTGTTCAAGCCTTCGACGAAGCCGAGCGAGAACCCCAAGGGCCAGCCCACGCATACTTTTCGCCTTCATCAAAACTACTTCGTTTGTCGTTCGATATCATGCAAGCGAACAGGGGGGGCGCCATGGCGTTTCCGCGGCAGCCCCGCAACCCCTGCCCGCAGCCGTCAGCATGGTTACACAAACCCGGGATAACACCGCAGACTCCCCCCATGCCCGCGCCGGCCTCCCGCGACCCTCTCCACGGCATCACGCTCGAGCGGATGCTGACCGATCTGGTGGCACAGCACGGCTGGCCGGAACTCGGGCGGCGGATCCCCATCCGCTGTTTCCTGTTCGAGCCCAGTATCAAGTCCAGCCTCGCATTTCTCCGCCGGACGCCGTGGGCGCGGGCAAAGGTAGAAGAACTGTATCGGGCGGGCCCGAACTAGGCCGTTGGGCCGAGGTGCTTGCAAAGCCCGGAAATTTCCAATAACGTGCGAGCTGTATCTATTTACAGCTCCGGCCCTGGTCTCTGCCATGCCCGGATCCCCGTTTCCACGAATTGGAGGAAATCCGCCATGAATCAATCAGTTGCAGCAGTGCCCACGGCCGCCCCCGGTGCCGATAAGGACGAAGGCGTATGGGATAATCCGGCCTCTCCCCCGAAACTCCGGACCGTAAAGATGGATGACAACCGCAACAAAGCCCTGACCGCCGCCCTCTCCCAGATCGAAAAGCAGTTCGGCAAGGGCTCGATCATGCGGCTCGGCGAGGCCGAGATCGCCAAGGACATCGAGGTCGTTTCCACCGGCTCGCTGGGACTGGACCTGGCGCTCGGCATCGGCGGCCTGCCGCGCGGCCGGGTGATCGAAATCTACGGGCCGGAATCCTCGGGCAAGACCACGCTCACGCTGTCGCTCATCGCGCAGATGCAGAAAGTGGGCGGCACCGCGGCCTTCATCGACGCCGAGCACGCGCTGGACCCGCAGTACGCCGCCAAGCTGGGCGTCAACGTCGAAGACCTGCTGATCTCCCAGCCGGACAACGGCGAGCAGGCGCTGGAGATCACCGACATGCTGGTGCGCTCGAGTTCGGTGGACGTGGTGGTGATCGACTCCGTGGCTGCCCTGACGCCGCGCGCCGAGATTGAGGGCGAGATGGGTGACCAGCTCCCCGGCCTGCAGGCTCGTCTCATGAGCCAGGCGCTGCGCAAGCTGACGGGCAACATCAAGCGCTCGAATACGATGGTGATCTTCATCAACCAGATCCGCATGAAGATCGGCGTCATGTTCGGCAGCCCCGAAACCACCACCGGCGGCAACGCGCTCAAGTTCTACGCGTCGGTGCGCCTCGACATCCGCCGCACGGGCTCGATCAAGAAGGGCGAAGAAGTGATCGGCGCGGAAACGCGGGTCAAGGTCGTCAAGAACAAGGTGGCGCCGCCGTTCCGCACCGCCGCCTTTGATATTCTCTACGGGGAGGGCATTTCCCTCGAAGGCGAGATCATTGAATTCGGCGTGCTGCACAACATCATCGACAAATCGGGCGCCTGGTACACCTACGGCAAGGAACGCATCGGGCAGGGCAAGGACAACACCCGCGAATACCTGCGCGAGCATCCGGAGATGGCCAGGGAAATCGAAGCCAAGATCCGCGCGGCGGTCGCCGTGGTGCCGGTCGTGGCGGGTCCCAAAAAGGACGACGATGACTGAGTGCAGGCGGTTTCCGCCGGTGAGCTTGAAAGGACGGGCCGCTGCCGGCGCAGCGGCCTTTTTGCTGTCTGTGTTTGCGGCCGTGCCCCTGGCCGCCGCTGCGCAGAAGGACGGTGCTGCCACGCCGTACCCGACCAAGCCCATCCGGCTGCTGGTGCCGTTCGCGCCGGGCGGTTCGGCGGATATCACCGCGCGGCTCGCCAGCGCGCCGGTCGGGCAGGCGCTCGGCCAGACCATCGTCATCGACAACCGGCCCGGCTCCGGCGGCACCATCGCCACCCTCGAAGCGGCGCGGGCGACCGCCGACGGCTATACCCTCGGTTTCACGAGCGGCGCGCAACTGGGCATTTCGCCCGCGCTGCACGCGAAACTCGGCTACGACCCGATCAAGGATTTCGTGCACGTGATCCACCTCACCGACAACGTGTTCGTGCTGGTGGTGAATCCGGCGGTGCCCGCGGCGACCGTCAAGGAATTCATCGCGTACACGCAGTCCAACCGCGGCAAGGTGAACGCCGGTTCCACCGGCAACGGCACCTACACGCACCTGACCCTCGAACTGTTCAAGGCCATCACCGGCGCGGACCTCACGCACGTGCCGTACAAGGGCGCCGCGCCGGCGATCAACGACCTGCTCGGCAGACAGATCCAGAGCATGTTCGTCACCATCGCATCGGTGCAGCCGTATATCGCGTCGGCGCGCGTGCGCGCGCTCGGGGTAACCGCGGCGAAGCGGTCGCTGGCGCTGCCGGACGTGCCGACCTTCACCGAGGCAGGCGTGCCCGGCCTGCTGGTGTCGTCGTGGTTTGGCATTTCGGCGCCGGCGGGCACGCCGCCGCCGATCGTCGCCCGCTTGAGTGCCGAGTACGCGCGCGCCTTGCAGGTCCCGGAAGTGAGGGAGCGCCTGCTCGCGCTCGGCTCCGATCTTGTGGGGCAGGGCGGTGAGCCTTTCGCGCGCCTCGTGCGGGACGACGTCGTGCGCTGGGGCAAGGTTGTGCGCGCGGCCAATGTGAAGGTGGACTGACACTCTGTGATGCGCCTGGCCATCGTCGGCGCCGGCGCGATCGCCCGCGCGACCGCGGCGGTGGCCGCCAGCGAGGGGCACGCGGTCGCGCTGTGGTCGCCCACGGGTCGCGGCACAGCGGGCCTGCTGCGCGAGGCGCAGGCGGCGGGTGGTGGCGCACGGCGCGGCCGTCTGTCCTATGAAGGCGCGCTGACCGGCGTCGCCGACATCGGCGTGATCCGCGAGCCGCGCGAGCTGGCCGATGCAGAGGCCGTGGTGATTGCGCTGCCCGGCGATGCCTATTCCGCGGTACTGCCACGCGTCCTGCCGCACCTGCATGGCGCGCAGACGGTGATCGTCAGCGGCGCGCTGTCGCTGGTGCCGCTGTGGCTGCACGAACGTTTGCGCGCCACTGGTTCGGCGCCGGTGATCGCCGCGTGGGGCACAACCCTCAGTACGGCGCGGCTGGGTACGGACCGCGACCACGGCCGCGTGCAGATCAACACGATCCGTTCGCAATTCGAGGTCGCGGCCATTCCAGCGGCGGCGGGTGAGGCGGCGCTGGCGACCTGCCGTGCGCTGTTCGGCGACCGTTTCCGTCTGGTCGGCAACCTGCTGGAGACGGCGCTCTCCAACATCAATCCGGAAGCGCACGCCGCTGAGGTGCTGCCGAACCTGTCGCGCATCGACAAACGCGAGCCGTGGATGCTGTTCGACTGCCTGACGGATTCGGGATCGCGCCTGCTGGAGGCCATGGACCTCGAACGCCTCGCGGTCGCGCGTGCCTTCGGTCTGACGGTGCGCAGCGTGCAGCAGCATTACCACCTGTCGTATCACGTGCCGCTCGGCAGCATTGCCGAGATCGCCGCGGCCATCCATGCGCGCTACCAGGGGCCGCCGGGACCGACGACGCTCGATCACCGCTACGTGCGCGAGGACGTGCCCTTCGGGCTGGCGTTCTTCGAGGCGCTCGCGCGGGTGGCCGGCGTGGCGACGCCGCTGACCTCGGCGTCCGTGACGCTGCTGTCGGCGGCTTGCGGTCAGGACCTGCGCGCCGCCAACCCGCTGCTGGCGGACCTCGCGATCGACGGTGTGACGCCAGCGGCGCTGCTGGCCCGCTGCCGGGGCGAAGCGCATGGCTGAAAGACGCAAACCCAAACACGAGATGTCCCTGCCCGCGCGGGGGCTGAAGCTGCTCGCGCTGCGCGAGCACACGCGCCTGGAACTCGGTCGCAAGCTCGCGCGCTACACGGAGGACGAAGCCGAGATCGCGCGCGTGCTGGACGATTTCGAGCGCCGCGGCTGGCTGTCGGAGGCGCGGGCGCTGGCGCAGGTCGTGTCGGCGCGGCGCGGGCGCTTCGGCGCGCAGCGCATCCGCCGCGAGCTCCAGCAGAAGGGCCACGCGCCCGAGGCGGTCACGGCGGCGCTGCCGGACCTGCGCGCGGGGGACCACAAGGCCGCGCGCACGGTGTGGCAAAAGCGCTTCGGGACAGTGCCCGTTACGCGCGAGGAACGGGCGAAGCAGGTGCGCTTTTTGCAGGGACGCGGTTTTGAACTTTCCACCATCTTCAGGGTGATTGGCGGGGCGGATGACGCGGACGAACCGTAAGAGACTGCGGCTGGTGGCGGGTGCTGCGCTCGTCCTGATGCTGGGGGGCTGCGACGCGCTGCCCTTTGGCTACACGCCGATCGGGGACATCGTGGCGGCGCCCGGCAAGTTCGAGGGCCAGACCGTGAAAGTCAAAGGCCAGGCCGTCGATGTGCTGCGCGTGCCTTTCCTGGATTACCGGATGTTCGTGCTTAAGGACGACACCGGTGAAATCGCAGTGGTCACGACCGGCAGCCTGCCGGCGCTGAACGACGCGGTGGCCGTGCGCGGCAAGGTACTGAGCGCGGCGATCTTCGGCGGTACCTCCCTCGGCCTGCGTATCGAGGAAGCGGAGCGCCTGCGCTGACCCGCTGCGAAGTCCGCGGCCCTGCGGCTTGAAGCCGGGTTGATCGCCTCCCCGGTTCCGAATAGACTAGTTAGACCATATTTTAATCAAACAGGAGCCGCGCCATGACGTCCGTCGGCATCTTCGAGGCCAAGACCCATCTTTCACAGTTGCTCGACCAGGTCGAGGCGGGGGAGAAGTTCGTCATTACCCGCCACGGCAAGCCGGTGGCCCGCCTCGTGCCGGTGACCGAAGGCGAAGCGGATGAGGGCTTGAAGCGCAGCGCGGCGGTTGCGCGCCTGAAGACGCTGGGCGACGGCAACCGTCTGGGCAAACTGCGCCTGCGCGCGCTGATTGAGGAAGGACGGAAATACTGATGACGGAGCTGGTGCTCGACTGCTCCGCGGTGCTCGCCTGGTTCTTCGAGGATGAGCGCGATCCGGACGCGCTGCGCCTGATGGACGCCCTGGCGGACACCCGCGCGCGCGTGCCCGCCATCTGGCCCTTCGAACTGGCGAACGCCGCGTTGATGGCCGAACGCCGGGGGCGCCTGAAGCCGGACACCATCGCCGAGGGCTTCGGCGCCATGGAAGCGCTCGATATCGTCGTCGAGCCCGCCGCCACGGTGGCGGGGGAGGCGCTCGCGCTCGCCCGCGCGCACCGGCTGACCGTGTACGATGCGGCCTATCTCGCGCTTGCGCAGCGCCGCGGCCTGCCGCTGGCCACCCGTGATACCCACTTGCGCAAGGCGGCACGTGCCGCCGGCGTCATTCTGTTTTAAACGAACCCATCGACCATGAATTCATCCGACATCCGCAGCAAGTTTCTTGATTACTTCAAGCAGAAGGGCCACACCATCGTGGCCTCCAGCCCGTTGGTGCCGGGCAACGACCCGACGCTGCTGTTCACCAATTCCGGGATGGTCCAGTTCAAGGACGTGTTCCTCGGCCACGACCGGCGCGCCTACAAGCGCGCAACGACCTCGCAGCGCTGCGTGCGCGCGGGCGGCAAACATAACGACCTCGAGAACGTGGGCTACACCGCGCGCCACCACACCTTCTTCGAGATGCTCGGCAATTTCTCCTTCGGCGACTACTTCAAGCGCGACGCGATCAAATTCGCGTGGGAACTGCTGACCACGGTCTACGGTATCCCCAAGGAAAAGCTGTGGACCACGGTGTACCACGAGGACGACGAAGCCTACGACCTGTGGACCAAGGAAATCGGCGTGCCGAAGGAGCGCTGCGTGCGCATCGGCGACAAGCCGGGCGCGCCGCGTTACCAGTCCGACAACTTCTGGCAGATGGCCGACACCGGCCCCTGCGGCCCGTGCTCGGAAATCTTCTACGACCACGGCCCGGAAGTGGCGGGCGGCCCGCCGGGATCGCCCGACGCCGACGGCGACCGCTACATCGAGATCTGGAACCTCGTGTTCATGCAGTTCAACCGCGACGACAAGGGCACGATGACGCCGCTACCCAAGCCCTGCGTGGATACCGGCATGGGTCTGGAGCGCATCGCGGCGGTGCTGCAGCACGTGCATTCCAACTACGACATCGATCTCTTCCAGAGCCTGATCAAGGCGGCAGCGCGGGAAACCGGCGCGAAAGATCTGGCCAACCCGTCCCTGAAGGTGATCGCCGACCACATCCGCGCCTGCTCTTTCCTGATCGTGGACGGCGTGATCCCGTCCAACGAGGGGCGCGGGTATGTGCTGCGCCGGATCATCCGCCGCGCGATCCGCCATGGCTACCAGCTCGGCCAGAAAGAGCCCTTCTTCCACCGTATCGTGCCCGACCTCGTCAAGGTGATGGGCGCGGCCTACCCGGAACTGACCGCCGTGGCGGCGCGGGTCGCGGACACGCTCAAGACGGAAGAGGAGCGCTTCGCCGAGACGCTGGAAAACGGCATGAAGATTCTCGAAACCGCGCTCGCCCGCGAAAGCAGCATGATCGACGGCGAGACGGTCTTCACGCTCTACGACACCTACGGCTTTCCGGTCGATCTGACCGCCGATATCGCCCGGGAACGTCACAAGGCCATCGACATCGCCGGCTACGAGGCCGCGATGGAAGGCCAGCGCGCGAAGGCGCGTGCGGCGTCCAGGTTCCAGATGGGCGGCACGCTGGAGTACTCGGGTGCCAAGACCGAGTTCCACGGCTACGAGACGCTGAACGTCGATGACGCCAAGGTGGTAGCGATCTACAAGGACGGCACCTCGGTGTCGTCGATCGCGCCGGGCGAGGACGCGATCGTGGTGCTGGACCGGACGCCCTTCTACGCCGAGTCCGGCGGCCAGGTCGGCGACGTCGGCGAACTGATCTCCGGGCGCGGCACCTTCACCGTCAGCGACACCCAGAAAATCCAGTCCGAGGTGTTCGGCCACCACGGCCGGCTCGCGACGGGCGCGCTGGCGGTTGGCGACTTGCTGAGCGCCCAGGTCAACCTCGCGGCGCGTTCCCGTTCGGCCTTCAACCACTCCGCGACCCATCTCATGCACGCCGCGCTGCGCAAGGTGCTGGGCCCGCACGTGCAGCAGAAGGGCTCGCTGGTCGATCCGGACCGCACCCGCTTCGACTTCTCGCACAACAAGCCGATGACCCCCGCGGAACTGCGCGAGGTCGAGTCGCTGGTCAACGCGGCAGTCCGCGCGAATGACCCGGTCGCGGCCCGCATCATGAAGTACGACGATGCGATCAAGGCCGGTGCGATGGCGCTATTCGGCGAGAAATACGGCGACGAAGTGCGCGTGCTGTCGATGGGGGACTTCTCCACCGAGTTGTGCGGCGGCACGCACGTCGCGCGCACCGGCGACATCGGTTTCTTCAAGATCACGGCGGAGACCGGCATCGCGGCCGGCGTGCGGCGCGTGGAGGCGGTCACCGCCGATGGCGCGCTGACGTATGTGCAGGGGCTGGACGAACGCGTCGGCGAGGCCGCCGCGGCATTGAAGGCGCAGCCTTCCGAAGTGGCGCAGAAAATCGCGCAGGTGCAGGAGCACGTGAAGACGCTCGAACGCGAGCTCGCGAAACTCAAGTCAAAGCTGGCGTCCAGCCAGGGCGATGAGCTCGTCGACCGGGCGGTGGACGTGAAAGGCATCAAGGTGCTCGCGGCGATGCTCGACGGCGCCGATGCGAAGACCTTGCGCGAGACGCTCGACAAGCTCAAAGACAAGCTGAAATCCGTCGTGCTGGTGCTCGCGGCGGCCGAGCCGGGCAAGGTGTCGCTGATTGCCGGCGTGACGGCGAACCTCACGGCGAAGGTCAAGGCCGGCGAGCTGGTCAATTTCGTTGCGCAGCAGGTCGGCGGCAAAGGCGGCGGCAGGCCCGACATGGCCCAGGCCGGAGGTACCGACCCCGCCAAGTTACCGGCAGCCCTCGAATCCGTGGCGAAGTGGGTGGGTGAGCGGCTATGACCGCAGGCCCCCGCGTGAACCGCGGCGCCGCCGCTGCGGTCGTGCTCGGTGGTTTGGTCGTGCTGGGTCTGCTGGCGGCCCTGTATTTCTGGGCCGCGCTGTCGTGGAATTATTCCGAGGGCGAGCGCGCCGGCTGGATCCAGAAGTTCTCGAAGAAGGGCTGGCTGTGCAAGACCTGGGAGGGCGAGATCGCGCTGGTGTCGCTGCCCGGCTCCACGCCCGAAAAGTTCTTCTTCACGGTGCGCGACGAAGCCACGGCTGCCGAGATCAACAAGTTGATGGGCCAGCGCGTCAGCCTGCATTACGAGGAGAAGGTCGGCCTGCCGACCACCTGCTTCGGCGAGACCCGCCACTACGTGGCCCATGTGACGCGCGTCGAAGAGATGCGCATCGGCTCCCCGCCGGCCCCGGCCGCACCGCCGCCTGCGCCTGTCGCGAAGTAGGGCGCGACGGCTAGAATTCCCCCGACTCTCGAACCAGAGAACACCGTGTCCCGCTGGATGATTCTGCTGCTTGCCGCCGCCTTTGCGCTGCCCGCCACCGCCGCCGAGGAACTCGACCGTACGCCCGTCGAGGCGACGACCGCCAAGGGCGAAAAGGTGCGCCTGTATCCCAACGGGCGCTGGGAATACATCAGCGCCGAGAAACAGGCGGCCGCCGCCAAGGTCGCCGAGCAATACCCCGAGAACATAACGCGGCCGGCCGACGCGCAGGGCTGCCTGCTCGGTTTCGGCCGCTGCGTGATGCCCGGCGACAAGGACTACAACCGCGGTTCGCTGAACCGCCGCTGAAAGCGCCACCATGGACAAGTACTCTGCCGCCCTGCGTTTCCTCGTCGCAACGTTCGCCCTGCTGCCGGGGCTGCTGCCGTCGGTCGCGCAGGGCGCGGACGGCTACCCGGCACGCCCGGTGCGGCTGATCGTGCCCTTCCCGCCGGGCGGCGGCACCGATATCCTGGCCCGCGTGCTGGCGCAGAAGTTGACGGCGGCCTGGGGGCAGCAGCTGGTCGTCGACAACCGACCGGGCGCCGGCGGCACGCTCGGCTCGCGGCTGCTGCTCGATGCCCAGCCCGACGGCTACACCCTGTTGATGGGGACGACCAGCACGCACGCGATCGGCCCTCACCTCTACGCCAAGCCCCCGTACGATCCGCAGCGCGATTTCGCGCCCATCGATTTCGTCGCCACCAGTCCCAACGTGCTGATGGTGTCGGCCGTGCTGCCGGTGCGCAGCGTCAAGGAACTGATCGCGCTCGCGAAGGCAAAGCCCGGCACGCTCAACTTTGGCTCGTCCGGTATCGGCACTCAGTTTCACCTGTCTGGCGAGTTGCTCAAGCTGCTCGCCGGCATCGACATCGTTCACATTCCGTACAAGGGTACGGCGCTCGTCTACCCGGACATGTTTTCGGGGCAGATCGCGCTGCTGTTCGACGTTCCGCCGGTCGCATTGCCGCACGTCCAGTCGGGGCGCGTGCGTGCGCTGGGCGTGAGCGGCGTCCGCCGCATCGCCGTGCTGCCGGACGTGCCGACGGTCGCGGAGGCGGGGGTGCCGGGATACGACGCGGATCTGTGGTTCGCGTTGTTCGGGCCCGCGAAGCTGCCGCGCGAGCTAGTCGCAAAGATCAACCAGTCCTTCAACCGGGCGCTGCAACAGCAGGACCTGAAGGAGCGCTACGCCGTGCTCGGCGCGGAGCCGATCGGCAGCACGCCGGAGCGGCTTGCCGCATTTCTGAGGGTGGAAAACGAAAAATGGGCGAAGGTGGTCAAGGCCGCCGGCGTCAAAGCGGAATGAAGCTCCGGGCGGAGATTAATCTCGCGAAGCTGAACGCGCGCCTTGAGGGTTTTCTGCCCGGGCTCGTCGGCGTCGAGATCGTGGCGGTGGAGCAGGGGCAACTGCGGTCACGTCTCGCGGTACGGCGCGAACTGCTCGCGCCCAACGGCTTCCTGCATGCCGCAAGCGTCGTCGCGCTGGCCGACACCACCTGCGGCTTCGGCACCATCGCCCACCTGCCGGAGGACCGGGCGTCCTTCACCACCATCGAACTGAAGGCCAACTTCCTCGGCACCGCGCGTGACGGCATCATCGAGTGTGCGTCCACGCTGGTGCACGGCGGCCGGTCTACGCAGGTATGGGACGCGACAGTGACCAACGATGCGGGGAAGACGATCGCGCTGTTCCGTTGCACCCAGATGTTGCTGGCGGAAATCCCCGCGGGGTCGAAGGCGGCGCTGAAACCGGCCTAGCCGGGAAAGTCGGCGTCGGGCTTGATGGCGAGGATCGCGCGCCGGAAGTCATCGCGGATGCGGGCCAGTGCCGGCGCGTTGTCCGCTTCGAAGCGCAGCACCACGACTGGCGTTGTGTTGGACGGCCGGGCAAGGCCGAAGCCATCCGCGTACTCCACCCGCACGCCATCGATCGTAATGATTTCACGCGCGCCGTCGAAGGTGGCGTTCTTCTTCAGGGTGTCGATGAGGGCGTAGTTCTCGCCTTCCTTGAGCTTGATCTGCAGTTCGGGCGTGCACAGGCTGTTGGGCAATGCCTTGAGCGGGGCCGCGGCGTCGGCACTGCGGCTCAGGATCTCCAGCAGCCGCGCGCCGGCGTAGAGGCCGTCGTCGAAGCCGTACCAGCGCTCCTTGAAGAAGATGTGGCCGCTCATTTCGCCGCCCAGCGGCGCGCCGGTTTCCTTGAGCTTGGCCTTGATAAAGGAATGCCCGGTCTTCCAGAGCGTGGGCTTGCCGCCATGCTGGCGCACCCAGTCGAAGAGGTTGCGCGTGGATTTCACGTCGAAGACGATTTCGCCGCCCGGCACGCGGGTGAGCACGTCGGCCGCGTACAGCATGAGCTGGCGGTCCGGGAAGATGATTTCGCCGTCCTTGGTCACCACGCCCAGGCGGTCACCGTCACCGTCGAAGGCGAGGCCGATCTCGGCGGGGCCGCGCTTGAGTTCCGCGATCAGGTCGGCAAGGTTGGCCGGTACCGAAGGATCGGGATGGTGGTTGGGGAAGGTACCGTCCACTTCGCAGAAGAGTTCGGTGACTTCGCAGCCGAGCCGGCGGAACAGCGTCGCGGCGAACGCGCCGGCCACGCCGTTGCCGCAATCCACCGCGATCTTCATCGGGCGCGCCAGTTTCACGTCCGAGACGATGCGGGCAAGGTAACGCTCCGCGATATCTTCCGTGCGGTAGGCGCCCTTGCCTTCGACGAGATCACCGTTCTCGATGCGCGCGCGCAGCGCCTGGATGGCGTCGCCGGCGAGGGTCTCACCCGCCAGCACCATCTTGAGCCCGTTGTAGTCGGGCGGGTTGTGCGAACCCGTCACCATTACGCCGGACTGGGTGCCGAGCTCGTGCGCAGCGAAATACACCATCGGCGTGGCCACCCGGCCGAGGTCCACTACGTTGCAGCCCGCCGCCTGCAGGCCGCGCGTCAGCGCTACGCTGTGGGTCGGCCCCGACAGCCGGCCGTCGCGGCCGATTACGATGTCGCGCACGCCGCGCGCAAGCGCCTCCGAGCCGATCGCCTGGCCGATGCTTCTGACGATCGGCGGCGTCAGCGTGCGACCGACGATGCCGCGGATGTCGTAGGCCTTGAAGATCTCGGGAGGCAGATTGGGCATGGCCGATTTTCCCACGCTGACGGTTACACGCGGGTGAAAAAGTCGAGCAAACGCGCGGGCAGCCAGTCGAGGCGCCCCGGCGGCGCGCCGCCGACGAAGCCGACGTGGCCGCCTGTCGTCGGGTACTCCAGCCTGAGAGCAGGCGAGACGTCGGCCGGCGCCGGCAGCACGGCCGCAGGCAGGAAGGGGTCGTTCAGTGCGTTGAGCATGAGCGCCGGCACGCGGATGCCGCCGAGCACCGGTTTGGCCGAGGCGCGCGTCCAGTAGTCGTTGACATCGCGAAAGCCGTGCAGGGGCGCGGTCACGGCATCGTCGAACTCGCGCAAGGTGCGCGCTAAGTCCATGCGCGCCCAGTCGACCAGATCCGGATAGCGGGCGCGCTTGGCGAGCGTCTTGCGCTTCATGGTGACGAGGAAGTTGGCGGTGTAGACGCGGTTGAAGCCGACCGCGAGCGCGTCGCCGGCCGCGGTGAGGTCCACCGGCGCGCAGACGGCGGCGCCCGCGGTAAGGCTCCGTCCCGCGGCTGCGCCGGTTTCCCCGAGCCACTTGAGCAGCATGTTGCCGCCGAGCGAGATGCCGACGGCGAACAGCGGCGCTGCGCCCGCCAGCGTGCGTAGGCGCGCAAGGATCCAGTCGGCTTCCTCGACGTCGCCGGAGTGGTAGGCGCGCGGGAGCCGGTTGGGCTCGCCGCTGCAGCCGCGGAAATGGACGACGACGCCGCGCCAGCCGCGGTCGCGCACCGCCCGCATGACCGAGCGGGCGTACTGGCTGGCCGAGTTGCCTTCCAGTCCGTGGAACAGCACGACCAGCGGCGGGAGAGATTTCGAATCTCCAATCCCCAATCCCCAATCCCGGTCTTCAGCCCAGTCCAGATCGATGAAATCGCCGTCGGGGGTCTCCCATCGCTCGCGGCGCCAGGCGACGGCAGGCCGCGGTGCCAGCATCGCGGTGAACACGGTCTGCGCGTGGCCGCCGGGCAGCCACCAGGGGGCGCGGAACTCGGAAGTGTCGGTCATGCGGATGCTGTGGGCAAAAAAGAAGGGCGGTCTCGACCGCCCTTCTGTCCGGGTCAGGGCGGGGTGGCCCCGTCCTGGATGTCCCGTCCTAGTGCTTGTATGACGGGTCGATCTTGTCGAGCTTGCGCAGCAGGGCCGGCCACTCGAGCAGGCCCCAGCGGCGGCGCACGCCGGGCTTGAAGCCGTCGTGCACCGGTTTGACGACCTCGGCGGGCGGCAGGCTGAGGTCGGCGTTGCAGGACAGGGTCATGATCTGCAGCTGGCAGGCGCGTTCGAGCCGGAACATGTTGTTGAAGCACTCCGGGATGCTCGGGCCCACGGTCAGCAGGCCGTGGTTGCGCAGGATCAATGCGTCGTTGTCGCCGAGGCTGGCCACCAGCCGCGAGCGCTCGTCGAGGTTCAGCGCCGGGCCTTCGTAGTCGTGGTACGCGACCTCGCCGAAGCGCATGCCGGTCTGGGCGATGTTGGTCATCAGGCCCTGCTTCAGCGCCGAGACGGTCATGCCCGCCAGCGTGTGGGTGTGGATCACGCAGTCCACTGCGGGACACGCGGCATGCACGGCGCTGTGGATCACGTAGCCGGCCTTGTTGATGCCGTATTCGGTGGCGTTGAAGAGCACGTTGCCTTCGAGGTCGATCTTGATCATCGAGGAGGCGGTCATTTCCTCGTACAGCATCCCGTAGGGATTGATCAGGAACTCGGTGTGGCTGCTCGGCACGCGGCAGGAAATGTGGTTGGCGATCATCTCGATCATGTCGTATTCCGCCATCAGGCGGTAGCAGGCGGCGAGGTTGACGCGGGCTTCCCACTCCTCGGGGCTGACGAGATCGCGGACGGGTTTGCTGACTTTACTGGCAACTGCAAGTGATACGGCGGGTGCGTTCATGGCGTTTCCTCCTTGCGGGTTGGAAAAAGTATAGCGCGGTTAATCGAACGAGACATTGGGGGCGGGGCGGGAACGTTCCAGCGCGTAGCGCACGAGCGCCGCGAACCGGTAGATGGCGTGCACGAACTTGCCGTAAGGCAGGGTCAGGAACAGGGCGAGCACAATGCCCAGGTGAACGGCGAGCAGGACCCCCATGGCGGAGGTTTCCCGCCAGCCGAGCAAGGCGAGCCCGGTCAGGCTGGTCAGGAACAGCAGCACCAGGAAGCCCGCATCCATGCCGCGCTGCGCGGAGGCGCGCGTGTCCGGGTCGGCCTTGTGCTTGAGCCAGATCAGTCCCACCGGGCCGATCAGCAGGCCGATGCCACCGGTGATGCCGAGCAGGACCGGGAGGCTCAGGACGGGGTAGGGCGCCGGGGTTTTCAGCACGTAATGGTAGAAGGTGGCCACGCAGGTGGCGGCGAAGCACAGCATGAAGCCGTAAAAGGTGAAGTGGTGGAACACGCGGCGCAGGTTGGACGGCGTCTCCGTCGGGTAGGTGCAGCCTTCCCCCTCGCCCTCCGGCCCGCCGTCGAGGTAGCGCAGGCGCAGCGCGTCCCACGTCGCCTGGGCGAGCGTCACGGGGCGCGCGAATTCCGAGAGTTTTTCCCCCATGTCGCGCCAGAATCGCGTGAAGCCGATCGTGAACGCGAGCAGCACGAACAGCGAGACCAGACCGAAGGACCACGCCATCGCGTTGTGCGGGATGACGGCGTAGAAGTTGCCGCCCGCGTGCGCGGAGAACACCACCTCGGGCTTCTGCAGGACCATGACGAGCAACAGCACGAGCGCGAGGCTCGCAGCGGTGATGAGCGAAACGGCGAGGCCGTTGCGGGCGTAGAGCGCGCCGAAGGCTTCGGGCCAGGCGTAGCGCTTGTAGGTTTCGGCGCGCAGGTTGCCGAAGTTCTGCGGCACGTTGACGTTGAACTCGTGCGGCGGGGCGTACTGGCAGGCGTAGTAGCAGGCGCCGCAGTTGTGGCACAGGTTGGCGAGGTAATGCAGGTCGTTCTCGGCGAAGGTCAGGCGCCGCTCCATCGCCGGAAAGACGGCGCAGTAGGCCTCGCAATACCGGCAAGCATTGCAGATCTGCATGTTCTGTTCGGCACGGGCGACGAGTTCAGCTACGGACATGGTGTACGGCTCCTGCTCCAGCGATGCGGCCAAAGACGGTACCGATGGTCATGCCGAAGCCGCCCATGTACCCCTTGCCCAGAATGTTGCCGGCCATGATTTCGCCGGCGGCGAAGATGTTCGGCGAGGGTTTTCCGTCCTGCATGATCATGCGCGCCTGCTCGTCGATGACGACACCGAGATAGGTGAAGGTGATGCCGGGGCGCAGCGGGTAGCCGAAGAAGGGGCCCGTGTCGATCGGCAGCGCCCAGTGCGTTTTCGGCGGGTTGAGTTCGATGGTCGCGCAGTCGTCCAGCACGGCGTGGTTGAAGGTACCGCCGGGGCGCACGGCTTCGTTGAACGACTTCACGGTCGTCTCCACCACGTCGGGATTCAGTTCGAGCTTGGTGGCGAGTTCGCGGATGGAGTTCGCCTTGATTGGCGGGAACACCGGCGGCATGAACTTGCCGACCGCCTTGGAATCGATGATCGAGTAGGCGATCTGGCCGGCCTGCTGGGCAACGAGGCGGCCCCAGATCGCGTAGCGCTTGGGCCAGAAGTCCTCGCCTTCGTCGTAGAAGCGCTGGCCCTGCTGGTTGACGACGATGCCGAGTGACACGCAGTCCACGCGCGTGCAGATGCCGCCGTCGTACTTGGGCGAGCGGGCGTCGATCGCCACAGCGTGGCATTGCTTGGGGTCGCCAACCGACTTGGCGCCTTGCGCGAGCAGCGTTTTGAGCAGCACGCCCTTGTTGTACGGCGTGCCGCGGATCAGGAAGTTGTCGGCGGAGGGCCCCCAGGCCTCCTTCAGCCATTCGAGGTTGGCCTCGAAACCGCCGGCGGCGGCGACCATCGCCTTGGCGCGGACTTCGTGGTTGGCGCCAGCGTGATGGACGATGGCGGATTCGAAGCGGCCGTCGTCGCGGAGCTTTACTTCGGTGGCTTCCGCCTCGTACACCACGTCGATGCCCATGCGCTCGGCCGCGGCGTAATACGCGTTGAGCAGCGCCTTGCCGCCGCCGAGGAAGAAGGCGTTGGTGCGCGACAGGTGCAGCGTGCCGGTCAGTGAGGGCTGGAAGCGGACGCCGTACTTGTGCATGAAGGGCAGGCAGTCGGGCGAGCTGCGGATGGTGTGGCGGGCAAGCTTCTCGTCGGTGATGCCGCCGGTGACCTTGAGGAGGTCCTGCCAGTATTCTTCCTCGTCGTAGGTCTCGATCAGGGTGCTGACCGGGCCGACGTGCATGCAGCGGAAGTTGCGGGTGTGGCGGCTGTTGCCGCCGCGCCAGAAGCGCGGGGCGGATTCGACGATCAGCACGGACAGGCCGGACTCGCGCGCGGTGAGCGCGGCGCAGATCGCGGCGTTGCCGCCGCCGATCACCAGCAGGTCATAGGGTTTCGAGAAATCGACGGGTTTCATGTCGGGTCAGCCTTTTTCAGTTGCGCGCATCAGCGCCTGGCGCGCGGCGAGCGAGCCGCGGCTGTGCCGGCGGGCGGCGGCCTCGGCGCCTGCCGCGTCGCGACGCGCCAGCAGTTCGACGATCTCCACGTGCTCCGCATGTGCTTCGCGGGCGCGCACCGGATCGGCGAGCGTGGAACGGCCCATGATGGCGATGCCATCGTGCACCGGGTTCAGCATCTTGAGCAGGTAACGGTTGTGCGCGGCCCGGAAGATCGCCTGGTGGAAGCGCCGGTTGATGGCGACCAGCCGCACCGCGTCCTCGAGCACGCCGGCCTCTTCGTCGGCGATGTGGCGCAGTGTGACGAGTTCGTCCTCGCGGGCGTGGCGCGCGGCCAGCGCGGCGGCGCTGCCTTCCAGTACTTCACGCATGGCGTACAGCTCGAGGATGGCGGACGCGTCGAGCGTGGCGACAACGGCCCCGCGGTGCGCTTCGTGGGCGAGCAGGCCGTCGGATTCGAGCCGCCGGAGGGCGTCGCGCACCGGCGTGCGGCTCATCGCGAGCCAGTCGGCGACCGCGGCTTCGCGCAGGGAGGCGCCGGGTTTCAGTGCGCCGTCGGTAATGGCCTGCCGGATGCGCGTGTAGGCGACCTCGGCGAGCGAAGAAACTTCGGCCGGCAGGGCGAGCTTGCGGGGGGGCGCGATGACAGCGGACATGGTCTGGACGGAAACCGTCGAAGTGGTGTAAGTCCTGGAAAATGTTACAGAAAATTCAATTAAAATAACGGTATACCGAAGTATACCGGAATGCCCCTACGCTGCCTAGGCAGACGGTCAGTGCAGGGTGCCGGCGGGTGCAGACGTGCCTGCAGGGGCCGGGGTGCCGGGCGCGGGGGAGGCGTGGTGCACGATCATCCGCCAGCCGCGCGGTGTCTGCTGGTAGACGTTGGTGGCGACGACGGCGGGCCGCGGGCGGTTGTCGCCCACGACGCTCAAGTGCTCGAGGATGCTGTGCACGGCGACCATCATGGCCTGCGTGCGGTGCAGGTCGCGCACGCGGATGCGCAGGCGCTGGCCGCTGCCGAAGATCTGGCGCCAGGACTCGCGCACCGCCTCGACGCCGGTCAGGCGGGCGGAGCCGGGGTGGATGCACACGATGTCGTCCTCATCCGCCCACACCGCCATCATGGCGTCGAGGTCGGCCTTCTCGAAGGCGTCGTAGAAGGCCGCTTCGGCGTCCTGCGGAGAAGTGAAGAGGGGGCGCTGCATGAGGGCTGGATTCTAAAACGGTTGGCCGCCAGGAGGCCAAGAACGACAAAAAACAAAATTAGCCGCAAAGACGCAGAGAGCGCAGAGGAGACAAAAGGAAAACCCAGATGCGACGGTTCTCTTTTAGTCGGCTTTCTCTGCGTCCTCTGCGTCTCTGCGGCTCATTCTGCCTTTAGACAGGGCTGAAATTTCCGCCAGCACCTGCTCGGGCATAAGTTTGTTGAGGCAGTCCATGTGTCCCAGCGGGCACACCCGCTCGAAACAGGGACTGCACGGCAGGGGGAGTTGCGCGACGCGCGCGCGGGACGACAGCGGGGGTGTGAAGCGCGGGCTGCTGGAGCCGAACACCGCGACCAGCGGCACGTCGCAGGCGGCCGCGATGTGCATGAGGCCGGAATCGTTGGTTACCGCGAGCGACGCCGAGGCGATGACGTCGATGGCCTGCGCGAGGTCGGTGCGGCCGCAAAGGTTGACGGTGAGGCCCGGCGCCGCGCGTTCGATCGCTTCAGCCTCCGGCGCATCCTTGGCGGAACCGATCAGCCATATCGCATGGGTCGGCGCGAGCGCGCGCGCGAGCGCCGCGAAATGCGCCGGCGGCCAGCGTTTGGCGGGGCCGTACTCGGCGCCCGGCGCGAACACGGCGGCCGGACGCGTGCTGTCGAGCCCCAGCGCGGCGAGCGTGCGGGTGCGGGCGGCGGCGTCGATGGTCAGCCGCGGCGCGGGCAGCGGGCGGGGGAAGGGCGCGCCGCGCGGCTCGGCCAGCGCGGCGAAACGCTCGACCATCAGCGGCAGGGCTTTTGTGTCGAGCCTGCGGGCGTCGTTCAGCAGGCCCCAGCGCGCCTCGCCGATGTAGCCGGTGCGCTGCGGGATGCCGGCAAGCAGCGGGATCAGCGCGGACTTGAGGGAGTTCGGCAGGATGATCGCCTGCACGTACTGCCGTTCCCGTAGTTGCAGCGCCAGCGTGCGCCGCGCGCTGAGCTTGAGTACGCCGTGGCCGAAAGGGTTGGCCAGCGTATCAGCGACTTCCGGCATGCGGCCGAACGCCGGCAGCGTCCACGCTGGCGCAAGGATGTCGATGACGGCGTGCGGGTCGTGCTGTTTGAGCCGCGCGAGCAGCGGCTGGGTCAGGACGGCGTCGCCGACCCAGCTGGGGGCGACGATGAGGATACGGGCCACGGTGTGGCCTAGTGGTGAGTGCTAAGTGATGAGTGCTGAGTGTCGAGCGAGTCGGCCGTAGCTTTTCAACTCATCACTCATCACTCATCACTCATCACGGGCGTGCGGCTAGTGGCCGCCCGCCACCGCGCCGCCCTTGAGGGTGTACTTCGTGCCGCAGTAGGGACACAGCACTTCACCGGTCTTCTCGATCGGCAGGAACACGCGGGGATGGGCGTTCCACAGCCGCATCGCCGGCGTCGGGCAGTGCAGCGGCAGGTCGGCCGACGTCACTTCGAGGTGGCGCGACGTGTTGTCGGTTTGCTCGCTCATGGCGGGGTCGTTTACGCGGCGACCTGGGTGAGCCAGTCGCGGTGCTTCTCGTTCTTGCCGTTGACGAGGTCGAAGAAGGCTTTCTGCAGCTTTGCGGTGATCGGCCCGGCCTTGCCGCTGCCGATCGCGCGGCCGTCGAGTTCCCGGATCGGCGTGACTTCCGCGGCGGTGCCGGTGAAGAAGGCTTCGTCGGCGATGTAGAGGTCGTCGCGGGTGATGCGCTTGGCCGTCACAGAGAGACCCATCTCGGCGGCCAGCGTGATGATCGAATCGCGCGTGATGCCGATCAGTGCGCTGCTGAGTTCCGGCTCGTACAGCTTGCCGTTCTTGATCATGAACAGGTTTTCGCCGGCGCCCTCGGCCACGAAGCCGTCCACATCGAGCAGCAGCCCTTCGTCGTAGCCGTGGTCGGTCGCTTCCAGATTGGCGAGGATGGAATTCGCGTAGGTGCCGGAGTACTTGGCGCGGCACATCGACACGTTCACGTGATGGCGAGCGAACGAGGAGGTCTTCACGCGGATGCCTTTTTCCAGCGCCTCCTCGCCGAGGTAGGCGCCCCACGGCCAGGCGGCCACGGCGACGTGCACGCTGACACCCTTGGGCGACACGCCCATGCGCTCGGAGCCGTAAAAGGCGATCGGGCGGAGGTAGCAGGACTCCAGATTGTTCGCACGCACGACTTCCTTCTGCGCTTCCATCAGTTGCTCGCGGCTGTACGGCAACTTCATCATGTAGATGTGTGCCGAATTGAACAGGCGTTCCGTGTGCTCCTTCAGCCGGAAGATCGCGGTGCCGTGGACGGTCTTGTACGCGCGGACGCCTTCAAACACGGCCAAGCCGTAGTGGAGCGAATGGGTGAGCACGTGGGTGGTGGCGTCGCGCCACGGCACCAGTTTGCCGTCGTACCAGATGAAGCCGTCACGGTCGGCCATCGAGGGCATTGCGGGGGAAGACACGGGAGACACCTCTTGAACGGTTGCGTAAACGAAAATGCAGCGGAGCGGAACACGCGGAACCTGCGCGCTCGGTGGTGCCGGGGCGAGCGCTATTCTAGCGCAGCCCGGGTAAGTTGCGGATCGCGCAGGGAAATCCCGGGTTCTGTGGGCACGATTTCTTGACCCTGCGCGGGTTTGGTGCAAGACTCCGCACCCCACGCGACCGGCCCCTTCCGTGCCCTTTACCGTTACCGGCCTGCTCGGCAACCTCGCCTCGCGCGTCATCGCCGACACCGACACCGACGACGACAAGCTCGCCAAGACGCTGGTCATCTTTGCCAGCGGCCTGATGGGCTTCGCGGCCACGCTGTGGCTCGCGATCTACTGGGCCATGGGCATCCGCTTCTCCGCCACCGTTCCGCTGGTCTACCTCGCGGTGTCGGCCGCTTCGTTGGGCTTCTACCTGTGGAAGCGCAACTTCGTCCTCTTCCGCTCAGTGCAGGTGCTGCTGTTCCTGTTCGTGCCTTTCATCATGCAATGGTCGATCGGCAGCTTCGTAACGTCCTCCGGCGTGATGCTGTGGGCGCTGCTCGCGCCGCTGGGCGTGATGCTGTTCCAGGGGTCGCGCCAGTCGGTCCCATGGTTTGTCGCCTACGTGGTGTTGACCGCGCTGTCGGGGGTTTTCGATTACTACCTGGGCTACGGCGACAAGACGGTGAACCTGCCGCTGCAGACCATCGCGGTATTTTTCGTGCTGAACTTCGTGGCGATGTCCGCCATCCTGTACCTGCTGGTGGTGTTCTTCGTGCGCGAGAAGCAGCGACTGCGCACCGCCCTCGAGCAGCAGCACGAGCTGCTCGCGCAGGAGCAGGGACGCTCGGAGCGTCTGCTGCTGAACGTGCTGCCCGCGCCGATCGCGCAGCGCCTGAAGGATGATCCGGCGGTCATTGCCGACGGCTACGCCGACGTGACGGTCATGTTCGCCGACCTCATCGGCTTCACCCGCATGTCCGAGGAACTGCCGCCCAAGGAGATGGTGGCGTTGCTCAACCGCATCTTTTCGTGGTTCGACGAACTGGCGGAGCGGCACGGGCTGGAAAAGATCAAGACGGTGGGCGACGCCTACATGGCGGCCGGTGGCATCCTGGAGAGCGGCGCGACCTACACCGAGGCGGTCGCCGACATGGCGCTGGAGATGCGCGCAGGCATCGCCCGCTTCCGCATGCCGGACGGCCGCGCCATCGGCATCCACGCCGGCATCGCGTCCGGTCCGGTCGTGGCCGGCGTCATCGGCGTCAAGAAGTTCATCTACGACCTGTGGGGGCAGACGGTGAACGTGGCGAACCGGCTGTCCATCGAAGCCGTCGATGGCGGCATTCTGGTGGACGCGACGACGTGGCGCCGGCTGAAGAACCGCTACGCCTTCGAGCCGCCGATTTCACTCGTCATGAAAAGCCAGCGCCAGCTCGAGGGGTATTGGCTGACTTCGCGGCTGACTTCGCCGCTGGCGCGTCCGCGCTAGCGCGCGGAATTCCCGAAGACTTCCCGCCAGAGGCGCTCTACCGCCGCCACGTGCGCGGCGGCCGCCGGCTTTTCCACCCGCGCGTACTCGCCGCCCTGCAGGCGCAGCGCATGCTGCCGCCGCCGGAATTCGCGATAGGCATCGTGCGCGGCGCCGGCGACCTCCATCGGCAGCAGCCGCAGCGTCGCGGCGAGCTTCAGCAGCGCGAGGTTGCCCACGTTGCCGGTGAGCGCGGGATGCCGGTGCGCGTGCGCGAGGACCAGGTACTGCACCGCGAACTCCACGTCGATGATGCCGCCGCGGTCGTGCTTGAGGTCGAACAGGCCGCTCGCGTTGGGATGCGCCGCGAGCATTTTTTCGCGCATCGCCACGACTTCGCGGGCGAGCGCGCCGGCGTCGCGCGGCTGCGTCAGCACTTCGCGCCGGATCGCCTCGAACGCGGCGCCGATGGCGGCGTCACCCGCGCACCAGCGGGCGCGGGTCAGCGCCTGGTGCTCCCAGGTCCACGCGCTCTTGTGCTGGTAGGTCGCGAAACTCTCCACGGTGCTTACCAGCAGCCCCTTGCCGCCGTCGGGCCGCAACTGCAGGTCGGTTTCGTAGAGGACGCCGCCCGGCGTGATGGTGGTGAGCCAGGCGCTGATGCGCTGGGCCAGCCGCGCGTAGTGTTCCCAGGCTTCGGGCGCGTCGTCCGCGTAGAGGAACACGATGTCGAGGTCCGATGCGTAGCCGAGTTCCTTGCCGCCCAGCTTGCCGTAGCCGATGACCGCGAAGCGCGGCTCGGTGCAATGGCGCGTCTTCAGGCCGGCCCAGCACCGGCACAGCGTTTCGCGCAGGATGAGATCGGCCAGGTCCGTCAGGTGGTCGGACAGTTTCTCCAGCGCCAGTTCGCCGGCGAGGTCCTGCGCGATGAGGCGGATGGTCTGCTGCTGTTTGAAGTGGCGCAGGGCGTCCATCTGCTGCTCGACGTCGGGATCGAGCGCGTCGAGCTGTGCGCGCAGCGCGGCGGCGAGACGCGGCCAGTCGGGTGCTGCGTGCAGCGCGCGCCCGTCGAGCAGTTCGTCGAGCAGGATGGGGTGGCGGGACAGGTAGTCGGCGACCCACGGGCTGGCGCCGACCAGCCGGGCGAGGGTTTCCAGGGCCTGCGGAAACTCGACCAGCAGCGCCAGGTACGATTCGCGCCGGGCGATGGCTTCCAGCAAACGAAGCAGCCGTGTGATGGCGAGATCGGGCTGCGGCTGCCGCGCCCCGGCGACGAGCGCCAGCGGGACGAGGCGCTCAAGCAGGGACTGGCTCGTTGCGGGCATGGCGCGGATGCGGGAGGACGTCCGCAGGCGGTTCCATTCCGCCAGCAGCGCCGCCGGATCGGCGTAGCCGAGCGCGCTGAGGTGCGCCGCTGCGGTCTCCGCGTCGGGCGCCCGCGCAAGTGGCAGGACGGCTGCCTCGCCGTGCTCCGGCGCTTCGGCGAACACGCGGTCGAATTGCGCCGACACTACCGCGCGCTGCGCGTCGAGCGCCACCGCCAGCGCCGTCCAGTCGGGCAGGTTCATGGCCGTCGCCACGCACGCGCGGTCGTCGTCGGCGCGCGGCAGGCGCTGGGTCTGCTGGTCGTCGAGGTACTGCAGACGGTGCTCGAGGTTGCGCAGAAAGACGTAGGCGGCCGCCAGCGCTTCGACGACCTCGGCGGGCAGCAATTCGCGCGCGGACAGGGCGCGGAGCGCCTCGCGGGTGCCGCGCGCGCGCAGTTCCGGCTCGCGCCCGCCGCGGATCAGCTGGAAAAGCTGGACAATGAATTCGATCTCGCGGATGCCGCCGGGACCGATCTTGATGTCGTCGGCGCGGTCGCGGCGGGCGACTTCCTCGCGGATCTGCCGGTGCAGCGCGCGCAGTGCCGCAATCGCGCTGTAATCCAGGTGGCGGCGGAACACGAAGGGCCGCACGATGTCCATGAGTTCTGCGCTGCGGTCGCCGCGGACGGCGCGTGCCTTCAGCCAGGCGAAACGCTCCCACTCGCGGCCATACGTGATGAGGTAGTCCTCCAGCGCTTCGAAGCCCGCGGCGAGCGGCCCGGCGTCGCCCCACGGGCGCAGGCGGTTGTCCACGCGGAACACGAAGCCGTCGGGCGTGATCTCCGACAGCACGCCGGTCAGCCGCTGGGCGAGGCGCACGAAGAACTCGTGGTTGGTCAGCGGGCGCGGACCGTCGGTCTGGCCCTCTTCGGGATAGACCATGACCAGATCGATGTCGGACGAGGGGTTCAATTCGCAGCCTCCCATCTTGCCCATGGCGACCACGTGCAGCTGCTGGGGTGCGCCACCGGTTTCCCCGCGGGGCGTGCCGTGACGCGCGGTGAGGTCGCGCTCGAGCCAGTCCGCCGCCGCGCCGACGGTACTGTCGGCGAGCGCGGAGACGGTAGCGACCACTTCATCGAGCGTGGCGAGGCCGGCGAGGTCGCGCGCGATCACGCGCAGCATGACCCGCCGCCGCAGCGCGCGCAGGCCGGACTTGAGGGCGGCCTCGTCGGCGGCCGCGGCTAAGCCGGCGGCGGCTTCTGCCAGGGCCACGGCCGTGAGTGGCACGCCGACCTCGGCGGAGGGCAGGGCCGCAGGATGGGCGGTGAGCGTGCGGTCGAAGTAGCGGGACAGGGTGCGGGCCCGGGCAATCGCCGCGTCCCCCGAAACCAGGGGGGCGGCGTTATATACAGGCTGCACAGGCGCTGCCCCTCGTGGCGGGGTTCACGTAAAATGGCCAAATGATCGAAGAAGCTTCACATTCTATTGATTTATTGCGAGTTTATTGCGTGAGTGGGATTTGAGAGGAACCGGTTGAAACGGGTCGCGAAGGCCGTGGGGCGCGGAGTCAAACACGGCTCGCTGTGGCTGTACAGCGTGGCGGCATGGTCCGTTATCGCTTTCGGTTCCGTCTTCCTCGTGGTCATGCTCGCTGCGCGCTACGTCGTGCTGCCGACGATCGACGAACATCGCGAACAGATCGCCGAGAAGCTCACCGCAGCCTTCGGCCAGAAGGTCACGATCGGCACCCTCGCGGGCAACTGGGAAGGGCTGCATCCCTACCTCACGCTGACCGACCTGCGCATCTACGACGACAAGGGGCAGGTCTCGCTCGCGCTGGAGCGCGTGGACAGCACGATTTCATGGTGGAGCCTGTACGCATGGGACCTGCGTTTCTACGCGCTCGACATCTACCGCCCCAACCTGAGCGTGCGCCGCGACGCGAAGGGTGTGATCCACATCGCCGGTGTCGAGGTTCAGGCGACCGAAGCCGACGGCAGCGGATTCTCGGACTGGCTGCTGCGCCAGCGCCGGATCTCGGTGCACGACGCGCAGGTGCGCTGGCAGGACGACCAGCGCGGCGCCCGCCCGCTGCAACTGAACGCGGTGAATTTTCGTCTCGAGAACCGGGGTGACCGGCATCGCTTCGGCCTGCGCGCGACGCCGCCGCCCGAACTGGCGGCGCCGCTCGACCTGCGCGGCGACCTGACCGGCGAGCGCGTCTCGGACCTCCAGCGCTGGGAGGGGACGCTGTTCGTAGAGGTGGATTACACCGACATCGCCGCCTGGCAGCAATGGGTCACCTTCCCGGTGGCATTCCCGAGCGGCGTCGGCGCGCTGCGGCTATGGGTCGGGCTGGACGCCGGCCAGTTGAAGGACCTCACCGCGGACGTGGAACTGGCGCGCGTGCGCACGCGCCTGAACACGGACGGCACGCCGCTGGAGCTTACGCAGCTGAAGGGGCGCGTCGGCTGGAAGCAGTTCGACGACGGCTTCGAAGTCAGCACCCAGCGCCTCACGGTCGCCGCGCACGAGGGCCTGGCCCAGCAGCCGGTGGACCTGAACTTCCGCGTGCGCGGCGCCAAGCCGGAGTCGCAGCGCGGCGAACTGCGCGCCAACGCGCTGGATCTCGAGCCGCTGTTCGCGCTGGCGGCCAATCTGCCGATTCCCAAGGACGTGCGCGACGAGTTCGCTGCCTTCGCGCCCGCGGGCAGCGTGTACGACCTGGCGGTGAAGTGGAAGGGGGCCTGGCCGCAGCCGCAGGAGTTCAGCGCCAAGGCCCGCTTCGTCAACCTCACCTTGGCCCCGGTCGGCCGCCTGCCGGGCTTCAGCGGCATCACCGGCCACGTCGAGGGCAGCGAGAAGAATGGCACCTTGTTCATCAACAGTCAGGCCGCGGCCGCCGAACTGCCGCAGATTTTCCGCGAGCGGCTCGAATTCGACAGCCTGGGCGCGCAGGTGGGCTGGACCCGTCTCGCCGGCGGCAAGGAATGGGAGGTGCAACTGAACAACGTGCAGTTCGCCAATCGCGACCTGGCCGGCCAGGTCTACGGCACCTACCAGACGATGACCGATGCGCCCGGCGTGATCGACCTCAACGGGCAGTTGTCGCGCGCCGATGCCCGTTCGATGCCCCGCTACCTGCCCATCAACGTCGCGCGGAATTCGCGGCCCTGGATCGAGCGTGCGGTGCTCGCCGGTTCGTCGGGCGACGTGCGGTTGCGCGTCAAAGGTGACCTGCGCGAATTCCCGTTTCCGGACGGCAAGGCGGGTCAGTTCCGCGTCGCCGCCAAGGTGGAGAACGTCAAGCTCGATTACGCGGAAGGCTGGCCCGCGCTGGACGGCATCGATGCGGACCTGCTGTTCATTGGCAACCGGCTGGATGTGCTGGCCCGGGAGGCCTCCCTCTACGGCACGCGGCTGACGCGCGTCCGCGCCGAAATTCCGGAACTGGTGGCGGAGAAGGGCAGCATCCTCAAGCTGACCGGCGAGGCCGAGGGCCCGACCTCGGATTTCCTGCGCTTCATCGATGAGAGTCCGGTCGCCCGCATGATCGAACGCTTCACGGACGGCATCACGGCCGACGGCCGCGGCCGCCTGGCGCTGTCCTTCGAGATGCCGCTGCTGCACACGGAGCAGACGAAGCTCAACGGGGCCTACCAGTTCGTCAACAACCGCGTGGCGATCGACCCGGACCTGCCAGCGTTAGAGCAGCTGAACGCCCGCCTGGAATTCACGGACAGCCTGGTGCGCCTGCCCGGCGCCACCTTCAACATGCTCGGCGGACCCGCCACCGCGACCGGCACGACCGACAAGAGCGGTGCCGTGCGCGTCAACGTGCAGGGGCGCGCCAACCTCGACAGCTTCAAGCAGCAGATCTCGCACCCGATGGTCAGTGCCATGCGCGGGGCCTTCGACTGGCGCGCGGTGGTCACGCTGAAGAACCGCCTGGCCGACCTGGTCGTCGAGAGCAACCTGCAGGGCGCCAGCACCGACTGGCCGGCGCCGCTCGCCAAGGCGGCGAACGAACCCCTGCCGATGCGCTTCGAGCGGCGTTTCCTGTCGCCGCAGCAGGACAGCGTGCAATTGTCCTTCGGCGACCTGGTCTCCATGCAGTCGGTGCGCAGGATCGCCGGCAACACCATTACTACCGAGCGTGCCACCGTCGTTTTTGGCGGCGTGGCGCCGGCGCCGGAGCGGCGCGGCATCTGGGTGAGCGGCACGGCGAAGCGCCTCGATCTGGACGGCTGGCTGGCACTGCTGACCGTGAAGGGGGCGGCCAGCGGCGGCGCCGTCGAACTGGCCGGGCTCGACGTCAAGGTCGACGAACTCGAGGTGCTCGGCAAGCAATTTCACGGCGTCGCGCTGAACGTCCTGCAGAAGGGTAATGCCTGGGCCGGGACCATCAACGCGACGGAAGTGGCGGGCGACGTGTCGTGGAGCGCAAGCGACAAGGGCAAGCTGACGGCGCGTTTGAAACGCTTCGACCTGCCGGCCACGCAAGTGCCGGTGGGGGGGGGCAAGCCGTCGCCGACGGGGGCGACTGCGTTCCAGCCGCGTGAACTGCCGGCCCTCGACGTGACTGCCGAAGATTTCGTGTTCCGCGGCAAAAAGCTCGGGCGGCTCGAACTCAACGCGGTGCCCGAGGGTCGCGACTGGAAGATCGACAAGCTGAGGATCTCCAACCCCGACGGCGCGCTCGGGATTGAGGGGCTATGGCTGGCCTCGCTGGCGGTCCCGCGCACCCAGATCAACGTGCGGCTCGACGTCGTCAACATCGGCAAGTTTCTCGATCGCCTCGGCCTGCCGCCGGGCATCAAGGACGGCACCGGCAAGATCGAAGGCCCCTTGCAGTGGAACGGCGTGCCCTACGACATCGACTATCCCTCGCTCTCCGGCACCATCATCATCGAATCGCAGAAGGGACAGTTCATCAAGCTCGACCCCGGCCTCGGCAAGCTGCTCGGCGTGATTTCGCTGCAATCCATTCCGCGCCGGCTGTCGCTCGATTTTCGCGACATCTTCAGCGAAGGCCTCGCCTACGACGACATCATTTCCACGGTCAAGATCACGCGGGGCGTGGCGGCGACCGAAAGCATGCGCATCAACGCGGCGTCCGCGCGCATCGTGCTGAGCGGCGAGGTGGACATCGTACGCGAGACGCAGAACCTGCGCGTGAAGGTCACGCCTTTCGTTGGCGACTCGCTGTCGGTGGCGGGCGCCCTGGCGGGCGCCCTGATCGGTGGCCCGATCGCAGGCGTCGCGACCTACGTGCTGCAGAATCTGTTGCGCAACCCGGTGAACGAAATGGCGTCCTACGAATACCGTATCACCGGCTCGTGGGTGGACCCTGTCGTGATCAAGGGGAGCGAGACGCCGGCCAAGGCGGAAGCACCGGAGGTCAGCGTGCCGATTCCCGCGCCGGCGGATGCGAAGAATCTGCAGTTGAAGAAGAAATGAAGCGCACGTTTCTGCTGCTGTGGTTCGTCGCGGGCGCGCTCCCGGCGGGCGCGCAGAATTTCCCGGTGGCGCCGGACCTGTGGGATCGTCCGCGCAGCGCGCAGAGCGTGCAGGCCTCGCCGGCGGTGCGGCAGGCGGCGGACGCGATGCTCGCGCGGCCGGGTGCGCGGCTGGTCATCCGCCACGCGCCGGGACCCGACGGCCAGTTGCAGGCGGAGGAGCTCCGGGCCTGGCTGATGGCGTTGGCGCTCGACGGCGCGCGCATCGCGCTGGCTTCGGATCTGCGGCCGCGCGAGAACCTCGTCATCGAACTCAAACCGTGAACGCGCCATGACCGACAAGCAACGCATCGCCGCTGTGCAGATGGTGTCGGGCCCGACCGTGCCGGAGAACCTGGCGGTGGCCGGCGACCTGATCGCGCAGGCGGTCGCGCGCGGCGCGGGCCTGGTGGTGCTGCCAGAATACTTCGCCATCCTCGGCCTGCGCGACGAGGACAAGGTGGCGGTGCGCGAGCGCGAGGGCACGGGGGCGATCCAGGATTTCCTCGCGGCCACCGCGCGCCAGCACGGCATCTGGCTGGTGGGCGGCTCGGCGCCGCTCGCCTGCGACGATCCGGGCCGCGTACGCAACAGTTCACTGGTCTACGACGAGGGCGGCCGGCGCGTCGCGCGCTACGACAAGATTCACCTCTTCGGCTTCGACAATGGCGCCGAGCGCTACCAGGAGTCGCGCACCATCGAGCCCGGCGCCGCGGTGCAGGTTCTCGACACGCCCTTCGGTCGGATGGGCCTGTCGATCTGCTACGACCTGCGTTTCCCGGAGCTCTACCGTGCGATGCAGCCGGTGGACCTGATCCTGGCGCCGTCGGCCTTCACGGCGACCACCGGGCGCGCGCACTGGGAGACCCTGCTGCGGGCACGGGCGATCGAAAACCTGGCCTACGTCCTGGCCGCCGCCCAAGGCGGCCTGCACGCCAATGGCCGCGAAACCCACGGCGACAGCATGATCGTCGACCCGTGGGGCGCCGTGATCGACCGGTTGCCCAAGGGCCCGGGCGTGGTGGTTGCCGACATGGATCTGGCCTTCCTGAGGCGGATGCGGGCCAACCTCCCGGCGCTGGAGCACCGCACACTCGGGCGCGAACCGGCGCCATCAAACTGCAGGGATGAGGGATGAGGGATGGGGGATGAGGTACGATTTACCCATTACCCATTACCCATTACCCATTACCCCTCACCCATCACCCCTCACCGAGCCCCCTTCATGACCGCGACCCCGACCAAAATCCTCGACCCCCTCGCGACCGCGCAGGCGACGCTGCTCGCCCCGCACGCGCTCGACTATGCCGCGCTCGACCAGGTGTTTGGCCGGCTGATGGCGCACAAGGTTGATTACGCGGATCTCTATTTCCAGTATTCGCGCAGCGAAGGGTGGAGTCTCGAGGAAGGCATCGTCAAGTCGGGCAGTTTCAACATCGACGAGGGCGTGGGCGTGCGGGCGGTGTCCGGCGAGAAGACCGCCTTCGCGTATTCGGACGACGTCAGCCTGACCGCGTTGACCGCGGCGGCCGATGCCACACGCGCGATCGCGCGCCAGGGTCAGGTGGCGACGGCGCGCGTGGCGCCGCGCGCGCCGGGCCAGGTGCTGTACCAGCCGCAGGACCCGCTGGCCAGCCTGGCCGCCGCCGACAAGGTCTCGCTGCTGGAGAAATTCGAGCGCATCACCCGCGCGCGCGACCCGCGCGTCGTGCAGGTCATGGCTTATCTCGGCGGCGAGTACGAGGTGGTCATGGTGGCGCGCAGCGACGGCACGATGGCGGCCGACGTGCGGCCGCTGGTGCGCATGTCGGTGCAGGTGATCGTCGAGGAGAACGGCCGCCGCGAGCAGGGCAGTTCGGGCGGCGGCGGGCGCTTCGACTACGCCCACTTCACCGACGCGGTGCTCGAAGACTACGCGCGCCGCGCGGTCGATCAGGCGCTGGTGAACCTGAACGCCAAGCCCGCCCCCGCGGGTCCGATGACCGTGGTGCTCGGGCCCGGCTGGACCGGCGTACTGCTGCACGAGGCCGTCGGTCACGGCCTGGAAGGCGATTTCAACCGCAAAGGCAGTTCAGCATTCTCGGGCCGCATCGGCGAGCGCGTCGCGTCGCCCGGCGTGACCGTCGTGGACGACGGCACGCTCGCGCAGCGCCGCGGCTCGCTCAACATCGACGACGAGGGCAACCCGACGCAGCGCAACGTCCTGATCGAGGACGGCATCCTCAAGGGCTACCTGCAGGATTCGCTGAATGCGCGGCTGATGAAGGTGCCGGTCACCGGCAACGGCCGCCGCGAGTCGTACGCGCACATTCCCATGCCGCGCATGACCAACACGTTCATGCTCAATGGCCCGAACGGCGGCTACGACCCGCAGGAGATCATCGGTTCGGTGAAGAACGGCCTCTACGCCGCCAACTTCGGCGGCGGGCAGGTCGACATCACCAGCGGCAAGTTCGTGTTCTCGGCGGTGGAGGCCTACCTGATCGAGGATGGCAAGGTCACCACACCGGTGAAGGGCGCGATGCTGATCGGCAACGGCCCCGACGCGCTGACGAAGGTGTCGATGATCGGCAACGACACGGCGCTCGATTCCGGTGTGGGCACCTGCGGTAAGGAAGGCCAGAGCGTGCCGGTGGGTGTGGGCCAGCCGACGCTGAAGATCGACGGTCTGACCGTCGGCGGCACCGGCTGAGGTCCGCGTCGGGATTGCCCGCATGCGCAGACTCGACCTGATCGAGCGCGACCTCGCGTTCAAGGCGCAGCTGGCGGACGACGAAGATCCGGCCGCGGCCCTGCCGCCCGGCACCAAGCACTACATGACGCCCGGCTGTCACGCGCGCTTGAAAATCGAAGTCGAGAACCTGCTCAATACGGAGCGCCCCGCGCTGGTGAAGGTCGTGACCTGGGCCGCCTCCAACGGCGACCGCTCCGAAAATGCGGATTACCAGTACGGCAAGCGGCGGCTGCGCGAAATCGACCGCCGCATCCGCTACCTGACGCAACGGCTCGACGGTGCGGAAGTCATCGACCCCGCGCGCGCCGGGTTGGACCAGGTGTTCTTCGGCGCGACCGTGACCTACTGCGACGGCCAGGGCGAGGAACGCACCGTCAGTATCGTCGGCGCCGACGAAGTGGACACGGCGCGCGGCCGCATCTCCTGGTTGGCGCCCGTCGCGCGGGCGCTCAACAAGGCGCACGAAGGTGACAGCGTACGGTTGCGCACGCCGGGCGGCGAGGAAACGCTCGAGATCGTCAGCATTCGTTACGTCGCGCTGGACGACTGATCGCACTGAACGATGTTCGGCGCTTTTCTGAAGAACCTGCGGGCGCGACAGCGTCCCGGCGCCAACCCGGACTCGCCACTGGCAGCGGCTGACCGCCTGCTTGATGCGGGGCAACCCGCGGCGGCGCTCGACGCCTACGACCAGGTGCTGGCGGCCGCACCCGATGCGGTCCCGGCCGTGGTAGGACGCGCGGCGGCGCTCGTTGAGCTGTGGCGCATGGAAGAAGCAGTGGCGGAATACGCGCGGGCGCAGGCCCTGCGTCCGCAGTCGACCGCGATCCATTCCGCGTGGCTGTTTCACCGGCACTATCTGGCCGAGCCGGACCCCGCGCCGCTTGTACAGGCGCACCGCGCGTACGGCGCGCGCTTTCCCGCGCCGGCAGACCCCGCGCGCACGGACCCCGCTCCGGACCGGCGTTTGCGCGTGGCCTACCTGTCGCCCAATTTCTCGCGCCACTCGGTGGGTTATTTCATCGAGCCGGTACTGGCTGGCCACGACCGCGCTGCAGTGGAAGTGACCTGCTATTCCCTGCACCCGAAGGCGGACGACGCGACGGCGCGCATGCGCGGGCTTGCCGACCGCTGGCGGGATGCGGCTGCGTGGGACGACGCGCGGCTCGAACGCGCGATCCGGGAAGACCGCATCGATCTGCTGGTCGATCTCGCCGGCCACACCAAATTGAACCGCCTGCCGGTGCTGGCGCGCAAACCCGCGCCGCTGCAGTTCACGTGGCTCGGCTATCCGGATACCACCGGCGTCGCCGCGGTCGATTACCGGATCACCGATGCCCTTGTCGATCCGGGTACGACGGACGAAAGGCACACCGAGACATTGCTGCGCCTGCCGGGGCCTTTCCTGTGCTACCTGCCGCCGGCCGATGCGCCTGCGGTGTCGGCACGGCCAGCCGATGCGACGATGACCTTCGGCTCGTTCAACAACCTCGACAAGCTGAGTGCTGAGACCGTGGTGCTGTGGTCGCGGGTGTTGCAGGCAGTGCCCGGCTCGCACCTGTTGCTCAAGTCCGCGCGTACTCGCGTGCCCGAGGCAGTCGAATACATTCATGCGGCGTTTGCCGCGCAGGGCATCGATCCCGCGCGGGTGGCGTTCGCCACGTGGCGCGACCGCCGCAGCGACCACCTCGCGGCCTACGCTGACGTGGACATCGCGCTGGACACGTTTCCGTACCATGGCACCACCACCACCTGCGAGGCCTTGTGGATGGGCTTGCCGGTGGTGACGCGCGCCGGCGGCACCCACGTGTCGCGGGTGGGGGCGTCGCTGCTGGCCTACGCGGGATTGCCCGAACTCGTGGCTGCCGATGACGATGCCTTTATCGGGGCCGCGTCCGCACTGGCGCGCGATGGGCCCCGCCGCACGGCGCTGCGCGCGGACTGCGCGCGCGGCTCGCCGCCGCGCCGCTCACGGACGCGGCGGCGTTTACCCGCGCGCTCGAAGCGACGTACCGCACCGCCTGGCAGTCGTGGTGCGCCGCGCAAGCCCGCCCGGGGTCGGGAAGCGGGTGAGGGATTGGTTTATAATCAAGGTCTTGCTCATTTCCCCCGGATGTTTCATCCGGATTACCCCGTGGACACCCGCACCATGCCGTACCAGACCGACGATCTCCGCATTCGTGAAATCAAGGAACTCGCGCCGCCTTCCCACGTTCTGCGCGAATACCCGATCAACGAGACTGTCGCCAAGGTCGTCTTCGAATCGCGCTCGGCCATCCACCGCATCCTGCACGGCGCGGACGACCGCCTGCTCGTCATCATGGGGCCGTGCTCTATCCACGACGTCAAGGCCGCGAAGGAGTACGCGAAGCGCCTCAAGGAAACGCGCGAGGCGCTGAAAGACAACCTCGAAGTCGTGATGCGCGTGTATTTCGAGAAACCGCGCACCACCGTCGGCTGGAAGGGGCTCATCAACGATCCCCAGCTCGACGGCAGCTTCCGCATCAACGAGGGTCTGCGCGTCGCGCGCGAACTGCTCCTCGAGCTCAACGCGTCAGGCGTTCCGGCAGGCTGCGAGTTCCTCGACATGATCACGCCGCAGTACATCGCCGACCTCGTGGCGTGGGGTGCCATCGGCGCGCGCACGACCGAGTCGCAGATTCACCGCGAGCTCGCCTCGGGCCTGTCGTGCCCGGTCGGCTTCAAGAATGGCACCGACGGCAGCATCCGCATCGCGGTCGACGCGGTCCGCGCCGCGCAGGCGCCGCACCATTTCCTGTCGGTTACCAAGGCCGGGCATTCCGCGATCGTGTCCACCGCCGGCAACGAGGATTGCCACATCATCCTGCGCGGCGGCAAGGCGCCCAACTACGACGCGGCCAGCGTGGACGCGGCGGGCAAGGGGCTCGCTGAGGCTGGGCTCGCGCAGCGGCTGATGATCGATTTCAGCCACTCCAACTCCAGCAAGAAGGCGGAGAACCAGGTCCCGGTCGGCGAGAACGTTGCCGGCCAGATCAAGGGCGGCGACGACCGCATCTTCGGCGTGATGGTGGAAAGCCACCTGAAAGCCGGCCGCCAGGACCTCGTGCCCGACAAGCCGCTCGTCTATGGCCAGAGCATCACCGACGGCTGCATCGGCTGGGACGAAAGCCGCAAGCTGCTCGAAACACTTGCCAAAGCGGTGCGCGAGCGGCGTCTCAAGCGCGCGACGGACTGACCGCGCCATGCGGCGCCCGTGCGCCGTGGTTGCGGGGGGCGCGGTGCTGGCCGCCGCGCTGTTCTCCGTTTCCTGTGCGGCGTCGGAATCCGCGCCGCTCACCCTTGGCGATGACCGTGGCATCGACGTCCGCCTCGCCGCGCCCGCCCGCCGCATCGTCACCCTTGCGCCTTCGCTGACGGAACTCGCCTTCGCGGCCGGCGCCGGAGACGCGGTGGTCGGAGTGTCGCGCATGAGCCGTCACCCGGCGGCTGCCCGCGTGTTGCCGGTGGTCGGCGACGCCGCGCAGGTCAACTTCGAAAAAATCCTCGCCCTCAGGGCGGATCTCGCCCTCGCCTGGATCAGCGGCAACGCGCCGCGCCATCTGGACGCGCTGGCGCGGCTCAAGGTGCCGGTGTTCGCGGTGGAACTGCGGCGGCTGGACGATGTGCCGCGCGTGCTGCGGCTGATCGGCACGCTGGCCGGAACGCCGGCGCCGGCGGCGCTCGCCGCGGACGATTACGCACGGGCATTGGCGGCGCTGCGCGCGGCTGCCGCCGGGCGGGCGCCCGTCACCGTGTTCTACGCGGTGTGGGACGCGCCGCTGATGACGGTCAACGGTACGCACCTGATCAGCGACGTGCTGAGCGCTTGCGGCGGGCGCAACGTGTTCGCGAATGCCACTGCCCTAGTGCCGACGGTATCGCTGGAAGCGGTGATCGCCGCGGGTCCGGCGGTCATTCTGGGGGGCGGACCGGACGGGGCCGCGGCATTCGAAAACGCCTGGCGCCGTAAACTGGCGGCGCTGCCAGCGTTTCGACCGCGCATCATGTACGTTGACCCGGAGGCGCTGCAGTCGCAGGGGCCGCGGGTGCTGGAGGGGGCGCGGGCAGTCTGCGCAGCGCTGGCGGCTGCACGGTGACGAGCAATGGGTAATGGCAGAGAAGGAGCGGGAACCGGCAACCACCAGCGCGGTCCGCCCATTACCCATTACCCATTACCCATTACCCAATCTTCACGCAGGGCCCGCTGTAGATGACTGGGCCCGTCGGTTGTCCGGTGGGCGAGCCGCCGGCGGGCTCCACGGTGATGGCCATGCCCCAGATGCCGGGAATCATTATCGAGGCCGCTGCGGTGAGTTCGATGACCTGGCGCGCATCGCGGCCGATCACGCCGAGAGAAACGGGTTTGGACGTGGGCGTGGGCAGCATCCAGAGTTCGTAGGACTTGCCCTCCGGCGGCGCGGTCTGCGTCAGCGCGCGCACCATCACGTGCCGGTTCTGCGGCTTGGTCTGCGGCGGCCACATGATGACGAGCGCCGGTTGCTGCTTGTCGTCCGAGAGTACGGCGACGGACGACATGGCGGGCGAGGGCGCCGGCATCTGCTGGATATAGACCGCGAGCAGCACGGCGCAGGCGGCGCTGAGGCCCGCGGCGAAGCGCCACAGGCCGAGCCGTTCCCACACGGACACCGCCGGCCGGCTCCCGAAAACCCGACCCGCGATGCGCGCTTCGATCGCCCGCCACACACGGGCCGGTGGCGTCACTTCGGGCGCGGCGGCAGCGAGCGGCGTCAGCATGGCGTTCCACGTGGCGATGGCGGCGCGCAGGGCCACGTCGCCGCGGGCGAGCCACGCGATACGCGCACGCACGCGATGCGTCTGCGTGCCGACGACGTACTCGGCGGCGAGGCGGTTCCTGGCGTCGGCGGAGAGCTTCATGCGCCGGTCGTCCCCGCCTGCTCCAGGCAGGCTTTCAGGCGCAGCAGGCCGCGCCGGATCCAGGTCTTGACCGTGCCGAGGGGTTCGCGCAGCTGCGCGGCCAGCTCGGCATGGGACAACCCGCTGACGAACGCGAGCGTGATGCTCTGCCGCTGCTTGCTGTCGAGCCCCTCCATGCACGTGGCAAGGGCCCGCGCGTCCTCACCGGCGAGCGTCTGCGCGAGCGGGCCGGGTTCGTCCGCGGGAATCGCGGCCGCCCGCGCCTCGAAATCCTCGCCGCCGTCCTGTTCCCGCGGGCGGCGCAGCCAGTCGAGCGAGCGGTTGCGGACGATCGCGGTCATCCAGGTCATGGGCGCGCTTTTGGCGGCCGCATAGTCCCCGGCGTGCTTCCAGATGTTGACGAAGCTTTCCTGCAACACGTCTTCGGCCCAGTCCTCTCTGCGGCATATACGCAGCGAAACGCCGAACAGTTTCGACGAGGTCTGGCGGTAGAGGTCGGCCAGCGCCCGCTGGTCGCGGAGGGCACAGCGGGCCAGCAAGGCGGCGAGCGCAGCGTTCTGCTCAGGCGTCACGGTTTTTGCCCTGTTGCCAGAGCACGTCAGGCTGGCCGGCAGCGCGGTTAAGGACGCGTGCCAATACGAACAGCAGGTCCGACAGGCGGTTGAGATAGGGGACAGCATGCGGCGGCAGGGTGTCCGCTGCGCCGAGGGTCACCAGCGAGCGCTCGGCCCGGCGGCAGACCGTGCGCGCCACATGCGCGAGCGCGGCGGCACGGCTGCCCCCGGGCAGAATGAAGTCTTTCAGCGGCGGCAGACCGGCGTTGTGGCGTTTGATCGCCTGTTCCAGCCGCGCCGTCTGCGCTTCGGTCATGAGCGGATGACCGGGGATCGACAACTCGCCGCCGAGATCGAACAGGTCGTGCTGCACGTCGTCGAGGAGGGCGCGCACCTCCGCCGGCAGGTCCTCGCCGAGCAGCACGCCGAGCGCGCTGTTCAGTTCATCCACGTCGCCCATCGCGGCGATGCGCGGCGCGTCCTTGGCCTGGCGCGAACCGTCGGCAAGCCCCGTCGTGCCGCTGTCGCCGGTGCGCGTGTAGATTTTCGTGAGGCGGTTGGCCATGCTCGTCGCTCCTGCGGCGCCGCGGTCAGCGGCTCCCGTTCTCGCCGAGCGCGGCGAGCGCCGCATCGGCGGTGCGGAACAGGTTCCGTTCACCGATGATCTCATGCAGCCCGGTATTCCGCATGACCGCAAGCACCTGTTGCTTGAGCCCGCTGAAGGCGACGCGCATCCCGTTCTCGCGCAGGCGCTCGACCAGATGGCGGATCACTTCCTCGCCGGAGGCGTCGATTGCGTTGATGCCGTCGCCGACCACCAGCAGGCAGCGGGCCCGTGGATGCGCCGCCACTTCGGCGAGCACGCTGTCTTCGAAGTGGGGCACATTGGCGAAGTAGAGCTCGCCGTCGAAGCGCACGACCACGGCGTCATCCCGCACCGGGAGGCCGTGCAGGCGAGCGTCGCGCAGGGTGCCGTCGGGGTGGTGGGCCAGGATGGCCACCCGTGGCTTCATCGTGCGCAGCAGGTAGAGCACGATCGCCAGTCCGCCACCGATGAGAATACCGGCGTCGAGGTGCGGCGCGAAGGCGAGCGTGGCGACAAAAGTCACCACCGCGGCGATTCCGTCGTGGCGGTGCGCCTGCCACGCGTGCCGCATGGCGCCGACGTTTACCAGGTTGACGACCGCGAGCATGATGACCGCGGCCAGGACAGCCTGCGGCAGGTGATAGAGCAGTGGCGTGAGCGCGAGCAGCGTCACCAGCACCAGCGCCGCTGTGACGACCGAGGCGAAGCCGGTGCGGGCGCCTGCATCGAGATTCACCGCCGAGCGGGAGAAGGAGCCACTCACGGGAAAGGCCTGCATCAGACCCGCGGCGATGTTGGCGAGGCCCTGCCCGACGAGTTCGCGGTTGGGTTCGATGCGCTGGCGGGTGCTGGTGGCCATGGCCTTGGCGATCGAGATCGCCTCCATGAAGCCCACCAGGGTGATTATGAAGGCGGTCTTGAGCAGCAGGGCGATCGTCTCCCAGGTAAGTTCGGGCAGCCGCGGCACCGGAATGCCTGGCGGGATGGCGCCCACCACGTCGCCGCCTGCTGCGATGTCGATGCGGTTCCCGGAAATCCGGCGGATGCGCCAGCGGTCCTGTTCGGTTCCGGCGGAGGCGCTGGCACTGACTGGTACGAGCCGCGCGTGGCCGGCCGCATCCGCCGGTTCGCGCACGAAGACTACGGCACGCAGGGCGCGCATGCGTAGCCTGTTCTCGTCCTCGAGATGCCTTGCCTCGACGCGCATGACTTCCACTTCATGGCGGATTGCGAGCGCTTCGTGCACGAGTCCCGGCGCGCGCTCCGCTGTCCGCAGGCGCTGCGTGGCGTCGTCGATCCGCCGCGAGAGCGCATCGAGGCGCACGGTATCCGCGGTGTATTCGACGGCGAGCCGCTTAGCCTCGGGGTCGGCGAGGTCGGTGAGTTGCGCGGTGCCGCTGCGTTCAAAACCCCCGGCCCAGCTCGCAAGCGTGGCGAGCGTTACGGCGATCAGTACTGCTGGCAGGCGCGGCGCGTAGCGGCGCAGCGCCAGCATCAACGCGAGCGCGCCGACGCCCATGGCGAGCGTGGGCAGATGCGCCCCCCCCGCTTGCTGCAGAACAGTCCAGGTGTCGGCGACGAAACTGTCGGTGCGCGTGCCGTGCACGCCGAGCAGCTTGTCGAGCTGGGACAGCCCGATGATGAGCGCGGCGGCATTGGTGAAGCCGACGATCACCGGGTGGGACAGGAAGTTGACGATGGCGCCGAGCCTGAGCAGGCCCATGGCCAGCTCCATGACGCCGACCATGAGCGCGAGCGCGATGGCGTAGGCGATGAACTGCCCGCTGCCGGGCGCTGCGAACTGGGAGAGGGTTGCGCCCGTCAGCAGCGAGACCATCGCCACCGGGCCGGTGGCGAGCTGCCGGGAGGAGCCCCACAGCGCGGCCACCGCCACCGGCAAGAACGCGGCGTAGAGGCCGTAGTAGGGGGGCAAACCCGCAAGTTGGGCGTACGCCATCGACTGGGGGATGAGCACGAGCGCGACGGTGACGCCCGCCACGGTATCCGCGCGCAGCGTTGCCGCGGACAGCGGAAACCAGTCGAGAAAAGGAAAAATGCGGCGGATGACTGACACTCGGTCAATCATAGCATCCGCCACGCGGGCGCCAGCCTTGGACGGCGGCCGTCCGCCGTGTCGGGCGTGCGGCGTCCCGCATGCGATCCACCGGACGACGGGCAGGCAGTCATCGCGACTGGCGGGCTCGGGTATAATCCGCACTGCTTTGTCCTTTCCACAGGATGTTTACCGATGAGACTGTTTCCCCTGATCGTCGGCAGCCTCGCGTTGGTGGCGGGTTCCGCTGCCCTCGCTGCGGACGGCAAGATCGACGCCGGCCGCCAGAAGAATTCCATGTGCGTTGGCTGCCACGGCATTCCCGACTACAAGACGGCCTATCCGGTGGTGTATTCGGTGCCGCGCATCGGCGGCCAACATGCCAAGTATCTCGCCAGCGCCCTCGCTGCCTACAAGAGCGGCGACCGCAAGCACCCGACCATGCGCGCCATCGCCGCCAGCCTGTCCGAACAGGACATGGCGGACCTCGCGGCGTATTACGCCGCGCAGGGCCCCACCCGGACCGCGGCAAAATGAGCGGAGACCTGATGAAGAAAATCGTACTGATCGCGGCATGTCTGCTCTGGACCGGCGGTACCGCATGGGCGGCTGGCTCGCCGAAAGCAGGCAAGGAAAAGGCCGCCACCTGCGCGGCTTGTCATGGCGCCGATGGCAACAGCCAGGATCCGGCCAATCCGCGGCTTGCCGGCCAGCATCGCGACTACCTCGCCAAGGCGCTGCGCGACTACAAGAGCGGCGCCCGGAAGAATGCGGTCATGAGCGCAATGGCCGCGAACCTGTCCAAGCAGGACATCGCCGACCTCGCGGCGTACTACGCGTCGCTTCCCCCGGTGGTGGTGACGCAGCGCTAGTCTTCCCATCACGCCATAAAAAAACCCGGCCAGTGCCGGGTTTTTTGTTGCGTGATGGGCGGGATTGGAGATTAGAGACCAGCATCTGTGCGGTAGCGGCCTCGCTCCCAATGCCCAATGCCGAATCCCGCCTTATCCTCACTCCGCCAGCAGGTCGCGCACGTATTCGCCGATCGCCAGTGAGGAGGTGAGCCCCGGCGATTCGATGCCGTAGAGGTTTACCAGGCCGGGCACCGCGTGGTCCCGCGGGCCCTGGATCAGGAAATCGGGGGCGGGGCTGTCGGGCCCATGGATCTTGGGCCGGATGCCGGTGTAGCCGGGCTGGAGCTGGCCGTCCTGGAGGCCGGGGTAGTAATGGCGGATCGCGTCGTAGAACGCCTGCCTGCGCGATTCGTCGAAGGTATAGTCGACGCGGTCGAGCCATTTGAAATCGGGCCCGAACTTGCAGCGGCCGCCGAGATCGATGGTGACGTGCACGCCGAGCCAGCTGTTCTGCGCGCGCGCCACTGGATAAACCAGGTGCTTGAAGGGCGTCTTGCCAGACAGCGTGTAGTAATGGCCGATCGCGTAAAAGGTCGGCGGGATGCTGGGCGCAGGAATGCCTTCGATGGTGCGCGCCATTGCCTGCGCGTGCAGGCCGGCGGCGTTGATGACGGTGCGGGCGCGCACGGTCATCACCGAGGCGCCACCGACCTCCAACTCGATGCCGTCAGCAGTAACGCGCCCGGACTTGACCGGGCTGTCGAGCGCGAGCATCGCGCCGTGCGCCTCTGCTTCCCCGAGGTAAGCCAGCATCAGGCCGTGGCTGTCGATGATGCCGGTGGAGGGCGACAGGAAGCCCGCTGTAGCGCGCACTTCGGGCTCGAGCGCTGCCAGTTCATCGCGGTTGAGCATGCGCAGGTCGTCGACGCCGTTGGCGACCGCCTGATCCCAGTATTTCTTCAGCCCGGGCACCTGGTCTTCGTCGGAAGCGACGATAACCTTGCCGATCTTCCGGTGGTTGACCTGGTGGTCCGCGCAGTAACCGTAGAGTGCCTTGCGGCTCGCCACGCACAGCTTCGCCTTGAGCGAGCCGGTCGGGTAGTAGATGCCGGCGTGCATGACTTCCGAATTGCGCGAACTCGTCTGCGTGCCGATGTCGGACTCGGCTTCGAGAATGACGACTTCACGCCCGGCCAGCGCGAGGGCGCGTGCGCAGCCGAGGCCGACGACACCGGCGCCGATGACGACGCAATCAACAGTTTCCATGGAGGATGCAGGCGGCGCAGCTAAACTGCGCATCGTGAAAAGCCGCGATTCTACCGAACTTGCCTGGTCACCCGAGCCGCTGGCGGCGTCGCCCATGCTGTCGTTCCTCGCGCCGCTCGCGGCGGTGCTGCCGCGGGAACGCTGGCCAGCCTGCGCCGACTTCAATGCCGCGTTCGCGGCACGCGCCGGCGTGCGGTTCGTGCCGCCGCCGCTCCACGGCGACGATGGCCTCGATTACGAGGCGCGGGTGGCGGCGCGCGGCGAGGTGGCCACGCGCGAGGGCAGCTGGCACGACCTGTTCAATGCACTGATGTGGGCGGCATTTCCGCGGGCGAAGCGAGCACTGAGCGAGCGCCACGCCGCGGGCCGCGGGCATCAGCCCGTTGCCGGTACGCGGGGGGCGGCGCGCGACGCCGCGACGGTGCTGGATGAAAGCGGCGTCATCGTCGCCTGCGCGAACCCCGCGCTGGCTGCATTGCTGCGCGGGTTCCAGTGGCGGGAACTGTTCGTGGCGCAGCGCGCCGCCGTCCTGCGGGATCTGCGCTGCCTGATGTTCGGCCACGCGCTGGCGGAGAAGGCGCTGACCCCGTACGTGGGCATGACCGGTCATGCGGTGATCCTGGCCGTGCCGGAGTCCGTGCTGGCCGTGGACGGGGAAATCCTGGCGAACGCGCTGGACGAGCATCTGGCCGCGTGGCTGGCCGATCCGGCGACGCTCGCGTCGCCGCGCGACTTGCAACCCTTGCCGGTGCTGGGCGTGCCGGGCTGGTGGCCGGCGAACGAAGATCCGGCGTTCTACGACAACGCGGAGTATTTCAGGCCGGGACGGCGGCGCTGAGGTGTGCCGAGGCTGGCGCCGGACGGTCGAAGAAGCCGCGCGTTTCGAACACCGACGCCGCGAAGGATTTTCCATTGACCCGCAGATTGCGCTTCAACGCGAGGTCGAAGAGCAGCGGGTTGTGCCGCCGCACCTCCGACAGCACTCGCGCGGCTTCCGGGGTAACGAATTTGTTCGCGACCATGTACTCGAGCGAGAACAGCGGCATCACCCCCGGCAGCGGATAGTCGGAGCCGTTGAGCAGCCGCGGATGCCATTCCGTGCGCTCCACGACCGCGGCCAGTGCTTCACCGGCGCGATTCAGCTGGGTCATCGCGGAGATGTCGCCGAACAGCAGCTTCTCGTAACGCGCATCCTCCATCAGACGCGTGAACAGGCTGAAGCTTAGGACCATGGGGCCGTTGGGCCCGCGGTCGAGGTCGACGTCTTCGCCCAGTGACGCGCAGTGCGCGATCACCACCCGCACGCCGTGGTCGAGTGGGCGGCGAAACTTGAGCGGGTTGCCGAGGTGCTGGTGGCCTTCGCCGCGCACGGCGCGTTCCATCCCGCCGTGCGCGATCAGCGGTAGATCCAGGCGTTTCAGGGCTGCGTAGAAAGGATCGCAGCGCGGCGAGGAGGGATCGATGCCCATCGCCGCCGGCAGCCATTTGACGGCGCGAGCGCCGCTTTTTTTGGCGGCTTCCAGCGCCGCCACGCTGTCGGTGCGGTAGGGATGCACCGAGGCCGCCCATTCGAAATAATCCGGATGGGCGTGCGCGACGCTCGCCGCATAGGCGTTCGGCGTGAAAAACGTCGAGTCCTCCGCCGCGACCGTGCCGTCGGGGCGGACATGGTGGTCGAAGGCGAGGAGCATGACCTTCATGCCGGGGCGCATGCCTTCGACCAGGTTGAGCAGACGGTCGACGAAGCTGGCATCCACCCGGCCCGGATCCCGGTGCGCGCAGGAGGCGTTAAGGAAGAACAGGCGCTGCGCGTACTCGAAGGGGTTCAGCCAGCTTTCCATCCGCGGGTTGACCCACACGCCGCTGCCGGAGTCGCCGGTGCCGATGAGGTGCGCGTGGCAGTCCCACACGCGCGCCGGATCGAGGCCGGCCCACGTGGCCTGCATGACTTCGTGATCTGCGAGCGGCGAGGGGAGTGCTGCGCGGCAGGGGTTGACGAGGCCCTCGTCGGGCCACTTGCGCCAGGCGGCGACGGCGGCCGCGCCGAGCACGACGCTACCGGCGGCGAGCAGGCGCCGCCGGCGGCTATTGATGCGGGAGCGTGGCATGCGGACGGCCCCGGTCAGGGCCGCAGGAGCGGGTCCTTGACGGCGCCCAGCACGTTCAGCGCGCCCCGCGCGACGATCACGGACTTCGACCCCACTTCCGCCGTCACCCGGCCGCTAAGCTCAGAGTCGTTGCCGACATTGACGGCGCCGGCGGCACTCATGGGGCCCGAGAGCATCTGCAACTGACGGTAGGCGATGCGGCCATTGGCCACGAGGACTTCGCCCCGCAATTCGTTGAACGAGGTCTTGCCGCCGCGGGTGCCGTTGGGGCTGGGCGACTGCACCGCGCGCAACAGGTCGACGTTGTTCAGGTTGCCGCGGCTCACCACGAAGCTGCCGTTGAGGCGGGGCTCGGTGAAGACATCGACGACGGACGCCCCCAGCATCGAGAGCTGTCCCTGCAGGTCGAGCGTCCCGGTGATCTCGAAGGAACGCGCGAACAGGCTCACGAATGCCCCCGCATTGGCGCCCTTCAGGCGGAAGTCGCTCTCGAAGAGGGCCTTGTCGCCCCAGCTTGCACGCAAGGAACCCTCCAGCGCGCCGCCGGCGAAGCGTCCTTCCACCTTGGCGGCGGTGAAGGTCGAGGCGGTGAGCACACCCGTGCCGGAAAGTTCGTCGAAGTTGAAGACCGGGCCCACCGGGAAAGCCATGTCGCGGAGGTTGAACTTGACCTGCGTGCCGGGGCCTTCGCGGGACGGCGTGAACTCGATGCTGCCCTTTCCCGAGCTGAGGACGGCTTTCTCGAACACGCCGCCCACGGTGTAGGTGATGTTGGCTTCGAACGTCGGCACGTCGAACCCGCGGCCCGCGATCTTGACCGGCGCGATGACGAGGCGCCGGATCCTGAGGGGCGAGTTGGCGGGCGCCGTGGCCATGCGGACGAGCCTGGGCACGGCATCCTGCTCGAGCGTCGCGTTGATTATGTCGATACGGTCGAAGGATTTTTCCGGCTCCAGGATCGCCAGCGATGTCACTGGAATGACCGCCAGCGAAACCTTGACTTCGCGCCCGCTGCCGATCGCGATCTGCTCGAGGCGCACCTGCGGCGAAGGCACCAGGGTAAAGCGCAGGCTGCCGATGCTGACGGGCTCGCCGAGCCGGTCCGAAAGGATTTTTTCGGCCCCCGGAATGTAGCCGGTCAGCGGAACGACATGCAGCAGGCCGAGACCGCCGGCCACGATGGCGACGGTCGCAACGACGATCATCTTGCCCCACGGCAGCTGGCGCCGTGCCAGCTTGATGGTGCCGCCCTGGGCGGGTTGCAGGCCCCGCTCGAGGACCTTCTGCGCGGCGACCGCCTCGGCGCGGGACTGCGCATCGACCCTGGCGCGCACCTCGGCATCGCGCTCCGCCTGTTCGCGGGCGCGCATTTCCGCCTGCACGCGCTGCTGGATCTGTGATTCCGCTTCCTGCCGCAGGCGGTGCTCCTGCATGACGCGGGCGACGGCTTCCTGCTTGGCACGGTCTTCCGCGGAGGCGCGCGCCTTCTTCTCAGTCATCGCCTTCTGTTCGGCCTGTGCGCGCAGCATCGTTTCGGCCTGCGCCTTGGCGACGGCTTTTTCATGGGCGAGGCGGGCGGCTTCCAGCGAGCGTTCGGCGTCCTCGCGCGCCTTGCGCGAGGCTTCGTTCTGCAGGCTCGCTTCCTCGCGGATGCGTTTTTCGGCTTCCTCATGGGCGACCTGCGCCGCGGCCGCCCGGGCTTCGGCCTCTTCGCGCGCCGCGCGTTCGGCCTCGGTGCGCTTGGCGAGATCTGCATCGATGCGCTGCTCGGCGTCTTCGCGCGCCTTGCGCTCGAACTCGGCCTTGGCTTCGGCCTCCACGCGCGCCTTGCGCTCGGCCTCGATCAGCGTCTCGACTTCGGCGCGGGCTTTGATTTCGGCCTCCGCGCGCGCGGTCTCGATGCGGGCTTCGGCCGCTTGACGTGCTTTGCGTTCCGTCGCGGCGTCTGCGCGGGCCTCGCGTTCGGAAATGCCCTTGGCGTCGGCTTCGGCGCGTGCGAGGCGGGCTTCCTCTTCGCGGGCGCGCAGCGCGACTGCTGCCTTCATCTGGTCATCTTCGCGGCCCCGGCGTTCGACCACGATGCGCGCTTCGGCCTCCTCGCGTGCCTTGCGCTCCGCGATGGCCTGGGCCTCGGCTTCCTCACGGGCCCTGCGCTCGGTTTCGGCGCGGGCGTCGGCCTCGGCACGCGCCTGCTGGATGTTGATCTCGATTTCCTTGAGTTGCGCGCGGGCCTTGTCTTCCGCTTCGACCCTGACCAGCTCCAGTTCGGCCGTATGGCTCAGCCGCTCGGCTTCATCCTGGGTCCGGCGTTCGAGATCGGCCAGCGCCGCCTGTTCGGCTTCAGCGCGCACTTCGGCGTCTGCCCGGGCCCGGGCCTGGGCTTCCATCAGGGCGCGGGTCGCTTCCTCGGCCTTGGTCAGTGCCGCGAGGCGGTCTTGCTCGGCGGCGCGGACGAGCTTGTCCGCATCGGCGCGGACGGTCTCGGAGGACTGCTCGCGCGAACGTTTCTCGGCTTCGGCGCGGGCCTGTGTTTCGGTGGCGGCCTTGGCTTCGGCTTCCGCCTGCGCACGGGCGGCGGCTTCCGCCATCGCGCGCGCTTCCACCGTGGCGCGCTCGGCGGCGCGGGCCCGTTCCTCGGCATCGTGACGGGCTCGAATCTCGGCCTCCGCGCGCGCCATGGCGTCGATTTCCGCTTTCTCGCGGGCCTCGCCTTCCGCCATGGCCCGTGCTTCGGCTTCCTTCAGGGCCTGCTCCATTGCGCGGAGCTTCGATTCGACCAATATACGCGTCCGGGCCTCGGCCTCCGCACGGGCGCGGGCATCGAGTGCCGCCCGCAGGCGCGCCTCGACTTCCGCCTTGGCACGCGCTTCGAGTTCGGTCTTGGCTTTGACTTCCTGATTGGCGCGGTATTCGGCGGCCGCCCGCATCCGGGCTTCGGCATCGGCCTTCGCCTTGGCCTCCATGGCCTGGCGCACGCGCGCTTCCGCCTCCGCCTTGACTTTCGTTTCCTTGGCCGCCAGCGCTTCCGCCTCGGCTTTCTCGCGTGCGGCGCCGGCGGCACGGGCTTCCGCCTCGGCCCTGGCTTTCGCCTCGGCCTCGGTTTTGGCTTTGGCTTCCGCCGCGACCCGTGCGCGCGCCTCGGACTCCTGCCGGGTTTTCGCTTCGGCCGCCTGTCTGGCTTCTGCGGCGGCGCGCGCGTTGGCGTCCACCTCGGCCTTGCCCCGTACCTGCGCCTCGTTGCTCAGGGCGGCGACGGCCTTGGGCGAAGTGAAATCGAGATCGTCGTCGCCGGTGACCGGTGCGGACTCCCCGACCTTGGGCGGCTCGAAGAAAACGCGGATGTAGCCTTCCTTGAGCAGGTAGGCCACGGTCGCCGACAGTTGTTCCGCGGGGATTGCCGCCTTGCGCTCAACGTCGGTGAGCGTCGATTTGCCGTCCACCAGCAGGAAGATGAGCGTCTGCTCCCTCGTAAGGCGGATCGCCTTGTTCTTGAGGTCAAGCACGCCCTTGGCGGTTTTGGCGAAGATAGTGTCTGGATGCATGGTGATCTTAGCGCGGCGTGCGTGATCAGTCGGGTGAGCGGACGCGATGGGGTTCACACGGTTCGCCGCACGGGCGCACGGTGTGTGCGGTATTGCACGCCAGACACAGCATGAAAGGCAGGACTCCCCGGTTTTCCCGACAGACGAGCAGAATTTGTACCCGGACGGTGCCTACAATCCCCTGAGGCGGTGCCCTTTTTCGCTATAGTTTAATACGGTTACGAGGCGCGCTACGAGCGCCGCATCGCATGGTCCCCAAGACACCCAAAACTCCCGCCTGTTCCACCGACGATGCCGCGGCCGCGCTGCCGTCCGCTGATGCGGCCATCACACCCGCCGAGGAGGCGACCGCGCGACGCAGCACCTACGATGTGACCGACCACATCCCGGTCACGGACCCGGCGGCAGTCGGCGCCGAGGTCGCGCGGCTATTTCAGACCCTCCACCCGGACGCCGATCCGCAGATGCTGCGGCAGGTCTTTGATGATTTCACCGCCTTCTACGCGGGCAATGACCCGCGCTACCACGCGAACGAAACTCCCTACCACGACGTGCAGCACGTGCTGGACGTGACCTTGGCAATGGCGCGGCTGATGACCGGGCGGGAGCAGGCCCGTGGGCAGGAGCCCCTGGGGGAGCGCCTGTTCCGCTTCGGCATCGTGCTGGCGCTGTTCCATGACAGCGGCTACCTGCGGCACCGGCGCGACCGCCGGCGCCGCCACGGCGCCGAGTACACGCTGACCCACGTGTCGCGCAGCGGCGACTTCCTGCGCGACTACCTGCCGCGCGTGGGTATGGGTGATCTGGCGGGGACTGCGGCCCGCGTCGTGCATTACACGGGGTACGAGGTCCCGGTGGCGAACATCCGCTTGCGAAACCCGGTGTTTCACGAAATGGGCTGCATGCTCGGCACCGCCGACATCCGTGCGCAGATGGCGGACCGCTGCTACCTCGAAAAATGCCACGACCGGCTGTATCCGGAGTTCGTGCTGGGGGGCGTCGCGCGCCGGCGCCGGCCTGGGGGCGGGGAGGAGGTGGTGTTCGCCTCGGCAGCCGATTTGATCTCCAAGACACCGCAGTTTCATGCCAACGCGACACGGCGGCTCGATCTCGAGCTTGACGGTTCGCACCGGCATTTCCGACGTTTCTTCCACGGCGACGATCCGTATCTGGACGCGATCGAGCGCAACGTCCATTACGCGCGGCAGTTGGGCGACGAAAAAGACATGGGCGGGCTGCGTCGGCGCCTGCCGCAGCTGGGCGGCACGCCGGCTAACTGACGGTCAGCACGATCTTGCCGATGTGCGCGCCGCTTTCCATGAGTGCGTGCGCCCGGGCAGCCTCGCCGAGCGGGTAAGTCGCGTGCACCACGGGCTTGATGGCGCCGGTGTCGATCAGCGGCCACACCCGTTCGCGTAATTGCCGGGCGATGGCCGCCTTGAAGGCGATGGGGCGCGGCCGCAGCGTCGAGCCGGAGATCGTCAGCCGGCGCAGCAGCACCTGGCCGAAGTTGACCGCGGCCTTGGCGCCACCGAGAAAGGCGATGAACACCAGCCGGCCGTCGTCGGCCAGCGCATCGAGTTCGCGCGGAATGTACTCGCCGCCCACCATGTCGAGGATTACGTTGACGCCGCGGCCGCCGGTGGATTCCTTGACGATGGCGACGAAATCTTCCGTTTTGTAGTTGATCGCGCGCGTCGCGCCGAGGCTTTCGCAGGCCGCGCACTTTTCAGGCGAGCCCGCGGTGGCGAACACGGGGTGGCCCAGTGCACGCGCCATCTGGATCGCCGTCACGCCGATGCCGCTGGAGCCGCCCTGCACCAGCAGCGTTTCGCCGGCTTGCAGCGCCGCGCGGTCCCACACGTTGCTCCAGACGGTGAAGCAGGTTTCCGGCAAGGACGCCGCTTCGACGAGCGTCAGCCCGCGTGGCACCGGCAGGCAACTCGATGCGGGCGCCACGCAGTACTGCGCGTAGCCGCCGCCGGGCGTCAGCGCGCACACGCTGTCGCCGACCTTCCATTCCGTGACGCCTTCTCCCAGCGCTGCAATCGTGCCGGCCACTTCCAGTCCGGGCAGAGACGAGGCGCCCTTGGGTACCGGATACTTGCCCTGGCGCTGCAACACGTCGGGGCGATTGACGCCGGCGGCGGCGACGGCGATCAGGACTTCTCCGGCCTGCGGTTGCGGCATCGGATGCGCGGCAATGCGCAGCACCTCGGGCCCGCCGGGGGCGGTGATGGTGACGGCTTGCATCTCGGAGGGTAAGGCCATGGGGGTCCTCAGCTATTTCTGGAGTTGCGCCGCACGATAGCGGCGGATGCGGTCATTGAGGCCGGGGGCTGAGGCGGAAGCCACCAGCGTTGCCATGTCGGCCTCCCGGGTGTCGGCGCGGGTTTGCGCATAGAGATGGGCCGAAGCGGCCGGACTGAGCGTGCCGCCGGCTTCCGCGGCTTCCGCGATCGTTTCCGGCCAGCCTTCCTGCGCGGCGATGGCCGTAAGAAAACCGGCGCGCAGTGCGATGTCCGCATCGAAGGTCGCGCTGGTTTCCAGCCACGCGCGCGCGGTGGCGCCGCCCACGCAGGCCGCGAGGCGGCGGGTGCCGAGCACCAGGCCGAACTGCAGACCGGGCATGCGGAAGGTGGTGCCGGGCGCGGCGGCGCGGCGGCCACAGACGCCGACCAGATCGGCCCCAGCGCCGAATACGCGGCCATGGGCCAACGCGAGCGTGGCGAAGGGCGCGTGATGCACGCGCTGGAGCAGGGTTTCGATGCGGATGAAGCGCAGGACGAGATCGCCTTCGCTCGCCTCCTCGCAGCCGGCGAAGTCGAAGCCGGCGCAGAAGTGCTTGCCGGCGCCATCGATGACGAGGAGGCGCGTGCCGTCGGTACGTGCGGCATCCACCGCGGCGAGCAGCGCCTCGACCAGCACGCCGGACAGGGCGTTGGCCTTGTCGGGGCGGTTGAGCGTCAGGCGCGTAACGTTGCCGTCACGGACCGCCAGCAGTTCGTCGGCCATGCGCTCAGCGGATCCGGCCACTCATTTGGCCAACCCCGCACGCACTTCGGCGGAGCGGTCCCAGAAGTTCGGCATCAGCGGGCTCGAATAACCGGAGACGAAATCCTTGGCGACGCCGGAGGACGGGTCGAACACATGGCGCTTCACCGCGCCGATGTTGGCGCCGTAAACGTGGATGCTGATGGAAACGCGGTCGCTGAGCGCGTTGGACACCTGATGCACGTCGCCGATGCGCGGTGACAGTTTCTCGACTTCGCCGGGCTTCAGCGTTTTGGTCTCGCCGGCCTGCATGGGCTTGCCTGCGGTCGGCACGGCGTAGGCCTTGCACAACTCCGCGCCGCGCAGCATGCCAACCATGCCCCACACCGTATGGTCGTGCACCGGCGTGGTCTGGCCCGGGCCCCACACGAAGCTGACGACCGAAAAGCGTTCGAGCGGATCGCAGTAGAGAAGGTGCTGCTGGTAGTACTCCGGATGCGGCTTCGTGGCGGCCTCAGGCAGCCAGTCGTCCTGCGATACCAAGGCGCCGAGCAGCCGGCTGCCCTGGTCGAGGAGCTTCACTTCGTCGCCGGCGGCGTTTTCGACCAGCCGGGTTATGTCGGCGACGAAGCTGCGGAAGCGGGCGTGGTTTTCCATGGCGGACCTCTACGGTTTTTTGATGGCCGCCAGTACTTCGGCGGTGTGTTCACCCAGCGCGGGCGGACGCAGCCGCACGGGCAGGTTGGCGCCGGACAGGCGCATGGGGGAAAGCACGGTGCGGGTGGCGACGCCGTTCGGCAGGTCCATCGGCTGGACCCAGCCCATGTGCGCGACCTGCGGATCGGCGAGCACCTGCGAATAGGTGTTGAGCGGCGCGCAGGGCACGCCTTTGGTGTTCAGGGCATCCAGCATTGCCTGCGCGGTGAAGCGTGCGAACTCTGCTTCCAGCAGTTCGCGCAGCGCGTCCTGGTTTTTCGCGCGCAGGCTGGGCGAGGCGAAACGCGCGTCGCGCGCGAGGTCGGGCCGGGCGATGACCTCGCAGGTGGCGGCCCACAGTTTGTCGGTGCCGGCCGCTAGCGCGAAATAGCCGTCCTTGCACTGGAAGGCGGCGTAGGGGGCGTTCATCGGATGCGCGGAGCCGAGCTTCACCGGATCACGCCCGGTCGCGAAATATTCACTGGTTTGCAAATTCGCGATGCCGAGCATGCCGCCCAGCATGGCGACGTCGATGTGTTCGCCTTTGCCGCCGGCGCGAACGCGGCTCAGCACCGCGGCGACGGAGTAGGCCGCATACAGTCCGGCAGTGAAGTCCGCAATCGGGATGCCGCATTTGACCGGCCGGCCGTCGGCTTCGCCGGTCACGCTCATCACGCCGCTCATCGCCTGCACGGTCATGTCGAAGCCGCCCTCGGCGACGCGCGGGCCGCTCTGACCGAAGGCCGACACCGAGCAGTACACGAGCGCGGGTTTTTCCTTCGCGAGTGACGCGTAATCGAGCCCGAACTTCGCCATCACGCCAGGCCGGAAATTTTCCAGCACCACGTCGGCGTCCAGCGCGAGCTTGCGCGCGCTGGCCCGGCTCGCGGCGTCCTTGAGGTCCAGCACAACGGAGCGCTTGTTGCGGTTGACCGAGGCAAAGTACTGACTGTAGCCGTCCACGATCGGCGGCCAGGCGCGCATGAGGTCGCCGCCCTCCGGCGCTTCGACCTTGACGACGTCCGCACCCATGTCGCCGAGCAGGCAGCCGCAGAACGGACCGGCGAGCACTTGGCAGAATTCGACGACCTTGACGCCGGCGAGCGGGAGCATGGGGGGGGGCAGAGTGAGGCCTGCAGGGCGCAGGCTGCGAAACGACGGAGACTTCGATATTATCACGCGCTTTTCCGCGCCCGACCTGCGACATTCTGCGGGTGGGGAACGCTGCGGCGCGAATCACGTCCAATTCGCGTCCAATACCGACAACGACAGACAGGAGCAGTCCGATGCACAAAATCTCAGCGTTTGCCCTGATCGGAGCGACGGCCTTCACGACGCCAGTGGTGGCTGCCAATGCCTATCCGACCAAGCCGATCCGCCTCGTGGTGCCGTTCGCCCCGGGCGGCGGCAACGACATCTCCGCGCGCTTCGTCGCGCAGCGCATGACGGAGGGCTTCGGCACCACGGCGGTTGTCGACAACCGGCCGGGCGCGGGCAGCACGCTCGGCACCGACATCGTGGCGAAATCGGTGCCGGACGGCTACACGCTGCTGGTGACGCACAACGCGATCGCCATCAACCAGACGCTGTACCCCAAGCTGCCTTTCGACACGCTCAAGGACTTCGTGCAGGTGGTGATGATCGGCGCCACCACCAACACGCTGGTGGTGAATCCGACGGTGCCGGTCAAGTCCACCAAGGACCTGATCGCGCTGGCGAAGTCCAAGCCCGGCGCGCTGAATTACGCCAGCACCGGTGCGGGCGGCACTTCACACCTGGCGATGGAATACTTCCGGCTCGAGACCGGAGTCGATCTCGTGCACATTCCCTATAAGGGCACCGCGCCCGCCCTGACCGACCTTGTGGGCGGCCAGACGCAGGTCATGATCTCGGCGCTGCCGGGCACCGTGCCCTTCATCAACGCGAAACGCGTGGTGGCCATCGCCACCACCGGCAAAAAGCGCTCGGCTTTCCTGCCCGACCTGCCGACGCTGGCGGAATCCGGGGTGCCGGGCTACGAGTTCGATACCTGGTACGGCTTGCACGCGCCGGCCAAGGTGCCGAAGGACATCATCGTCAAGCTCAACGCCGAAGTGGTGAAAAGCCTCTCCAAGCCGGAAGTGAAAGAGCAGCTCTTCAAGCAGGGGATCGAGGCGCAGGCGGGTACGCCGGAGGAATTCGCCAAGTACGTTCGGGCGGAAGTGGCGAAGATGGCGAAGATCATCAAGGCGTCCGGCGCTAAGCCGGAAGTGTGATGGTTCTCCGGGTGCTCGCGCGTCGGGCTGCGCTCGCACTGATTCTCGCGGCGCCTCTGATGGCGGCGGCGCAACAAGCGCCTTTTCCTTCACGCCAGATCCGCTAGTCGTCCCGCAGGCAGCGGGCGGTTCTTCCGACACGCTGTCCCGCGCGCTGGCGCCGCGGCTCGCTGACGCGCTGGGTCAGCAGGTGGTCGTCGACAACCGGCCGGGCGCGACCGGCAACATCGGTACCGAAATCGTCGTGCGTGCCGCACCCGACGGCTACACCCTCCTGCAGGCGGCAACCTCGCTCGCCACCAACCCGGCGATGAATCCCGCGCAGAAGTTCGACCCGCTGCGCGATCTCGCGCCGGTCATCCTGCTCTCGCAGCAGCCCAACCTTTGGGCCGTGCATCCCTCGCTGCCGGTGAAGTCGATGCGCGAGCTGATCGCGTTCGCCAAGGCAAAACCGGGACAGGTGGACTACGCCACCTCCGGCACTGGCGGGTCGCAGCATCTGTCCGGCGAGCTGCTCAAGGTCATGACCGGCGTTGACATCGTGCATATCCCCTACAAGGGCAGCCCGCCCGCGCTGATCGACGTGCTGGGCGGCCGCGTGGCCGTGACCGTGTCCACGCTTGCGCCGGCCATGCCGCACGTGCGCGATGGACGCCTGCGTGCGCTGGCGGTGACCGGCGAGCGGCGGTCCACCGCGGCACCGAACGTGCCGACAGTCGCGGAATCCGGCGTGCCGGGCTATGCGGCGACGGCGTGGCAGGGCGTACTCGCGCCCGTCGGTACCTCGCGCGAAGTGACCGCGCGTCTCAACGCCGAAATCAACAAGGCCTTGCGCCTGCCCGAAGTGCAAAAATTCCTGGTGGACGAGGGCTACGTCATCGAGGGCGGCTCGAGCGAGCGCTACACCGCGTTCATCAAGAGCGAGATCGCCAAATGGTCCAGGGTGACCAAGGCGGCCGGGCTCAATAAGCCCCAGACCTGAGCACGCCTCCCGCAGTCAAACGGGATTGATGTCGGCGGCGAACGCGCCGTTGGGATCGACACCCTCGAGCGCGGCGTGTTCAGCGGGCGGCAGCGTCACAGGATCTTCACCCGCATCGATACGTAAGCCTGTGCGCGTGAGAGTGGGCTAGCGTACAGACCACCTTTTCTTGGCGTTCTATCCTTCCAGCGTTTGTGCCCCAAGGGGGCAAACCGAATATCGGAGGGACGGCCATGTCTGGAATGAAAGCGCAATCCTTGAGCTGCATGCTGGCCACTGTCGCGCTCAGCGCTGTGGCCGCCCTCGGCATGACCAAACTGGCCCGCGCGCAGGCGCCGGACGATCAAGGCAGGCAAAAGCAGGAAAGGCAGCAGAGGGAGGATCGGGGTGAGAAGCAGGCCGGGCCCCAGGATCCCGCGCAACAAAGCGAAGACCAAAAAAAGACGCAACAAGAGCGGCGGGCCGGGCAGCTCCAGCAGCAAGCCGAGCGTGAGCAACAACGCGCGCAGAAGCAGGAGCAGGACAAGGCTGCGCAGAAACAGCAGCAATCCGAGCGCGATCAACAACAACGTGCACAGAAGCAGCAACAGGAAAAGTCCGCGCAGAAGCGCGAGCAGGACCAGCGCGATCAACAGCAACGCGCACAGAAGCAGGAGCAGGAAAAGTCCGCGCAGAAGCGGGAGCAGGACCAGCGCGATCAACTGCAGCGCGTACAGAAGCAGGATCGGGAGCGGTCTGCGCAGAAGCGGGAGGAAACACAGCGCGAGCAGCAACAGCGCGCGCAGAGGCAGGAGCAGGAACAGTCCGCGCGCAGACAGCAGCAAGCCCGCTACGAATATGAAAAACAACTCGCGGAGAGACAGGAACGGCAAGTTTCGGAGCAGCGTCGACGGCAGCTCGATCTCGAGCAGCGCCAGCGCCTGGAGGCGTATCGGCAACGAGAGATTGCCCAGGACCGCCTGTGGGCGCAGCGCGAAGCCGCGCTTCAGCAACAAAACCGCGCGGCACAGTATCGTTATCAGCAGCAGTATCTGGAACGCCGGCGTCAGCAGATTGAGAACTGGAACGCGCGCGCCTACGAATACAACAATGACAGTCGCTTCTATGCTGCTCCAAGCTATCGTTACGTCCGCGCCGGCAAAACCTATCAGACCAATCAATACGGTGCGGATTTACTCCGGCAGGCGGTGAACTACGGCTATGAGCAGGGGTTCCCGGCGGGTCAGGCTGACCGCGAGGACGGCTGGCGCTCTGGCGGCTATAAAAGCTCCTATGCCTATCGGGACGGAGACTATGGCTACAACGGCTACCATGTCAGCCAGGATGAATACCGCCACTACTTCCGTCAGGGCTTCCGTCGCGGCTACGACGACGGCTACAACAGCCGCTCGCAATATGGGATGGAAGTTGATGGCAACGTGTCGATCCTGAGCGCTGTCTTGTCGGCGGTACTCGGTCTGCTGTCAAACAAGCAATAACCGATTTTCTAGGGAGCGCAGTCATGAAATGGGCAGGCCTTTATCTGGTTGGTTACGTGGTCCTGGTTGGCGGGGTGCTGGCCGCGCTGTGGAAACTGGGTATTCTGGAAAGCATCGGCACGACATGGACCGTGATCGGGGTCGTGATCCTGACCGGCCTTGGCATCATGATCGCGGTGTCCAACAGCGGTACTAAAGAGAACATCCATATCGACCGGACGTGAGCGTTCACAAGGTGCTGCGTCGAGTATTTTTCCTCTATCACTCCCCCTAAAGTTACGGTTACCGCTGCCTTGGCGGCGGAAATCCTGAAGTTGCCCTTCTCGCCTGCGCCACGCAAACGTCACAGGGCGTCTCAGCGGCGTCTTACGCAGGATTGACGTCGGCGGCGAAGGCGCCGTCGGGATCGAGGCTTGCGAGTGCCGCGCGTTCGCGTTCGGTGGGCGGCGGCGTCACCGGCACGTAACCCGCGTCGAAGCGGAAACCCGTGCGCGCGGTGATGTTCGCCAGCGTGGCTTCCGGATGCCGCGAGACCAGCCGGAATCGCGTGCCGGGACGGGGCTCCCGTGCGAACACCGCCAGCGGTGTGATCAACGCCGCCATGTTGCCGTCGGCTGTCACAAAATCGAGCGTCTCCACCAGCGCGCGCGGGCTGTGTTCCGTGCGCCAGGTCACCACGCGCTTCGCGGTCGGCAGCATGACCGCAGCACCCCCGCCGCCGGGCAGGCGCACTTTCGGCGCAAGGGTGTTGCCGATCACTGACACGTTGGTGCGCCCGCGGCCGTCAATTTGCGCGCAGCCGAGATACACGAGGTCCAGCCCGCCGCGCGCGCACAGGTCGTAGAAATCCTGGTTCGAAAAAATAGACGCCGAACCCTCATTCAGCAGAGGATCGCTGCTCGAATGCGGAATCTTGGAGGGCAGCGGGTTCACGCCGCCCGACACGTTGAGGTAGGTGAACGGGAAATCGTACGCGCGCTTGGCGAGCAGGCAGGCCAGCATCGGCAACGTGGAGTTGACGCCGCTGAAGGTACGTTCGTCCGCGCGGATCTGGCGCGCGAGGTTGATGACGAGGTAGGAAAACGACGTCCACATGATGGGGAATGGGGAATGGGTGATGGGTGATGGGTGATGGGTGATAGGGGCCTGCCGATTTCCTATTTCCGATTTACCATTTCCCTGACTTCAGGCGCTTCCGCCATATGCCGTTCGAGCGCGCCGGGCGATTCGTCCACGTAGCGTTCCACCGCCGGATAATCGATTTCGTAATACGGGTGCATGGAGCCAGGCCATGCGCCGTTGGGCACGATCGCCACGGCCTCGACCAGGAAGCCGGGCACCAGCGTCAGTTCCGGCTGCCGGGCGAGGTGTTCGGTCGTAACGAGTTTTTCCGCCGTGATTAGCACGCGCTTCGCCGCGCGCGTCAGCGGATGGTCCCAGAACGGCGTGCCGTAGACGCGTGCGTTGCCTTCGGCATCGACTTCGTTCGCATGAATCACGGTCACGTCCGGCGCAATGGCGGGAATCACGTAGACCTCCTGCCCGGAGCCGTACGGATCGGCGATCTTCTTCCAGCCGTTAGCCTGAGGCAGGTCGCTGCCGTGGATGCCGGCGACCGGGAGGAAGGGCACGCCGTAGGAGGCTGCACGCAGCCCCGAAACCAGCGACATTCAGGCGTGTTCCTCGAACTGTGTGCGTTGCGACTCGACCGCCTTGCGGAAGCCGCGTGCGAGCCCGAAATTACCTTCCATGGCGACGATGCCGGCGCGCGCCCGGCGCACGAGGCCCGCGCGGCACAGCAGGTCGAGGTCGTAGCCAGGGGACGGCTTGATGATCTCGAGGTCGCCGATGCGCTGCCGCGCGAGTTCGCGCACCAATGCAAAGGGCCCGCGGTGCAGGAAGCTGCCGCCGAGCCCGAGCATGCTGCCGGGCGCGATGCGCGCGGCGAGTTGGGTGAGCGGGATGATTTTGGATGCGGATGCAATAGGCGGGTTCATGCGGCCTCCTGGCGGATCGTGATGCGATAATAACGCCAATGCCTATAGGAGGAAGTCCCATGCGTGCAGCAGCATTGACCTGTGCTCTGCTTTTGTTTTCGTCGGCGGCACTGCCGGCCCAGCCGCCGTCGTCGTCCTGGCCGACCAAACCCATCCGCATGATCGTCGCCGTGCCGCCCGGCGGCCCCGCGGACACGCTGTCGCGGCTAATCACGCCCAAAATGTCGGAATCGCTGGGCCAGAACGTGGTGATCGACAACCGGCCGGGCGCCAACGGCAACATCGCCTACGAAACGACCGCGCGCGCGGTACCGGACGGCTACACCATCGCCGCGGTCGCGGCCGGCGTGGCGATCAACCCGAGCCTGTACCGTGACGCCCATTTCGATCCGGTCAAGGACTTCGCGCCGATCACGCTGGGGATCACGGTACCCAACATTCTGGTCGTGCATCCCTCGGTCCCGGCCGCCACCGTGAAGGAACTGGTGGCGGTCGCGAAGGCGCGCGGCGGCAAGTTCGCTTTTGCCTCTGCGGGCAACGGGACTTCCGGCCATCTCGCGCTGGAGTTGTTCAAGCTGCAGTCGGGCGCCGATGTCGTGCACGTGCCCTACAAGGGCGGCGGGCCGGCCCTCACCGAGGTCATCGGCGGCCAGGTGCAGGCACTCTTCAGCATTGCGCTGACCGCGATCCCGCAGGTGAAAGCCGGTCGCGTGCGCGCGCTGGCGATCACTAGCGCGCAGCGTTCTGCAGTGGCGCCGGAGTTGCCGACGGTGGCGGAATCGGGCTACCCCGGCTTCGAGGTGATCGGCTGGTTCGGCTGGCTGGCGCCCGCGCAGACGCCCAGGGACATCGTGGCGCGTCTCAATCGGGAGATGGTCGCGGTATTGAAGCAGCCCGACCTGCGCGAGCGACTGGTGGCGCAGGGTTCGGACCCGGTTGGCAATTCCCCGCAGCAGTTCGGAGATTTCATTCGCGCCGAGCGCGACAAGTGGGCGAAAGTGATCATGCAGGCCGGCATCCGTATCGAGTGAAGGGCGGGGCCGCCGCCGCTGCGGAGCGGTTACAATCAGCAGGGTTTTCTCGGCAGTCCGGCGGCCCGTCGGACGGGTTTTTAACACTCCGCACGGATGGCTTCCAGCATGCAAGGTGGCAAAGCGGTATTAGTGGCGCTGTTGGCTTTGACGGCGGCGGCAGCGCCTGTCGTTTTTGCCCAGGCCTACCCCTCCAAGCCCATCCGGTTCATCGTGCCCTTCGCGCCCGGCGGCGGCGCCGATATCAGCGCGCGCGCCGTTGCCTCCCGGCTCACCGAGCGTCTGGGCCAGCAGGTGGTGATCGACAACCGGCCCGGCGCCGGCGGCAACCTGGGCACGGAACTGGTCGCCCGCGCCGCGCCCGACGGCTACACGCTGCTGTGGGCGTCCAGCGGCTACGGCGCCAATCCGAGCCTCTACAAGCTTTCCTACGATCCGGTAACCGGCTTTGAGCCCGTTACGCTGGTCACCCAGCAGCCCTTCCTCTTCGTCGTGAACCCGGCGGTGCCGGCGAAAACGGTGAAGGAGTTCATCGCCTACGCGAAGGCGAACCCGGGCAAGCTGAACTACCTCTCCTCGGGTGTGGGCGGCATCCAGCACCTCGCGGTGGAACTCTTCAAGAGCCTTGCCGGTGTCGATCTCGTGCACATCCCGTACAAGGGCGGTTCGAGCGGCCACACCGACCTCATCTCCAATCAGGTGCAGATGGAGTTCGGCACCATCCTCTCCACGCTGCCGCTGCTGAAGAACGGACAGGTGCGCCTGCTCGCCGTGACCACCGCCACGCGCTCGCCGGTGCTGCCCGAGACGCCGACGCTCGCGGAAGCGGGCGTGCCGGGCTACGCGGTCAGCGGCTGGTACGCCATGTTCGCGCCGGCGAAAACACCCGCCGCGATCGTGACCAAGCTCAACCGCGAGACAGTCGCCGTGCTGCAGTCGCCGGACGTGCGCCAGCGTTTCGCGGCGGACGGCAGCATGGTGGTGGCGAGCACACCCGCGCAACTGGCCGAGCATGTGCGGCAGGACGTTGCCAAGTGGGCCAAACTCGTGCGCGAAGCCAACATCCGCCTCGACGCGACCAAATAGTCAAACAGGGAAGGCAACCGTGGCGCAATCCAAAGGCATCAAGGAAGTCGCATACGTCGATGTTCGGCAGGGCGCCGGCGGCGTCAAGCTGGGCGGCATGCAGCAGATCCAGCCGCTGTCGTGGTTCGACTGCGCGGGCGGTGGCCAGGTGGTCGTAGACCGCGGCTACGCTTACGTCGGCAACATGCGCAACCCGCACGGCACCACGATCATCGACGTCAGGGATCCAAAGCATCCGAAGCCGGTCGCCGAGGTCAAGATGCCCTCGGGCACGCATTCGCACAAGGTGCGGGTGGCGAACGGCCTGATGGTCACCAATCGCGAAGTGCTGGCCGCGCGCGCGATGCGCGGCGAGACTCCGCCGGAAGGCTACCGCGGCGGCCTCGGCATCTACGACGTCTCCGATCCGACCAGGCCGAAGCTCATCACCAACTGGAACACCACCGACACGCCGGGCACTGGTGCTGGCGCGAGCGGCGTGCACCGCTTCGACTTCGACGGCCGCTACGCCTACATCTCGCCGACCTGGGACGGCTATGTGGGCAACATCATGATGATCCTCGACCTCAAGGATCCCGCGAACCCGCAGGAAGTCGGCCGCTGGTGGATGCCGGGACAGTGGACGGGCGGCGGCGAGACGCCGACGTGGAAGGGTTCCGCGCACCGCTGCCACCATCCGCTGCGGCAGGGCAACCGGCTCTACACCAGTTACTGGCACGGCGGCTTCGTCATCCTCGACATCGACGACATGAGCAAGCCCAAAATGGTGTCGGCGGTGGACTGGAGCCCGCCGTTCCCCTGGCCCACGCACACCGTGCTGAAGATTCCTTTCAAAATCGGCAACCGCGAATTCGCCGTCGTCTCCGACGAGGACGTGGTGCGGCTCGAAGGCTGCCCGCCGTATCCGGCGGCCTTCCTGTGGGTGGTGGACGTCACGGACGAAAAGCATCCGGTGCCGATTTCCTCCTTCCAGGTCGACGATATGCCGGACACGGAGCAGCCGTACATGACCGGCTGCCACCAGCCCTGCGAGAAAGTCACCGGCACCGAAATCCCGGTGGCCTGGTTCGCCCACGGCCTGCGCATCATCGACGTGGCGAAACCGCACGCGCCGAAGGAAGTGGCCTTCTACATGCCCGATGTGCCGCCCGGCTCCGAACGCGTGCAGAGCAACGACGTGACCGTGGACGACCAGGGGCTGCTGTACCTGCTCGACCGCGTGCGCGGCCTGCACGTGCTCGAGCGCACCTGATCCGCATCTGATTGCTGTCGAAGGAGTTTTCATGACGACCAAACGCAAATCCAAAATGGCGATTCAACCGCCGAGCTTCCGCCCCACCGTGGTGGGCACGCATCATGCGGTTGCGACCGGACATTACCTCGCCACCTGCGCCGCGATGCGCATCCTCGACGGTGGCGGCAACGCGGTCGATGCCGGCGTGTGCGCGGCGATGGCGCTGGCGATGCTGCAGCCGGACATGGTCAGCTTCGCCGGTGTCGCACCCACGCTGATCTACCTGAAGAAGGAAGACCGCGTGATCAGCCTGGCCGGCCTCGGCTACTGGCCCGCGAAGACCGACATCGAGCGCCTCCGCAAGGAAGGCGGACAGCACGTGCCGGAAGGGCTGCTGCGCACCGTGATGCCGGCGGCGCCCGCCACCCACATCGCGGCGCTGCGCCGCTACGGCACGATCTCCTTCACGCAGGCGGCCACCGCCGCGATGGAAATCGCGCGCGACGGCTTCGCCATGTATCCGCTGCTCGCCAGCAACATCGAGTGGACGGCGGAGAAGTTCCAGCGCTGGCCCGACAACGCGGAAGTGTTCCAGCCCGGCGGCAAGTCGCCGAAGGTGGGCGAAATCCTCAAGCAGACCAATCTCGCGAAGACCATCTTCACGATGATGGAGGCCGAGCGCACCGCGCACGGCGACCGCGACAAGAAGCTGCGCGCGGTGCACGACTGGTTCTACTGCGGGCCCTTCGCCCAGAAGGTGCACGACTACCACCAGGAGCACGGCGGCTTCGTCACCAAGGATGACCTCGCCGGCTTCGAAGTCCCGGTCGAAGACAGTATTTCCGTGCAGTACCGCGACTACACGGTGCATAGCTGCGACGTCTGGTGCCAGGGCATCGTGCTGCTGGAGACGCTGAAAATTCTGGAGGGCTACGACCTGAAGGCGCTCGGACACAATTCCATCGCCTACGTGCACGCCGTCAACCAGGCGCTGAACCTGTCCTTTGCCGACCGCGAGGCCTACTCCGGCGATCCGAAGTTCGTGAACATGCCGCGGGCCGGCCTGCTGGCCGATGCCTACGCGGCGCGGCAGCGCGCCCGCATCAATCCCCAGCAGGCGTTCCCCAATCTTCCCGATCCGGGTTATCCCGAGGGCGGCCCTAAGCCGTACCTGCTGCACGGGCAGGCGCAGGGCGACGAGCGCGGCGTGGCTAACCGCGCGCTGCAGCCCGGCACCATCTACGGCTGCGTGATGGACCGCGACGGCAACGGCTATTCCGCGACGCTGTCCGATCCTCAGTACGACGTGCCGATCATCCCGGGCACCGGCGTGGCGCTGTCCGGCCGCGGCTGCCAGTCGCGCCTGACGCCCGGCCATCCGAGCATCGTCGCCCCGGGCAAGCGCCCGCGGCTCACGCCCAATCCGTCGCTCGCCTTCCGCGACGGCAAGCTGTTCATGACCTTCGGCACGCCGGGCGGCGACACGCAGTCGCAGGCAATGCTGCAGGTGTTCCTCAACATCGTCGAGTTCGACAAGCCGGTGCAGGCCGCGGTGGAAGCGCCGCGCATCTCGAGCTGGAACTTCCCCAATTCCTTCGCCCCGCACAACTACCTGCCGGCGCGCCTGAACATCGAGGACAGCTTCCCGAAGGAAACCATCGAAGCGTTGCGCGGGATGGGGCACGACGTGGACGTCTGGCCGCAGTTCCCGGCGGAAAACGCCGGCGTGTGCGCGATCATGGCGCACCCGAAGACGGGACTGAAGCACGCCGGCGCCGATCCGCGGCGCGAAGGCTACGCGGGGGCCTGGTGATGAAACACGTTCTGTTGACCGTCGCTCTGGCCGCCGTTGCGGCGCCTGCCGTTCACGCAGCGGATGCCTGGCCGAACCGGCCGCTCCGCTTCGTCGTGCCGTTCACACCGGGCACGCTTGATGTGATGGTGCGCGCGATCGGGGTGAAGCTGACTGAGAAATACGGACAGAGCATCGTCGTCGAAACGCGGCCAGGCGCCGGCACCGTCGTCGGTACCGAACTCGTGTCCAGGGCCACGCCGGACGGCCACACCTTCCTGGTGATCACCACGACCTTCGTCATCAACCCGAGCCTGCGGGCGAATCTCCCGTACGATCCCGTCAAGGACTTCGCGCCGGTGACGCAGATCGATTCGGTTGCCAACATTCTGGTGACCAGTCCGACGGCCGCCGTGCAGAGCATCAAGGAGCTGATCGCGCTGGCGAAGGCCAAGCCCGGGCAACTGACCTACGCTTCGCCTGGCGCGGGGTCGGCGCCGCACATCGCGACGGAAATGTTCAAGAGCATGGCGGGCGTCGACATGATTCATGTGCCGTACAAGGGGATTCCCGAGGCGGCCACGGACGTGATCGCGGGGCGCGTTACGATGCTGATGACGACGACCGCCTCTGCCGCGCCGTATCTCCGCGCGGGGCGCCTCAAAGGCCTCGCGGTGAGCAGCCGCAAGCGCTCGGCCGCCATGCCGGACGTGCCGTCGATGAGCGAAGTGCTGCCCGGTTACGAAATGGATGCCTTCCGCGGCGTCATGGCGCCCGCCGGCACGCCGCCGGCGATCCTGAAGCAGATTTCAGCGGACATCGCCAACGTGGTCAAGAACACCGACGTGCGCGAGCGCCTGTTGAACGACGGCGCCGAACCGGTCGGCAGCACTCCGGAACAATTCGCCGTGTTCCTGAAAAGCGAAACACAGAAGTGGGGTAAGGTGGTCAAGGCCTCCGGCGCGAAAGTAGACTGACGCCAACACCCCATCACTCATCACCCATCACCCATCACCTGAGGAAAATGCCATGCCCCTGGCGCAAATTTACATCGCCCCCGGTCGCGACGACGCGAAAAAGAAAGCCATGATCGCCGCCGTCACCGAAGCCATCTCGAAAACCCTCGGCACACCGCCCGAGGCCACGTCGGTGATCGTGCAGGAAATTCCGCGCAGCCACTGGGCCACCGGCGGCGTGACGCTAGACGACAAGAAATAGGCGCGGCGGTCGTCGGCCGCCCGTCTTGCCGTTCCGCGTCCGCGGGGCGATCAAGTCATCAGAAGGAGGAGTTGCAACATGCCGTCCGGAGTCTTTGACGACGCCCTGATCAAACACCTGTGGTCGACCGACGAACTGCGGGCGATCTTCAGCGATACCAACCGCGTGCAGAAGTGGTACGACTTCGAGGCCGCGCTGGCCCTCGAGCAGGGCGACATGGGCACCATCCCCAAGGCTGCGGCGCAGGAGATCGCGGCCAAGTGCAAGATGGTCAACGTCGACATCGAGGGCGTTGCCGCCGAAATCCGCCGCATCAAGCATCCGCTGGTGCCGGCGCTGAAAGCCGTCGAGAAGCTGTGCAAGGACGGTCACGGCGAGTTTATCCACTTCGGGCCTACGACGCAGGACGTGCTCGACACCGGCACGATGCTGCAGATCAAGGACGCCCATGCGATCTATCTGCGGGACATGAAGGCGATCGGCCGCGAACTCTATCGCTTGGCCGAGACGCACCGCGCCACGCCCATGGTCGGCCGTTCGCACGGCGTGCAGGCGCTGCCGATCACCTTCGGCCACAAGGCCGCGATCTGGCTGTCGGAAATGGGCCGCAACTACGAGCGGCTGCGCGGGCTGGAAGCGCGCACCTTCGTCGGCGGCATGGTCGGCGCGGTCGGTACGCAGGCGTCCTACGGCCCGCAGGCAGCCGAGCTTGAACAGCGCGTGATGAAGCGTCTGGGCTTAAGCGTCGCCGACATCAACTGGCAGCCCGCGCGCGACCGCTTCGCGGAATACGTCTGCGTGCTCGCCATCATCGGCCAGACGCTGGGCAAGGTCGCCAACGAGGTCGTGAACCTCGAGCACACGGAGATCGACGAACTCGCCGAGCCCTTCAGCGCCGGCAAGGTGGGGTCCTCCACCATGCCGCACAAGCGCAACCCCTCGTCCTGCGAGGCGGTGGTCGGCGTCAGCCGCGGCATCCGCTACAACGCGGCCTTCATGCTCGAATCGATGATCATCGAGCACGAGCGCGACGGCTCGGCCTGGCGCGGCGAATGGAAGGCGCTGCCGGAATCCTGCCTCATGATGGGCATGATGCTGGCGACCATGAAGTACGTGCTGGCGGGCCTGACCGTCAACGTCAAGGGCATGCGCGAGAATCTCGACCTGCTCGGCGGTTTCCTGCTGTCCGAGCGCGTCATGTTCGCGTTGTCGGGCAAGGTCGGCAAGCAGACGGCGCACGATCTTGTTTACGAGGCGTCGATGAAGGGACTGGGGGGCGGTATGACCTTCGAGAAAGCGCTGTTCGAGAACCCGCAGGTGCGCGCCGCGCTGACCGATGCCGAACTGAAGGCGGCGCTCGACCCAACCACCTACGTCGGCCACGCGCCGCAGATCGTGGACCGCGTGCTCGCGGACGTGAAGAAAAGCGGCTGGCTGGACTGACACCATGAAAACACTTTTATGTGCGGTTCTCCTGTGCGCCACCGGCACAACCGCGGCGCAGTCCTCGAAGCCGGCCGCGGGCGAGTTTCCGCAGCGCGTCGTGCGCTGGGTCGTGCCCTTCGCGCCCGGGGCCTCCAACGACATCGTCGCGCGCTTGCTCGCGCAGAAGCTCGGCGACCGCTGGGGCCAGCAGGTGGTGATCGACAACCGGGGCGGAGCGGGGGGCATGGTCGGCGCAGAGATCGTGGTCCGCGCGACGCCGGACGGCTACACGCTGCTGATGGCCAACCCCGGGGCGAACGCCATCAACTTCGCGCTGCGCGCGAAAACGCCGTATACCGAGGCCGATCTGGAACCGGTCATCCTGCTCGGCTGGTCGCCGATCATGGCCGTGACCTCGGCGTCGGCGCCGATGAACAATGTCAAGGACCTGATCGCGCTGGCGAAGGCGAAGCCGGGGCAGTTGTCTGCCGGGTCGTCCGGCACCGGCGGCAGCAGCCACCTCGCGCTGGAACTGTTCAAGCTGCAGACCGGGACGGATATCCTGCACGTCCCGTACAAGGGTGCGGCACCGGCCTTCACCGATGTCATGGCGGGACAGTTGCAGTTGTTCTTCAGCACGCCGGTGTCGGTGCAACCGCTCGTCGCCGGTGGCCGCCTTAAGGTCCTTGGCGTTGCCGGCAAGCAGCGACTCGCCATCTTCCCGGACGTGCCGACGACCGCGGAGCAGGGCCTGCCCGGGTTCGACGTGCTGATCTGGTTCGGCGTGTCGGTGCCGGCGCGCACGCCCATGCCGATCATCAACAAACTCAATGCGGACATGAACGCCGTGCTCAAGCTGCCCGAGATCCGGGAACGTTTCGCGCAACTGGGCCTCGAAGCCCAGGGCGGCACGCCGGCGCGCTTCGGCGCTTTCCTCAAGGAAGAGCTGGCGCGCTGGGCGCAGGTGGTGAAAGCGGCTAATGTCCGTCCCGAATAAGCAGCAAGCAGAGGAGATATCCATGAAATTCGTGCAGATACTGATCGGTACCCTGCTGGCGGCCACGATGCCGGCCGCCCACGCGCAAAAAGGTGGCACCGACTACCCGACCAAGCCCGTGCGCTGGATCGTGCCCTTCACGCCGGGCGCTTCCAACGACATCATCGGGCGCCTGTTCGGCGCCAAGCTGGGCGAGGCCTTCGGCCAGCAGTTCGTGATCGACAACCGGCCCGGCGCGGGTGGCGCTATCGGCGCGGAAACCGTCGCGCGCGCGCTGCCGGACGGTTACACGCTGATCCTCGCCAACCCGGGCCCGAGCGTGAACTCGCCGCTGCTGGTCCGCAAGCCGGCCTTCACGCCCAACGACTTCACCAACATCGTGTTCATCGGTTACGCCCCGCTCCTCATCCTCGCCAACCCCGGCTTCGCGCCGAAGACGCCGAAGGAACTCCTCGATTACGTCAAGGCCAACCCCGGCAAGGTGTCGTGGGGTTCCTCCGGCATCGGCTCCAGCCTGCACATCGGGCTCGCGCTGTTCCAGGCGTCCACCGGGGCGAACGTGGTCCACGTGCCGTATAAGGGCGCCGCGCCCGCGATCACAGACGTCGTCGGCGGCCAGATCCAGCTCATGCACACCACCACGGTGTCGGGTGGGGAGCAGATCAAGGC
>ENA-ORBV01000694-ORBV01000694.1-microbial-mat-metagenome-genome-assembly--contig:-NODE-694-length-76602-cov-42.236197_pt1 | contig 76602 bp, 51 predicted proteins | sample MGYA00237777_ERZ505514 | MGnify/ENA primary metagenome ERZ505514 (study PRJEB26160, sample SAMN06269048) | microbial mat metagenome | isolation source: Oligotrophic lake microbial mat | place...
CTGCAGAAGGCCCGCAGCAGCTCGAAGTCTCTCATTTCCGCGTTAGCATTCTGTCCGGAAGTCGCTGAAGCTACACAAAACCCTGACTCTCCGTCTTTGATTAATAGCGAAGGGCCTCCCCAGTCGAGGCAAACCGCAGGCAGTCCGACGGCCATACATTCCTGAACGACTATGCCATTGGCATCCTCCAGGCTTGGGAGAACAATTCCACGATAGGAGGCTAAAGAATCAATGAGGTCGGAATGACGGGGAAACCATTCGCGAAATTGAACTCGGCTACTGAGGCCGAGTGACGTCACTAGCTTTCGGAGAGATTCCAACTCCGGCCCACTGCCAATGATATCCAAGCATATGGGTAGTTTAGTGCGCGTGAGTGCCCGGATCGCCAAGTGAGTTCCTTTGTGGAACACAAGGCGTCCAAAATGGACGAACCGCACGTTGCGTCCCGAGTGATGAATTCGCCTGCGTTGCAAAAGCTCGTCGGGTAGTCCGCAATCCAAAGAAGGGTGCATGATTTTCGGACTGCATCCAGCCGCCAATAGTGACACGGCAGTTCGATCACCCCCGGCAACGAGAAGGAGATCTGCTTTCTTCAGGCCGCCGCTGATCATGCGATGGATAGCTTGCGCGGGCCTGTGTAGTACACGACGAATTTTTGTGCGAAGCTGCTCGTGCGACCTAAACGCAGGGGGAAAGTAGATATTGCCGTTGAGTGGGCCAAACACGTTTAGCCCAAGCCGCGCTCGCCACCGCGGCAGGACAGGGGAGTTGGGCTCAGTTTGGAAGACGACGGCTGTTCTCTGGTCGCAGTCGCGTGCATGAATTATCTCGTCAGCAAGTCTCGATGCGCAATAACTAAACCAAACATCCAGAAACCAGCGTAAAACGATCGAGCGCCACAAGAACAGTGAGATCAAAGTGTCTTCGACATAATGCACATCCCGCAAGTTAAGACGCTCCACCAACTCCTGCCGATTTCTCTCATGAGTGATCTGAACTGTGTCGGGAAATCGTCTCTTTAGTTCTCGATAGATTGCTAGAGCTTTCATCGCTTCCCCTCCCATTTGTTCTCCCAAGTTGGGAGCTATGAGTATGAAACTCAAACCTGCCTTGTAATTCATACCAAATTGTCCCCACTTCCTGCGGAGGTGAAACTCGAAACTGTGATTCTGAAGCTAAGGAATCTCTGATTTACCCATGATGTTTTATCACGCGTTCACGGTCATGCGGGGACGACGATGCAGCAGACGACATTGGTGGGATTTGAGAGGTGTCGGTGGAGCTCGAGGAATGCGTGAGACTGCGGCTAACAACGCCAAATCGACGCAACAAAGTCGCGCGTTCCGACATTTCCACTGAAATCCTTGGCCTTCACTCGCTCTCATGACCAGTTCTTCAGAGTTTTCCTAAGTCCCGGCGCCGCATTTCGCGACGCTAGCTGTCGATCGCTCCGTGTTTGATTTGCGAGGCTTCGATCCTTCTTCTTAGCCCTGCGGCCAGTACGCGAACATTTGGTTCGAGAACCATGCTGTCGTGATCACCTGGGACTTCCGTGACCGAAAGGCCCTGCACGAAGGGCGTCCAACCGTTGTCCGGGTACAATAAGTTGCGCTCCGCGTCTACAAGACGTCCAGCACTAAGCCGGAAACGGACGTCAAGCCGTGGGCGGAACAGCGAGACGTTGGCGGGTACTGGTTGAATGCGATAGTGAAGCACGGCCCGCATAAAGGCGTCGCCAATGCGGCGAGATTGAAATTGAGCGCGGCCCCCGTTCTCGATGTGCTGATTCTCGCGTCGCCGCAGGTACTGCTGCCGTTCCCAGTCCACTCTGTTGCGCATTTTCTCCAGCATGAAGTTCAGTCCGCTGCGCTGAAAACCCTGCCATAACATGCTGGCCTTGTCTGCAACACTGAAGTGGGCGACGGCTGGCAGCGGCGTATCAAGCAGGATGACGTTGTCGATCTGCTGGTTCTGTTCGAGCAATTGCCGCGCGATTTCATAGGCAACGATTCCTCCGCCCGAGAACCCCCCTAGCAGAAACGGTCCCTGCGGTTGCACCATCTGGATCTCGGCGATGTAATCGCGCGCCATTTCCTCGAAAGTTTCGTGCGGTTCGAGATCACCGTAGAGGCCGCGCGCTTGCAGTGCGTAGAACGGCCGCTCCTCGCCAAGAAGATGAGCGAGGTGACTGAGATTCAGCACGTTTCCAAACATGCCTGCCACGATGAACAGCGGGGTGCGGTCGCCGACTTGGCCGCTGTGCATGGGCACGAGATACTGATACTTCGGCGCGGAGCCCTTGGGACGCTTGCTAGTCGAACTCGCGCTAGCTGCGCTGCTTGAGGCGCCCGCCAGTTCCGGCGATTCAGCACGAAGAAGATCGCAGAGCGCCGCGATAGTCGGCGACTGCATCAACACCGACATCGGCAAGTCCACGTTGAATTTGTTCGAGATCTCATTGAATAGACGTACAGCGATTAATGAGTGCCCGCCAAGGTCGAAGAAGCTGTCGCGGATGCCGACACCTTCGACGCCAAGCAATTTGCCCCACAGCTCTGCGAGCTGCGTTTCGAGTTCGTCGCGCGGCGCTTCGAAATCACTGTCGAGCTGCGGGCGGGAGAAGCGTGTGTCGATGGGCGCTGCTGCAGCCCGGCTAATTGACTCAGCCTGGCGGATCAGCGCTGACAGTTGCATCGAACTGACGATCAACGTTGAGGGTAGCGATGCCGCGGCCAGCGCCGCAGTCAGTGTGCGCACGCCGCTCTGGGCGTCGATACCCTGCGAGACGTTGTGCTGCAGCGCAAGCTCTCCGGGCGAAAGCGACCTGGTCTTTTCGATTGCGGGGGCGCCTTCCGCGGTGGTGGCGCGTGAGATACCGCTTGTCGGCGCTGAAAGTACGCCATCTATTCGTCGCAACGTCAGCTGGTCGACTTCGACAAGCACGCGCCCGGCTTTGTCGGCGATCACGATATCGAACGCGACGACTCCGTTGTGCGGCGCGCTAGATGTCGACAGGCGTAGCCAGCTCACGATCTCGGAGGTCAGCGCTCCATAAAGTCGGAAGCCGCGGTACATCAGTGGCGCCCACAGGTTCGTGGCGACCTCCTGTTCGGAGTAGCCAGGAATCAGGTCCATCGCGCAGCCGGTAGCGATGTCGAGCAAGCCGGGGTGCAGGCCGAAGTGTTCGAGATCGTGGGCGAACTCAGCAGCGAGTTGCAGGTGCGCGAGTGCTTCCCTGCCGCCAAAGGCAATACGCTTCAGTACGCGCCAACGGGGGCCGAAGCGCAGATGGTCCTCTTGACGGCTCCTTAGCACGCTACTGCCTCCGGCGACAAGTTGTCGCTCTGTACATCGTGCTTCGATAGCTTCGAAGGGCAACAGGGCGGGCGGAACTCCGGTGCTTGACCCTACGCGCGCACTGGCGCATAGCTGCCATTGATTCTGGCCGCTAGCGGCGGCGTCAGCGCGAGCGTACAGAGCTACATCCCAGCGACGTTTGTCGCCCTTGAGGCGCAGCCGGAAGCTGCGCGGCGCGCCGGCGGGCACGAACAGTGGGTTCTGAAACAGCAGATTGCTCACTTGCCAGTTTGTGCCTGCACCCAGCTCAGCGAGACTGGCTCGGATGATCTCCAGATAGCCGGCGCCTGGGAGCAGTGCCTCGCCATTTGCAAGCCGGTGCTCGTCGACGATCCAATCGTCTTCGGCCGACAGCGTTCCCTCAAACCAGTGCATCGTATCGACGCCGTCGCGCGCCGAAACGTGACGTGACAGAAGTGGGTGCCGGGGTTCGTGGACAGTCGCATTGCCGTGTTCGATCTCGAGCGACTGCGTGTCACCGGCAACGCCCGCGCCGACCATGCCGACACCTTTCCATACGCCCCAGTTCAGGGCGACTATCGGAAAGGGTCGCTCGCCGCGCCGGGCATCGGCAAAGGCATTCAGGAACGCGTTGGCCCCGACGTAGTCCACTTGCCCCTGGGGTGCGACGAATGAACTGGTCGAGGAGAACAACAGCATGAAGTCGAGCGCCGCCTTGGCGAACAACTCATCAAGCACAAGCGTGCCCCAAACCTTGGCCGAGAATACTTCCTCGATGTCACGCTGGCTCTTAAGCTGAATGAGGTTGTCACGAATCACGCCTGCGGCGTGGAACACACCATTTATCACGCCGAACGATGCTCGAACCTCCGCGACGACTTCCTGCATGCGTTCGGCAACGGTGACGTCCGCAGCGATCGCGAGCACCTTAGCGCCGAGCGCTTCAAGCTGGCGAATACGCTCGATACTGCGGGAGATTGAATCGTCGGCGCCGTTTTGCTTAATCCAGTCGCTCCAGTCCTCCCTCAGCGGCAGCGGCGTGCGTGCGAGTAGCACGAGTTTTGCGCGATACTCTCGCGCAAGCCATTCGGCCAAGACGCCGGCAATGCCGCCGAGGCCCCCCGTGATCATGTACACACCCTGTAGACGCAGGCGTTGCTTAGCGGGCGCTTTGCGTTGCGCCTGCGACCATTTCGCGTGGTGACGTTGCCAGCGAACTCCTTCGCGCCAGGCGAAGACGCCGCAGCCAGGCACGGCGCTAATTTCCGCCCAGAGCGCTTCGAGCACGCTGCTCGGGTCAGGCATCGGCGCGGCCTTGCGGCGTTTCAAATCTACCAGTGGCAGCGAGACATCCACGAACCGGCACTGTATGTTGGTATACTCTCGAGGAATTACCGCGATCGGACCGAGCGCTGTTGCCTTGTCAGGGTAGGGCGCAGGTTCGTCGGCCACCCGTAGTGCTCCACTGCTGGCAACAGTGAACTGAATTGGCTTCTCAAGAACGCCAGACTTGCCAAGGGCCTGGGCCAAATGGAACAAAGAGTAGAATCCATACTCCTGATTCCTGTGAAGGAAGGTCGAACCGGGTCGGAAGTTTCGGTCCCAAGTCAACAACCAAGTGTGGATCACGTGGTCTGGCAGGAGATTGGCCTCGGCCAGAGCATCGATCAGTTCGTCATAGCCGACCCCGCCTGCTTCGGGTGCGACCGTGAAGCTGGTGTGGCCCAGACGCGTGAAAGTGTCTCCTGAGAGCACAGTGACGACGGTGTGACCGCGCTCGCGCAGGCGCTGAACCAGTCTGTCGGCGACGGGTTCGCGCGTCTGGAACACGAGCCAGGTCGCGGGTTCTTCGCTACTCTCGAGAATGCCCTGCTGCACCCAGCGGGGCGTTCGGAACCAGTCATCGAGTTCAGTGAGGCGCATCGGACGCGCATCCGCAGGCGATGCCTGCGCGGCCGCCGTGCCAGGCGCAATCCAGTAGGCCTGGTGCTGAAAGGCGTACGTTGGCAGGGGGACACGCTGGCGAGCTTCGTTCCACACTGCGTCGGCCTTGATCGGCACACCGACGGCCCAGAGCCGGGCAATCACGGCCCGGAAGAACACGTCGTCGCCCGCTGTTTCCTCGGAATGACGCAGCGATGCAAAGACGCGCTGCGCCGGCGCACGCGGATTCTGCCGTACGAACGATCCGAGAATGTTCCCGGGTCCTACCTCAAGGAACACGCGATCGTCTGCTTCGAGCAGCTTCTCGACGTTGCTGGCAAAGAGGACCGTGTTGCGCAGATGCTCGACCCAGTAATCCGGATCTTGGGCGCGCGCGGGCGGTAACCAGTCGCCCGTGCGGTTCGACGCGATCGGCAGCTTGGGTTCGTTGAGCTTGATGCTGCGTAGATAGTCTCTGAAGCGACCCAGAATGCCGTCCAGCATGCGCGAGTGTGCGGCAATGTGAATGCGCACGCGCTGCGAGTCGATGCCGTCCCTGGTCAGGCGTGCGGCGAGTTCGTCAATTAATGCCGCAGGGCCCGATGCGACCGAGAGTTGGGGGCTGTTGGATGTGGCCAGATCAAGTTCCGCACCCAGCAGCGGGGCGAGCTCCTTAGCTGGCATCGAGACGCTCAACATCGCGCCTTCAGGCACTTCGTCCATCAGCTGACCGCGCAGCAGCACGAGCCCCAGCGCATCCTCGAATGAGAAAACGCCGGCTACGCAGGCGGCGGTGTTCTCCCCCATGCTGTGGCCTACGACCGCGCTCGGTGTGACGCCGTAATGCTCCCAGAGCTTCGTCAGCGCGTGGCCAAGCAGGAAGATCAGCGGCAACTGCACGGACGGGCGGTTGAGCTGCTCGATGGTCGCATCGCGGCTGGCAGTCTCGGCCAGGAACACTGGCTGAAGGTCGACCTTGTGCAGCTCGCGCAACTGGCGAAAGCCTCGATCCATTTGTTCGCGAAAAACGGTCTCACGTTCATAAAGCCCGCGGCCCATCTGGAAGTACTGGGCGCCACCGCCCGGGTACATGAATGCGACTGAGGGCCGGTCGAGCTCCAATGGGTGATTGAATACCCGCCGTGCATCGCCGTTCTCGAGCAACTGTGCAGCCTCCAGATGGCTGGTGGCCGCGAGCACACGACGCTGCTCAAACTCGTGTCGACCCTGCATCAGCGTCCAGGCAATGTCGGCGAGCGGCACGTCGTCGTTGTGACGCAGCCATTGTGCGAGTCGCTGACTGGCGTCGTCCAAAGCTCGGCGGTTTCTTGCCGAGAGCACCAGTGGTTGGGCGGACTGCGGTTCGGCCTTTGCGGCGCGGCGCGGCGGCTCCTGCAGCACCACGAATGCGTTGGTGCCGCCGACTCCAAGCGAGTTCACGGCCGCTCTGCGCGGCTCACCGACGGAGTTCCATTCGACCAGACGGTCAGCGACCTTGAACGGGCTGCCCTCAAAGCCGATCGTCGGGTTTGGAGCCTCGAAATTCAGTGACGGCGGAATGCGCCCATGCTCAAGCGCAAGCGAGGCCTTGATCAGGCTTGCCACCCCGGCCGCGGTGTCGAGGTGGCCGATATTCGTTTTGACGGAGCCCACATAGCAGAAGGATTCGCGCTCGGTCGACTCACGAAAGGCCTGGGTCAGTGCGGCTATCTCGATCGGATCGCCCACTGGCGTCGCAGTGCCGTGGCATTCGATGTAGCCGATGCTGTCGGCATCGACACCCGACAACGCAATGGCTTCGGAAATGGCGGCGGCTTGGCCGTCAACGCTGGGTGCGAGATAGCCGACCTTGCCCGAGCCGTCATTGTTGACGGCACTGCCCTTGATGATCGCGTGAATGTGGTCACCGTCGGCCAGGGCATCGGCGAGGCGCCGCAGCACCACGACTCCGGCACCGCTGCCAAAAATCGTGCCTTTAGAGCGATGATCAAAAGTCCGGCAATGACCGTCGGGCGAGAGAATCTCGCCGTCCTTATAGTGGTAGCCAACGGCGTGCGGCAATTCGATCGTGACGCCACCGGCGAGCGCCATGTCGCATTCCCGGGACAGCAGGCTCTGCACCGCGAGATGCGCGGCGACCAGTGACGTCGAGCAGGCGGTCTGAACGTTGACGCTCGGACCCTTCAGGTCGAACGAGTACGACACGCGTGTGGCGAGGAAGTCCTTGTCGTTTCCAGTGTGGCGCAGCAGGAAGAGGCCGACAGACTCCACGAGGTCGCGATTGGTGAGAATGTTGTAGGCGAAGTAAGCCGCCATGCCACATCCGGCGAATACGCCGATGCTGCCGTTGAACTTGGAAGGTGGATGCCCAGCGCGTTCAAGCGCCTCCCAGGCCACTTCGTAAAACTGACGGTGCTGCGGGTCGAGGATCGCCGCTTCCTTGGGGCTGAACCCGAAGAACTCGGGATCAAATTGATCGACGTTCTGCAGCGGCATGCCCGCGCGCACGTAATTTGGATCGGTCAAGGCCGACGGCGAGACCCCGCGCGCCAGCAGATCCTCATCCGAATACGTCTTGAGGCACTCGACACTCCCGACCAGGTTCTCCCAGTACTCTTCGGGCGTTGATGCGCCGGGCACCCGCAGTGCGAGACCAACGATTGCAATGTCGTTTTCGTCGTGTTCCGACAAGCCGTCTGTCCCCGAATCCGAACTTAATCTGTAACCCTACCGCCAAAGCGGGCTTGGTGGGCGTGACTTGATCCCCAGACGGCCAAGCCGCATGGAACCGTTAAGGCAATCACGGTTTGGCCGACCAGCCGGCCTCGCGCCTACGCAGCCAGTCGAATGCCTGTATTCTAGCGTGCTAAAGGCGCTATGCGACTGCTTGCCTGCCGATGCCATTCTCCCAGAGTTACGTCCTCATTTCGCCGTGCCGGAACGAAGCGCAGTACATGCGCGAGACGCTCGACACAGTGCTCGCGCAGTCGGTTCGCCCGACACGCTGGGTCATCGTCGATGACGGGTCCAGCGACGCGACGCCCGCCATTCTTGCTGACTATGCTCAGCGGCACGACTGGATCCAGATCGTGACCCGTGCCGATCGGGGCCATCGCGCCGTCGGTCCAGGAGTGGTGGACGCTTTTTATGAGGGATACGCTGCCATTGAGCCGAAGCGCTACGAGTTCCTTTGCAAGCTTGATCTTGACTTGCGTCTGCCACCGCGCTATTTCGAGATCCTTATGGAGCGGATGGCCGCCAACCCGGCTATCGCGACGTGTAGCGGCAAGGCGTATCTGGAGGAGGGCGGGGCGCTGACCGCCGAGCGTCACGGAGATGAAACGTCTCTGGGCATGACCAAGTTCTACCGCGTGAGCTGTTTCGAGGCGATCGGTGGCTTCGTCCGCGAGGTAATGTGGGATGGTATCGATTGCCACCAGTGCCGGAGGCACGGTTGGATCGCCTGCAGCTGGGATGAGCTCGATTTGCGATTCGTGCACTTGCGTCCGATGGGGTCGAGTCAGCAGAGCGTGTATACCGGTCGGATGCGACACGGCTACGGGCAGTACTTCATGGGCACCGGGTTCGCATTCATGGCCGCCAGTGCCCTGACGCGAGTCAATCAGCGACCATATCTACTCGGTAGCCTGGCGATGCTGTGGGGCTGGGTCTGGAGCGCGTTGCAACGCAAACCTCGCTTTCAGAACCCGGAGTTCTGCGCGTTTCTGAGGCGCTACCAGCGTCGCGCATTGCTGGTCGGTAAGGAGCGGGCAATTCGCGAGCTGTCGGGACCCGGCTGATGTGCGGCATCGCTGGCATTATTGGGCGCGTCGGCCCGGAGAATCGCGCTGCGCTGCGTCGCCTTACCGATGCCATGACGCACCGGGGTCCTGATGGTGAGGGGCATTGGGAGAGCCCGCCAGACGAAGGTCGGTTTGGGCTCATGTTGGGACATCGGCGGTTGTCGATTCTCGACCTGTCTTCAAATGCTTCGCAGCCGATGGTTGATCCGGAAAGCGGCGACGTTGTTGTGCTCAACGGTGAAATCTACAACTACGTGGCACTCCGAGATGCTTTGCCGGTCGCGCATCGAAGTCTCGCGTCCAGCGGCGATACAGCCGCGATGCTGCGGACACTGAGCCTGCATGGGGCGCAGGGTGTCGAACGGCTTCGAGGTATGTTCTCATTCGCGTTCTGGGACATTGGATCGCAGCAACTGACTTTGGCAAGGGATCCGCTTGGGATCAAGCCGCTGTACTTCGCCTGCAATCCTGACTCGAATGGTTCCTGGGCTCTGGTCTTCGCGTCTGAGGTTCGGGCAATACTTGCGTCCGGATTGCTGCGTGCGCCGAAACTGAATCCATCGGTCGCGGCAGCGGTTGTGTGGAACGGCTTCGCGGTGGCACCGGAAACGGCGGTGCAGGGCGTCGAGTCGCTATGGCCGGGCGAGTACCTGTGTTTTGGCGCTGATGGAAAGATGATCAATCGGCGTCGCTACTGGACGGCTACGCGATCTGGCGCGATCGCCCCGGCGACCGATGAAGACGTTGCCACCGCGCTGGAAGAAAGTGTCCGCCTGCATCTCGCCAGTGACGTCCCTTTGGGTGTCTTCCTGTCGGGTGGCATTGATTCATCGGTGGTCGCCAATATCGCCCACCGGACTTCGTCCAGCACCGTGCATACGTTCACCCTTGCGTTCGAGGAGCGGGAGCGCAACGAGGGTGTGTTTGCACGCCAGATCGCGCAGGCCATTGGAACGACCCATCACGAGGTGCTGCTGCGCGAAGTTGATTTTGTCGATGGCCTTGAAGATGCTCTTCGCAGCCTCGATCAACCTAGTTTCGACGGACTAAACTCGTATTTCATGTCCCGGGCAGTGCGCGAGGCAGGATTCAAGGTCGCGCTCGTGGGCAGTGGCGGCGACGAGTTGTTCGGTGGCTATACATCGTTCCGTGACTTGCCGAAGCTGTCGCGATGGGCGCCGCTACTGCGTTTGATTCCGCGGCAGCTGGTGCGGACATTGGTCGGTGCGCGCCACGCCGGTGGGGTAATCGATGCGAACGCATTCCCTCCGCAAACCCGCTGGGCGAAACTGCCAGCGATGCTCGAGGCGTCGTCTGACTTGCTGACCCAGTACCAGCTTGCCTACGCGCTTTTTCTTCCCGACACTCAGCGCGAACTGCTGATGCCGACAGCGCGCGCGGCCATGTCGCCTGACGGGTTGCCGTCGGCGATGCGAGAGTCGCTACGCCTTGAGAGCAGGGGCCGCGCCACGCTGCCTGCGATCAGCCTGTTCGAGCAGCGTATGTTTCTTGGCGAGCGATTGCTGCGCGACACCGATGCGACCAGCATGGCATCGTCCATAGAAATTCGTCTCCCACTCGTCGATCAAGTACTGCTGGAGACGGTGGATCGAGTTCCGGAGTCGACGCGCTACGAGCCCGTGCGCTCCAAGGCGATGCTGCGTCGGTTAGGGTTGCGCGGACTTGATCCGCGCCTGTTCGATCGACCGAAGTCAGGCTTTGAGCTTCCCTACGACCGATGGTTGCGGAGCAAACTGGGCAACAGAATCGACGAAACGCTTGCCGATCGTGGAGCGCTTGAGGCGGCGGGGCTCGATCCCCAAACTGTTCGGCGCCTGTGGAGTTCGTATCAGCGCGGTGCGCCCGGGCTCTACTGGACAAGAATCTGGTCGCTGTTCGTGCTGACCGATTGGGCGGCGCACCACCGCGTAAGCATCTAGGGCGTGTGATGCGTATTGCGTACCTGATCAATCAGTACCCTAAAGTGAGTCACAGCTTTATCCGGCGCGAGATTGCTGCGCTTGAAGCGCTTGGAGCAAAGGTTACCCGGATTGCCATCCGGGGCTGGGACGACACATCGCCCGAACGCGAAGATGGCAAAGAGAAAAGCCGTACTCGGTATGTTTTAAGGTCTGGCCTGCCTGCGGTATTTCTTGGGGCATTGGTCATGCTGTTTCATGCACCCGCCCGATGGCTGGCGGGACTGATGCTGGCGACCAGAATGTCACGTCGCTCCGACCGCGCACTGTGGTTTCATCTTGTTTACTTTGCGGAAGCTTGCGTTGTCGCGCGCTGGGTAGGCAAAGAGAAAGCGTGCCATTTGCATGCGCATTTCGGTTCGAACCCCGCGGAAGTAGCAATGCTCGCCGCTACCATCGCCGATCGGCCGTTCAGCTTCACCGCACATGGAACGGTGGAAACGGATAATGCCGAGTTCCTGGGCTTGCGCGAAAAGATATCGAGGGCGCGATTTGTGGTTGCCGTAAGCGACTATGGGCGCAGCCAGTTGTGCCGCTGGGCCGAGCCAGAAGACTGGCAGAAGATTCATGTCGTGCGTTGCGGAATCGATGCCAGCTTCCAAGACGAGCCAGTCGTCGCAGTGCAGACTTCGAATCGTCTGGTTTGTGTTGGCAGGCTGAGTGCTGAAAAAGGGCAGCTGGTGCTGATCGATGCGCTGCGGCGGCTGATCGCGTCGGGAACGAGTTGTGAACTCGTGCTGGCAGGCGATGGTGAAATGCGACAGCAGATCCAGGCGAGAATCGATGTCTACGGGCTCCGCAACTCGGTCCGCATCACGGGTTGGATTTCCGGAGAACAAGTCAGAGCCGAGATTGAGGCGGCCCGCGCTCTTGTCTTGCCAAGCTTTGCAGAAGGGCTGCCGGTGGTGCTGATGGAGTCTTTGGCATTGCGGCGACCAGTCATCGCGAGCCAGATTGCCGGAGTGCCCGAGCTGGTCACTGCCGGAACGAATGGTTGGCTCGTACCGCCGGGCAATGCTGCGGCACTTAGCGATGCGATCCAAGAATGCCTCGGCTCCAACCAAGCGACGCTCGCGTCAATGGGAGACGCTGGTCGCATGCGCGCTCTGGCCCGACACGATGTAAATCGCTTGGCGGCTGAGCTGTTGGCACTCTTCAACACTCAAGGGTTTAAGCAATGACCTGGGATATCGACAGATCCGTGCGCGCAGCCCGTGATCGTGCAGCGTCGCTCGCGCCCTTGGGCACCGCGCCTTTTGTCTGGATCATGGGTCTGTTGATCGCTGTCGGTATCCTGGCGCGGTTGTCGCCGCTGTTCGACGTGCCGGGTCGTCTGTTCTGGCAGTACATGACGGAAGACGGCTATCTGATGGAGACGATCGCCCGCAACATGGCAATTGGTCTCGGAATGTCCACGGCCGAGGGCACGATTCAGACCAACGGTGTGCAGCCACTCGCCACCTTTCTGTTTGCAGGCTTTTTCTGGCTTGCAAGCGGGTCCAAGCCCGTCGGCATTGCGTTGATTACGGTGTTCTCCGCAGTGGTTGCGGCGGCGGCTGGCTATGTGTTGTACCGCGTGGCGGCTCAGGTGTTGCGTGGTATTGCCTGCGGCCGCCCCCTCGCTATTGGTATTGCGGCGCTTTGGTTCGCGTCGCCGCTGCTGATGCCGATCAGCATGAATGGGCTTGAAACAGGCCTGTACCACTTAGTGGTGCTGTGTGCGCTCGCCTATTACCTTGCCGCAACGGGTGACGACGCGGTGTCGTTTGGTTGGAGGCAGCGCGCCGCACTCGGCGGATTGCTGGGTCTGACGTTCCTCGCGCGCAACGACGCCGTGTTCTTTATCGCGGCATTGCTACTTGTGCATCTTCTCGTCGGAGGGGCACGGGCGCTCGGCGGCTATGCATCACGCTTTGTTGACTGCCTGGTCGCGGGCCTGATCAGTATCGTGATCGCGTCGCCCTGGCTGATCTACAACTACAACCTGTTCGGATCGATCGTGCCGATCAGCGGTACAGCGCAGTCGCATGCCGCCGCCCTCGGCACCAATCTTCCGCGCATTCCGGCGAAATTGTTCGAGACGATGGTTCCTTATCTGCCGATTCCGAACTCGTGGGAGCCTCGGATCGGTGTTGCGCTGGCCTGCGGTCTTGTGATTCTGGGAGTACTTTTCATCTACTGGAGACTTATCGGCACCAGCTCGGTCTCAGCTCGACGCTTCTCGCTCATTGGCGCCGGGTTTGGCGTCGGACTCGTCACCTACTATGGCGTGTTCTTTGGCGCGGAGTGGTTTCTGACGCGCTACTTGTCAGTCCTGTCTTTGTTCCTGTGGGTTGCCGCTACTACTGTTGCGTTCCATATTGCGTTGCTTGTATTTCGAACTCCGACCGTCAGCAGAGGGCTGCTTGTTGGACTGACGGCTTCGATGTGCCTGCTGGCCGCTGCGTTTGCGGGAAACAGCTGGCGCAGTGGCACTACCCACATGCACAAGCAGGTTGTCGACTGGGTGGTCGCGAATGTGGGATCAGATATCTGGGTCGGCGCGCCGCAAACAGGCACGCTTGGTTTCTTTCATGACCGCACTATCAACCTCGATGGCAAGGTCAATCCCGCAGCACTGGAAGTTCTGATGCACGATGGGCATATCCTCAATTACGTTGCCGATTCCGAGATCGATTATATTGCCGACTGGATTGGCATGGCAGACTGGGATTCGCTTGGGCTGAGTCCTTCTTTTGAGCGCGATTTCGAAGTGGTCGTTCGCGACCCTTCGCTGAATCTGGCAGTGTTGAAGCGAATTCGTTCGCGTTCGGGCAAATGAATATGGCCCGAGAAATCGCGCCCGTGCTGACTCGCGGCCGAAAGCTGGCCCTGCTGGTCACGGCATTGGTCTATCTGGGCGGGGCAGCTGCCGTCTACTGGTTCATCGACGATGATGCGGTGTCCCGGGCGCGATCCCTGCCGATACTCGTGATCGGAGCCTTATTGGCATTGTCGATGGTCAACTATGCGGTACGAACCTGGCGCTGGCTGGTACTGAGCGATTTTCTGGGTCTGCAGATTCCCGTGAGAAACAATGCGATCTATTACTTGTCAGGTTATGCGCTGACCGCGACCCCCGGCAAGGCAGGCGAAGCCGTTCGGCTTTGGTTGCTTCGGTCCGGTCATGGCGTGCCGTATGCACGCTCGGTGCCGATCATGATTGCCGATAGGGTGATCGACACATGGGCCATCCTGTTGCTGGTGCTTGGATGCATGGGTGGATTTGCGGCGTACCGATGGCAAGGAGTGCTGTTGGCGTGCATTGTGCTGGTAGTTTCGATCCCGATTGTGTTCCCAGCGAGCCTTAATCCGTTCATTGCGCTGGCCTATCGCCTCGCGCCTGGGCGGGCGCGCTTGGTGGTTCGTGGACGCCAGCTTGTGCGTGCGATGCGCAGCTTGCTGAGTCTGCGAACCTACGGCTTGACGCTCCTGCCAACGGTGGTCGGCTGGTTGGCGGAGGGCGCAGCGCTGTATTTGATCCTGCAGCACTTCGAAGCGAATGTGTCTCTGCCCAACGCGGTTTTCGTATTTACGTTCAGCATGCTCGTGGGAGCGATCAGTATGATCCCGGGCGGTCTCGGCAGTACGGAGGCCACGATGGTTCTGCTGCTCTCTGCGCTCGGTGTTCCATTGGACCAGGCCCTTGCAGCCACCGCGATTATCCGGATCACGACCTTCTGGTTCGCGGTGGTGATTGGTTTGCTGTGCACGCCTTCCGCAATGAGTCTCGCCCGCCGAGCCGCTGCCTGATGGAAGTCTGGGCAAGGAAGCAATTTTCCGGTTGGGGTCGCACCGCGCGCGCCGAGAGCCCCACAGCCCGGCCGGAGAAGCGTTCGCAGGTTCGCGAAGCGCTTGCTGACCTGAGAGGAGAGTCGGTGATTCCGTTTGGCGCAGGTCGAAGCTACGGCGATGCGGCGTTGAACTCCGCTGGACATGCCATCCTGACGCGCCGCTTGGATCGGCTGCTTGAGTTCGACCCGAAGACGGGGTTGCTGGTGGCCGAGTCCGGAGTGAGTTTCGGGGAGCTGGTCCGTTTGTTCGTGCCGCGCGGGTTCATTCCCCCGGTTGTTCCTGGTACAGGTTTTGCGACGCTGGGCGGCGGTATCGCAAATGACGTCCATGGCAAGAACCATCATCGAGTGGGCAGCATCGGACAACACTTGCAATGGTTCGACCTGTGTACGCCAACCGGAGAAATGGTACGCGTCGACGCTTCGGAAGATACCCCACTGCTTCGTGCAACTCTGGGCGGCATTGGTCTCACCGGCGTTATTGAGCGGGCGTGTATTCGTCTGGCGCGCGTTCCGTCAAACAGCGTGGTCGTCCGTAAACGACGCATGACGAATCTCGATCAGTTCCTCGCGAGCTTCGCAGAGGAAGAAGAGGAACGATCGGAGTACGTGGTTGGCTGGATTGACGCATTGGCAACAGGCGGCTCGCTAGGACGGGGGATTCTGGAGACAGCGTCGCCTTCAGCGCATCAAATGGAGGATCGCTTGCGCACTTCGCGACGCATCCCAATCGACTTTCCGGCTCTGGTACTCAATCCGTGGTCCGTGCGCCTGTTCAACTCGCTTTACTTTCACCGCATACCGAAAGATGGCAGTGAAGAGCAGATGCCATACCGCAAGTTCCTGTTTCCGTTGGATGCGATCGAAGACTGGAACCGCATCTATGGACGACGGGGCTTTCGGCAGTTCCAGTGCGTTGTGCCGCGACCCTCGGGTCGCGCGGCAATGACGGCGCTGTTGCAAAGAATTGCCGATGCTGGCACTGGGTCGTTTCTTGCCGTGATCAAAGCAACCGGCGAGGCGGGTCGCGGCTACCTGTCTTTTGCGCAGCCGGGATACACCCTTGCGCTCGACTTCCCGAACTCGACTGTATCGCGACGATTGATCGAGAGTCTTGAGGACATCGTGATCGAGCATGGTGGGCGGACATACCTTGCCAAGGACTCGACCCTGACCGCAGTTCGATTTCGCGCGATGTATCCTTTCGCGGATATGTACAGTCAGGTTCTGTCCTCGATCGACCCGGAACGGCGAATGCGATCGGATATGAGTCAGCGGCTTGGGCTGACGGCAGTACGAAATGGCTGAGCACTGGTTGATCCTCGGCGCGTCGTCGCCGATTGCTCGGGCTTTTGTTCGCGCTGTAGCGGCGCGCGGCGACGCCGTAACGCTCGCAGGCCGCGACTTGCAGGAGCTGAGCGAGTCGGCCGGGGATGCACGATTGCGCGGCGCCACTGTCGCACGCGCTTTGCAGTGCGAAGCAACGGATGCGGATTCGATCCAGAGATTGCTCGAGGTCGCAGACATTGCGGGCTTCGACCTCAATGTCCTGCTGGCCATGGGCAGCATGCCCGAGCAGTCCGCTATGGATTCCGATCCGCAGCTGCTCGAGCGAATGATTCGGTCGACGTTTATGGGTCCCGTTGCCTTGTTGCAGGGTCTTGCCCCCTTCTTTGAACGTCAACGCAAGGGAAAGGTGGTCGTGATCGGCTCCGTCGCTGGAGATCGGGGGCGGCGCAAGAATTATCTTTACGGGTCGGCGAAGGCGGGACTCGCAACCTTCGCGACCGGTTTGCGCGCGAGACTTTTCCCCGCTGGCGCCAGCGTCACTCTGGTCAAACCCGGTTTTGTGGATACCCCGATGACCTGGGGTGCCCCCGGGCTGTTTCTGGTCGCCGCGCCCGAGGAATGCGCTACGGCAATTCTGCGCGCAGCGGATCGCGGCACGCCGGAGATCTATGTGCCCAGCTTCTGGCGCTGGATCATGCTGGTGATCCGTCACATTCCCGCGACAGTACTCAAGCGCTTGTCGTTCTGAAGTACTCGTGGGCGCTCCAACGGAAAGCTTGCGCCGCATCACACCCGGCTCGACTGCCGGAACGTTAACTTATCCCTCATAATCCAGATCCCCTGCCCCTCAGGGGGAGACACCGCTTGCCTATTCCGGCCACGACCGAACTTGCGCATGAGTACGTTGGCCTCGTGGCTGCGAACTCGGTTGAATTCCTCAATTGCTACTTCGACCTCCTTGAGGCCGGCCACGTCGCGATCCCATTGCGTCATCGCGACGACTCCGTTCGGCTGGCGGCGTGCAATGCAGCGGAGGTGCAGGAACCAGCGGTTGGCGGCGGCTGGCTGGCACGTCGTATTGTGCTTTCGGACAGCGACGATGTCGCTCAGATCGCCTACACATCCGGGACCGAGGGCGAACCAAAGGGCGTGTTGCTCTCGCATCGGAACCTGACCAGCACCGCGCGCCGGATTCAGCAGGTCATGAAGCTGACGACCGAGGTACGCGAGTACGTCGGCGTACCAGTCTTTCATTCGTTTGGGCTGGGTCGAGCGCGAGCAGTACTCGCTGCGGGCGGTAGCATTTTCGTGCCGCCTAACGGTTTCAATCTGCGCGAGATCGGCGCAATGCTGGAAGCGGACGCGATCAACGCAATCTCGGCCGTACCGAGTCTTTGGCGGTTGGTATTGAAGAATCGGGATCTGTTCGAGCGACATGCATCGAGAGTCAGATGGATCGAGATCGGTAGCCAGCCAATGTCCGCAGCCGAGAAGCTGCAGCTGCGAGAGCTTTTTTCGAGTGCCTGTATCGTTCAGCACTACGGTCTGACTGAGGCCTCGCGTAGTACGTTTCTGACCGTATCCGAGGCGACGCCAGCAGAGCTCGAGTCGGTCGGGCAGCCGACTGGTGACGTTGAGCTGCAGATCTCGGCAGATGGGAGAATCCGGATTCGTGGCAGCAATGTCGCCCATGAAATGCTGGTCGAGGGCCGAAGAGTCCGGGTGGCCGATCAGAGCGACTGGTTGACCACCAACGACCTTGGCGAAGTACGCGCGGGTCGACTGTATTTCCTTGGCCGCGCTGACGACTTACTGAACATCAGTGGCATAAAGTTGCCACCGCATCTTGTCGAAGAGCGGATGTCGGAATTGTTGCAAGTAACTGACGGATTTTGCGTTGCCCGTATTCCGGATGCAATGCGTGGCGATGGGTTGCTCATTGCGGCGCTGGACGGACTTGATCGATCCGATTTACGACTGCGCGAAGCAGCTGAGCGTGCACTCAGTGAGCGCGGTGTGAGCGGGGCCGGCGCGATTTCAATTGTGCGCTGGCCCGAGTTGCCTCGTACCGAGTCGGGAAAGCCGCGCCGAGCCGAGGTCTCGCGTAGATTCTCAGCGCAGTCTGACGGCGGGCAGTCAACCGCAGCAGCGCAAGAGAAAAGCCTTCTCGGGTGGCCCAAGCTATTCGGGCGCAGCAAACCACGCGGAGTCCGCGCGCTGTACCAGAGGACCTTTCCTCGAGCAGCAGTCACTGACAAGGCGACATTTGTTACTTTGGGCGGCGACTCCTTGAGCTTCGTGGAATTGTCGGTGCGCCTCGGTGACTACCTTGGCTATCTGCCGGAGAACTGGCAGGCGCAGAGCATCGTTGCGCTTGAAGCACTTCCGCGCCAGCGAGCATTCACACACGGTGTGGACACGACCGTGATCTTGAGAGCGGTCGGCATGTTGGCGATCGTCATGGGGCACTTCGATGTGCCTCACGTGGATGGATCAACGTTTCTGCTGCTTGCCGTCGCGGGATTCAACTTTGCCCGATTCCAACTTCCGAACATCGTGGCGACCGGATCGGTCCGGACTGTACTTAAGACAGCTTTACGTATCGCGATACCGACGTTTCTTGTAATCGCTTTGCTTGAAGTGAAGAAAAGCGACGTCCAGCTAACAGCCCTGTTATTGCTCGATAACTGGACCGACGCGCGCGACGAGAAGTTCGGCTTCTGGTTCCTGGAGCTGATGGTGCAAGTTCTGTTGCTGGTTGCGCTCCTGTTTAGCTGGCGTCGTGCGCGTGAGTGGGCTTGCGCGCACAGCTTTCAATTTGCGCTTGCGATTCTTGGCGGCTGTGTTGCGTCGGCGATCTTCGTTCCATTCTTCTGGAACACTGAACATTTGTACAACCGTGTGCCACACATGCTGACGTGGCTGTTCGCACTTGGATGGGTTCTTGCGGCGGCAAAATCCATTAAGCAGCGGCTGCTGGTCGGTGCGCTGACGCTGGTGTTGCCCCCGTTGGTCTGGGAGCACGTGCTGGACAAGTTCTGGTTGGGGCACGGTGTAATTTGGTTGACCTTTGGTGGTATCGGCTTGCTGTTGGTGTCGCGGGTCAGACTTTTTTATCCACTGAACAATGTTGCCGCGCTTGTCGCAAGCGCTTCGATGTTCATTTACCTCTCGCACTACACGCTACGTGGGTGGTGGCAAAAATTCGGCCCCGTGCAGCATCCCGCAATCGAAGTGCTGATCGCGATTGTCGGCGGCGTAGTTATCTGGTGGGTTTGGGAAGCTGCAACTCGCGAACTGCTGAAGCGCTACTCTAAGGTGCCCGTCGCGCAAAGTCCTGACTACAGACCCCTGTGACATTCAGGCTATAGCCGCAACATGCTCGCGGCCACAAGTATGCAGGCCGTTACAGCCGCCGTAACCCAGGTTTCAGGATCCTTGATCGCAAAGAAAATCGGGTCATCATCCATATAGCCGCGGGTCGTGACGACCCACAGCCGTGTGACCCACAGCAATAGCAGCGGCGCGATCAGCCAGAGTACTTCCGGGGTTGCATAGAGCTTTGCGACGTCTGGACTGTTGATATAGAGGGCGAGCACGAGCACAGCCAGATAGCCGCTGGTCGCACCCATGATCTGCAGGATCTGGATGTCTTCGACACCGTACTCGCGGCCACGAATCTGTGTCGGCGCTGCCGGCGAGGCTGCCTGGCGCTTCTGCAGCTCGATCAGTTCTGCAACGCGCTTTACCAGTGCCAGGCACAGGAAGATGAACATTGAGAAGGCTAGCAGCCAGAAAGATAGCGCGAGCCCAGTCGCCCAGGCGCCGGCAACCACGCGTAGCGTGTAAAGGCCGGCAAGCAGCAGCACGTCGAGGCTCGCAACGCGCTTGAGTCGGAACGAATACAGCAGCGTGGCAAACAAATAGCCGCCCAGGGCTAACTGGAAACCTGCGGGCAGTTGGAGCGCGATCGCAATGCCGGCCAGCAGCAGAGCGCTGCTCACGATGATTCCGGATTGCACCGACAAGGTTCCTGCGGCAAAAGGCCGCAGACGCTTCTTGGCGTGGTGTCGATCGGCATCCAGATCGAACAGGTCATTGACGATGTAAGTTGCCGATGCGCACAACCCCATCGAAACGAACGCGGCCAATGCAGCGACAATGATGCGAGGCTCAAGGACCTGCTGTGCCGTCACCAGCGGCACGAACAGCAGTGCGTTCTTGGCCCACTGATGAATGCGGATCGCCTTCAGCCAGCGCTGGATCGTGCTACGGCCGCGATCTATTGCGATGTTCCGGTGCGGTTTTCCGAGCGCAGCAACCTGGCTGACGACACGCGGCGGGGCATCGACAGTCACCGCGGCCGCTGCGGACTTCCAGATCGGAAGATCCACGCTGCCATTGGCCACATATTCGTAGCGGCCGCGTCCGAGCTCTGCGTCGAGCCTGGCCGCTTTGCGCGATCCGGTGAGGTTCACGGACTCATCGGTCGCGAGCACGACATCAAATAGTCCCAAGTGTGTTTGCACGCACTCTGCATGCGCGCGGTGGCTGCCCGTCACCAGCCAGACGCCGCGTCCGTCGGCGCGGGCGCGACGAGCGAGATCCAGCACAGCTTCGTTGTAGGGCAGTGCGGTCGCGTCGATCTGCGCGCGCCGGGCGAGTTCAGACTTTAACTGCGCCTTGCCGCGCAGCAGCCATAGGAGCAGCAGTGGCAGGATCCACGGTTGATGCTTGATGGCCGCAAGCAAGTTCTCAACCGATAGATCCGAGCGGATCAGCGTGCCGTCGAGATCAATGCAGAGGGTCAGGGGGGCAGAAGGGTCGACTTCAGTGTTCATGTGAGCTCTGCGAATATGCGGACCGCTTCGTTCGACAGCCGCCGATGCCTTTTGGAGCGTGCCCGCTGCACTTTAGAGTATATCCATGCCACCGCACGTGAACTATCTTCCAGAACGCGTTCCGACCCCTGCTGCCACCGAAGATAAGGTGGATCTGTTGGTCGCCATCGTGGCCTGGCGCTGCGCTGAGCTGACGATGGATTGCCTGCGTTCGATCGCGGCGGATACCTTGCGCGTGCCAATGCGGGTGATAGTTGTCGACAACGCCTCGGGGGATGGCACGGCCGAACGCCTGCAGAGCGCCATCGCGCAGCACGACTGGGCGGGTTGGGCGCAGCTACTGCGAGCGCCGTCCAATGGCGGCTTTGCATCGGGCAACAATGTTGCGATCCGCGCTGCGCTCGCACAGCAGCCCGCACTGAAGTATGTGCTGCTGCTGAACCCCGACACGGTGGTGCGGCCTGAAGCTTTCCGCATCTTGATCGACTTCATGGAGGCTCATCCCGAAGTGGGTGTGGCGGGCGGGCGCAGCGAAGACCCGGACACAACGCCCCAGTTCTGCTGTTTCAGGTTCCCGACTCTGCCGAGCGAGTTGGCGTCCTACCTGCGCCTCGGTCTGGTCGATCGGCTGCTGGGTCGATGGGCGACTCGCATCGGCATTCCGGAGCAGCCGACACAAGTGGACTGGGTGTCCGGCGCGCACATGATCATTAGGCGTGAGGTCATCGATGCGATCGGTCTGATGGACGAGGGGTACTTTCTCTACTACGAGGAAACAGACTTCACGCTGCGCGCGCCGTGCGGGCTGGGACTGCTGGCACGTGCCGCAAAGTCGTATCGTGCATCTGGTTGGCCAGAGCAGCGGTGTGACGCTGCGGGATGGCAAGCCACGTCGACTGCCGAAGTACTGGTTCGAGTCACGTCGGCGGTATTTCATCCTCAATCATGGGCGACTGTATGCTGCCTTGACGGATCTGATCGTGCTGGCGGCGTTTGGGGTTTGGCGACTGAGGCGTGTACTGCAGCGCAAGCCGGATAGCGATCCGCCGTGTTTCATACGCGATCTGCTGCGCCACGGTGCAATTCTGAATGGACGCGGATCGCTGCGACCGCGGGCCGTCGACCTGTGAGTGAAGGCGTGCTCAACTCCCAGGTTGTCCGCAATGTGCCGGCGGCGCTGGCCGCGGTACTGTTGGCTGTCGCTGCGGTCTGGGGGCTGCAATCCGTGCTCAGCGGGCTGCACAATAGCTGGACGGCGATCTATGGGCCCTTTACGTACCAGCGGTGACCGGAGGGCGAGGGCTCGAAGCCCATGCGCTCATAGACCGGTTGCCCCATCGGTGTTGCGTGCAGCCCGACCATGGGTTTGCCGAGATCAAAGGCGGCGTTGGCGACCGCCACCGTGCAGAGCGTGCCCAGCCCGCGGCGCGCGAACTCGGGCTTTGTCCCCACCCAGTAGATGCCGCCCATGCCGCCGGTCAGCAACACCATCGCTGTCGCTGCGGGTTCCCCATTCACGGTCGCCAGCGCGAACCGCGTGACCGGCGAGAACACGCGTCGGGGGTGCGCAAACATCTGGTCCGTTTCCTCGCTCGGCGTACCCGTGGGCCCGAACGATTCGGCAATGATCGAGCGGATGATCGGCAGATCCGCTGCCGCCGATGTGATGCGAACCTGCGCGCCGTCGGGCGCAGCGGATGTCAGCAGGCGCTTGGTCAGAAACATCCACGGTGCTTCGCTGCGAGATTTCAAGCCACGCTGCTTCAGATGCGCTTCGATGTCGGCATCGACATGCTCGCGCACCCAGACCGTGAAGCCGCGGCCCTGCGGCTTGAAGAACTCTTCGGCACGCTCGATCACCTTGGCCGGATCGATGTCCGGGTCGGTCCGCGCCGCGCAATTTGAGAAGCCTATCGGAAACTCCGTGCCGCCTGCGACCAGCAGCACGCCGTCTTCCTCGAGGATCAGAGTCCCATCCTGCCAGCGCGCAAACTCGCGGATCGCATCGAGAAGATTGCGGTCGAACAGGTCGTTCCAACGGGCGGGCATCGGGCGGCCTCCTTGGTCGTTACGGATCGGGTTTCTCCTAAACCCGGCGGCCACTTTAGCGGTGGCGGACACAAAACTCACTACCAAGCATGCTACGTGATCAGAAAATGACGACCGCTTCCTTCGACAGTCGTTGGAGCCTCTTGTACCGTATTCGGTGCGCTTTTGCCATTCTCCAGTCACTTCACGTGAACTATCTTCCAGAACGCGTTCCGACCCCTGCTGCCACCGAAGATAAGGTGGATCTGTTGGTCGCCATCGTGGCCTGGCGCTGCGCTGAGCTGACGATGGATTGCCTGCGTTCGATCGCGGCGGATACCTTGCGCGTGCCAATGCGGGTGATAGTTGTCGACAACGCCTCGGGGGATGGCACGGCCGAACGCCTGCAGAGCGCCATCGCGCAGCACGACTGGGCGGGTTGGGCGCAGCTACTGCGAGCGCCGTCCAATGGCGGCTTTGCATCGGGCAACAATGTTGCGATCCGCGCTGCGCTCGCACAGCAGCCCGCACTGAAGTATGTGCTGCTGCTGAACCCCGACACGGTGGTGCGGCCTGAAGCTTTCCGCATCTTGATCGACTTCATGGAGGCTCATCCCGAAGTGGGTGTGGCGGGCGGGCGCAGCGAAGACCCGGACACAACGCCCCAGTTCTGCTGTTTCAGGTTCCCGACTCTGCCGAGCGAGTTGGCGTCCTACCTGCGCCTCGGTCTGGTCGATCGGCTGCTGGGTCGATGGGCGACTCGCATCGGCATTCCGGAGCAGCCGACACAAGTGGACTGGGTGTCCGGCGCGCACATGATCATTAGGCGTGAGGTCATCGATGCGATCGGTCTGATGGACGAGGGGTACTTTCTCTACTACGAGGAAACAGACTTCACGCTGCGCGCGCCGTGCGGGCTGGGACTGCTGGCACGTGCCGCAAAGTCGTATCGTGCATCTGGTTGGCCAGAGCAGCGGTGTGACGCTGCGGGATGGCAAGCCACGTCGACTGCCGAAGTACTGGTTCGAGTCACGTCGGCGGTATTTCATCCTCAATCATGGGCGACTGTATGCTGCCTTGACGGATCTGATCGTGCTGGCGGCGTTTGGGGTTTGGCGACTGAGGCGTGTACTGCAGCGCAAGCCGGATAGCGATCCGCCGTGTTTCATACGCGATCTGCTGCGCCACGGTGCAATTCTGAATGGACGCGGATCGCTGCGACCGCGGGCCGTCGACCTGTGAGTGAAGGCGTGCTCAACTCCCAGGTTGTCCGCAATGTGCCGGCGGCGCTGGCCGCGGTACTGTTGGCTGTCGCTGCGGTCTGGGGGCTGCAATCCGTGCTCAGCGGGCTGCACAATAGCTGGACGGCGATCTATGGGCCCTTCGCGCACGGCTACCTGATTCTGGCTCTGGCTTTGTGGCTTGGGTGGCGGCTGTGGCAGCGCGATGGCGACGTGCCCATCGCGCCGGACTGGCGCGCGGCCGTGCTGCTCTTGGGCCTGCTGCTTGCTCTGGCCTTGATGGAACTGCTGTTCATCAATTCGGCGCGCCAGACGTTATTGCCCTTGATCCTTTCGTCGGCCATCTGGCTGGTGTTTGGACGCGTGGCCGCTCAGCGCCTGCTCTGGCCAGCAGCCTTTTTGTACTTCGCGCTGCCGCAGTGGTGGGCGATCAACGGGCTCATGCAGGCGCTCACGACGGGTGTGGTCAATGTCATGGTGTCGCTGAGCGGCGTACCTGCATACATTGATGGTAACTTCTTCCTGCTGCCGGCTGGAGTCGTCGAGATCGCTTCAGGCTGCAGCGGGCTGAATTACCTGATGGTGGGTCTTGCCCTGGCAGCGTTCCAGGGCCTGATGTATCTGCAGACTTGGCGCAGCCGGCTGCTGCTGGCCGCTGCGGCCGTGTTCGTTGCGCTGGTGTCGAACTGGCTACGTGTATTTGCCTTGATCCTGATCGCATATGCGACCGACATGCAGCACTACCTGATCCGCGTCGACCATCTGTATTTCGGCTGGGTCGTGTTCATGGTGCTGATGTGGCCGGTACTGCGCTATGGCAGCAGACTCGAAATGCGTGAGCTGGCGCGATCAGGATCCACCGCCAACGAATCTCGAGCGCCGTCACCGGGCACTGCAACAAACTGGGGTTTGCTGCGGGCAGCGACCTGCGCCGCGCTGCTGCTGTTGTTGCCGCGGATCGTGATAGCCGAAACGGATGAAGTGAGTTCGGTCTCCCCGCTGCCTGAACCACTGCTGCCGGGACTGGTGACGATGGTGCCGCTTGCTGCATGGTCCCCCGTGCTGGCTAATGCCATTCAGGATCGCGTGGCCTATCAGTGGCGAGGCTTCGCCATCGAAGTGTTTCGCGCAGCTTATTCGCGTCAGTCCTTCGTCGGCTTTGCGACCAGCAAGGAGAACGATCTCTTCGGGCGCCAATGGCGGGGCGGCCCCGAGCGCTTGAGTTCACTGCGGTTAGGCGACACCGTCAAGGTTCGTGATTTTGAGGGGACTTTCGGTGCGCAGCGCTATGTCGTGCTCAGTTGGTACCAGATTGCGGGTCGTGCCGAGAACACGCGAATCGGTGCCAAGTTCGCTGGAGTTAGAGGCCTGCTATCCGGTCGGCGCGATGTGGCAGTGGTCGCGGTGGCTCGGGTCTGCGAGCCCGATTGTAGTGCAGCGAGGCGGGATCTCGAGTCGTTGATGCTTGAGGCAATGCCAAGCCTGAGTGCCGCGTTGCCCGCCAGATCCGGACGCTGATCACAGTTTCGATAAGGTGTAAGGCTTTACGTGGAGTGAGTGTATAGAATCCCGACACTAGGATCGGGATTCTTTACATAGTTAAATCCAGTATGGCTGACGCGCTGATCATCGCGAGTTTTCTGGCCTGCGCGCTGGCTTATGCCGCGCTCGGTCTGATGCTGCGGCCGGCGCGTTACGGCGCCGGTGCGCCGCGGCGCCGGCTGCGGATCGCGGCGCTGGCCACATCGCTCTGGGCGCTGCTGGCGCTATGGGCCACTGCAGCCGACCTGCTCTCTGCAGCACCGATGAATCTTGCGGCGGCCGCGCTGATCGCGCTGTGGCTGTGGCAGTGCGCAACCTTTGCCGAGTGGCAGGGGCAGCCGCGCTGGTTTCAGCAGCTCCTGCGCTGGGCCGGACCGGTTGCGGTCATTGTTCTGACGCTGTTGCTGACTGTGCCGGCGGTCGACCCGGACCTCAGCATGATCGCGACGCGCGCGCTGCCCTTTGTCGGGCTGTTGCTCGCGGCGCTTGGTCTGCTGGCGCTCGAGCAGATGTATCGCAACGCCACGGCGGCTTCGACTTCGGCCGTCCGCTGGTTGTGCCTGGGTCTGGGCGGCATCTTTGGCGCGGAGTTGATCGGCTTTGCTGAAGCCCTGCTGCTCGGCGCGGTGCCGGCGGAGCGCTGGGTCGTACGCGGCGCGGTGTATGCGTTGTGTGCGGTGGCGATTGCGCAGGGCGCGCGACGTATGCCGGATTGGTCGTTCGGCATGGCGATTTCGCGGCATGTCGCGTTCTACACCACGTCTTTCTTTGTCATCGGCGGCTATCTCTTGCTGATGAGCCTCGGCGGCTGGGCGCTGCAGGCAATGGGCGGTGAATGGGGCCAGTGGGCGCAGGTCAGCTTCACGGTCATCGGCGCGCTGCTGCTGTTCGGTCTGCTGTTCTCGGACGCGCTGCGGCAGCGGCTGCGCGTGTTCGTCAGCAGTCACTTCTACCCGCAGCGCTACGATTACCGCCGCGAATGGCTGCGCTTCATTCGCACGCTGTCGGAACCGGATCCGCAGGGCGGCGTTTCGCAGCGCGCGATCCGTGCGGTCGCGCAGATTGTGGAGAGCCCGCGCGGGGTGCTATGGCGCCGCACTGAGGACGAGCAACAGTTCGAGGGGCTGGCCCACTGGCCGCAGATGTCGGCAAGCCTGCCGCCCGTCGGCGCGGACGATGCGCTGGTTGATTTCCTGAGTCGCAAGCACTGGCTGGTCGATCTGCGCGAGTGGCGCGATCGGCCCTCGCTCTATGAAGAGCTTTCCATCGATGCCACGCGCTATGCCGCCGATCCGGATGCGCTGATCGTGCCGCTGATGCTGGTCGATGACCTGTATGGCTGGCTGGTGCTCGATCGCCCGCCGCATATGGCGACGCTGACTTTCGAAGACCGTGACCTGCTGAAGACCGCCTGCCGGCAGATCGCGGTGCACCTGGCCCAGGTCGACGCCGATGCGCAGCTGGCCGATGCGCGCCAGTTCGAGGCCTACAGTCGGATGTCTGCGTTCGTGATGCACGACCTGAAGAATCTGGCGGCACAGTTGAAACTGATTTCGCAGAACGCCGAGCGTCACAAGCGCAACCCGGAGTTTGTCGACGATGCGATGCGTACGGTCGGCGGATCAGCGGCGCGCATCAGCAAGCTGATTGCGCAGCTGGCCGGTGCCGCCGATTCGGGTGTGATCCCCTCGGGCACGATGCAGAGCCTGGATCTGGCCGCAATTGCGGAGCGGGCTGCAGTGCGCACCGGCGCGGACGTGCCGGTGCCGCAGGTGACGGCGCGCTGCCGGCCGATTGTGTTTGCCGATATGGAGCGTTTGTCGTCAGTGATCGAACACACGATTCGCAATGCACAGGATGCGACTGATCCGTCCGGGGAGGTCCGCATTGAGGTTGATCACGTCGACGGGCGCGCAGTGCTGCGGATCATTGATACCGGCTGCGGAATGGATGCGTCGTTCCAGCGCGAACGGCTGTTCCGTCCCTTTGATACGACCAAGGGTGCGCGCGGCATGGGCATCGGTGCCTTCCAGGTGCGCGAGTACCTGCGTTCTCTGGGCGGTGGCGTCGAGGTGCAGTCAGCCGTGGGCGCCGGTACCACATTCACGATGCTCTTCCCGGTCCAGGTGGCCGAGTTGATCGCACGCAGGGCAGGTTGAACGCATGCACGATGATGGCCAGTTCCGCCGATTGCTGATCGTTGAAGACGATCCGGGGTTGCGTGCGCAGCTGCGCTGGAGCTTCGACGGCTACGAAGTGCTGTTTGCCGAGAACCGCACCGAGGCAATCACGGCGCTGCGTCGCCATGAACCGGCGGTCGTGCTGCAGGATCTCGGTCTGCCGCCCGACGCAGAAGGCGCGACCGAGGGCTTTGCCACGCTGACGCAGATCCTGGAGCTGGCGCCGCGCACCAAGGTCATTGTGGTGACCGGCAATCACGATCGTGATCGTGCGGTCAAGGCGGTGGCGATGGGCGCGTACGATTTCTACGAGAAGCCGGTCGACATCGATGCGCTGCGGTTGATTGTCGGGCGCGCGTTCCAGATCGCGCGGCTCGAGGCCGAAGTCGAGCTGTTGCGGCTGCGCAGCGCGCCCGACAGTTTCCAGGGCATCATCGCGGCGGATCGCGCGATGCTGAGTCTGTGCCGGATGATCGAGAAGGTGGCGCCGGCCGAAGTGGCCGTGCTGGTGCTCGGCGAGAGCGGCACAGGCAAGGAACTGATTGCCCGCGCGGTGCATGATCTGAGTCTGCGGCGCGACAAGCGCTTCTTTGCGATCAATTGCGCGGCGATTCCAGACCAGTTGCTCGAGGCGGAACTGTTCGGTTACGAGAAGGGCGCCTTCACGGGCGCAGCCAAGACGACGCCGGGCAAGATCGAGTATGCCGATGGCGGCACCTTGTTCCTCGACGAGATTGGCGATATGCCACTGGCGCTGCAGGCGAAGCTGCTGCGCTTCCTGCAGAACAAGGTCGTTGAGCGGGTCGGTGGTCGCGAAGAGATTCCCGTCGACATCCGGATTGTCGCGGCGACCAACCAGGATCTGGAGAGCCTGATTCGCGGGCAGCGCTTCCGTCAGGATCTTTTCTATCGTCTGAGCGAAGTGACGATCAATGTGCCGCCGTTGCGCGAGCGTCCGGCCGACATCATGGCGCTGAGCCATGCGTTTCTCGCGCGCTACTCGGAGAGCCCGGGCGGTCGCACCAAGCGCGGCTTTACCGACGATGCGGTCGCGGCACTCGGTGCGCACAACTGGCCGGGCAACGTGCGCGAGCTCGAGAACAAGATCAAGGTGGCCTGTCTGCTCGGTGATGACGCGCTGGTCTCGCCTTCGGACCTGATGCTGGCGGCGCCGGTGGGCGCAGGTTTGCCGCTGAACCTGAAGGAAGCGCGCCACCGTGCTGAGAAGGAAACGGTCAGTCGCGCGATGGCGGCTACGGCCGGCAATATCTCCAAGGCGTCGGAGCTGCTCGGTGTCTCGCGTCCGACTCTGTACGATCTGTTATCGCGGCATGATCTGGTCAGCGCGGACAAGACGGACAGTGTCGTCGAGCCGCTGGCAGGCGGAGCGCGCTGATGGACTCGGCACGATCTTTGCGGTGGATCGTCGCGGGCGCGGTGCTGGGCTTGCTGCTCGGCTGCGCGCGCGAACTGGCGCCGCCGCAGGCACTGGAGAAGGCGCAGGCGCTGATCACTGCAGGCGAAGCCGGCGAAGCGCGGATCGTGCTGAAAAATCTGCTGGTTGCGCATCCGCAAACCATCGACGCACGAGTGCTGCTCGCGCAGCTCGCGCTCGATAGCGGTGATGTGCAGGCCGCCGAGGAGGAGCTCGGCGGGATCGAGCGCGCGCAGTTCGTCGAGGCGTCAGCGCGGGTGGTGCGCTGGCGCACGGATATCGGCATGGGGCGGCACGCGGAAGTGCTGGCTGCGCTGGCAGCGGCTGGTGTGGGGTTGCCGCCGGAACAGATTGCGCGGCTGCGCGCATCGGCGTTGCGCGCCGCGGGTGCCGGAGCGGATTCCATTGACGAACTGCGGGCCTTGATCGCTGCGGAGCCTGCGAACGCTGCACTGGTTGTGGAGCTCGCGGCCAGTCTCGCTTCGATCGGCAATCTGCAGCAGGCCGAAACCGAGCTCGATGCGTTTCTTGCTGATCCACGGCGCGTGGATGCGGACGCGCTGTTGTCGCGCGGCGAGCTGCGGCTGCGCAAGGGTGCCGCGGATCTGGCACTCCAGGATTTCGAACTCGCGCAGGCTCGTGCCGCGTTGGCTTGGCCGTTACGCAGCCGGGTCGCTGCCGAAATCATGGCGGCAGAGGCCACTTTGGCCCTCGGTCGAGTGGCGGCAGCGAAGGAGCAGGTGACAGCAATCGAGCGGCGTCGCCCCGGCACAGTGGGTGCTCGGATCCTGCTCGCGCGCATTGCGCTGCTCGAGGGGCGGCACGGTGATGCGGCGGATGTGCTGCAGGGGCTGGCCGAGACCATGCCGGGTGATGCGCGCATCCAGTACGTGCTGGTCGATGCGCTGCTGCGCGGCGGCAATCTGGCTCGTGCCACCGAAATCCTCGAGTTGCGGGTCAAGGCAGCGCCCGAGGACGACGTTGCGCGCCGGATGCTCGCACGCGTGCGGCTCGAGCAGAGCCGGCCCGATGAGGTCGTCGCGCTGCTGGGGCGCAACAGCGCCGAGGCGGTTGGTGTTGACGCGGAAACTGACGGGTTGCTCTCTGCCGCCCGTCTTGCCCAGCAGCGAGCGGGCGTGGCGATCTCCAGCCTCGAGGCGCAGTTGGCCCACACGCCTGACGATGCGCAGTTGCGCGGCGAACTGGCGGCGGCCTTGCTCCAGGGCGGCGAGGCCAGCCGGGCACTTTCCATTGCCCGAGAGCTGCGCGGCCGGGCCGCCACGGCTGCTTCGATCGCGGCCGAGGTCGGTGCCTTGCGTGCGCTGGGCAATGATCGGGAGCTGAATGTTCTGATCGCGGGGCTCGTGGATGGCACCGCAGCGAGCATCGAGCTGCTGCTGGCCGGCGCCGATGCGGCCCAACGCGGGGGTCGATCCGATGCCGCGAGCCGACTGGTGGATCGCGCACTCGAGCGCGAACCCGACCACAGCGAGGCACTGCTGCGCCGCGCGAACCTCGCATTCATCGACCGGCGCTATGACGATGCCCGCAACACGCTGCAGGATCTTGCGCGCAGCAAGCCGAGCGAATCGTATGCGCTGGTTGCGCTTGCTCGCGTCGCCGAAGCGCAGGGCGATCTGGACGGTGCTCGAGAGGCGCTGCGAAAAATTATCGCGCTGGAGCCGCAGCGTCTCGAGCCGTCGCTGATGCTGGCAGCCCTGGAGCTGCGCGCCGAGCAGTTCGAGCGCGCTGCGCAGGCAATGGAGCAACTCATCGCGGCCGCGCCGAGGGATGGCGTCGCCGCGAACGCCTCGGGCCAATTGCTGCTGAACAGTCGGCGTGTCGACGAAGCCCGGACGCGCTTCCGGACCGCAGTCGAGCAGTCGGGCGAGACCGCGGAATTCTGGTTCAACCTCGGTCGCACCCAGCTCGCAGCCGATGATCGCATCGCGGCGGGTCAATCTTTCGGGCGTGCGGTGGCGCTGCGACCCGATTGGCTCGACGCCAATATCGCCGCCGTGCGCATCAACGTCGCCACTGGCCAGCTCGCCCTGGCTCGGGCGCAGGTGGATGCGCTCACCGCAGCCCTGCCGGGAACAGCGATGGTCTGGCAGCTGGCCGGCGAGGTCAGCGCAGCGGAAGGAAATATGGAAACGGCGAGTGGTGCATTCGCGCAGTCTTTCGTGCTTCGTCCGAGCAGACTCGCCGCACTCAGCGAGCATCAGGCGCGTCTCGCCGGACGACTGGCGAAGCCTGAGCAGCCGCTCGTCAACTGGCTGGCGCGGGAAGCCGAGGATGCCAGCGTCCGCCGCAGGCTTTCGGACTTCTACTTGTCCAACGGCCGTGAGGCCGAAGCGCTTGTGCAGCTCGAGCGGATTCTTGCGGCTGAACCCAACGATGTCGTCGTGCTCAATAATCTCGCCTGGCTGCTTGCGACCCGCGATGTGGCCAAGGCCGAAGCGATGGCGCGCCGTGCCCGTGCGATTGCGCCGGGTAATCCCGCCATTGCCGATACGCTCGGTTGGGTGCTGATTCAGGCCGCTGACTATGCCGGTGCCGTCGCACTGCTGCGTGAAGCAGCCGCAGCGCTACCCGACGACCGATCTGTGCGGTATCACTATGCGCTTGCGCTCGCCGGCGCTGGCGATCGACAGTCGGCGCGGCGCGAGGTCGATCTGGCGCTTGCCGGTGGTGTGGTGTTCAGTTCGCGTGATGCGGCGCAGGCATTGGCCCTGCGTCTGGCCAAGGAGTTGTCATGATCAAGAATCGAGTGCTGGTCTGCCTGTTGTTGTTTCTGGCCGCGCTGCCCGCGGCGGCCCCTGCCGTGGCCGAGGAAGCGGCGGATTACATCATTGGCCCGGGCGATACGCTGCAGATCTTCGTCTGGCGCAACCCGGAGTTGTCGGTGTCGGTCCCCGTTCGGCCGGACGGCAAGATCTCGACACCGCTGGTCGAGGACATGACGGCGATCGGCAAATCGCCGTCGCAGCTCGCGCGCGACATTGAAGCGGTGCTCGCGGAGTTCGTGCGCACGCCGCAGGTCAATGTGATCGTCGGCAACGCGGTCAGCACCTTCAGCCAGGTGAAGGTTGTCGGTCAGGTTCGCGAGCCGCAGGCCTTGCCCTATCGCGAGGGGCTCAAGGTGCTGGATGTCGTGCTGGCGACTGGTGGTCTGTCGGACTTCGCGGCCGCGAACCGTGCCAGGATCGTGAGGACGGTCGATGGGAAGAAGGTGGAGATCCGGGTCAAACTCGGGAACCTGATGAACAAGGGCGATCTGACGCAGAACTTCGACCTGCAACCCGGGGATGTGTTCCTCGTGCCGCAGTCGATGTTCTAGGGGCAGCCTGCATGAACGGTATCGTCGCGCTCATCTACAGTTATCTGCGGGCCCTGTGGCGTAACCGCTGGACGGCGATCGCCGTAGCCTGGGCGGTCTGTGCGCTCGGCTGGGTCGTCGTTTTGACGCTGCAGGATCGGTATCAGGCGAGCGCGCGGGTTTATGTCGATGCGCGCACGGCCTTGCGCCCTGTGTTGGAAGGCATTGCGATCGAGGAGGACTACGACTCGCAGCTGGCACTGGTGCGCGAGGCGCTGCTGTCGCGGCCCGAGCTCGAGGCCGTGGCACGTAAGACGAACCTCGATGCCAACGTGACCACGCCTGCGCAGATGGAAGGGCTGGTCACAGCGCTGCAACGGCAGATTGCAGTGACCTCGGTCTCCACGCAGCGCCAGAACGGTAGCCAGTCGACTGACACGATTTACACGATCACCTACGATCATCCGAATCGAGACAAGAGTCTCGAGGTGGTGCGCACCCTGCTGGACAACTTTGTCGAAGGCACGCTCAGCGGCAATCAGAGTGGTTTCAACGAGGCGCAGAGATTTCTTGTCTCACAGATTTCAGACCTCGAGAAGCGACTCGCCGAGGCCGAGGCGCGCCTGGCCGAATTCAAGAAGCGCAATGTCGGCATGCTGCCGGGTGAGCAACGCGGCGACTACTTCTCGCGTCTCGAGAACGAGATGTCGGCGCTGCAGCAGGTCGAGACCAACCTTGCGGTTGCGGCCAGCCGGCGCGGCGAGCTGCAACGGCAACTCACTGCCGCGCGGCAGTTCGTGCCGGGTACGGCTTCCGGCGGCGGCGGCGGCGCCGGCGGTGCTACACCGGATGTCTCGGTGCGGGTGCAGGAGGCCGAGGCGCGGCTCGAGGACCTGTTGCTGCGTTTCACGGACCGCCATCCGGAGGTCATCGCCGTGCGTCGCAGCATCGGGGAACTGAAAGCGCGTGAGGCACAGGAGCTTGCGGAGCTCGCGCGCGGTGGCAGCGGCACTGGGGCCATCCGCTCGCTGAACGTGAATCCGGTCTATCAGCAGATTCAGGTGCAACTGAGCCAGGTCGAGGTCGAGCTGGCTTCGTTGCGCGGCGCGGCCTCCCAGCACCGCAGGGAAATCGCCAGCCTTCGGCAGTTCGTCAATTCAGCGCCCGAAGTCGAGCAGGAGTTCGCGCGGCTGAACCGTGACTACGGCGTCACCCGAACCCAGTACGAGACGCTGGTGGCAAGACTCGAGCAGGCGCGCGTGACGGACGATGCGACGCAGAGCGGCATCGTTCGTTTCGAGGTTATTGAGCCGCCGCGCGCGGATCCCGCGCCGGTGTGGCCGAAGCGGCCTCTGTTCATGGTCATGGCGCTGCTGTTTGGCCTGGGCGCGGGTGTGGCGGTGGCGATGCTGCCGCAGCTGCTTCGCCCCGGGTTCGACGACACGGAAGTGCTTGCGCGCGATACAGGGTTGCCCGTGCTCGGTGCCGTCAGTGCGCTACGCAGCGCCGCCCAGGAGCTGCAGCTGCGAAGCGAAGCCCGGCGCGTCGTGATGGCATCTGTGGCTTTGATCGCTGTGGGGGGCGCGATGGTCGTGCTCGGTGGCGCGGGGGCCCGTTTTCTTCGTACTCTGATTGCCTGAGGTTCGTTGCATGAGTCTGATCGAACGAGCTTTGCGCCGCGCCCGGGAAACGGCGGAGTCCACTGGCTCGCCGGAAGTGCCGGCAGCGCGTCGTACGGCTGGCACTCGCAGCTTGGCATCGGGTGGTAGTGCAGCGACTGAGGCTCGTCGGGTTGTTGCGAAACCCGATGTCGTAATTACAGACGCGCTGCTGGATGCTGCCGGGCTGCGCGCACCTGAAGCGCAGCAGCGGCAGGTCCTGTCCGAGTATCGCCACGTCAAACGGCAGCTGCTGGGTGAGATTCAGTCTGGAGAGACGAGTCGCATGATTCTTATTGCAAGCGCCCTGCCGGGCGAGGGCAAGAGCTTCTCGTCAGCCAACCTGGCCATGTCTCTGGCGCTCGAGCCCGATTACTCGGTGCTGCTGATCGACGCCGACGTGATCAAACCCAACCTGACGCGAGTGTTTGGGCTGACGGAGCGCCTGGGACTCATGGACGCGGCGGCGGATCCTTCGATTGACGTGGAATCGCTGGTGCTGTCCACGAGCATTCCGGGACTCACCGTTTTGCCGGCGGGACGCATGAATCCGAATGCGACGGAATACTTTGCCAGTGCCCGCATGCAGGCTCTTATGGAGCAGCTGATGTCGGCACCCCAACGGCTGCTGGTGGTCGACTCGCTGCCGCTACTGCTGACGACCGAGGCGCGCGCGCTTGCGCCGCTCGCCGGCCAGGTTTTGCTCGTCGTGCGCGCCGAGTCGACTCCGCGCCAGGCGGTGATGGAGGCGATCGATCTGCTCGGCGAAGAACTGAACGTCAAATTGATTCTGAACGCTGCCCCGCGGACCAAGATGCTGCGCTATTTGGGTTATGGCTATGGGTACGGCTACAACTACAACTATGGTGAGACGACTGCGCGGGGCGCGAGCGCGAAGGGGGAGAAATGAAAAGAATACAGACCGGCGCGGGTCTCGGCGGACTACTCGCCCTGATGCTCGCCATACCGGCGCAGGCGCAGACCGTCGACCTGGAGTACGAGCTACGCGCGGGCGGCACTTATTCGGACAACGTTGAGCGCACGGCGAGCAATGAGATTGACTCGTTCGCGGCCGTGCTCGGTGCACGGGTGCGGGGCGGCAAGGACACCGGTCGCCTGCAGTTCGCGTTGTCCAGCGACGTCGCGTATTACGAGTACCTGGACTCGGCAGTTGACGGTGAGCTTGTCGGCAGCGCCTTCGCACAGAGTTCTTACGAGTTCGTGCCCGATACCTTCAGCTGGGAGCTGGACGGTTCCTTTGCCCAGATCCGAGAGTCTCTGCTGCGCCCGGCGGGGCCCGGAAATCGCGACGATGTCTTGACGTTCTCGACCGGACCGACGGTCAGTGGTCGCTTTGGCGATGCGTTTGAGGCGCAGCTGGAGGGGCGTTACACGACCTCCACGTACAGCAATCGGGACTTCGACAACGACACATTGGGCGCGCGTCTGGTCGTGGGTCGACGGCTCTCGGCTCGCAGCCTCGTGGGAGTCGGTGTGGCGTTCGACGATGTGACCTATGACTCGCAGCTCGGCTTGGGCTCGTTCGATTTCGAGCGCCGTGAGGCCTTCGTCAGGTTCCAGGCCGAAGCGGCACGAACGTCGTTGTCGATCGATGCGGGTTACGCTCAAGTCGAAGGACCGAACGTCGATGACAGTGGCCCCATGGTGCGGCTCGAGGCGACCCGTCAGCTGTCGCCGTTTATTTCGGGCTTTCTGGCTTACACGCAGCAGTATCCGACTTCGGACGCTCCGGCGCTGGTGCCGGCCGATGCGCTCGATCGGGATGTGCTTGGCGACGGCTCGATCCTCACTGCAGCGCCGCGTGTCGCAAAAAGCGGTGAGATCGGCCTGCGCCTGAATCGCCCACGAACTTTTGCGGAGCTGGCGTATGCGCAGACTCGGGAGACGGGCCTGATTGTCGCCAGCGGCGACCGCTCGCTCGACTCGTTCCGCGCAAGCGTCGGGCGCAACTTCTCGCCGCGATCGAACGGACAGATTTTTGCTCTGCTGACCACGGAGGACCTGCCGGTGCTGACCGCTGATGCGGATGAGCTGTCGGTGGGCGCTGAGCTGTCGCTGACATTTGGCAGGAACCTCGGACTGGACTTCAGGGTGGAGTATCGCGATCGCGAAGGCGCGACCGCGCTGGACACCTATACGGAAATCGGTGCGGGTGTATTCCTGCGTTACGGTCGCATCGCTCGCGCCAGCGCGAGTTCTGCCGCATTGAGGTAAATGATGATCAAGCCCACATCCAGTTTTTCGTGCGTTGTACTCGGCGAGCAATCGCTGCTGATTCAGTGCTGTGAGTCGCTGCTGGCGCACGGACACGAAGTCCGCGCCGTCGTGGCCGAGAACCGCCGCATCGTGCAGTGGTGCGAGCAGCAGGGCGTGCCCTGCTATGGCGACTTGAACGCGCTGCGCGAAGCCCCTCAGGCCGCGACCTTCGACTACCTGATGAGCATCACGAATCTGCGGATGCTGCCGGTCTGGTTGCTCGAGCGTCCGGTGAAGCTGGCGATCAATTTCCACGATGGTCCGTTGCCCCGCTATGCCGGCCTCAATGCGCCGGTCTGGGCGCTGATCAACGGCGAGTCCGAACACGGCATCAGCTGGCACGAGATGGTGGCCGGGGCCGACAACGGCAGGCTGCTTGTGCAGCGCAGTTTTGCGGTGGTTGCCAAAGAGACCGTGTTGGGTCTGAACGCGCAGTGCTATCAATCTGCGCTCGACGGATTTGGCGAGCTCGTCGAACAGCTGGAGAGCGGTACGCTGGCGCCGCGTGAGCAGGACCTGGCTCAGCGAAGCTATTTTTCGCTCGCCCAGCGTCCGCCGGCCGCCGCGGTGCTCGACTGGAGTCGCTCGGCAACAGACCTCGAGCGGCTCGTCCGCGCGCTTGATTTCGGACGTTATCCGAATCCGGTCATTCTGCCGAAGATCGATCTGGGCGCGGACCTGTTGCTGGTGCGCGCAGCGGCAATCGTGCCCGCGGAATCCTCGGCGTTGCCCGGCACGATTCAGGCGTTCTGCGCAGAGACGCTCACGGTCCGGTGCGCCACCGACGCATTGAAGCTGCTGCGCGTCACCGACATGCGCGGTGAGAGCGTCGACGTCGCGGCCGCGCTCGCAAACCTTGATCTGTCTGTCGGTGCGTTACTTCCCGGGCTGCCGCACTACGCTGATGCGCTGAGCGAGACCGTTACACGAATCTGCAAGCACGAGGAATTCTGGATTCGTCGACTGCGACGGATGGAGCCGGTGGAGTTGCCATTCGGTGGTCGCAACCCGGCGAGCGGAACCGTCTGGCGTCGGCTCGAACTGCCAGGATTGAGCGCCGATGAAGTGGTCGCCGCGCTTGCGGTGCTGCTGGGCCGCCTGGGTCGAAAGCAGGAATTCGCGCTCGCCTATGTCCCCACTGCAAAAAACGAAGAGGAATGGGTAGGCCGCTTTGTCACCACCGTGCTGCCGTTGCCGGTGCGTCTGGAGGGAACGCAGGCGTTTGGGCAGTTCGTGGCCCAGCTCGCCTTGTCGATCAGTGAAACGGATAGTCGTCCGGGATATCTGAGCGATCTGGCGGCCCGTGAACCGGAGCTCAGGGCCGTCGGTGAAGCCGCCGCATTGCCGATTCGCGTCGTGCGTGCAACCGAGGCGGACGAGCTGACCGCGCGGCGCCAGTGTGGCCAGGCAGCGCTGACCGTCGTGGTTGGCCAGGCTGGCGGAGCGATCGGTCTGCTGGCGGACCAGACGCGCTTCGAGCGCGATGGACTCGGCCGCATCAACGAATGTCTGAGCGCGCTGGCCGCGGCGATCGCGGAAGACCGGTCGCGCCCACTCGGGCGTCTGCCGCTGCTTGCGAGCGCGGATCGCAGCCGTCTCGACACGTGGAGCCCGCCGTACACGGAGGCGCAGCGCGCGGGACTGAACGCCGCTTGCGTTCACCAACTGTTCGAAGCGCAGGTTCAGCGCACGCCGAACCGCGATGCGGCGATCTTCGAAGGTCGGCGGCTCAGCTACGCGCAGTTGAACGAGGCGGCGAACCGTCTTGCCCGGCATCTGCAGCAGCTGGGCGTGAAGCGGGGCGATCTGGTCGGTGTCATGGTGGGCCGCTCGCTGGAAATGCTGATCGCGCTTTACGCCGTTCACAAGGCCGGTGGCGCGTACGTGCCGCTCGATCCGGTCTACCCTCAGGATCGGCTCGCCTACATGGTCTCGGATGCGGGTCTGCACGTCGTGATTACGCAGCGCGAATTCGCCGCGACGGTCGGCGCTGCCCGAACGCTCGTGCTGGAGGATGAAGCGGCAACGCTCGCGACGTATGCGAGCGATGATCTGGGGCTGCCCTGCGCGTCGTCCGATCTGGCGTACGTGATCTACACCTCAGGCTCGACTGGCAAGCCCAAGGGCGTCATGGTGGAGCACGGCAATGTCGTGAACTTCTTTGCCGGCATGGACCAGCGGCTCGATACCGAACCCGGGGTCTGGCTCGCTGTCACGAGCATCTCTTTCGACATCTCGGTGCTGGAGCTGTTCTGGACCCTGGCGCGTGGCTTTACGGTGCTGCTGTACGCCGATGCGGTTCGGCAGAAGAGTGCGGCACGCCGACCGATGGTTGCGCGCGACAAGGCGCTCGATTTCGGGTTCTTCTACTGGAACGTCGCCACTGACGAGAGTCAGTACGACGCTGACAAGTACCGGCTCTTGCTCGAAAGCGCCAAGTACGCGGATCAGAACGGCTTCAATTCGGTCTGGACGCCGGAGCGTCACTTCGCGGCGTTCGGCGGCTTGTTCCCGAATCCCTCGGTGACCTCGGCGGCTCTCGCCACGATCACGAGCAAGGTCGCGCTGCGCGCCGGCAGTTGTGTCGTTCCCCTGCACAGTCCGATCCGGATTGCGGAGGAGTGGGCGGTGGTGGACAACCTCTCGAACGGTCGCGTCGGAATGTCGATTGCGGCAGGCTGGGCGCCTCCCGATTTCGCGATCCGCCCAGAATCCTTTGCGAACGCCAAGCAGGTCATGTTCGATTCTGCCGAGATCGTCCAGAAGCTGTGGCGCGGCGAAACGGTCGATTTTCCGGGGCCGAACGGCAAGACGGTGGCTGTGCGCACGCTGCCGCGACCGATCCAGAAGGAGCTGCCGATCTGGGTGACTTCTGCAGGCAATGTCGACACCTACATCGCTGCGGGCAAGTCAGGCGCGAACCTGTTGACGCATCTGCTCGGTCAAACGGTTGAAGAGGTCGGCGAGAAGGTCAAGGCGTACCGGAAGGCGCGCGAAGAAGCAGGCCATGCCGGTCGGGGCATCGTGACAGTCATGCTGCACACGCTGGTTGGACCGGATCCAGTTGAAGTCGAGCGCATCGTGCGGCAGCCGCTCAAGAACTATTTGAAAACCGCGATGTTCCTGGTCAAGGCCGCCGCGTGGAATTTCCCGACGTTCAAGAAGCTCTCCGATGAGCAGGGCAAGACCCTCGATGAGTTCTTCGCGAACATCTCGGATGAGGACATGGACGGGCTGCTCGACTTTGCCTTCGAGCGCTACTTTCACACCAGCGGGCTGTTCGGTACGCCTGCGCACTGCATGGCGATGATCGAGAAGACCGAACTGGCCGACGTCGATGAAATCGCCTGCCTGATCGATTTTGGCATCGCGACCGACACCGTGCTGGCGCACCTGCCGTACCTGAACGAGCTGCGGGAACTCGCGCAGAGTGCGGCCTCGACGGAGGCGGACTACTCGCTGCCGGCGTTGCTTGCCCGGCATGAGGTGTCGCATTTCCAGTGCACGCCGTCGATGGCGACGATGCTGGTATCGGACCCCGATGCGAAGCCGAAGCTCGCGAAGCTTCGCCAGATGATGGTCGGTGGCGAGGCCTTTCCGCCTGAGCTGGCGCGTGAGCTGAAGGGTCTGGTGCAGGGTAAGGTCACGAATATGTACGGCCCGACGGAGACGACGATCTGGTCGGCGATCGGTGACGTCGGCGGCGACACGCCACTGCCCGTCAACAACGTCTCGATCGGCCGGTCGCTGGTGAACCAGACCGTGCAGGTGCTGGATGAATACCTGCAGCCGCTGCCAACGGGCCTGGCTGGAGAGTTGGTCATCGGCGGCGCGGGCGTCGTACGCGGTTACTGGCAGCGTCCGGAGCTGACCGCGGAGCGCTTCTTGCCCGACCCGTTCGCGACCGCACGGGGCGCGCGAATGTACCGTACCGGCGACCTCGCCCGGTTCCTGCCCGACGGTCGCCTCGAATGCCTCGGTCGCGTTGACCATCAGGTCAAGATCCGTGGCTATCGGGTCGAGCTCGGCGAAATCGAGGCACTGCTGCGCGCTCATTCACAAGTGCGCGAAGCAGCGGTGGTGCTGCGTGAGGATACGCCCGGCGATCAACGGCTCGTTGCCTACCTGCGCACCACCAGCGGCAATGCCCTGCCTGCCGATGAAATGAAGACCTGGCTGCGGCAGCAGCTGCCCGAGTTCATGGTGCCGGCTGCATTCGTCAACCTTGCAGAGCTGCCACTGACGCCGAACGGCAAGCTCGATCGCAAGGCCTTGCCAGCGCCGCAAGCGCCGGTGGCGGAGGCTGCCAACTTCGTCGCGCCTGACGGGGATGCCGAGCGCGTGATCTCGGAGATCTGGCAGCGTGCGCTGGCTGTGGCCAAGGTTGGCACCCGCGACAACTTCTTCGATATCGGCGGCCATTCGCTGCTGGTCGTGCAGGTGCTGAAGGAAATGCGCGAACAGTTCCCGCAGCCGATCCAGATGACCGACCTGTTCCGCCACACGACGATCGAGGCGCTGGCCAGGTTTGTTGCCGGCGAGGCAGAGCCTGCGGCCGGGCCCAATCGCGGCAAGGCACGCGCCGAAGCGCGCCGCGCGGCGATGGGTCGTCGCAGCGCCGGCTGACAGACGCTCGTTCGATGTCGGTTGGAACGGATGGGCGCTGGGAAGCGGGCATCGGCGATCCGACCCTGATCGGTTGGATCACTGTCGCCGCCTACGGCGCTGCGGCATTGCTGAGTCTGCGATGCGCACGGCGCGTGCCGCTCGGTCGCGAACATCTCTTCTGGGCCTTCAGTTCGCTGGCGTTGCTTCTGCTTGGCATCAACAAGCAACTGGACCTGCAGAGTCTGTTCACGCAGATCGGTCGCGATCTCGCTGTCAGCCAGGGCTGGTATGCGCAGCGCGGTCTCGTGCAGGAGGCCTTCATCGCGATCTTGGCGCTGGTAGCGCTCGTTACGGCGTGGGGACTGACGCGACTGCTGCGGGGTTTCGAGACCGCGGCGCGCGTCGCCGCGGTCGGTCTCGTGGGTATCATGGCGTTCGTGCTGATCCGCGCGACTTCGTTCCATCACGTCGATCAGCTGCTCGGGCTGGACTTTGCAGGCTTGCGGATCAACTGGCTGCTGGAGTTGGCGCCGCTGGTGCTCTTCGGCTGGGGTGCGTTGCGCCGGCTGCGCTCCACCGGGTTGGGTGGAGAGAAAGCTGTCGGAAAGTCTTACAGTCGCCGCGACTCATCTGCCAGATCGAGACGTAAATATTAATATAAACAATAACCTATTTACTTCGGCACGGGTCTTGCTTGGTCCTTGGGCATAAGGTTAATGACCCGCCCCTGAGGATTCGAGATCATGAAGCACGGCAAGTTTGGAACCCTGGTTCGCTCTACTCTTTTGGCGGTGGTGCTCGCGGGCTCAAGTGCAGCCGCGCAGGCCGGTTGGGTTTTGATTTCTGACCCGGATTGGTCCGATGGCGCCGCAAACCCGGCTCTCGCTGGTTGGGGCGGCCCCGCCAGCCAGGATCCTTCCGCGGTCGGCAGCTGGCTGCAGGACCTCATGAATCTCAGCGCCGCGCCGACCGTCATCGGGGCCGGCAACGTCGGCAGCTCGGGCTCCTGGCTGTGGTCGCTGACCGGCATCGACCCCGCAGCGGAGTACCTGACGCTGAACTACGACCTGCGCAACCTGGGCACGGTCACGATGGGCTTTCGCTGCATGGATAATCTGATCAGCTGTGCTTCGGCCTATGCGCCGCGCGCTGGCCTCAACAACTATCGGTTGTTTGCGTCGAGTGCCACCCAGGTGCCAGAGCCTGCGACGCTCGGTCTGCTCGGGCTGGGGCTCGCGGCCATCGGCTTCGCACGCAGGCGTCGCGCCGCCTAATTACGCGGCTGCTTGAAATCCTCGGGCAGCAGCTGGTGCCGGGCCAGCAGCTTGTAGAAGTCCGTGCGGTTGCGCTTGGCGAGCCGCGCAGCCTGACTGACATTGCCGCCGGTGATCTGCAGGATCTGCGACAGATAGCTGCGCGTGAACTCATCGCGCGCTTCATCGAATGATGTCAGGCGGCCGCCTGCGCCGCCCAGAGATTGCTGCACCAGTTCGACCGGGATGATCGGCGTCTGCGACAGCGCGACGTTTTGTCGCACGACATTCTGCAGCTGGCGGATATTGCCAGGCCAGTCGGCACTCGCGAGCTGTTCGATAGCCTCGGGGGCATAGATCTTGCGCAGTCCGCCCGCCTGGGTCATCTGCGCCAGAAAATGGCTGACCAGCAAAGGGATGTCCTCACGCCGACGCGCCAGCGACGGCACCTCGATGTGCACAACGTTGAGCCGGTAGTAGAGGTCTTCGCGGAACGCATTGGCGGCGACCAGTTGCTGCAGGTCCTTTTGAGTTGCGGCCATCACACGCACATTGACCGGGGTGCCGGCGCCGCCGCCGACCGCCCGCACATTGTTGTCCTGCAGAACGCGCAGCAGGCGGATCTGCAGCCGCATCGGCAGCTCGCCAATTTCGTCGAGCAGCAATGTGCCGCCATCCGCCGAGCGGAACGCCCCGTCCACGCTGGTCTGGCCCGCAGTGCCGCTGGCATCCTGGCCGAACAGATCGATTTCGAGCTGGGTCTCGTCCATCGCATCGCAATTGACGCTGACGAACGGTTTGTTGCGACGAGGGCTGGCCCGATGGATGCCGCGCGCCAGCAGCTCCTTGCCGGTGCCGTTGTCGCCGGTGATGAGCACGCGTGCTTCGGTCCCGGCCACCATGTGCGCCTGCGACAGCTTTTCTTCCATCAATGCGCTGCGGGTGATGATTTCTCTGCGCCAGTCATCAGAGGTCTCACTGAAGCCTGAAATCCGCAGCGCCTTCTCGACCTGATCGAGGAGTTCCTGCTTGTCCACGGGTTTGGTCAGGAAACCGAACGCGCCCATCTGGGTGGCCTGTACGGCGTCGGGGATCGTGCCGTGCGCGGTCAGGATGATGACCTTGAGGCCGGGATAGCGGTTCTGCAGTTCCTTCAGCAGGCCGATGCCATCCATTTCATCCATGCGCAGATCCGTGATCACGAGGTCCGGCCGGAAGCGGCTCGTGGCCGACAGCGCCTGTGCACCGCTCTCGACGGCCTCGACCTCATAGTTCTCGGCGCGGAGCCGGATCGTCAGCAGTCGCAGCAGACCCGGATCGTCGTCGACGACGAGGATGCGGGCTTTGCGCTTGGTGGCTTGCAGCTGTGCGTTCATGGCGTACGTCCTGGGGGAGGGTTGCGTTCGGAACTCTGGCGCTCGATTGCGGCGATCGCATCGAGCTTGGCGCGGGCTTCGTCGAGCGCCTTCTTGAGGCGCGCGTTCTCTTCAGACTCCGCCGCGAGCCGCCGGTTCAGCGCCGTGACGCGGTCGCGCTCGGAGCGGCCGTTGGCGCTGCTTTGCAGCTTGTCATTCTCGGCGGCCAGCAGCAGCTGGCGATCGAGCTTCTGCAACTCGAGGTACGCCACGGCATGTTCGATGTCGGTCAGCTGTTCGGGTGCCGACAGTACCTGGCGCAGCAGACGCTGCGCGGCGGCGCCGTCAGTCGATGGATGATTCGGAGCCGACAGCGCGAGTGCGAGGCGCAGTTGCGCCGGCGGGTTCGCTGCATTGGCGTCGTAGTCGCGCCGGACGTTCGCAAAGATCTCGGCTTGTTCGGCAGAGCCTGCCCGGACCATCCGGTGCAACAGTTCGAGATAGAACACCATGGCCTGGGTCTGCGCCTGGGCTCTATCCACCACGGGCTCCGGCGTTTCGATGCTGCGATCGCTGCCGCCGAGGCCGCCGAGCGATCCGCAGCCGCTGAGCAAGAGCAGCGTTGCGGCCAACGCGGCGGCGAGTCCTGCTGCGGTGAGCTGTGCGGATCGGTGTTGGTGCCGGCGCTCAGGCTGCACGGGCCTGCTCCAGTTGCTTCGGCTGCTCGCTGCGTAGCGGCAAACGGACCCGGAAATGCGCGCCGGGGTACTGCCCGTCGACCAGATCAATGCTGCCGCCATGCACCGTCACGAACTCCATGACCACGGACAAGCCGATGCCTGTGCCCTTGACGTGGCCGCTGGCGGGTTTGCTGGTGTAGAACGCATCGAAAATCTTGGCGCGATCGTCGCGCGGAATGCCGGGACCGCAGTCGGCCACGTTGAGCTCGAACTGCGAACCGTTGGCACGGGCATCCAGATAGATCGTGCCGCCACGCGGCGAGTACTTGATCGCGTTCGACAGCAGGTTCTCGAGAATCAGTCGCAGCTTGCCGCGATCCGCGCGCAGCGACAGATCTTCGGCTTTCACGTCGAGCCGCAGTCGCTGCGACAAGAACGTCAGCTGCTGGTTCTCGATGACCTGCTTGATCAGCGGCCGGGCGCGGAAGTCGGTCAGTTCAAGCCCGATGCTCTCGGTCTGCCAGGCGCTGAACGACAGCAGGTTTTCGATCAGTCGCTGCAGCTTGATGCCGTTGTCGCGCAGAATCGCCGTGACCTCGCGTTGCGGTGTCGCCAGTTCGCCGACCGCACCGTCCATCAGCAGCTCGGTGCCTTCGCGGATATTGGCGAGTGGCGTTTTTAGTTCGTGCGACATGTGGCGCAGGAAGCGATTGCGCTCCTGCGCAAGATCCAGCAGGCGTGTACGCAGCCATTCTAGCTGCCGGCCGAGCTGCTGCAGGTCGGTGGGCCCGCTGACGCTGATCGGATGCGACAGCGTGCCGCTGCCGAGTTCGCTGATCGCGCGGTCGATCCGCTGCAGTGGCCGGCCGATCCAGACGGTGACCAGTACGATCATGGCGAGGGTCAGCGGCAACAGCAGCGCGGTCTGCAGGAACAGGCGCCGCTGGGCGTTCGCGACCTGGGTTCGCAGCTCGGCGAGCTCGCGCTCGAGCTGCTGGTTGCCGAGCGTCGCGAGCCGCGCCGCGGCGCCGCTCATCTGGCCGAACTCCGCCAGCAGGTTCTCGAACTCATTGGTGCCGGTTTGCGTCGTGCGCAGCCCTGTGGCGAGCGCCGCCTGCAGTCGCTCGATCTCGGCGAGCTGGGTCTGCGAGTCAGGTGAATCGAGCTGTTCACCGAGTCGCGCACGGGTTTCGCTGACCCGGGTATCGTTCTGCGAGTAGCTCTCAAGCAGCTGCGGGTTGCCGAGAACGCTGTACAAGCGTGCGTTGCGCTCCAGTGCCGCAATGGCGCCGAGCAGGGTCTGGCTCGACTGGGTTGCCTCGACGCCCCGCTTCACGAGCTGCTGGCTGGTGGTGGCCAGCTGACGCATCTGGAACGACGCGTCGACGACGGCAACGGCCAGCGGGATCACCGCCAGCGCCAGCGCCAGCAGCATCAGGGAAGTCAGGGATTTCGGCCGGAGCCAAGCCATTGGCCTCATTCTAGTGCAGGCGCGCGGCGGGATGTTGCGCCCCGGTGTTGCCCGCCGGAGACACGCCGGAGCCGGGCCCGAGCTGCGTCAGGTCCAGGGGTTGGACGCGAGCTTCTGCTCCCAGGCATAGGAGCTGCGCACGATGGCGTCCAGATCATCGAGCTGCGGCGACCAGTTGAGGGTGCTGCGAATGCGTTCGGCGCGCGAGATCAGCACCGGTGGATCACCCGCCCGTCGCGGGCCTTCCGTGATATCGAGCTTTTGACCCGTGACGCGCTCGACCGATTGCAGCACCGCACGGACGCTGAAGCCATGACCATAGCCGCAGTTCAGTGTGGTCGATGTGCCGCCGTCGCGCAGGTAGCCCAGCGCGTCGAGATGCGCGCGTGCGAGGTCGGCGACATGGATGTAGTCACGAATGCCCGTGCCGTCCGGGGTCGGAAAATCAGTACCGAAAACCGACAGACCGGCCCGCCGCCCGGCCGCCGCCTCGCAGGCGACCTTGATCAGCAGCGTCGCGTTGCGCGTCGACTGGCCGATCCGCGCCTCCGGGTCGGAGCCGGCGACGTTGAAGTAGCGCAGGATCGCAAAGCGCAGATCGGTCGCCGCGGCCAGATCGCGCAGCATGCCCTCCGAGAACAGCTTCGAGGTGCCGTAGGGGTTGATCGGCGCCGTCGGTGTCGTCTCGTCCGCATGGCCGTCGGCGAGGATGCCGTAGACCGCCGCGGTCGACGAAAACACGAAATGGCGCACCCCGTGGGCGCTGCAGGCCTGCAGCAGCGCGCGCGTTGCGCAGGTGTTGTTGCCGTAGTACTTGAGCGGATCGGCCACCGATTCCGGCACGATGGTATGGGCGGCGAAATGCAGCACCGTGTCGATGTCATGCTCGCGCAGTAGCCGCGTCACGAGCTCGGTATCGCCCACATTGCCGACCACCAGTGGCGCATCCAGCACCGCCTGCCGGAAGCCCGTATAGAGATTATCGAGCACGACGACCTGCTCGCCCCGCGCGCGGAGCTGCAGCACGACGTGACTGCCGATGTATCCTGCCCCACCTGTGACCAGTACCGATGCCATCCGATCATGATAACCAATGCGAACGAGCGATCGTTGACGCCGTTCTCAGCCTTGTCGCCCGATGCGGTGCTCGATGCGCTGCAGGCGCTCGGTCTCGAACCGGATGGCAGGCTGTTCGCGCTGAACAGCTACGAAAACCGCGTCTATCAGGTTGGCACGAGTGACCGCGGCTTGCTGGTCGTGAAGTTCTATCGCCCGGCGCGCTGGAGCGATGCACAGATCGAAGAAGAGCACGAGTTCGCGCTGGAGCTGGCAGCGGCGGAGCTCGCGGTCGCCGCGCCGTTACGGTTCGACGGCCGGACCCTGCTGCGCCATGAAGGCTATCGGCTCGCGGTGTTTCCGCGGCTGGCAGCACGCAGTGCCGAGCTCGATGCCCAAGGCGCGCTGGAGTTGATCGGCCGCACGCTGGGGCGTATTCATGCGCGCGGCGCGCTCAGCGATTTTCAGCATCGACCGAGACTCACGATTGAACGTTTCGGCCATGCGGCACACGAAACGGTGCTGAACACCGGCTTCATGGCGGACTATCTCGCGGAGCGCTACGCCGTCGTCAGCGAGCGGCTGCTGGAGCGGATCGAACAGGGCTTTGAGTGGGCGGGGCCCTACGGGTCCATCCGGCTGCATGGTGACTGCCACCTCGGCAACATTCTGTGGGACGAACACGGACCCGTGTTCGTCGATCTCGATGACTGCATGACCGGGCCTCGAGTCCAGGACATGTGGATGTTCCTGTCGGGCTCTCTGGACGAACGCCGCGCGCAATGGCAGCAGCTGGTCAGTGGCTATCGCCGCTTTGCGTCGATCGATGACGCGGAGCTCGGCCTGATCGAGCCACTGCGCGCATTGCGAATGCTGCACCACGCGGCCTGGATCGCGAGCCGCTGGGCGGATCCGGCCTTTCCGCGGGCGTTTCCGAGTGTCGCGACGCCGCGTTTCTGGGAGGAGCATGTCAATGACCTCGCGTCCCAGTGTGACGTGCTCGACAGTCCTTCAGCGCTCGCGTGAGGCGCGCCTGCGTGCGCATCGCAGTGCGTCGAGGCTGTGCTAGTGTCGAGGCTCGTTTGCTGGAGTTCTGCATGATCGAGCCACCCTTGGCCAATCCCCGGGGCCGTCTTAAGGGGCGCGCCTTCTTGCGCGCGCTGCCGTGGCTGGTGCTGAGCGCATTGCTGGCGGCCTGCGGTGGTGGCGGTGACAGCGGCGCGTCGTCGTTCCAGCCTCCCGGCGGTGGCGGTGGCGGTGGAGGTGGCGGTGGCGTGCCCGGGCCGGTCACGCTGTCCGGCACCGTGACGTATTCCAAGGTGCCCTTCAGCGCAACATTGGGGCAGGGCCTGAACTTTGCGGCCAGCGCGCCCGCGCCGGTGCGGGGCGCGACGGTCGAGATCGTCGGTAGCGCCGGACTGTCGGTGCTGACCAGCACCACCACCAACGCCAGCGGCCAGTATTCAGTCAGCGTCCCAGGCAACACCGAGGTCTTCGTGCGCGTTCGTGCCGAGCTGCGCCGCACCGGCACACCTGCCTGGAACGTGACGGTGCGCGACAACACGGCGGGCGAGGCGCTTTACACGCTCGATGGCCAGTCGTTCAACACGGGCGCCGCCTCGCTCACCCGCAATCTGAACGCGCCGACCGGTTTCACGGCCGGCAGCGGCTACACGGGCGCGCGGGCAGCCGCGCCGTTCGCGATCCTCGATGCGGTATACGAGGCGGTGCAGCTGGTACTCAGCGCGGATCCGAATACCAGCTTCCCGGAGTTGCGGGTGCAGTGGAGCTCGCGCAACATTCCCTGCTCGGGTAGCAGCAATCCGTCCTTCTGCGACAGTTCGGCCGCGGCACGTGCGCGCGGCGAGATCGGCACCACGTTTTTCGCGGGCACGTCACCGCGGCAGATCTTCGTGCTCGGCGATGCCTCGAGCGACACGGACGAATTCGATTCACACGTGATCGCCCACGAGTGGGGCCACTACTATCAGAGTGCGTTCTCCCGCGACGACAGCCTGGGCGGCGAGCATTCCGGTTCGCAGCGCCTGGATCTGCGGGTCGCGTTCAGCGAAGGCTGGGGCAATGCGTTCTCGGGCATGGTGCTGCGTGACCCTTTGTATCGGGACAGTTTTGTGGTCGGTGGTGCGCAGCAGGACGGCGGCTTCAACGTCGAAAACAACGCCGTGCCGGGAACCGCGGGCTGGTTCAGCTCGGCCTCTGTGCAGTCGATCTTCTACGATCTGTTCGACAGCGCCGCGGATGGCGTCGATGGGGTCAACCTTGGGTTTGGTCCCATCCACACCGTGATGACGAACGAGTTGCGCACGACTCGTGCACCCGCATCGATCCACCCGCTGGTCCGTGCGCTGCAGTTGCGACAGCCTTCGGCCTCCGCCGCAATCGGCCAGCTGGTCAGCGCGCAGCAGATCGCGACCGGCTCGGACGACTTCGGCAGCAATGAAGTCAATGCTGGCGGCGATGCGCGCAATGTGCCGATCTATCCGTTGTTGAATACAGGCGTGGCGCTGCGAGTCTGTTCCGACAACACAGCCGGGGCCTACAACAAGCTCGGCAACCGGCGTTTCGCCCGCATCGAGCTCGCCAACACGAATACGGTGACAGTGCGGGCGGATATCGCGCCGGGTAGCAGTGTGGCGCCGTCAGATCCGGATCTGCTGTTGTACGGTGCCGGGGTGTTGCGCGGCACCGCCGAAAGCCTGGGCAACGGCGTCGAGACCCTGACGGTTCCGACGTTGCCGCCAGGCAGCTACGTGCTCGAAGTCTATGAGTTTTCGAATATCAATCCAGGCGGCGGCGGGCGGGGCGATACCTGCTTCGATCTGCTCCTGACCCTGAGTTGAACATGAGGTACGTCAGCGTGTACAAGTCCAGCATGATCCGTCGCAACCTCACCGGATTGCTGCTCGCCGCCGTTGTTGTGCTCGCCGGCTGCGCGTCGGGCGATGAGGCGAGCGTCGAGCAGCGCCGTGCGGACTGGGACGCCAAGAAGGCGCAGAGCGCCGCATCCGAGAAGGCGCCGCAGCTTGACGCGATGGTTCGTGCCGTAACCGCGGGCAAGCCCGGGGCGCCGGCGGATCTGAAGTTCGACATCGGTGCGCGACCGGTCGTAGGGGTTCCCCTGCCGGTGATGGTTGCGATCACGGCGACTTCTGCCGACATTGCCACGCTCGAGGTCGTGTTCAATGCCGCAGACGGGCTGCAGATCGTCTCCGGTGGCAACTCGGCGCGTTTCCAGAAGCCGAAATCCGGTGAAACCAACCTGCACACCGTCACGGTGCTGCCGCAGCGCGATGGCGTGTTCTACATGTCGGCGGTCGCCCTGATCGATACGGTGTCAGACAGCGGCTCGGTGGCGCGGACTTTCTCGATCCCGATCATCGTCGGTGAAGGCGGCGCTGCGGAGCTCAACAAGCCGTCGCCCTCGGTCGTCGACTCGCGCGGCGAGCGACTCGCGCCGCTGCCGGCGGAAGAGTCCCGCTAGTCTTTCCAGACTGGACCCACATCACGCGCCACGAGCGAGTACGCCTCTAAGATCCGCGAAGCCTTCATGCTTCCGATGCGATCTTATGTCGAATCGAGCTTCCACCCCGATACGGGAACCGCGTGACGAATTGCCTGCGCTTGCGCAGGCTATTGCGGCTGCGCGGGGGCTCGACGGTGAGGCGTCATTGTGGTCGCTGCTCGATCACGTGGCGCAGGCGGTGGTCGCGTTCAGCAACTCGGGTCGCATCGAGTTCGTCAACCGGGGCGCGGCGCGCCTGTTGCAGCGGCAGCCTGCCGAGCTGATCGGCAGCACCATCGGCGAACTGCTGACTCCTGAGCTGACAGTGGCTGATCTCGAAGGGCTGCTCGGACAGCAGCCGCCGTCGCGCGAGCTGCTGGCACGCTGCGCGAATGGTTCGACGGTTCCGGTCGAAGTCAGCGCGACGCTCGCCCCGATGGCTCAGGACCCTTGCATCGTGTTGTCGCTGGTTGACCTGAGTTCGCAGCGTGCAGCGGAGCTTGCACTCAGCGAAATCGAGGCCAAGTACCGTACGCTGGTTGAACAGTCACCAGAAGCCCTGGTCATGTACGACGCCGATACGGAGCGCTTCGTGGACGCAAACCGTCGTGCGGAGCGATTGTTTCGCCGCGAGCGGGCCGAACTCCTCAGCCGCTCGAGTCATGAATTCTGGCCTGCAGCGTTCGGCAGCGCCCCCGCGGTCGATTCGCTTTGGCGAGACTGCGTAGCGCGCACCCTGCAGCGGCGACCGCAACTGTTCGAGTGGACGATTGTCGACGGCACCGGGCTCAGCGTCGCGTGCGAGGCGCGCCTTGCACGGGTGCCGCATGCACACCGCAAACTGATCCGCTGTACGTTCACAGACATCTCGGTCCGCAAGCGCGACGAGGCGATTGTCCAGGGCGAGCGTCGCGTGCTCGAGATGGTGGCTGCCAATGCGACGCTGCCGGAATCCCTGGCGGCGGTCGTGGAGCTGGTCGAGTCCGTCGCCCGGGGCGCGATCGCAGCGGTCAGTGTATTGGCCGAGGGAGGTCGCCGCTTCGAAGCGACAGTGGCGCCGCAGCTGCCCGCTGATCTGCGTGCGGTCATCGAGCGCAGTGCCATCGAGATCCGCAATGGCTCCTGCGCGGCGTCTGTCTATCTCGGTCGCCCCGTGATCGCTGCCGACAGTCTCAGCGATCCGCACTGGAGCTCGCGGGCCGAGCTGCTGCGCGAGCTGAATCTGCTGTCGACCTGGTCAGTGCCGATCCGCGGCAGCAGCGGTCGCCTGGTCGGCGCGCTCGGCGTCTACCGGCGCGCCGTCGGTGAGCCGGACCAGCGCGATCTGCAGCTGATCGCCGATGCGGCGCGCCTCGCCGGCATTGCGATCGAGCGGCGCCGTGCCGAGTCGGCGTTGCGCGGCAGTGAGGCGAAGTTTCGCGGCCTGTTCGAGTCGGTCATGGAAGGGGTCTACCAGAGCACCATTGACGGGCGGCTGGTATCGGTCAATCCAGCGTTTGTCAGGATCCTTGGCTATCAGGGTGCCGAGGAACTGTATGCGCTGCCTAGCGCCGCAATGCTCTACTGGCGGGCGATCGATCGGGCTGCTTTTGCGCGCCGGCTCGATCGTGAAGGCGAGGTTCGCAACGTCGAGCAGCTGCTGCGTCGACGTGATGGCCAGCAGATCGTCGTGCTGGAGAGCTCGCGCGCGGTGCGGGACGCAGAGGGTCGCGTGACCGGTTACGAGGGCACGATTGCCGATATTACCGAGCGCAAGCGGGCCGAGCAGGCGATGTTCCATCAGAAGGAACGCGCCGAAGTCACGCTGCAGTCGATCGGCGATGCGGTGATCACGGCCGATGCGGCCGGTCGAATCGACTACATGAACCCGGTCGCCGAGGAACTGACGGGCTGGCGCCTTGCCGAGGTGCAGGGGCGGTCGATCGGCGAAGTGCTGCGGGTAGTCAACGATTCGACCCGCGAACCACTGCAGAACCCACTCCTACGCGCGCTCGAAGCGGGAACCAGCGTCGGGCCGACGGACCAGTGCGCACTGCTGGATCGGGCCGGCCATGAAATCGCGATCCAGGACTCCGCCGCGCCGATTCGGGACCGAAACGGACAGATCGTCGGTGCGGTTGTCGTGTTCCATGATGTGACCCGCGAGCGGCGTCTGCGGCGCGCGCTCGCCTATCAGGCCTCGCACGATGCCCTGACGGGTTTGATCAACCGGCGCGAGTTCGACCTGCGCCTCGAGGCTGCCGTCGCGGCGGTGCAGAGCGGTGAGAGCGGCTACGCACTGCTGTATATCGATCTGGATCAGTTCAAACTGGTCAACGACACCTGCGGTCACTCGGCCGGTGATCGACTGATTCGGGAAATCACCACCATCCTGCAAAGCTGCGTACGCACTACCGACATCATTGCGCGGCTGGGCGGCGACGAATTTGGCGTGCTGCTGTCCGGCTGCACGATCGAGCAGGCGGGGAGCATTGCCGACTCAGTGCGTCGGGCGGTACGCGGTCATCGTTTTTCCTGGGGAAACGACACCTTGTCTGTGGGTGCGAGCATCGGCGTCGTCGAGATCAACTCGTCCACGGACTCGGTCGCGAGCGTCATGAGTGCCGCTGATGTGGCCTGCTACTCGGCCAAGGACCAGGGACGCAACCGCATCCAGCTGTATGAGGCTGGTAGTGGCCGCGAGCGGCATCGCGAGATGCAATGGGTCGCGCAGATTTCCCGTGCACTCGAAGACGGTCGCTTCGAGCTCGTGTTCCAGCCGATTCGCGCGCTCGCACCGAACGGCATTCCTGCCTTTCATGAACTGATGGTCAGGATGCGCGACGAGCAAGGTACCCTCGTGCCGCCTGGAGATTTCATTCCAGCGGCCGAGCGCTACAACGTCATGCCCTCGATCGACCTGTGGGTCTTGCAGACGACGGTCGAGATCCTGCGGGCCTACGGCAAGGGCGTGCCTCGACCGCTGCTGGCCGTGAACGTTTCTGGCAACTCGCTCAGTGACCAGGTCTACCTCGAACGGGCGCTGGCTTTGATCAATGACGGGTCGACAGCCTGCGCGCTGTGTTTCGAGATCACCGAAACCGCGGCGGTGCTGAACCTCGACAATGCTGTCTATTTCATGCGGGAACTTCGCGCACGCGGGTGTCGCTTCTCGCTCGATGATTTCGGCAGCGGACTGTCGTCGTTCCGGTATCTGAAGAACCTGCCGGTGGATTTCCTGAAGATCGATGGGCAGTTCGTGTCCAGCATTGCGACCGACGCAGTGGATCGCAGCATGGTCAAGGCCATCGTCGAAGTGGGTCGGTCACTCGGAATCGCGACTGTCGCCGAAAAGGTTGAAACCGCCGACGTCCTACAGCTGCTGGCCGAGCTCGGGGTCGATTTCGCGCAGGGCTTTCACATCGCGCGGCCGCGGCCCATCGCAGAGCTGACGCCGCATTAGCCGTGTAAACTGGCCTTGTGAGCGGCCCAAACGCCTCCAAGGCTGAACGACCCGGCGCACGGCGGTTGCTCGGGCCGCAGGATGCTGCGCCCTTCACGGTTCGCCGCAGGCCGTTGGGTAGGCACTTGGGCAGGCCGACCCTGGTCGTTTGCGACCATGCCAGCAATGCGGTGCCCCTGGCCCTTGCGGCGCTGGGGCTGCCGGCCGAGGCTCGCGCGCGCCACATTGCCTGGGATCCGGGGGCGGGCGCGCTCGCCGAAGCGCTGGCCGAACGCCTGCGATTGACTTTGGTTCGTTCAGGTTTCTCGCGCCTGGTCATCGACTGCAATCGCCCGCTGCAGCACGCCGGCAGCATTCTTGCGGTCAGCGATGGGCAGGGCGTTCCCGGCAATACCGGCCTGTCGGCAAACGAGCGCGAGCAGCGAGTCGCCGAGATCTTTGTACCGTATCATGCGGCGATCGAGCTGGAGCTGCTGCGTCTTGCCACGTCCGTTGCGGCGCCCGCGCTGATCGCCGTGCACAGTTTCACGCCGAAGCTCAACTCGACCGATCGACCCTGGCACTGCGGCGTCCTCTGGGATCGCGATCCGCGTATCCCGGTGCCGTTGATCGCTGCGTTGCGCGGTGAACCTGGCGTTCTGGTCGGGGACAACGAACCGTACAGTGGCAAGGATCCGTCGAACTACACCATCAATACCCATGCGGAGGCGCGTGGCTGGGCCCATGTCTGCCTCGAAGTGCGGCAGGATCTGCTCGCAGACGCGGCAGGCGTTGCGCTCTGGAGCGAACGACTCGCGCTCGCACTGGAACCGATACTCGACGACGCGAGTCTTTACTCGCCCAGTCTGTACTCGGAAAGGGAGCCCGCATGAGTCTGCGTGAGCCTCCTTTTACCGTCGGGATCGAGGAAGAGTACCTGCTGGTGAACCGTGCGACGGGGGATCTCGAGAACGATCCACCACCCGAGCTGCTGCTCGAATGCACCGAACAGGGTGGTGGGCAGATCAGTCCGGAGTTTCTGCGCTGCCAGATTGAAGTCGGCACGCGCGTCTGCCGGACGATGGCTGAGGCCCGTGAGGACCTCGCGCGGCTGCGCAGCATCATCGTGACCGTCAGCAGTCGGTTTGGATTGGCTCCGATCGCTGCCTCGACGCATCCGTTTGGGCGCGTGCAATCGCAGAAGCACACGGACAAGGAACGCTATTTCGCGCTCGCCCGCGAAATGCAGGCAACCGCGCGACGCATGGTCATCTGCGGCATGCATGTGCATGTCGGCATCGATGACGACGAGATGCGCATCGACCTGATGAACCAGATGTCGTACTTCCTGCCGCATCTGCTGGCAATGTCCTGCTCATCGCCGTTCTGGGAAGGCGAACAGACCGGCCTCAAGTCGTTTCGCCTGACGGTCTTCAATTCGCTGCCGCGTACCGGCTTGCCGGAGCGGTTCGCGAGCTACGGCGAGTTTCGTCGGCACGTCGATACGTTGATTCGTAACGAACTGATCCAGGATCTGAGCAAGATATGGTGGGATATCAGACCGAGTTCGCGCTATCCGACGCTCGAGACGCGGATCATGGACTGCTGCACGAGCATCGACGATGCGATCTGTCTTGCCGCCATCAACGTCAGCCTGTTGCGGATGTTCTACCGTTTGCGGTGCGCCAATCAGCGCTGGCGCAGTTACCCGAACTTGCTGATCGCCGAAAATCGCTGGCGGGCGATGCGCTACAGCTACGATGAGAAACTGCTCGACCTTGCCAAGGGGGAGCTGGTGGATTTTCGCCAACTGCTCGAGGAGCTGATCGCGTTGGTACGCGTCGATGCCGAAGCGCTGGGCTGTCTGCAGGAAGTCGAGCATGGCCGCAAGCTGATCGAGCGCGGCACCAGCGCCCATCGCCAGGTTGCCATCTATGAGGCGGCGCGCGGCCGCGGCGCGAGCGAACGCGAGGCCCTGAAGGCTGTTGTCGACTGGCTGATCAAGGAGACCGCCGCGGGTCTCGGCTGAGATGCTCGACGCATCGGTGAGGCAGCCTCAGGCGGCACTCAGCGCTGCATGCGTATCTCGCCGCTGTCGATACGCGCGAAGTAGCTATCCAGCGCGCGCTTGACCACCGGCATCAGCAGATAAAGGCCGATCAGGTTGGGGATCGCCATGATGAACAGCATCGCATCGGCCGCCGCGACAATGCTGTCGAGTTGCATCGTGCAGCCGATCAGTGCCGTGAACAGATAGAAGACCTTGAACCCGTACAGCACCACTTGCGACTCGTTCGCGAGGTAGCTCGCTGCCTTGGCGCCGTAGTAGCCCCAGGTGATTGTGGTCGAGAAAGCGAACAGCAGCACGACGAACGTCAGCAGATACGGAAACCAGCTGATCACTGACGCGAACGCGTTCGACGTCAGCTGAACCCCGTCGCCGCCGTCGGCGATCAAGTACTGCCCTGTGATGATGATGACCAGCGCGGTCATCGTGCAGATCACGACCGTGTCGATGAACGGTTCCCAGAGCGCCACCAGACCCTCGGTAATCGGCTCCCTGGTCTTCGCGGCTGAATGTGCAATCGCTGCCGATCCGAGTCCAGCTTCGTTAGAGAAGGCGGCACGCCTGAAACCCACGATCAGTGCACCGATGACGCCACCAGCGACGCCTTCGGCGCTGAACGCGCCGCTGAAGATCGCGCCGAACGCACGCGGGATGTGTTCGATATGGGTCAGAATCACGAACAGGCAGGCGAGGATGTAAATCAGCGCCATCGCCGGCACAAGCCGGCTCGTGACACGGCCGATACGGGTAATGCCGCCGATCACGACGACTCCAGCGAGAGCGGCGTAAACGAGGCCGAACAGCCAGGCGCGGCCCTCCATGAAGCCGTCTGCCCCACCCGTGATATTCAAGAACTGCGCGTAGGCCTGATTCGCCTGGAACATCGCGCCGGCACCGATCGCGCCGAATATGGTGCAGATCGCAAAGATCACGGCCAGCGCCCGGCCGAACCCGCCGAGCCGGGGATAGTGCTCGCGCAGGCCGCGACTGAGGTAGTACATCGGGCCGCCCGACACCGTGCCATCCGGTTTTTCGATCCGGTACATGACGCCGAGTGTGCATTCGACGAACTTCGTCGACATGCCGAGCAGCCCGGCGATGATCATCCAGAATGTTGCACCGGGGCCGCCAACCGTGATGGCGACAGCGACGCCGGCGATATTGCCGAGCCCGACGGTGCCGGAGACCGCCGATGCGAGCGCCTGGAAGTGGGTGACCTCGCCAGGGTCGCGAGGATTGTCATAGCGGCCGCGGATCAACCGGTATCCCTGCACAAAGCCGCGCACGTTGATGAAGCGGAAATACACCGTGAAAACCAGCGCGGCGACTATCAGCCAACCGACGATCAGCGGAAAGCCCGTGCCGTTGAGGCTGACCTCGTAGAAGATCGCTGCAGAAAAGGCCTCGGCGACTGGCGTTACCGCAGCATTGATTCGTTCGTCCAGAGTCGAAGCCAGCGCGGGCTGCGCGCCGCAGAGAGCCAGCAGCGCTGCGCTTGATCGTCGTGTCATCCCTGTCCCCTGTCAGACCTGTGCCACGCGAGGATACACCAGCGGCCCCGGCAGGCTCGGCGCGGTGCGACTCAGGTTCGGTACACGGCCATGACGAAACGACGCAGCACGGTTTGCCGGGCGTCACGCGCCGGCCATTGGTGGGCTGAAAAGTTTTCCAGTGTTCGACAGACAGGTTCCAGGATCTCGTCGGGCAGCACCCAGCTTTCCGCGTCCTCACGCGAGCGGATACCCTCGAGCACGTCCGCCGGGCTCAGTTCCGCGTGCCATTCACTGGCGATCAGTTCGTGGGCGCCGGCGTGCAAGGGCTCGACACCGCGGGCACGCAGTGCTTCGTCGAGTGCGCGGCCGGCGGCCGGTGCCGCTGTGTTGTAGCCGAGATCCATGACGCCGTGACGAAACGCCATGCGGATCTGGCCGGCCATCGAGGTCGGATCGACCCAATCACGCCCGAGCACGATGCAGCCACCGGCACGTACGACGTTCAGCATGCGATCGAGGGTCTGCTGCCAGTCTGCCACGAGATGCAGTACATGCACGGCCAGCGCCGCATCGAAGCTCGCGGGCTGAAATGGCAGCGCGGCGATGCTGCCGCGAACCAGCTCGATCTGCAGCGTGGGATCAGCGCTGCATTGGCGCGACAGTGCCGCCAGCATCTGCGCGGAAAGGTCGATCCCGACGACGCGACAGCCTGCGCCGGCCAGCGGCAGGGCAATGCGGCCGGTGCCGACGCCGAGTTCCAGCACGCGGGCTCCGGGCCCGACGACCGCAGCGATGGCTCGACCGATCTCACCGGAAACATGTGCGGGGTGGCCACGCAGCGCGTCGTACTGCGTAGCGACGCGCGCATCGAACGAGAAGTCGAGGCGGGCGCCGCTCACGCCGAGCTTGCGTTCATGCGGTCGAGCCGGCGTCCATCGCACGAGTCAAATCCGCCCGTGACAGCGGACTATGGGTCGCGCGGAATTTCACGACGCTGACGCCGAGCACGATCACCGCTGCGGCCAGCAGACCGATGGCCTCGGCGCCGAAGATCAGGCCGTAGGCAAGCGACGCAGGTAGAAAGCCGCTCTCGACCAGTGTTGTGTGCAGCAGGCCGCTGCCGATGGATGCCACGCCCTGCGCCATGACCTGGGCGACGCCCCATAGGCCCATGAATAGACCCGTGGCGCCGGGTATGGTCATTTCCATCATCAGCGACAGTGCGCCGATGTTGAAAATGCCCGTGAACAGCCCCATGCCGAACAGCGCCGGCAGCACCCATTCGCGCGCGCCGGTCATCGAGGCGCCGGCCAGCACCAGCATGCCGGCGGCGCTGCCGATACAGCCAACCACGACAATCGAGCGCTTCGACATTCTCCAGACGATGCTGGCGATGCCCATCACGATCATGCCGAGTAAAACGCCACCGCCCCAGGTTGGCTGGAACCGGGTCGTCTCCGCGACCGTCATGCCGAACACCTCGGCACCGAATACTTCGAGGATGTTGTCCTGCAGGAAGATTGCGAGGATCGCGACAAACACGAACAGGAAAAACGCCCGAGTCTCGCGGCTCGACTGCACGGTGCGATAGGCCACGACCAGCGGATTGCCAGCCGGTGCGACGGTTTTCGCGTAGGCGATCGACTCCAGCGATTCCGCCGGGCTCATGCGCTTCTCGACGCCCAGCACACCGATCAGCGTCGAGCCGATCACGATCAGCGGCGTAAGGTTGTAGAGCTTCTGCATCGCTTCCGGCGAATATTCGGGCCGCACGTAGTTCATCAAGACCGCGGCGAGAATCGTGCTCAGGATCAGCGTGATCCAGACCACGGCAATGACGCCGCCGCGAGTGTGCTCGGTCGTGACTTCCGCGATCAGCGAGTGGTAGGAGTCGCCGACGGTCGCCATGCAAAGACCGAACAGCACGAACAGTGTGACGGCGGCGATCAACGCAGCGATCGAGCCCGACGCCAGGTCGTGCGCCACGACAGGCAGCGCCATGAACAGCAGGCTCGCCACGACGCTGGCGACAATCAAATACGGCGTGCGGCGATAGCCGAACAGAGGGTGCAGGTCGGCGAAGCGGCCGATGACGACCTGGAACGGCGAGGCGAAATAGTGGATCGACAGCAGGCTGGTCACCAGCACCGCCGAGATGCCGAGCTCGACGATCGAGATCCGGTTGAAGTCGATGGTCAGCAGCGCGAACATCCAGCCGACGCCAACCTTTGGCAACGCGATGCGCAGGGTCCACAGAAACGCCCGGAACATTCCCCACATGCAGCAGTCCCCCTCTCGATGCCTGTGCCAGTGTCGCGAGACACTTTTCGGAGTATGCCTAGCCTGGCAGCATCTGCCAACCCGGCGCCAGAGGCTCAGCTCTCGCGCAAACCCGCCGCGATCGGCAGGCGGGCACCGCGGATCGCTGGCATCAGGCCACCGAGCAGCGTCAGCACCAAGCCATAGGCAATGCCGGTGAACACGAGGGACGGTGTGACCGTGAACGCAAAGGTGACCTGGCTGAAGTTCTGCCAGTTCAGTGTTGAGCTGCGCAGGCCGTCGAACGCGACATAGGCGATCGCGCCACCCAGCAGGCCGCCGAGGCTGCCGAGCAGCAGCGATTCGGCCATCACCGACACGACGACCGGCGCTGCGCCAAAACCGAGCGCACGCAGCGTCGCGATCTCGCGCGTGCGGCCGTCAACTGCGATCGACATCGTGTTGAGCGCAGCGAACACGGCGCCAAAACCCATCATCAATGCGAGCGTCCAGCCCGCCGTTGTCACGAGCGTGCGCAAGAATTTCGACTGCTCGGCGTAGAAGTCGCGCTCGCGTTCGATCCGCACGTTGACGCGCGGATCGGCGGTCAGTACATCCTTGAAGTCGTCGAAGGCCGCAGCGCTGCTCAGCAGCGCGCGGACCGACTGATAGGTCGTGCCGCGGTTGTAGGCCTGCGCAATCACGCGCGCATCGCCCCAGGCCTCCGACTCGGAAATTCCGCCGCGTTCCGAGAAACGCCCGACCACCGTCCAGGTACCCGAGCCCCAGCGCACCGACTGCCCGACGCCCAGACCTTCGAACTGCTGCGCGGCGCCGGTGCCGATGATGATCTCGTTGCTGCCGGCGGCAAACATTCGCCCTTCTTCGATCCGGAAGCGCTTGCGGATCTGCGGCGCGAGCGGCCCGACGCCGCGCAAGGGCAGATTGGCTGCGCTGCCCTTGCCGCGCAGCACGGCATCGACGACGACGTACAACTCCGGCGAGACGATCGGCCGTTGATCCGAGCCGCGTGCCACCTGCGCTGCGTCGCTGATCACGCGGGCCGCTTCCTGCGGCACGCCGCTGGTCATCTCATCGGTGGATCCGGCCCGCAGCGCAATCGCGACGTCGTCGGATCCGGCCAGATCCATCGCGGCGCGAAAGCCTTCGGCGATCGACAGCACCGAAACGAGTACCAGTGTGACGCCGGCCACGCCGACCACCGCCACCAGCGATGACGCCCAGCGCTGCGACAGATTGCGCAGGTTCATTGCCGTAATCGAGGCGATCTGTGCCGCGCTGCTGGCCATAGGCGCTTTCCTAAGTCCTGCGCAATGCGTCAACGATCTTCAGCTGCATCGCCTGGCCCGCAGGCCACAGCGCTGCAATCGCGCCAAGTGCCAGCATCAGGCCGAGCGCGAGCCCGACGGTACCAGCGGTCATCTCGAACACCGGGATGAACTGCCGGATGGCCTCCCCGAGTCCCTCGACTGCGCCGTAGGCGAGCAGCAAGCCGGCCAGCCCACCGACCAGCGTCAGCGCCAGTGATTCGAGCAGCACCAGACCCATGATCTGCGCGCTGCTGAAGCCAAGCGTCTTCAGCACGCCGATTTCCCTGGTGCGTTCGCGCACCGACTGCGCCATCGTGTTCGCGATCACGAGCAGCATCGTGAAGAACACGGCTGTCACGACCGCGACCAGGATCGTGCCGATGCTGCCGACCTGGTCGGCAAACTGCTTGGCCATCGCGCGCGAAGTCGAAGTCTTGGTTTCGTTGGAAGAGTTCGCAAACAGCGCATCGATGCTGGCAGCGATCTCCGGAGCACGCTGTGAATCTTCGATGCGCAGCACCAGCCAGCCGGCATTGTCCTTGCCGAAGCGCAGGGATTCGTTGAAGTAGTCGTAGTGCAGGAACACGCTGGCCTTGTCGACATTGGCCCCCTGCGCGGTCTCGACGTCATAGATCGCCTGGATGTTGACGTCCCAGGTATCGGAGCCGTCGGTGCGCGTGTAGATCGTGGAGCGGATCGGCACCCGGTCGCCGACCTTCCAGCCGTAGCGGGACGCGACCGCGACGCCGACCATCGCGCCCTGCCGGTCCATGAGCCAGGCTGCGCGCTGTGCGGCCGGCATCGTGATTTCCGGAAAGATCCGCAGCGTTTCTTCCGGATCGACCGGGTAGACCGGGATCTGCGTGCGGCCGTCCTTGTACACGCCGCCGAACCAGTTCCAGCCCGCGACTTCCTCGACGCCGGGCACGGCGCGGACCCGCTCGACGTGCGCACGCGGCAGCGGCTGAATGATCGAGACGCGGCTCAGCGTCATCAGTACGTCGGAGCCTGCGAGGTTGATCGTCCGCGAGAAGCCGCTGCGCAACGACTCGAGCACGCCAAACAGCGTGAACGCAATGATGATCGATGCGAGCGTGAACAGCAGTCGCAACGGGCGGCGCCTCAGATTCGCGACGACCAGCGGCAGCCATTTCAAAAGCATGGCCGGGCGACCTCAGGTCTCACGCTCGAGCCGTCCCTTCTCGAGGTGCAGCGTGCGCGTGGCACGCTCGGCGGCGCGTGGATCATGCGTGACCATCACGATGGTCTTGCCGTGCTGCGCATTCAGCGCCGCGAGCAGATCGAGAATCTCATCGCCGGACTTGCGATCCAAGTCACCGGTGGGCTCGTCGCACAGCAGCAAGGTCGGGTCGGTCACGATGGCGCGCGCGATGCCGACGCGCTGCTCCTGCCCACCCGACAGCTCGCGCGGTCGGTGCTTGGCGCGATCCGTGAGTCCAACCAGCGAAAGCGCTGTGGCGACGCGTTGCCGGCGCGCGCTGCGATCGAGCGGTGTCAACAGCAGCGGTAGTTCAACGTTGCCTTCTGCGGTCAGCACCGGCAACAGGTTGTACATCTGGAAGATGAAGCCGACATTGTCGGCGCGCCAGCGCGCCAGCGCCGCGTCGGCCAGTTGCTCGATGCCAAGACCATCGATCGTGATCGATCCGGTTGTGGGGCGATCAAGGCCGCCGATCAGGTTCAGCAGCGTGGTCTTGCCCGAGCCGGACGGCCCCATCAGCGCCACGAAGTCGCCGCGCGGCAGATCGAGATCGAGGCGCTCGAGCACTTTCACGGTCTCGGCGCCGCGCGTGTACTCCTTCGAGACACCGCGAAGTTCGGCGACGTTCATGGGCGCGCCTCGAGCACGCGCACGCGCATGCCGTGCTGGAGTCCTTCGACAAGTGGCGCAACGAGCACGTCCCCCGCACGTACCCCTGCGGTGATCTCGATGCGACCACTGCGTTCGGCTCCAGCCTGCACGGCAACCCTTTCGACCCGTGCATCGACGACACGCCAGACATAGGTGCGATCCGCGTCCCGCTGCAGGGCCTCTGACGGAATCGCGACCGTGTTGCGGAGTTCGCTGGTGGTTTCGGCCACGGGCTCCAGCAGCCGGACCTTGATGCCCATGTCCGGCAGGATGCGCGGATCGAGTTGCTCGAATGCGATGCGCACCCGCACCGTGGCCTTTTGCCGATCGGCAGCCGGCACGATGTTGATGACGCGCGCGGGAATCGTCCACTCCGGATACGCGTCGAGCGTCGCCTCGACCTGCTGGTCGTCGGCGACTCGATTGATGAACGCCTCGTTGACATCGACTTCGATTTCGCGCGAATCCATGTCGACGATCGTCGCAATGCCGGTGCGCGTGAAACCCCCGCCCGCCGACACGGGCGAGACCATCTCGCCGGGCTGCGCGTCCTTGGAGATCACGACGCCGTCGAATGGCGCGCGAATTGCGAGATCCTCGATGTCCTGCTGTCGCAGCGCGAGCGCGGCGGTCGCGACATCGCGCTGGCTCTGCTGCGTACCGAGGCGTGCGCTCAAAGCGTCGACTTCAGCTCTCGCCGCATCCAGCGAAACCTCGCTGACGAGATTTTGTGCACGCAGTGACTCGGCGCGTTGCAGGTTGCGCTGCGCTTCCGCCAGTCGCACTTCGATCTCGGTCAGGGCGCTGCGCGCGGCGTCCAGTTGCCGTCGCGCGAGTTCGGTCTGAGCCTCCGCAGTGAGCGGGTCAAGCCGCGCCAGCAGTTGACCCGACTCGACGCTCGCGCCTTCCTCGACCAGCACTTCCGCCACGCGCCCGGTGACTTTCGACGACACAGTGGCGATGCGGCGAGCGACGACGTAGCCCGAGGCGTTCAATGCGACAGCGCCAGTTCCCGCCGTGCCATTGCCACCCTGGGCAACGACGGTGCTGACTTCGAGTCCGCGATTGCTGAACAGCATCCAGCCGCCCACTGCCACGATCACCGCCGCAGCCGCGAACAGCCAACCGCGTCGGCGCTTGGGCGCTTGGTAGCGCAGCGCAGCGGGCTCGCGATCGATGCGCAGCTTGTCGAGGTCTTTGGGGTCCAGGGTCATGCGGGCCAGCTGATCGGCAGCACTGAAGGCGGTGGGGCAGCGCCCGGCTTCAAGTCCGGATGATCAAGCAGCCGTGCGGCCATCGGCGCCGTCAACGGGTCGGGATTCCAGATCACATCGTCACCCAGCCAGCGCGTACTGAACGACAGGCGCGGCGCGCGGCTCGTCGTGCGCCGAGGTTGCGAGCCATGGATCGTGCTCGGGTGCATGAACAGGCAGTCGCCGGAAAAAATGGCGAGTAGTAGCGACCATCGCCGCGGTGGGAGCCGCGCACCGTCGTCAGCGGCCCGTCCTCGGCGCCGATATCCGTCAGCGCGATCCACAGAATCGTCATCTGCTTGCCCCAGAACGGCCGCGTGCAGGTGTCATTGTGCCAAGGCGTGCCCTCGGCGGCCTGCGAGTCCGCCAGCCACGCGGCGAACCCAGGATGATGACCCACGATGTTCAGGGCCATCGCGCCGCCGCCAAATTCCTTGAACACAGTGAGATCGTTCTGGTATGCGAACTGCGCCGAGCGCGGACGGACCTCGCCGCGGCGTTGCCGTTTGATGACGTCGAGCACGGCCTCACTGAGCCGCGCGATCCAAAGCGCAAACAACCCGGGGATGCGCACGATACCGTCGGCCTCGTACGTGGCAACCTGCGCATCGCTGACGCAATCGTCACTGAGCAAATCAGGCTGCATGCAGGGCTCCGGGCTACTCGGCCAGATAGCCGGGCAATGCTGCGCCTGGCAGCACCAGGACTTCAAATTCCGCCAGCCCCTCGCGCAGCTTGCGGATCTCGGCGTACTCGGGCGAGTTCCAGAACGCCCGCGCAGCCTCGAGGCACGGGAAGCGCGCGATGATCACGCCGCGACCCGCTGGCGGCGTGCCTTCGAACACCTCCAGTGCCGGCGAGACGGCCTCGTAGTAGCCGCCGTTCTTCGGATAAAGCCCGGATTGCCCGAGCGCGCGCCCGTAGGCCGCAAAGGCTTTCCGGTCCTGAATCTCGCCGTAAACGAGCATCCGGACCGGGTTCACGCAGCCGACCGGTGCGTCGAGGCGCGTGAAACGATAGCCGCCATAACGCGGACCCCAGGTCTGCTCGCCACTGGCGGCAAAACCCCGATCCCAGTTGGTGAAGCCGCCCGCGGTGACGGTGGCCTGCGAGATCGCGTACGCCGAACCTTTGTATGCGTTGCCGCAGCGATTGCCGAGCGTGCCGCCCTCGTATCGCTCGCGTCCGGTTCGCGTCATCACGACATCGCAGCCGGGCAGGGGAGCCAGTTCGCCGCGGTCCAGCGCGTTGAAGCGATCAATCTGCTGCCACGCACCGACGAACCGCTTGGAATCCGGAATCGTCAATCGATGGCCGGTGACGGTGCCGTCGGGCTCGGCTACGAGCCGCGAGATTCGCTGCATGTAGGGTGCTTTGGCGTCCTTCATCCAGCTCTCGCTGTAGATCCAGCGTTCTGTGGTCGAGCGGCCAGGCCAGATCTCCGCGACATGCCAGATTGCGGTCTCATAGCGCGCATCGAGCTTGGCCTGTTGCGCGGTCGTGAAGCTGCCGGTCTGCAATCGCAGGTAATCCTCGAGGGCTGCAGTGGCGACGTCGGCTCGGGCCAGCGCGGCGAGTCCAAGTAGCGGCGCAATCAGTGCCAGCAGCAGCAATTTGTTGAATTTCGTCATCACAGGTTCTCCACGCGTCCCGGATACGACACAATACTATGTCGCTGCCACGATCGAGGAGCTCACTATGCCGACCCGATACGTAGACGGATTCGTGTTGCCGGTGCCGATGCGCAACAAGGCGGCCTATCTGCGCATGGCGCGCCTCGCCGCCAAGGTCTGGATGGAGCATGGCGCGCTGGAGTATTTCGAGAGCGTCGCGGACGATGTGCCAGCGGGCAAGCTCACTTCATTTCCGCGCAGCGTCAAGCTGAAGCGAACCGAAGAAGTCTGGTTCTCGTGGATCGTCTACAAGTCGCGCAAGCACCGCGACCAGGTCAACGCCAAGGTCATGCAGGACCCGAGAATGGCGAAGTTCATGGACCCCAAGACGATGCCCCTCGATGCGGAACGGATGTTTTATGGCGGCTTCAAGATCAAAGTCGCGAGCAAGCCGCGCTGATGCGCGTTTCGAAGGAGAGCCAGTATGGCCGGATACTTTCACATGAAGACCGCTGAGGGCGGAATCGAGTCCGTGCGTGGCAACGCCGTCAACGACGCAGCGTTCGAACGCAAGACGGCCAACGATGGCTCGCCTCTCTTCGTGCTGAAGTCACCCGCGAACGGCCAGATCATCGGCAACAGCGGGATGTACTCGTCCGCCGCGATGCTTGCCTGGGCGCTGGCATTGGCGCTGCTTGCCGCCGCGCCGACGCTCGCGCAAGTATCGGTTGTGCAGGCAGACCGAGTGCTTGCCGAGCCTGGGAAAGCGCCTCGCGGGCCGACCTCGATCGTGATTGAGCAGGGGCGGATCGTTGCGTTGCTCGACGGTCGGCAGCCCGGTCCTGCCGGCGCAACGGTCATTGACCTGGGTCCGCGCTTCGTGCTGCCGGGCCTGATCGACAGCCACGTACACCTCGCGAGTGATGCGGGCGGGCAGGCGGCACTGATTGAGCGCGTGACGTCGAGTCCGGGGCAGGATGCGCTGCGCGCGCAGTGGAATGGCATGAAGACTCTGCGCGCCGGCTTCACGACCGTCCGCAACCTCGGCGATCGCAGTGGTGCGACGCTGGCGCTGCGCGATGCCATTGAGGCTGGCTGGGTGCAGGGTCCGCGCATTGTCGATGCGGGCCGCTCGATCTCGGTGACCTCCGGGCACATGGACGGCACGTTGAGCATGGCCGAAGACCTGCACAGCGCGCTCGCCCAGGACAACCTTTGTGACGGTGTCGATGCCTGTCGTGAAGCGGTGCGCCGTCAGATCCGACGCGGCGTCGACGTGATCAAGATTGCGACCACTGGCGGCGTCAACAGCCGGATCGGTGTGGGTATCGGTCTGCAGATGTTCGACGACGAGGCGAGAGCTGCGATCGAGACGGCTCATCTGCATGGCAAGCAGGTCGCCGTACACGCGCATGGCACAGAGGGGATCAACCTGGCGTTGGCCGCCGGTGCCGACTCGATCGAACATGGCACCGTGCCGAACGCCTATCCGCCGGCGGTACTCGAGAAGGTCAAGTGGCGGCTGGAGATCACCGGCAAGGCTCTCGAGTTAGCGGTCCCGGCCGGTGTCAGGATCGCGTTTGGCACGGATGCGGGCGTGTCGCGGCACGGTCGCAACGCTGACGAGTTCGAGCTGATGGTCGAGCACGGCATGACCCCGGCCACGGCCATTGTGGCGGCGACGGTTGGGGCAGCCGAGCTGCTGGGCCTCTAGGATCAGATCGGCGCCATTCGGCCAGGGCTGTCACCGGACCTGATTTCGGTTGCCGGCGACCCGTTGGCGGACGTCAGGGCCCTCAAGAGCGTCGGATTCGTGATGAAGGCGGGCGAGATCATCGAGAGCGACTGATTCAGCGCGTCGCACCGCCCAAATGGGCGACAGCCCCAGCCAATTGACTGCCCGATTCAGGGCTTTCATGTCAAAATAGGCGGCTAGCGGCCGCGCTGGCCCCAGACGACACAGCATTCGTCCGGGGCGAACGCGGCCATTGTTTGTGACCTCTTCAACGCATCCTGACGACTACGGACACTGCCATGGCTCGCACTACTGCTCTCGCCGACATTCGCAACATCGGCATCATCGCTCACGTTGACGCGGGCAAGACCACGACCACCGAACGCATCCTGTACTACACGGGGCGCAAGCACACGATCATCGACATTCACGATACGAAAGATCTCAAGACGTCGACGACCACCGACTACCTCGAGCAGGAGCAGAAGCGCGGCATTACGATCCAGAGCGCCGCGGTCTCGACGTTCTGGCGCAAGAAGAAGATCAACGTCATCGATACCCCGGGGCACGTCGACTTCACAATCGAGGTCAATCGGTCGCTGCGCGTGCTGGACGGTGCCGTGGTCGTGTTCGACGGTGTGGCCGGTGTCGAGCCGCAGTCGGAAACCAACTGGCGTCTGGCCGACAATTACCAGGTGCCGCGCATCTGCTACGTCAACAAGATGGACCGCAGCGGCGCATCGTTCACGCGCTGCATCGATATGATCAAGAAGCGCCTCGGTGCGCGGCCGTTACCGATCCAGATCCCGATCGGTTCGGAAGACAACTTCAAGGGCGTGATCGATCTGGTCGAGATGAAGGCTCTGGTCTGGGACTCCGACGACAAGGACTCTGTCTGGCAGGTGCTCGACGTCACCGACGATCTGGCCGACAAGCTCGGCATCACCGTGCCGACCGATCGCGCGCTCCTCTCCCAGGTTGAAAAGTACCGCACCGAACTCGTCGACACCTGCCTCGAGATGGACGACGCGGCCATGGAAGCGCATCTGATCGATGGCGCGATGCCCTCCTTCGAGACGATCCGTGCCTGCCTGCGCAAGGGCACACTTGAGTCGGCGTTCACGCTGGTGTTGTGCGGCTCGTCGTACAAGAACAAGGGCGTGCAGCAGGTGCTCGATGCCGTGGTCGATTATCTGCCCGCACCGACCGACGTGCCGTCGATCAAGACGGTCGACGCCGACGGCAACCCGGTGGGCGAGCGCGCCTGTTCAGACGAAGAGCCGTTCGCTGCGCTTGCGTTCAAGGTCATCAACGATGCCTACGGCGCGCTGACCTTCATACGCGTCTATTCCGGCGTGCTGACCAAGGGCGCCTCGGTGCTGAATACAACCCGCGGCAAGCGCGAGAAGATTGGCCGCATGGTCGAGATGTTCGCCAAGGAAGCGAACCCGATTGAGGAAGCGCGCGCCGGCGATATCGTCGCGCTCGTGTCGCTCGCCGAAACCGATACCGGTGATACGCTGTGTGACTCGTCAGCGCCGGTTGTGCTCGAGCGGATGCGCTTCCCGGACCCGGTCATCAGTGTCTCGGTCAAGGCCAAGGCGAAGGCTGAGCAGGAGAAGTTCAACGCAGCCCTCGGCAAGATGGTGCGCGCCGATCCCTCGCTGCATCTCGAGACAGACCGCGAGACGTTGCAGACCATTCTGCGCGGTATGGGCGAACTGCATCTCGAGGTGACGCTCGATCGCATGCGCACGGAATTCAACGTCGAAGGCGAAATGGGTGAACCCCAGGTGGCCTATCGCGAGGCCTTCACCAAGCCGGTCGAAGAGCACTACACGCACAAGAAGCAGACCGGTGGTTCCGGCCAGTTTGCCGAGGTGTGGATCAAGTTCGAGCCGCTCGAGCGCGGCGCGGGTTTCGAGTTCGTCGACAAGACCGTGGGCGGATCGGTGCCGCGCGAGTACGTGCCGGCGGTCGAGAAGGGCCTGAAGGTGCAGAAAGAGGACGGTGTGCTCGCGCGCTATCCGACGGTGGACTTCCGCGCCACGTTGATCGATGGCAGCTACCACGACGTCGACTCCAATGCGTTGACTTTCGAAATCGCCGCCAAGGCCTGCTTCCGCGAAGCGATCCGCAAGGCATCGCCAATCCTGCTCGAGCCGGTCATGAAGGTGGAAGCCGTCACGCCGGGGGATTATCTCGGCGACGTCATCGGTGACATCAATCGTCGTCGTGGCTCCATCCAGGATCAGCTCGAGCGAGGCACGAACATTGCGGTCGTGGCCACCGTGCCGCTGTCGGAAATGTTCGGCTACATCGGCCAGCTGCGCGCGATGACCAGCGGTCGGGCGTCATACACCATGGAGTTCTCGCACTACGATGTTGTGCCCCGCAACGTCGCGGAGGAAGTCATCGAATCGGTGAAGAAGGCCGCAGCCGCGGGCTGAGGACAGCGCGGAGCTGCTAGTCGCTGCACAGCGGCAGCAGCGAGCGGTCGACTCCGAGACCACAGGCGTTGCAGTTCGGATCGGCGGTCATGGCGAACTGCTTAAATCGCATCGACAGCGCGTCGTGAATCAGCGGCCGGCCGATGAGCGAGTTGCCATTGCTCTGGATCGATTTGACCGCCTCGGTCAATTGAAGGACTAGCAGGGCCTCCGGCGCTACTCCGAGCAAGCCCGATTCGATTCAAGAGGACTCGCCACGAAACCCGTTCCGCTGGCCTTCAAGTCCGACATCCGCCAAGCGTCGGCGTCATTCTTCGATTGGGCGCTCGTCACCGACTGACTCTTGACGGACATTCTCGGCGGGACAAAGTGGGAACTTATACAAGCGCCGGTCTACTATGGTGCGTCAACTCGACATCGCTGGCTAAATGGCGAGGCTATGCTTATCAGTCGCTCCCGATCCTATGCGTTTCATTGACATGCTGTCGGTAAGCTTGGCTTCAAGGTTGCTCCATAGCGCTCGAGCTTTCAACTGACTGGCAGGAACAGCCATTGGCACCTATGCGCGTCCTCATAGTTTCTGAGAACGTATCCATGAAAATGGGGGGCGAGTCCAGCCTGCCTCACTATTACGGCAAGTTGCTGGAACAGCGTGGAGTTGAAGTATGGCTCGCGTGCCACGAGCGGGTGCGCGAAGAGGTCCTGGCGCAGTTCCCAGGCATTGGGAACCGACTGCGCTTTATCGAGAATTCCCGGATTCAGCGCGGGCTGCTTCGCAGTAGCAGCTTGGTTCTCTGGAAGATTTGTCGACTGGAAAGGAATTCAGTACCTCATACCTGCATTTGAACAGGCAGCTGCCCGGGACCCGACTTGCGTGCTGGAGCTAATCGGTGGGGGCGGCGAGTTCGAGCGCGAAGTGCAACAGTTGGCGGCGCAGCCTGTCATCAGCAAGCGGATCCGTTTTCATGGATGGGTCGCACGCGAAAGAGCAGCAGAGATCTTGCGTGACGCAGATGTTTTCGTTATGCCCTCGCTGCGCGAGTGCGGAGGCACCGCGATACTTGAGGCAATGGCGCTGGGAAATCCTGTAATCGCCACACGTTGGGGAGGCCCTGCTGACTACGTGGACGATCGCTGCGGAATATTGGTGCCACCCGACAGCGTTGCCGGGTTCGTGGCTGGTCTTGCTGACGCCATAGTGCGGCTGACCCAGTCGAGTGAGCTACGTAGCCGCCTAGGACTCGGAGGTTTGCAACGTGTGAAAGAGGACTACCTTGCATGGGATGCGAAGGCGGACCGCGTGCTGACCGTTCTCAATGAGGTGCTTCTGAAACGGGATACTGACTCAATCGCGCACGTGCAGAGGTGAGCGCTAACGCATGCGCCGTACATCAGCAGCCTCGGGTTGCTACGTGCAATGATGGTAAGGAAGGACACTGTCCATTCTATTGACCATCGTCATGGTTGTAGGCGAACGACGGACGGCTCCTGCTCATTGCTGCGGAGAGCCCGTCGCCAAGCACGGGCCGCTGAGCTTCGCGCAGAACGGCGGTGGTGTGAGGGTGAAGACGGCCGCCCCCGCGGGAGCCGTAACTCCAGCGCCGGGTTGGGCCGGCGGCTCCGTGAGCACGACGAGGACGGGGACCACGCCGCCCGGGTCAACACCATGATCCTGGGGTCGGGTCGTCGTACGGATCGATGATGCGGCCGCGCGCTCAGGCCGGCGACGTGGGTGAGGTGCGCGCCTCGTTGAGTTCGCGAATCCCTGGAGCCGTTCGCGCCATGAGGTGACCGGGCACGTGACCGGAACCCAGCTCGATCAGCCGCCGCTTCCCGGCTGCGCTAGCCGAAAGTGGGGATGGCCGGCATGCGGTAGAGTACGTACGACAATAACAATCCATGCACCAAGGGGCCTCGGCTCGACTCCAGGGCCGCTTCTGTCAATCCAGGGAGTCCGAACGTGACCGACGCCGTTATCGTTTCCAGCGCGCGCACGCCGATCGGCCGCGCTTTTCGCGGCGCCTTCAATCACACCAAGTCGCCGACGCTGGCGGGTCACGTGATTCGTCATGCCGTTGCACGAGCGGGGGTCGAGCCTGCAGAGGTGGATGATGTCGTGCTGGGTACCGCGATGCCTGCCGGCACCGCCGGCATGAACGTCGGTCGACTTGCAGCGCTGGCTGCCGGACTTTCATCGAGCGTCGCCGGGCAGACCATCGATCGCCAGTGCGCGTCGGGACTGATGGCCATTTCGATCGCGGCGAAGCAGGTGCTCGTCGACGGCATGCAGGTCGTCGTCGGCGGTGGGCAGGAGAACATTTCGGCGCTCAACGTGCCGTTCTTCGAATGGGCGGCGCGGGAGAAAGACGAAGCGCTGCTCGCGATCTCGCCGCACGCGTATATGCCGATGCTCGAGACCGCCGAGATCGTCTCGAAGCGCTATGGAGTCGATCGCGAACGGCAGGACGAGTACGCGCTCACGTCACAACAGCGGACAGCGTCTGCGCAGGCCGCCGGCTACTTCGATCGCGAGATCGTACCGCTGGCGACGCGCATGGCCGTGACCGACAAGCAGTCCGGTCAGGTGACGCTGCGCGAAGTCTTGCTCGAGCGGGATGAGGGCAACCGCCCGGAGACGACTCTCGAGGGCCTGCGCGCGCTGAAGCCCGTCGTCGACGGCGGTGTCATCACGGCGGGCAACGCGAGCCAGCTTTCCGATGGCGCGTCGGCTGCTGTCGTCGTGCATGAGAAATTCGCGAGCCGGCGCGGCATGGCGCCGCTGGGCCGCTACCTCGGCATCTCCGTCGCGGGCTGCGCGCCGGAGGAAATGGGCATCGGTCCGGTGTTCGCAGTGCCGAAACTGCTCAAGCAGCATGGCCTGGGCATCGACGACATTGGACTGTGGGAGCTCAACGAGGCGTTCGCAGTCCAGGCGCTCTATTGCCGCGATCGTCTCGGGATCGACCCCGAGCGGTACAACGTCAACGGTGGCGGAATCTCGGTCGGCCATCCTTACGGCATGACCGGCGCGCGTCTTGTCGGCCATGCGCTGTTGGAAGGCAAGCGACGCGGCGTGAAGCTCGTCGTCGTCACGATGTGCGTTGGCGGCGGAATGGGCGCGGCGGGGCTGTTCGAGGTTCTATAGCAATGCACCGGCGGGCCATGCGCCTGTCAACCGGCTGATACTGGAAGCGAGACCGACGAGGCTTACCGATGCCGATCCGACTTGCCACACCCGCATCACGGGCCTATGCCTACCCGCTGCTGATTCGGCGGCTGTTACAGACGGCGATCGCCGTGGCGCCGGCGCAGGAGATCGTCTATCGGGATCGCGTTCGCCACACCTATGGAACACTGAACGAACGAGTGGGGCGCCTGGCATCGGGTCTCGCTCGCCTTGGGGTCGAGCCGGGTACGACGGTTGCAGTCATGGACTGGGACAGCCACCGCTACCTCGAGTGCTTCTTCTCGGTACCGATGATGGGCGCGGTGCTGATGACGGTGAACGTGCGGCTGACCCCTGCGCAGATCGCCTACACGCTGAACGATGCCGGCGCAGAGGTGCTTCTGCTGCATCGCGACTTCATTCCGATCTTCGAGGCGTTCAGGGGCCAAGTGCGCTCCCTGCGGAAAGTCGTGCTGATCGAAGACGGCGCTGCCGCCGAGGCCGCGACGCCATGGGCCGCTGCCGAGTTCGAGCAGCTCGTCGCGGAGTCCTCGCCCGACTATGCATTCGAGGACTTCGACGAAAACGCGCTGGCGACCACCTTCTACACCACCGGCACGACCGGAGATCCCAAGGGCGTTTGCTTCAGTCATCGGCAGCTGGTGCTGCACACGCTGGCGTTGCTGTGCGCCTGCGCGAGTCCTGCGTACGGACAGTCCTTCAGGCACGGCGATGTGTATCTGCCGTTGACGCCGATGTTCCACGTGCATGCCTGGGGCTTTCCGTACGTTGCGACGATGCTGGGCGTCAAGCAGGTCTATCCGGGTCGCTGGACTGCGGCCGATATTCTTTCGCTGCGTGCGCGGGAACAGGTGACCTTTTCGCACTGTGTTCCCACCGTGTTGCAGCTGCTGCTGGCTGAGGCGCAGGCCATCGATGCAAACCCGCAGGGTTGGAAGATCTGCATCGGCGGCTCCGTTCTGACGCCCGGTCTTGCACGCGCCGCACTGGCGCGCGGCGTCGACGTATTTGCCGCGTACGGGATGTCGGAGACGGCTCCGGTACTGACGATGACCCGCTTGCAGCAGGCGCCGACTTCGCCGGCGTCGGAACGCGAGGTGGAGACACGATGCCGGACGGGCTTGCCGATACCGCTCGTCGAGCTGCGTCTCGTTGAGCCCGGAAGTGAAGTGCCCGATGCGTCGTCTCTCGCCGAGGGTGAGCTCACGGTGCGTACGCCCTGGCTGACTCCGTGCTATGTGGGGAAGCCCGCGGCCTCGGAAGACCTGTGGCGCGACGGCTATCTGCATACCCAGGACGTCGCGAGGATCGACGCTCAGGGTTACCTGCAGATCACTGATCGACTGAAGGATGTGATCAAGACCGGTGGAGAGTGGGTGTCGTCGATCGATCTCGAGAATCTGATATCGCGCCACCCGGATGTGCTCGAGGTCGCTGTCGTCGCCGTTTCGGATGTCGTGTGGGGAGAGCGCCCGCATGTGCTCGTCGTACCGAGACCGGAGCGAGGCAAGGATCTGACGGCTCAGGAAGTGCGTGACTTCGTGGTGACGGCGGTCGCCGACGGCGTGCTGCCGCGTTTTGCGGTGCCGGAGCGAATCACATTCGTCGAGCGGCTTGAGAAGACCAGCGTCGGCAAGATCAACAAGCGCGCTCTTCGTGACCAGTACGGCACGGACGTTGATCGTTCCCTAGCTCCAGGCCCTTGCCGCCCCACCGTGAGGTGATGGTGCAACGGATCGGGAACTCGGACTGGAGTAGGCCAGCTTCAGTGAGGCGCTGTAGTTTTCCCGGAGATATGCACGACAAGGAGTACAGGTCAGGTCACATCAACGTTCCATGCACAGCCTTTGCGGCAACCGCCGTCACTCGGGCTTGACTTCGGTTTCGCCGGGCACGGGGTCTGTCCGGTGCCTTCTGACTGCTGTCCTGCGCCCGACATCACTGTCAATCGATCTGGCCAGTTTTCCGGCCGCACCTTCTACGGCCAGGGTCAGCGAGCCCGCCACATGACTCACCGCTACGGGCTTGTATCCCTCCAGACGCGCTTCCAACACGCAGCGCTTGTCATCCTGACCGCCTTTGTTGGCATTCTCATCGCTCAAGTGCATCTCGACTCGCGTGATGTACTCTTCGAATCGACCAAGGCTGCTTTCCACAATCTGACGTAACTGCGACGCCTCCGATTCATGAACTTTCAGGCTCTGGTCAGTATTGATCTGTAGCTGCATGCTGTGCTCCGAAATGACTTACTTGTGCCGGTCATCTTCAAGACCGCTCAAACCAGTCTAGTCTCCCGATACGGTTGCCGCTGTGTATTCGTACTTGCCGTCTCGAGACGGCGAACAGGACATGATCTGTGCCGGCGCTGGGATTGAGCTGCTACGCTTTGCGGGACCACTTAGTGCGTTGGCTTTCGGCGGCTGCTAGTTCCGATTTCGACGCTGCTTTTCGGTATTCCAAGTTTAGTTCAGCTCAAGACCTATCTCGGCTCCCGAAGCGGTCCTATCGGGAGTCATGTTGTTGGGTTCTGTCACGTCAAGGCGGCGGCGCTCCGCCGTCTTCGTCATGGGGCAGGGATAAGGAGACTGGACGGACGATCGCTAATTCGGTCTCTGCATCAAGGGCTTGACGGTATCAATGCGTGCGCGTCTCCTTGCCTTGGCGTCGAACGTCGCTGTGGCTTGGCATCCGGGCTGTCGATGACGGGATTCGATCAGGCAATCCGCAAAGTCGGCAACGGAGTCCTTCCAGGAGTAGAGAGCCTGTTCAATTGACGGCTCGTCCTCGAATGCCTGATCCGCAACGTCCAGCAGCGTCGAAAATGCCGACAGGATTTCCGGCTTTGTGAGTTCATGCCGCCTGCGCAGCACCCACACTGACCAGGACGGGTTCGTTACTGACCGCCTCGCGCTTGATCAGTTGCCGTGCTTTCTCGAACTGTGGCTGATCGTCCCGTACCAGATATCGAACGAGGACATTGGTTTCGAGGCCGAGCACGAACGTGACAGCAGTGCCACGGGTACGGATTTCCGGCCCTTCCTGTGCAGCAGGCCTGCGAGTTCAGACACGCGTTTGCTTTTCACGCGCATGATGACGACGCCGTCCGGCATCAACGTAAAGGTCATCCTGTCGCCCGCTTTCATGCGCAGACCATCGCGAATCGCATTCGGAATCGTGGTTTGACCCTTGCTGGTCAGGGTTGGATTATGGCGTAACGCAAGTTCATCGCTGTGTAGCTTCAGCGACTTCCGGACAGAATGCTAACGCGGAAATGAGAGACTTCGAGCTGCTGCGGGCCTTCTGCAG